>WNGK01007395.1_pt1 | contig 11955 bp, 9 predicted proteins | sample 5400601 | NCBI WGS metagenome assembly WNGK01 (sample SAMN13153376, study PRJNA577476) | soil metagenome | isolation source: 60 cm soil or saprolite under Garry oak tree replicate 1 | place: USA:California | collected 2016-06-15
GCGCACCACAGAGAGTAGAGGTCGCGATGACCCTCGATAGGCGGCAGAGGCCTGCCGTTTTCGAGCGCCCGGAGCAATTCAGCGGTTAGGCCCTGGGGCGATTCTTCGCCGGTGAGTGCTTCATCCAGCCAAGCCTCGAGCCTACGCAGAATCTTTTCGCGGATCTCTTGTGAAACCCGCCCGGAGGAGGCGACAGGATTCATTTCCATTCGGCGCTATTTTTTCTTCAAAACTGCCAGCCAGGGTCCCAGCCCGACGAACTTCTTCGCGCTGGGATCATGATCGAGCACCACGGATTCCATAGGTGCCTGCGGATCGATTGCAAACAGGAAGCGCCGGATACGCTGGCGCCGGTCCCGCAGCAATTCGTAGGCGTCCCTCACCTGCTCGAACTCAACCGGGTTGCGATCCGGTGGGAACTCCTTGACCTTACGCAAATAGGCCACCCGAATCTGTTCGTCAGTAGCATCTGCAGCGACCCCCAGCACTGCACGCGGGTCCGGCGGCAGATCCAGCTTTTCCACGAATCTCTTCATACTCTAAAACAAGCACCTCTGCTCCGGCGGCGGATTGAGGGGCGTTCTCTTTTGCGGACGCCGCTGAGGCCCTCTATCCGGCAAAGCCCTGCCAAACAATATCTCTTCCATCTCTTCCAAAATCTGCTCCGGACCTACGCCTTGGGCCACAAGTTTGCTGATCTCAAGCGCGAGTTCCTGAGGCAGGTTCTCGATCAAATCCTGAAGATCACGTCCAAAGGCGTCGCGCTCTCGAGGACGCCGCCGGGACTCTCTGTCCGGCGAATCTTCTCTACTCGATAACTGTCGCAAGATCTGCTCTGGGCTTGCGCCAAGCGCGATAGCTTTGTTCACTTCGCGCGCGACTTCTGGAGGCATGTTTTCGAGCAAGTCCTGGAGCTGGGCCAGGTCCTCGTTTTCATCGAACTCGTTCCCCCCGCGGCGAGGTCTAGCAGAATCGTATTCATCGGTTTCGTGCTCACGAACATAACGCGGCAGCGCGCTCCGCCCGGGGACTGGGAACTGCTTCTCCGCTCTCTCCTCTTCCAGGACTTCGTTGAGCAGTTCGGGTTCTAGGGCGTAATCCTCGCGTGCGATTTCACCCATGGAGTCGTCGAGTCCAAACATGTTCCTGGGGTGTCCTTGCAATTCATCGAGAAGTTTTCCAGCCAAGTCCGTGTTCCGCTCACGCCGCGCAAGTTCCAAGGCAGCGGAGAGGCAATGGTAGCGTCTTTCTGATGCCCACGGCGGCAACGCCCGAGCTCGCAGGAACATGACTCTTGCATCTGCCCCGCCTCTCGCCAGACCCGCGGCAGAGATAGCAAATGCCAACTTGGGCGCCTGGCTCCGCATAGCCGCTTCTCCGAGAACCAGCACCTGAGCCGCGTCCAGCGAGACGTCGGGATGGATGAACCAAGCGCTTAAACGATCCTCCCATTTCTTCGGGATCGCCAGAGGAACACCCACCAGATCTCCCAAAGCGCAGGCCTTGGCCAAACCCACCAACAGGCTCGCTCCATCTTCAGGAGAGATCTTTAGAGGCTGTAAGAAGGCATCCGCGGGCGCTAGGACTGCGGCATCTAACACGCCCCTCTGCAGAACATAAGCTGCCGCTGGGTTTCCCAGGCGAATTTCGAGTTCCCCATCATGTCTTCTCGCGGCCTCGAGGTCATTGTTGAGTGCCGCGCACACGCGACGTAGAGCGCTAATAAAAGGTGCCAGGGCCCCATCGAGTGTATCGGGCAAAGCCTCGATCCGACCGATTCCCTGAGTTGCCAAGTGAGTCTTGCGCTCGCGGAAATGGCGCAGCACGCTCGCTACCAGCAGTCGCAGTTTGGCTTCGCGAACTTCCGGGTTAACCCGGTCAAGCTGCTCAGCCTCTTCCAGAAACTTGAGCGATTTCTGGTACGCACCGCGCCTTTCGGCCGATTCCATCAACCACAGTAGCGGAGCGACATCCTGCCGCAGGCTCTGCCGCCACAACTCGGCTACGCGATCCGGTGCCCTCCAGTCGCGCTGTTTCTTTGCCCAGTTCAGCCATTTTTGAAAAGCTTCCGAATGAGGGTCGGCGCGGCAAGCCCGTTCATACAGGGTGTCGGGAGAAAGCAGCTTGGCTCGGGGCAAGCTCCCGTCACGGACGGCAGGATAAGAGAGCCCTAGCGTATCCTCTTCAAGCATCAGGTCTTCCAACATTTCCTCGACCAGGTCCGAGGGGATCCGCTCGACGATCTGCGCCATGTGGAGAGAGAGCACGCCGTCCTCGGCACTGTTCTCACCAAACCACTTCTCTTTGAGAGCCTGTCGTCGAAAGTCCTCCCACACAAAGACAGAATCGGCACGCCCTTCGTAAGTCTTGGCTCCCTCCAAGCCACGCGCCATCAACCGGTAGAAATAGGCATCCTGCCGAGGCGTACCTATCGCCGTACGAACCGGTTCTAGTGCGAAGCCCAGGAGCATACAGCGAATGGCGATGTGCTGGCGCACCTTCTCGCTCAAGTCGGGGCAATACTGTCGGCAGAGGGTAATCGCCTCCCGAGCTGAGTTCAGGATCTGGTTCTTTTTCCCCGTTACCATTGCCTGTTGCAGACAAGCCAAAGCGGGGCGCAGAAGATCACGACCGAATCCCACGGAAACTATTAGCTTCAATGCCGCCGGGCTGAACGCGGAACCAGGCGCTACGGCCAGCATAGCCTGCATAGGTGGAATTAGGCGGACCGGCACGGAATCTGGCGTGATCGCCTCCAGCCATTTCTTGCAAGCCTCATCATTCCCACGATAAAAGCTAGCGATAGCATTGACCAACGCCTTCCAGGACGACAGCGGGCTACGGCGCGATAGCTGTGGTAGCAACAAAACAGTATCTTCGACCGGTCCCCGGGTCACCGCCTGCATGGCGGCAAACAGCACTGCCGCACCTTCACGCAGAGGGTGTGTGCCCGGAAGGGATGAAGCTTTGGCCAGAGCGGGCAAATCGTACACCCGTTGCCGGATGGCGGTTTCTATTTTCTCGCGAACCGCGGGAGCAAGATTAGGATCTTGCAGGGGACCCACAAGCTCGTCGAGGTCCCCTTCCCCAGTGCGCACCTCAAACTGAATTTCCGCGAGCCGGTTACGCGCAGAAGGGAAGCGCTCGCCGACCAAGTTCAACAACGCCTTGGCCTCGCGGGACATCCCCTGTTTCAGCAGATCGCGAATGCGAGATTCATATGCTTCAATCAGCAGGCTCTCCGATTCCGGCGTGGCATAACGTTTGTGCAGTTCTTTCGCAACCTCGACGGCGGCTTTGGAGTGCCGTCCGGCTATCAGCTCGCGTGCGTGAAGTGCCTGAGACGCCAGCAGGGCGCCTTGGACTTCAGCGCCCCTGTCCCCAGCAGCCTGGGGCGGATTACTCGTGCCAGTCCTGATGGGCAGTGGAGCACGACTATCCCTCTTCTGCTTCTTCGACATTGCGGATCAAATCCACTCTACCGCATCGGCAGGAAAAATGGAGACCACGATCTGTGCAAACACTGTGCAGAATTAAGACCGGGACAGCCGGTCCCATGGAGGTCGTAGCATGGAGGTCAGCGACCACGCGGAGGTGCAACAATTCAGGCGCCAGCGCTACGCACGCGAGGTCGAGGGTCAGAAACCCTGATGCACCGGTCCGACGCGAATGGCGGTGAAGTAAAACGCGTCGATGGTTGGTCCCGTCGCGCGGAACGGCGATTGGCGGTCACTATCGCAACTTGCCGATCTCTACGTAGATGCGTGTCCGTGTTTTCTTGCTCCCGGTGCACCCCGTCAGATGGCCGGCTCAAATTGATCTGAATCCCTTCCAGACAGCCAACCCTGGAAATCGGCTTAGGCAAGTGCGAGGTGACCGCGTCACTCAGCGAGTTCAGTTGAGAACGGCTCCATCCTGTCACTTGCTCGATGTATTCGAAGCTGACGCGTGTTCCACCATTCAATGGTGGGAAACAGGTATCGCACCAGTGGACAGCCGCTTCACCACCGGGTTGCAATGCCACACCCAATGCGTGGGAATAGACATGTACTACAACGTTCCTGCGTTTTGCTGCGCGGTACAGAGTATGCCCCGCTGCGGAGCACGAAGCGACTGAATAGCACCTCTGTGCCGAATGGGTCACGTTCAGGCCATTACAAGGACAACCGTCGGAGACGTAGCTTTATGGCTGAATGGCGGCGAGGGAAGTATGAGGAGCGGCGGTGACCCGGCTCGACTTCCCTCGACTAGCCCTCGCCGCCAGTCGAATCCGCAGAGATGCCCCCATTTTCTGATTTTCCACGCAAAAGTTGCCCACGCAAGCCGAGTTCCGAACTTTCACTCCTCTCCCTTAACTTAGTTTCCTTCTCTGTGGAATTGCGGAAATGGCAGATCGGGCAGATTCATAAACGTCTTGCAACTGCGGCGGAGTCCAGCCGGATAGGAACGAAAGCCATAAGGAAAAATCCCCAACCGAAGCACCTGTTGCTTCGGCGTAACTGATGACATAACGACGTCGGCCTCGCGACGACTCGAGTAAACTTTACGGTTCCAACCAAAAGGCTCGGACGAAGGAGGCCGACGTCGTTATGTCATCAGTTACCGAGTCGGCGCATAATTCTGCCGGGTGTTGAACCAGGTCCAAAACGATGACGCTGACTGCTCAAGATCGATCGAGTTGGAAGCGCCGCGCAGGTCCGGTTGTTCGCCTAGACAAAGTTGTTGGTAGAGAAGAAGAACTGCTGATGAAGAAGCCAACCCTGCGCGTTACGAAATGGCTGGGCGATATTCCGGTTGAAGCGTATTGCACCGCTTGCCCTACCGTCGCTTTCAGAGCACAGGGCTCTAGTCATCGCCCAACCGCGAGGAGTACCAGAGATCTCTTCAAGCGCAATTCGACGAGCCCTACAAGACGGAACACTCGCATACTCAATCACGAAGCTGAGCGGGAGCGACCTAGTCTTTCTCTAAGTTGGCGTCGGTGAGAGGCTAGCCGCAGGCTCGTGGCGTCCAAGGCAAGGAGACAAGTGACGAAGATTTGGGAACGGCTGTATCTCGGCAGCCTCAAAGATGCAGAACAACTGGCGCGTTCCAATGCGCAGCGCATCACGACCGTCGTTTCGCTCTGCCGGGAACAGGCCGTTCACCGAGCTCCGAAAATCACTTACATCCACATCCCAATCCCAGACTCGCGCCCGATCTCTGCGCAAAAGTTCGAGGACATTATGTTCGCGATGGCGATAGGCATCCGGCGAGGGAACCTGCTGGTGCATTGCCTTGCGGGCATGAGTCGGTCGCCAATCCTGATTGCTGCATGGCTACATCGTTGTGGCTATACGGGAATCGACAAAGCATTATCCGAGATCGCGGAGCTACGGGATCTCGCTCCCTCTCACACATTGCTGAGAAGCGTAAAGGACCTACTGAGCAAATGAAAAAGGCAGTGGCGGAATTACCGGGTGAAGAAGTCGCCTCTCTAACTGGCGAAAAATTGTTGTTTACATCAACAACGGCAATGGTTCATGGCCTTAGTGAGCCTTCCTGGGCGGCTCGCTGGAGAGTTGCGCCTAAGTGCGGATTAACTTGGCTTATATAACTCTCTAGCATGTATTCCGAAACTAAGGCATCTTGCCTATTGACAGACGCTGCGGCTGGAGGCACTATTCATGCGTTTTATTAAACGCTTTCACGAGGAGCGCCCTGATGAAACCGCGTGCTTCCGCTCTCACCTGCCGCAACCATTCCCCATTCCCATTCACAATTTTCCTCGTCACATGCCTGCTCACGGGCGGCGCGCTCGCCCAAACTGCGTTCGTTCGCGTGAATCAGGTTGGCTATGTTGCTGGAGCAGCCAAACGCGCATACCTGATGGCGTCGGCAGCAGAGACCGGCGCCACGTTTGTAATCAAGAACTCGAGCGGTTCAACGGTGTTCGGACCTGCAGCGATTGGCGCAAAACTTGGATCCTGGAGCAGGGGCTATCCGGATCTCAACGCGCTGGACTTTGACAGTTTCACGACTGCGGGAACGTATTCGATCAGCGTAAGCGGACCGATCGCCGCCTCGTCGCCGAGTTTCAAGGTCGACACGGCTGCGAACGTTTATACCGGCACGCTGTCGAACAGTTTGTTCTATTACCAGAATGAACGGGACGGTCCGAACTTCATCAGCACGGCGTTGCGCACCGCCGCGGGCCACCTGAACGATCAGAGCGCGAAGGTTTACGTGACGCCGAATGTCAATAATAACGGGCGCTTCTCGGGCGACCTCACCCCGGCAACGCTGAACGGCACACAGCCGGCCATCGATGGTGCTGGCGGATGGTGGGATGCGGGCGATTATATGAAATTCGTCCATACTCATACGTACACGGTCGCGATGATGCTGGTGGGAGTTCGGGATTTCCCGAACCAGATGGGCGCTAGCGGAGTTACGCAGAATGGGTTGCACTGGCCGGACGAGGCGAAGTTCGGGCTCGACTGGCTGCAGGAGATGTGGGACGATACGAATCAAATCCTGTACTACCAGATGGCGATTGGGAACGGCAATGCGCAAACCATCAGCGATCATGACATCTGGCGACTGCCGCAGGCCGACGATACTTACGCCGGGTGCAGTTCGTTGTATCGGTACATTTGCCATCGCCCGGTGTTCGTGAACCCGGCAGCGGTATCGTCAGGGAAAATCGGTACGCACGCGCCGATCAGCCCAAACCTCGCCGGTCGGCTGGCGGCCGACTTTGCGCTCTGCTATCACATTTATCAGACGAGCAATCCCACGTACGCGAACCAGTGCTTGCTTTCCGCAGAGCACATTTTTGATCTGGCCAACACTGCTCCAAGTGGCAATTTGCTGACGGCGATTCCTTTCAGCTTTTATCCCGAGACGGAGTGGCGGGATGACCTCGAGCTGGGGGCAACAGAGCTCTATTTCGCCGTGCAAGGATGTGGCACCACTTGTCCGGTCGCGCTGCATCCAGCGTCGTACTACCTGCAGCAGGCGGCGCACTGGGCGAACGCATATATCACGGGGCCCGGAGATGCGGCAGACACGCTGAATCTTTATGACGTCACCGGTCTGGCGCATTTCGAGTTATACCGCGCTTTAGCCCTGGCCGGCAATCCGAATGGCACTGGGCTGGAAACGAATCAAACTGCCTTGGTGGCGGACCTGGTGAAGCAGTTGAACAAAGCCGTTGCCCAAAGCGCGACCGATCCATTTGGATTCGGATTCACCTGGGCTGCCTACGACACGACCTCGCACGGCGGCGGACTTTCCGTGATGGCAGCGGAATGCAATTACCTGGTCTCGCTTGGTGCGAATTGCACGTTGAATAACAGTACCTCCCCAGCAGTGTATGCCAACCGGCAGTTGGCGAATGTGTTGGGAGCGAACGCCTGGGGAACATCGTTGATCGTGAACGATGGCACGACTTTCCCCCTATGCATGCAGCATCAGGTCACGAATCTGGTTCCGATGCCGCCGAACGGGCCGCCATTCCTATCGGGTGCCGCGGTAGAAGGTCCGAACTCTGCTGCCGCCAAAGGAACTCTGACTGGCATGATTGCTTGTCCGCCGAATGGGGTAGATGTCTTCGCGCAGTTCAACGGAAAGGCCGTGTACAAGGACTTCGTGCAGTCGTACTCGACGGTAGAACCTGCCATTGATCTGACGGCGTCGTCCTTCCTGGCGTTTTCGTGGCAGATGGCGGGAGCGCCATCGGGAACTCCGTAGCCTGAAACCCTGGAGCGGACTTCTTTGGGACGGCGGGGTCGGCGATTTAAGGAAGAGGTCACGGGTCCGCTCTACCTGCGGTACGGAGTGTAAATGAAAGACGCTTCTTGCATTCGCGATGATGAGTGTAATCGCCTGTGGGTGTTGAAAAAGTCCATTGGACTAAACCGCTGCGCGGTATGAGCTAGGGCAACTTGAAGTTACTTTGCGGCAAGTCCTCTTTTGTGGGCTTCTGGCTCAACAACCCACCGGGCGCGAGCAGCAATTTGTGGACGGGGAAACGCCGAGTTGTTCAAGAACTCGGCTTCTTGGTCGTCTTCAACGGTCGTACGTTTGCTCAGATTAGGGTGGCTGGCGACGCAACCACGCTGGGCGTTTCTGATGGTGCGACGGCAGTCTCATCAGCACGCCACGAAGGATTCCCAGCAAGGACGATTATCTTTCTCGACCAAGAGGAAGGCGGACGGGACTCCCAGAGCAGCGCGCTTATCTTCACGCTTGGGCAGACGCCGTGCGATCCGCAGGGTTTAGAGCGGGCGTGTACTGTTCCGGCATCGCTTTCAAGGAAGGCTCGGGTGCCACCGTCATCACCGCCGAGGACATTCGACAAAACGCGCGTGGAAGACAGTTGGCGTACTGGGTGACCAACGATTCGTGCCCACCATCGCCGGGTTGTGAGTTACGGAGTAAGTCCCCGAACCCTGCTGCTAGCGGCGTGTCCTTTGCGGATGTCTGGCAGTTTGCGCAGTCCCCGCGCAGTTCGCAAGCGGCTGCCCCGCGAACTACAGCAACGATGGAAACTGTTACCCTCCTGGTGGCGAAGCTGAGCGATTGCGCGTGGACTTAGATGTCGGAATTTCAACCGACCCCTCACACGGAAGAACTCGCTAGCGTCACGGCAGTGGCCTGCCCGCCCTTTGGGGCGGCTCCGTCAACTGTTGCAAAATCGCGATTTCAGTGCGCCGGGATAAACCGGCCTGACGTAGAGGATGAAAGAGCCTTACGAGAAAGGAGTAGCGATCCGCTCGGCCTCGAGTCTTGCGCTGCTACGAGCTCCTAGCTCAGTCCGGCGTAGTCGAAGACCCCAGACACGCCTAGAAACTTCAAGCACGAGAACCGGAAGACCTTAGAATTACCGAGCGGGCGCCCATGTCTGAAACGTCGGCAAGCCCCAGATGATGATGATCGACGATGTGTAGCGGCAAAACTGGTCAACATTGCACAGTCTCTCCATAGATCTCTAGCTACTGCATTCCGCCAAAGCAGCCCGACGCAGCCAAGCTAGCGAAAGCCGAAGAAAACTGGAAACTCTGGATGGAGCGGCTGCAGTTTCAGAGTCCGACCGTCACTGCATCCTCGCCGTGGAGTCGTCCGTGTTCGAGACGTGTTTCTGAATTCTCTCAAACACATTCTTAACAACTCGATCACACCGCACGGCATGAAAATTGAATGCTACTTTCCTTTCCGTGCCAGCACGCGCGTAAAGACTCTTGCGTAGCAACGCCCGCGCTCGATGGAGGCGGACCTTGACATTTTCTTCGGTGATTTCGAGAACATCTGCGGCATCGGTCGTGCTCATGTCCTCTACGTCGCGCAGCATGAAGATGGTTCGGTAAGCGTCCGGCAGATTTTTGACCGCTTCTTCCAGCAACCTGCGAACCTCCGAGTTTGACGCTTGCTGTTCTGGATCGGGCGCCAAAGAGGCAAACCTATCCATGGGGTCTCCCTCCCGTTCTGACATTGGTTCCAACTCCTGATATCGGTTTCCGCGATGTTGTCGCGCTAAAGCTTCGTGCACCGCGATGCGTGTCAGCCAGGTGGAAAACTTCGCCCTCCCGGCAAACTGGTCCAGATGTTCGTACGCGCGCACGTAGGCGTCCTGCATTACGTCCTCAGCTTCAGTGTGCTGCAGGAGCACACGGATAAGGAGTTCATCGTGAACTAATCAACCGTGTGGATAAGCTGCGCCATAGATGAGGGTAGGCCCCTCGGGATCGGCTTTCAGGAGCAGATCTCAAACCGCTCCAAGCTGCTGCGGTAAAGAGCCGTGGTGGTGAGCGTTGGAGGAAAAGCGCGAGGACAAACTCGTGCAGGTGTGCATCCGAGAGACGAACGAAAGTAAACCCGTCGAAGACGCGTCGTTAAGAAGACAAGTGCCGTCGAAACCAGGAGCGTGAAGCCCACCTGGGATAAATCCGCGGGGTGCCTGATGACTGAGCGGATGGCGACCGGCGTAGAGAGGGCGTGAAGCGGATGCAGGCTGTGGCGTGGAACTGCAGGAACCAGTCGCTCTGATGCGAAGGGAGAAGCCCAAGCGGCGAAAACCGCGAGGCGAGCGTACCGAGGCGGAGCACTGGGGCGGACCGACTCGTAGGAGCGAGGAAAGCTCGTAATGGGGCTGGAGCGAAGGGGTCGGGTCAAGTGGTCGCATGACCGAAACAACTGGTAACAGGAGGATCTCGATGCGTGCGACAGACAAGCCGTTCAACATCGATAAGAAGCTGGTTTACGAAGCGTACAAAGCGGTCAAATCCAATGCAGGAGCGGCCGGCGTGGACGGTCAGACGATCGAGCAGTTCGAAGCCGACTTGAAGAGTAATCTCTACAAGATCTGGAACAGGATGAGCTCGGGAACCTACTTTCCTCCGCCGGTGCGCGCCGTCTCCATTCCCAAAAAGTCTGGAGGACAAAGGATTTTGGGTGTGCCCACCGTAGCCGATCGCGTGGCGCAGATGGTGGTCAAGCAAGTCATTGAGCCGATTCTGGACTCAGTATTTCTGGCAGACTCCTATGGCTACAGGCCGAACAAATCGGCACTCGACGCTGTAGGGGTTACGCGAGAGCGGTGCTGGAAATATGACTGGGTGCTGGAGTTTGACATCAAGGGCCTGTTCGACAACATTGACCATGAGCTTCTGTTACGGGCCACTCGGAGACATGTGACGTGTAAGTGGGCGCTGCTGTACATCGAAAGATGGCTGAGAGCGCCGATGGTGCAGGAAGATGGAGCCACAAGTGAGCGAAACCGCGGCACACCACAAGGTGGCGTGGTTAGCCCAATACTGGCGAACATTTTTCTCCATTATGCGTTTGATCTCTGGATGGTGCGAACACACCCGGATCTCCCGTGGTGTCGATATGCCGATGATGGGTTGGTGCACTGTCGCAACGAGCAAGAAGCGCAAGCTCTCAAAACTGAGCTTCAAGCCCGCCTGGCGGAGTGCCGCCTAGAGATGCATCCGACGAAAACCAAGATCGTCTACTGCAAAGACGGGAAGCGCAAAGGTAAGTATCCCAACGTCAAATTTGACTTCCTTGGGTACTGCTTTCGGCCTCGTCTGGTCAGACGTTTCCGGGATAACACGCTATTCTGCGGATTCAATCCCGCGGTTAGCCCCTCGGCGATGAAAACTATGCGGTCGGCGATTCGGGAATTGAATATTCGCCATCAAACGCAGTTGTCATTGGAAGAAATTGCTCGGCGGCTCAATCCTCTCCTGCGGGGTTGGATTGAGTACTACGGGCGATATGCCCCATCGGCGCTGTACCCCTTGCTCCGGTCCGTCAATCAGACGCTCGTGGCCTGGGTGATGCGAAAGTTCAAGCGCTTTAAAGGCCATAAGATCCAGGCAAGCCAGTTTCTGCAACGGCTTGCCCTGGAGCGAACGGCTCTCTTCGTCCACTGGGATACCGGTATGACTGGCACGTTTGCTTGATGGGAGCCGGATGAGCCGAGAGGTTCACGTCCGGTTCTGCGAGAGCCTCGGGGTGCAATTCCCCGGGGCTACTCACCCGAAGAAGAGGAGCAATGGACGGTTCACGGTGTTGCGACAGACGATACGCAAACGGTTGCAAGCGAAGTTGAGCGAGGTCAAGATCGAGCTCAAACGGCGCATGCATGACCCCATCCCGGAAGTTGGCCGATGGCTGCGCTCGGTTGTGGGTGGACACATCCGTTATTACGGAGTGCCTACCAACCGCGCGGCGCTGTATACGTTTCGGTTCCAAGTAGGTCGGCTCTGGCATCGCACGCTCTTGCGGCGCAGCCAAAAAGCCCGAGTGCTTTGGGACCGGATGCGGCGCCTGATTGACCACTGGTTGCCTCCCGCCCGCACTTGTCATCCTTATCCCCTGCGCCGCATGGGCGTTATTACCTGAGGTAAGAGCCGGATGCGGCAATCCCGCTTGTCCGGATCCGTAGAGGGGGTTATGGGTAACCAT
>WNGK01012644.1_pt1 | contig 11954 bp, 7 predicted proteins | sample 5400601 | NCBI WGS metagenome assembly WNGK01 (sample SAMN13153376, study PRJNA577476) | soil metagenome | isolation source: 60 cm soil or saprolite under Garry oak tree replicate 1 | place: USA:California | collected 2016-06-15
CTGGTCTTGTCCACTTTCAGCGGGTGCCGATTGCCCAGTACTATCTACTGTATCACTTACAGACGGCGTATCATCAGGCTGAGTTCTGGTTGTGACGGCATTCTCTGTACTTAAAGAATCCATGATCTATTTTCTCTGTTCCTCGTGTAAGTTTTTTCTCTTATATTTCTTTGTGTAGGACGTTTTGGTTAGTTGAAAGTAACAGTGGTATCCTTTTCTCACTTTATGATGGTTCAAGATCAAATAGTTTGCGAATCCAGTTAATAAGTTGTTGGACATGTCGAGTACAGGCTACTTCATGCTAAGAAACATCTCGTAGGGCATCCTGCAGTGCCTGCTCAACCTCATTCTTCAGACGTTCGTGGAGCTGTTCCGCCCATTCTTCATCCCACATTCCCTGCTCCTCCAGGTGCCGTTGACAGCGTAATAATGGATCATCCTGACTCTCTACATCCAGATATAACGCATCTGGTGCTGAGCTATGAACATTCATTTCCAACAGAACAGGCCCCTGCCCCTCGCGGGCGTGCTGCATCGCGGCTCGCGTGGCCGCGTAGACGGCTATTATATCCGTTCCATCAATACATTGATGCTCAAGGCCGGCAGGGAGAGTTTGTCGCGACAAAGAAGAATTATCCTGTTCGTAGACAAAAACAACCGGCAGTTGATGCTGCGCGGCAAAGGTGAGACCTTCGAGGAAATCTGGTTCACTATCTGCGCCATCACCGCAGTAGGCTACCGTTACCACAGAGGCTTTGCGTAGTTTAGCAGCAAATGCAATACCTGCCGCATGCAGCACCTGCGTTGCGACGGGAACTGACCCTGTTACCATGTTATGCTTATGGTAACCCCAATGCATCACTGGCCGAAGGCTTTTGATATCTACGTAATCATTGCGAGGGTTGCTGCCACCTTCACCTGTTCGCTTAGCTTGCACTTGTTGTACCTGAATATATGTACGAAAAACCTCATAAGGTGTCATGCCAATGGTTAAGACAACCCCCAGGTCGCGATAATATGGGAGGGTGAAATCCTTGCCTGCCTCTATACATATCGCACTTCCCACCTGGACTGCTTCATGGCCACGGCAGCTTACAAGCAAACCATTTGGCACATGTCCGTACAATCGCCAGGCATAGTCATCTACTACCCGTGTCAGAAGCATACGGGCATAGAGGTCGCGTATAAAAGTAGTAGTTAGGGAAGGGGTGCTTATCTCCAAGTATGTACCGGTGTCCCTTCAATCTTCAGGTCAATGTGTCTTCCAATTTTCCTTTGATTTTTAGCCAGCGTCACTGCAATGGTATTATAATCTTGCACGGCGATATAGGCAATAACACTAGGAGGAGCTCTTGCTCAACAGTCTGTTAGCATTGCTTTTCACATGTACCGATTCTATAATGAAACAAAACATATGGACCCGGGCCTAAAAGGTCAGCGTAGACTTAGGAGGCAGAATGACAATCAACACCCGAGCTGTGGAAAGCAGTACAACCGCGCAGCCGTTGGATATCCTTGCACTTTACCGCACAATGGTAACGGCACGGGTAACCAACGACCTCTTGAAAACCCGCAAAACACAGGGCAGATTTCCCTTTTATATTGGATGTGCCGGACATGAAAGTATGGCCGCAGTTGTGGCGGCTCTCGACGAAAGCGACTGGCTCTCACTCTATTATCGCGACCTGGCCGCGTGGTTACAACGCACAGGCGATATTTACGGTCCCCTGCGCGAAGCTTATTCACGCACAACTGGACCTATGGGCGCAGGCCGCAACATGCCCTCACACTATAGTAGTAAAAGCCAGCGCATTCTACCTACCTTCAGCGAAGTTGGGGCACTTGGTCCATTCGCGGGCGGTGTTGGCTTCTCTCTGCAGCGGCATCAGAGCAAAGAACTCATCATGTACACCGCAGGTGATGGCGGAGTTGCAACAAACGACTTCAACGCGCTATTTCGCCAGGCCGCTGTTCACAAGCTGCCGGTACTGATAGTAGTAGAAGATAATGGTTGGGCCATCACTGCCGCTTCTTCTATCCAGTGGGGCGGAAGACTCGTCGATTGGGCTCGAGGAGGCGGCGTCTATGCCGAGGAGGTCGATGGCACGGATACTATGGCAACCTACGAGGCTACCACCCGCCTGGTTGAGCACATTCGTTCAGGCCAGGGTCCCGTCCTGATGCACCTGCGCCTGGGCCTTCTTGATGCACATTCCAGCAGCACCGATATTAAATCTTATCGCAAGAAGGAAGAGATCGAGCATACAATGGCGACCAAAGATCCCGTGAAAAACTTTGGCCGCTGGCTCGTAGAGCATGGACATATCCAGGAAGACGATATCGAGCGTATCCGTAAAGAGGTTCGAACCGAACTGGAACGTGCCGAAAGCCAGGTACAGCAAGAGCCAGAGCCGACGGAAGAACGAGTTATGCAATACGTAATCGAGGTGCCCGAGTGGCGAGAGAATACGCCGCGAGGAGCCAGGCGCCAGTCAACCATGCTGGCTGCTATTAACGAAGCATTGGCAGAACTGGCAGAACGTGACCCCTACTTCTTCGTTTATGGTCAGGACGTGGGCAGCCCAAAAGGCGGCGTCTTCGGCGCAACTGCCACACTCGTCAACAAATTCACCGACCGTGCTATCAGTAGTCCGCTCAATGAACAGGTCATCGTTGGTATCGCTGCCGGTGCAGGCATGATAGATGGTAAAGCGCGTTGTGCTGAAATTCAATTCGTTGACTACCATCAATCCGCTACACAGACTATTCGCCTGGCCGCTCGTATCCTATACCAGAACTATGGCGATTGGCATGTCCCGCTACTCATCCGCACCAAGTCCGGTAGTGGAGGTGGGGGTCCTATCTCAAGCAGCACGGCCGGTGGCGGCGCATACGGCCACTCTAACACAGGTGAACAATGGTTCACAAACATACCAGGTATGATCACGATCTGCCCGGCCACACCCTTCGATGCCAAGGGCCTGTTGCTTGAAGCAGCACGGGCGCAATCACCTGTCACATTTTTAGAGCGCGGACGCCTCTATCGCTCTGAACCACCCAAAGATAGCCACGGCAACATCATTGCAGCTATAGCCGAGTACTGGAACGTTCCCGATGGCTACTATACATTACCTATAGGTAAAGCTCGGCGCCTGCGCATCGGAGAGGGACCAGGCAGCGTTGCCATCATTTGTTGGGGCACAATGGTACTGGAAGCCTGCACCGCTGCGGCCGACATCGTGAACCGCGAAGGCGGGGCCATTGAGGTCGTCGACCTGCGCACGCTGGCCCCCTTCGATGAGGAAGCCGTAGCCGCCGCTGTGCGTGAAGCCAACCGGGTGATCGTGGCCACAGAAGAAGCCGACCTGACAAGCTTTGGGCGCCATATCCATTCGTGGATTGTCCAGAACTGCTTCTATGACCTGGATGGAACTCCGGCCTTCATTTCAGCGCTCCCGGCTCCCGCGGCCCCTTATAATGCACCCGAGGAAATTGCTTTCTATCCGACAGCAAAAACCATCGAGGCGAAAATCGAGGAATTATTGGGTAAAACAAGGTGAATATAATTCCCAGGATAATTGCGCCTCGCAGCAAAACAAAGGGGTAAAATAGCGGTTCCTGCGGAACAGAGTAGGCATCGGGAGCAGAGGAATACATAAAGGGGTAAATAGATGTGGTCAATACACACACTATACCCCAGCTCACCAGCCACTTCCAGTGGTTCTTCCCGATATACGCAATAAAAGGTGCTACCCACATCAAGTATTGCGGGCTAAATATTTTGCCCGTGATCATTGAAATCAGCAATGCCAGAAGACTTGCGGTAAAAACATCGAGTTTGCCACGCAGCTGCAGCCAATAGGTATACAATAGCCCGGCAGCAAAGCACAGGGTACCCAGAAGAGAAACTTTGGAGGATAAATCGCCGATCACGTTGAGAGAGCCAAAGGTATAGACATATTGAACCTGGTAACCCGCAAATTGCCCTATCCACAGAATGGCCGCCTCCAGGGTTTCCACCTGAATGGGGCGATCACGAAAATACTCAAATGGACCCAGCGTACCATCGACACTCAGAACAAGCGAAATAGATGTCACCACAACACATACAGCTAAAAATGTTAGCACTCCATCCCAGCGGCGTAGAGCATGCCATTTACTTCCACGATACTGCAATTGCTGAGCTATGAAGAGTGGAGGTAGCAGGACCAGGGCATAAATTTTTAACAGGATGGCCAGGGCCAATAAAGTAAATGCTAACCTCCAGCGTGAGCGTTCAGCCAGGATAAAGGCCCCCAGGGTTAGGCCAACCGGGATGAGATCAAAACGAGCCAGGGCTGTGCCCCAGTTTCCTATCACCAGATAAAGGGCAAAGGCTAAGGCAGCACTGATAGACATGCTTTTTTTCAGGATGAAATATATAATGCCGGCCACAAAAACCATCCACACCGCAAAGTCAAGTAGAAACCATTGATATGGAGCTAACAAAGTGAGCGTAAAGGGGATAATTGCTAAGAGTGGATATTCACGTGGTAATGCATGCAATGGAACTAACGGTGATTGTTGTTGCACCAGTCTGATCAGAAAGCCAGGAAAATGCCAGACCAGTATGCGATGAATGACGGGGGTAGCAGGGGTAGTGACAATGAACCAGCAATCAGTCTTGCGCAGAGGGCCTAGACTGTGTATGCCGCCCCAGAAAGCGAGGGCATAGCATCGATACCTGGTAGGTTCGCCCCCGTTTACCACATAGCGCGACAAGGCCCCAAAATATAAGATTACGCCCATACTTACTATTACGATCGCGTCCAGAAAGCGCGGCCAGGTATGTTTATTATTCTCCTCTCCTGATCTTTGAACTTCAACACTGGGGCGCACATTCACCTTACTCATATACCACCTATTTATTCACCTCTCATTTATCCTTCGGAAATCCAGTATAAGAACACCAGTTGGTGGTGTCAAGCCAGCCGGTACGCTGGTACTACTGGCTCGATTACTCTCCAGGCGTATGATATACTAGCCAGAGCTTCAAGCATGCAATCATAAAATCAATGAGAGAATGGGGTATCGCACTTGATACCACTACCAAAGATAACGCGCCGGGCAAACAACCAGAACAAGAAATATTCGCCAAGCCAGGCAGAAACAGGCTTGCAATTTACCTCATCCCCACGAGTAAGCGAGTGGCTCATCTTGCCTGCCCTGGTACTTGTTGCTCTTGTCCCTCGCATCATACTAGCCAGGCAGCTTGACCTGGTTACGGATGAAATCATTTATATCATGGGCGGGAAAGGCTATCTACCAGCCTTGCTACACCTCCAGATAACATCGAGCGTGTGGGATTTTAACTATGAACATCCACCGGTGGTCAAGCTTCTTATCGGACTCGCCATCTATCTTAACTCGCACTTTGGGGGTCGGTTCAGTGTCTTGTTTGCCGCTCGCACGCCCAGCATTGTATCTGGCACCCTCCTGGTAGTAGCTATTTACTGGCTAGGACGCGCACCTTTCGGGCGCGCCATCGCGCTCTTAGGTGCCCTTTGCCTCACTGCAAGTCCCTGGCTGGTATATTTCAGCGCTCTGGCCTACCTTGATATGACGATGACGATGCTTATAACGCTGGCCTATCTTCTGCTCTGGCCGGCCATCCGGCAGCCACGCCTGTACCTGCTCTCGGCAATATTTACAGGCCTGGGGGTGGCCAGTAAATACACAGCGGCACTGGTCATACCAGGCATGATCCTTTTCACTGCCTACTATTTCATAGCTATCCGTCCAAAAGTGCCCGCTGATCAGCGGCCATCCGTGCCGTGGCTATGGTGGTTAGGGGCGCTCATCCTGGTGCCCGCAACTTTTTTCATCGCCGATCCGGCTATCTGGCGTCATCCCTACAGCCTCTTGATACAGAGCGTGCTCTTCGAGTGGAATCACTCAGTAACGGGCCACCTGACATTTCTAGCAGGCCAGTATAGTGGGCATGTCCCCCATTGGGCCGTGCTCTACATCGTCCTTGCCAAGCTCAGCGCCTTTGTGACTCTTCCCGCCGTATTTTTTCTGATCTTCTCAATTGTACAACTGGTTCGCTTCCACTTGAACAAATCAAATCTACAGGTGACGGAAGTTAGTAGCATCTCGTTTCTATTAATATGGCTGGTCTCTCTCGTGGGTATGTTTAGTCTGCTGAATATTGTGGTTGGCACGCATTATCTTTTACCCCTGGCTCCGCCAGTAGTGCTAGCAGGGGCATTTGGGCTGGCCACGCTTCTTCGCTATCGAGGTGGCACCTTATTCCAGGCCAGTGCAGTGAGTACGCCAACGCCAGAGATTGCAGAAGCGGGAGGCCCTGCGACGCCAATGCGACCGCATATTCACGGCCGCACTGCCATTGTGCTGGCCGTTCTCACGATCCTTTTCGTAGGGCCGCATGTAGTAGGCCTGACGACGGTTTATGCCGCCGAGGGTTACACCAGCGAATTTTTCAATGGTGAGAATACGGTGTTACAGGTGGCCTACCCTGGTTACCGTGAAGCAGGACGCTGGTTGGTAACGCATACCTCTACGGCAGCTAACGTAGGGCTCGTCGCCCTTCCCGGCACACTCAACCATGGAGACTACAGTATATCGTGGTATAGTTACAATCGGAATATCGCAGGAAGGCTGAAATTTTCAGAGGCTCACCCTGATGACGCCAACTTCCCATACGATTATCTTGTATGGCCTATGCACTTAGTCCAGCGCGGCTATGCAATTCCTGCTGCCTGGCGTTCACATATTGTGCATACTATCATGGGTGGGAACACTATTTACTGTTTTATTCTGGCACGTAACCCTGCTACAATCGGAGGGACTTGAAATCCACTATTACCTGCCCACAGGCAGAGGCCTACGCAAGGAGGCTTTTAACCATAACGTGAGTACTGAACCTGCTGACTCTATCGTCGCCGCCTCTACGCCATTAATAGAACAAAAAGGTAAACCGGCAGCCCAACTTGAGAGGGAGCTACAACCTGCACACAGCCAGCAGTGGAACTGGCAAGATGCACTCTATCTTCTCGCATTAGTTGGGCTTGTTATAGTTATGATGTTACGCTACACACCTGACCTTACAGGTGAGGTAGCAGGAGAATGGTGGGATCCTCTACTCAACATGTGGACGCTCTCCTGGGATACAAACACATTACTGCATCACCCGGCCCTTTTGTGGCAGGGACAATTACTCTATCCCAACTTACTTACCCTGTCTTACTCTGAAAACCTGTTGGGCGAGGCCATCTTCTTTGCTCCCGTCTTCCTTATCAGCAATAACCCGGTGTTGGCCTATAATGTAACGTTTTACCTGGCATTTCTCCTGTGCGGCGTAAATATGTATATCGCAGCGCGTCACTACACAGGAAAACCACTGGCAGCATTTGTGGCCGCGCTCATCTATGCTTTCGCGCCATATCGGTTAGCGCAAATTGATCACATCCACATTGTCGCAGGAGAATGGATACCGCTGGCTTTTCTCTTCCTCGATCTTTCCCTCCAGCGGAGCCGCTGGCATCACTGGAGCCTCTTTGTCCTGTTCTACCTGCTTCAATTATTTAGTAGCATCTACTATGGTATCTTCCTGAGCTATACGCTACTTGCGTATGTGCTCATCCACTATAGCTGGCCATTTGTTAAACAAATGCGACAAAATAGACGGGCGTGTATCGAACAATTGATGGCTCAAATTGTAAAACCCCTCACCGTGTTTTTTGCCGCATCCATCATACTCTTCATTTTGTTGAGGCCATACCTTGCATCACTGCACAGCGGGCTGACGCGTTCGACGTTTGAAGCGGTGGGCTACTCTGCCTTCGCGCGTGACTTCACATTCACTGCTATCTTTAACCGCCTGTATGGGATTTCCTCTTACAATGGAACTATCATCGTGCCGGATGGTGAACATTTTCTTTTCCTCGGATGGGCGATCATGGCACTGACAGCGCTCGGTGTAGCACTGGCTTTTTGGAGACATCATAGGATCATGCGTAGCTTTGCCTGGACGGGTCTGATCGTCTTACTCTTTGCTTTTGGCCCCTACTTACAATATTCTACGAGTAGTGGGGCGCCGCTTTTACCGGGCCAGTCATATAACCATCCATTCGCGCCCGCTATACCCATGCCCTGGCTACTGGCCTATTATGTGCTCCCCGGCTTCCGAGGCCTTCGTGTTCCCGCTCGCCTCGTTGGCGTATTATTAATGATGCTGGCTCTCCTGTCTGCATATACGGTAAGCTGGCTACAAGAAATAGTACATGCAAAATCGGCAGGAAAGCAAGAAATTGGGACACGGCCAACAGCGCGTCCCTTTAAGCATTTTTCCTTTCCCGCACTCGCAGTACGCTGCCTGCTGGTAGCCCTGCCACTGGCCATTCTATTGGAGTCGCTTCCCGCTTACCTGCCGGTCACCCATGTTCCTGTAGGGAACTCCATACCCCCAGTTTATCAGTGGCTTGCCACTCATGGCGGCGCTCAGCCTGTTGTCGAGCTGCCTATGGCTCACCTGGACGAAAATTTTACCAGGAAAGATGAGGCCTGGTATGACTACTATGCTCTTTACCATGACCATCCCATCGTGAATGGCTGGAGTGGCTACCGGCCAGATTTGACCACAACGATTTCCGGACTGCTGCTCAAGTTCCCATCATTAGCGAGTCTGCAGATGCTGGAAAAGTACCATGTCGAATATGTCGTCTTTCATCCTCAGCTTTTTCTCAGATTCGAGACTCCTGGCATGGTGACCGCTACGCTTGCCAGAATGCAGACCAGTTCTCAACTCCATTTTATTGCAGTATTTGGCAGTAACTTATCTAGCAGCGATTCGCTCTGGCAGGTGACTTAAACTATGAAACGTGCTCCAATTCGTGATATTCTCTGGTTATTCAGCGGCACGCGCCTGGTACTGCTGATGGTAACCTACTTTGCCTATATTTTGCTGACTGCGCCTAAATATTCAAGTACGCCAGTAGATACGGTGGCACTATTTTCATCCTGGAATCACTGGGACGCGGCCAATTATGTAAGAATCGCCCAATTCGGCTATGATCAACTTCCATATGACCTGGCTTTTTTTCCACTTTTTCCTTTGCTTATCGCGGCCATAGCCTACCCATTAGGAGGCGGCTGGGGCTATTTGCTCGCGGGAACACTGATCAGTAATGCAGCTTTGTTGGGGGCTCTCTTTGTGATCTACCAGCTTGCCGTCGACATCGGAGGAGACCAGGTTGCGCGGCGCACACTGCTCTACCTGTGTATCTTCCCTACCGCATTCTACTTCTTTGCCGCCTATAACGAATCATTGCTAATTTTGCTTACGGCAGGCTCATTCCTGGCCATGCGCCGTCAAAAATGGTGGTTAGCAGGTGTGCTCGGACTGCTCGCCTCATTGACACGTTCGGCTGGACTTCTTCTCGTCATACCCTACATCATCGAACTATGGATATCTCGAGCAAGCATTACGGCCACACGCCAGAACCTCGTGCTTAGAGTATTACCGCTTCTCCTGATTCCAGTAGGAACATTGCTGTACTGTATCTACTGCTGGCACATAACGGGTAATCCAATTGCTTTCGCCAGTGTGCAGAGTCATTGGGGACGGCATACAACCTGGCCATGGGGAGGCATAGTGCAGGCCTTCATTGACCTTTTTTGGAACCAGCCCTTTGGCTCTTTCAACGAGGCCCATATCATACTGGATTTAACTGCTACCATCGGCTTCATTGTGCTGGCAATTGTAGGTTGGCGCAAGCTGCGCCTGAGCTATAGCATCTGGCTGGCAATTTTACTCTTTTTTTACCTCCTGAGTCCTGGCCTGGCCAAAACCGATGTCCTTTTATCCAACCAGCGCTTTGTGCTCGAGATGTTTCCGGCCTTTATTACCCTGGCCATGCTCGGCATTAAATATCCTCGCTTACACCAGGCGCTTATGCTCGTGTTTCCCGCCTTACTGGCAACACTGAGCGTACTTTTTATCATGAATCGTTGGATGGTGTAGAGGGATGGCATTTATGAACAGAAAAAATGTAGAGATAGCGCCATTACCCGCAAACCCGGGTGAGCAGGCTTCCAGTATGCCCAAAAAGGCGCCTCTACGAGGCCTCGTGCTGTGTATGCTCGCCTTTATTCTATGCATCTTAATAAGCGTGACCCCGCTCTTACACCTGGCGGGGAAAACCTTCCTCTTGCCGCTGCCAACCAATCCATTCCTTCTCTGGTGGGGATCGTGGTTACCTGCCAATTTGCAGCTGGCATCAGCCTACCGCGCCTCAATGATTACTACCAACAGCATCGAGTTCCTGCTACTCATGGCGCTTGCTTTTGGCGTATATGGACTGAGTGCCTTTTTTATACAACGGCTGCCGGAACAAAGCAATTACAAAAACGTGCTACGCCTCATCTGGCTAGGTACAATTATAGGTGGGCTTATCTTTGTACTAACACCTGCTATGCTGTCACGTGATATCTTCGTTTATGTGGGCTATGGTCGTACCATTGTTGCCCATCATGCAAACCCCTATTTTGTAGCTCCATCGCGTTTTCCCCAGGATCCTCTTACTTCCTACGATGACTGGAAAGACGTCACAGCAGCCTATGGCCCGGTCTGGTTAACAATCTGCTCTCTCTGGACGCTCGTTTTGGGCAACTCTCCACTGGGCTACGTCCTCGCCTTCCGCTTATTTGCCCTCGCAGCTCACCTGCTAAATATCTGGCTGGTAGCTACCATTCTGAGAAAGACGGGAAGTTCAACCCGTACAGTAACACTTGGTACGCTGCTTTACGCCTGGAATCCACTTGTGCTGCAGGAAAGTAGCCTGGGTGGTCATAATGATATATTCATGGTCACGTTGATCCTGCTTGGTATACTTCTTTGCCTGCATGCAGAGCAATGGCACTTTGCTCGCCCATCCCACTATCTGCCACCGGTTCTCGCCTTTACGCTGGCCGCGCTCGTCAAGTTCACTGCGCTTCCCCTCATCGCTCTTTTCCTGGTTGTGCTGGCCCGTAATACTCTTTATCCCGCCCAGACGGCTTCTCTTACTACTAATGAGCAAACCGGCGCCTTGCAGTGGAGGTCTATGTTCTTGAAGGTGCTCTTAGCCTGCATTGGCGGTGGTCTTGTTGCGCTCACCTTCTATGCACCATTCTGGCTTGGCCACAGCATCCACGACATCAGGCAGAGTTTTTCTTCACCCCCATCGGCACGTTATTCGGAATATTCTCTCATGCGCGCCATACATGAATGGATTATAGCGAATGGCTTGCCTGCTCATACTTCCTGGACATACATGCCGCTGTACATGCTTAGCCAGCGCACCGTCTGGGATAGAATTAACTATGTCACCCTGGGCTGTCTACTCATCATAGCAATAATCTGGATCTGGCGCGTTCCTACAACACGCACCATGGTACTCGCTGCGCTTGCCACCTTAGGAGCGTTACTCATCGTAACTCCCTGGTTCTTTGCCTGGTATGTCACCTGGCTGGTAGGTCTTGCCAGCGTTTGCCTGCCCATTTCGCATGATCGCATAGGACGAGCATTGGTGGCATTTACCCTGACCTTCTCTGCAACAGCCTTGAGCACCTACCTTTACCACGACTATCCACCCATTGGTACTTGGATTTTCCTGGGTTGGTTGGCTATGATTGGACCGCCCCTAATCGTCTTTTTCGTTTTCCTCATCTCTAAAAACAAATGGCAGTCGCGTTCTTTAGGTGATAGCAGTACAATGACCACGTGACGTTGATTTACTTTTTTTAATGAACGCTCTCTATAAAAGGAGTTACTTGATGCGCTGGCTACCTATCTTGAGAGTCCGGGCGCTAACCTTTCTGCATGAACCGTTAGCGGCACTCATCTCACTACAAACACTGCAGAACGCCCTGCATACTCTAGGGTATCCAGCCGTGACGCTCTTTATCATGAT
>WNGK01006878.1_pt1 | contig 11953 bp, 7 predicted proteins | sample 5400601 | NCBI WGS metagenome assembly WNGK01 (sample SAMN13153376, study PRJNA577476) | soil metagenome | isolation source: 60 cm soil or saprolite under Garry oak tree replicate 1 | place: USA:California | collected 2016-06-15
GAGTAAACCAGTAAGTGGTCATCGTTCTAACAAAACTCCTTTCAGTTACTCATCAATGAGTAGTAACTCCCATTATGTAGCTGAAAGGGCTTTTAGACAACGTTTAGATGGTCTACATTACAAAGTGGTTTACTGTCCAATGGCGCGCCTGGTGAATATCCACGTCGATCTTAGCTGCCGCGCAGGCTTTCTTCCAGTAGTTTGCTCGAAACGATGCAACAGTCCAGGGCGTCCCATGTTTACTTAAAAACAAGGGGATGCTATCAAGGTCAATCTGGTGGCGCTCAGCGAGCCGTACATAGTCATCAAGCTTATAGTGATTGGCATCAATCGTTGCACGCTCGGTATTGACGTAGCGTGTCAGGAGTTTCACCGTCTGCTCTGAGAACCGGATAAATTTGGCCCGACGCTTGCGGCTGCCTTTGTTACGCGCCCAGGATGTTTCTTTCAAGCCACGCCTATTCCAATCTCCAAGAGTGAGTGCCATGAGTTCAGATACCCGAGCTCCTGTATCGAAGAGAAGCAAGACAAAGCTTTCTTCACGTAGACCCCAATCCTTTCCCTTCTTTTTGAGCTTACGTCCCCCATTGAGAATCCTCTGAGGCAGTGTTGTGTCGGTTACTACTTGAGGAATCCATTTGTCCTTGAGTAAGAAGTAGCTATCGGTTAGACGTCTCCCACGATGTGGTGTATCGACACCGCTGCTATCAGGCATTTTGGGCCGATAAGAACCTTTCCCGTCGCTAACAAATTGCGCGCTTGCTGCTTCTGCTAAATCTCTGGTTGTATCGATTAGGGGATTCGCGTGTGTGTAGTAACCGCGCCGCTTGGCGATCCTGTAAAAGAGTTTTAGTCCGGCCAACAAGATACGAACTTTATTGACAGCTTGCTCGGTCATATCAATCCATTCACCCCCTAGCGGGTGATCTTTCACAAGGCACTCCAGTCGACTGACCAGGTACTCCCTAACAATGTCGCGGATAATTTCTGGCGGATCGGTCCATCGGTGATTTGCCCGGACCTGCCAGTAGTCTGTGTCAAGCCAGGTGAACCAGGGCAAGATACCTGTTAAATATTTTTCCACTGACGAAGATACCAGGGGGGTGTAGGCTTCTTTCGCAAAGACCGTAAGCGGCAAATGTAATTCACCCTGGCAATCGACGACCAGAAATGGATGCTGATGAGACACGTCTGATGGACGACGATAGCAATGAAAAGAGGACATGAATATGTACCTTTCTTCTATCATAGTAGTTCACCTCGCCTGTGAGATGAGGAAGTTGCGGGTGATCTCGTGTGCGGCGCCACGAGGGCACCATGCCCAATGGATATCGTGCATAGTAAATTTCCTTTCCGCTATGAATAGGTGGCCCCACCCCGATACCTGCGAGAATAGCCGTCCTATTCTCCTGTTGTAGTAGCGAGGAAATTCAGCAGTACTCATTCCCTTACTCTTGAATCACCTCCATTACTTCGCCCGAGATAGGGACGACACTCTTGTGACATGTCTTCAACCTGAAGTTGCATTGGTGCTGCCTTCTCTTTCAGAGGCTTTTCCCTTCTTCGATCGTATCATGCACGAGTACCTCAATGAGCACGGCCTGGAGGGGCTCTTTTGTGCGGAGGCTGCGCTCAAGGTGCTGAAGGTATGCGCGCTTCCTCGCTCCTCCTGCGAGCACGATGGTTACCTTCGCTTCCGAAACGTCCACCCCCTCTTTGAGTATCTCGGTCGTGACGACCACTGTATAGCGTCCTGCCTGGAAAGCGTCGAGGATATACTGACGCTCAGCACTCTCAGTTGAACGTGAGATCGCTGGCACCAGGTATTGCAGCGAAATGGCGTACGCGACCTCGCTGGATTCGGTGAACACAAGCATGCATTCACCAGCGTGTTCGCGCATTAATTCCTCAAGGGCCGCACGCTTTCCATGACAGCTCTCCAGGAGTTTCAGGATTTGCCGCCGGCCGAGCCATGCGCGGCGAGCGTTCTGATCAACGGTGGAGCGACGCTTCAACTCTTGTAGCCATTCTGCTCCATGACGGCGCTGCTGCAAGCCCTGCTCACGGACATACCCCATGTAGGCCTCATACGCAGCATTGTAGGAGGCGCGTTCTTCATCTGTCAGGTCCACGAGTACGCGCTGGGTTCGATATGCTGCTCGCTGCTTTTCCGTGAGGGTTTCGAGACGGAGTGTATAGACGATCGGTCCGATCAGATCATCGACTTGCCATCCCTCGCCCCTCTGTTCATACTCTTGGGGACCGGTGCCTGTCAGACCCAGGCGATAGGGAGCGGGTGCCATGCATAGGGCTTCTCCCCAGGTTTGGATGGGTATCTGCTGGGCCTCGTCACAGATGAGCATTGCGAAGCTATTGCCATGTTCGGCGATCAGGTCACTTGCAGCGTCATACATGGTCACGGTAAGAGGGCGGACGCATTTTTCGCCGCTGAAGTAGACACCGATCTCCATGTGAAAGGCATTGGCTAAGAGGGCATACCACTGCGAGAGCGATTGCACCGTCGGGACGATGATCAAGGTTGAGGAGCTGATAGCATGGATTGCATGCACTGCCACAAGAGTCTTTGCCCCACAGATAGGGAGCATGAGGCTTCCTCGCCCCCTCGCTTGCTTCCAGGCCTCAACAGCTTGAAGCTGATAGGCGTGAGGTTTCCTCGCATCATGCAACTGCAACGCCTGGTGCTGCCAGCCAGGGACGGCGTCGCGAATACCCTGTTCTTGCAGCCAGGGGAGCGCTGCATGATAGTAGTGGGCTTCGCAGCACCAGCGGCCCTGCAAGAACTGAAATGGTGCAGGAACGCACTCGATCGTGTCGGCATGCTGCAGGACCAGCATGCCACCTTGAAAGACGATGGATATATTCAAAGGCGTCGCTCTCTCCTTTCCGCTGAGCGGCAAACATGTATGCGGCAAGGAAGCGTGGTGTAATGCCGTTCTTAAAATGTTCACAAGTTGTTCCTCGTTACGCCTGAAAAAAATATGCCCCAGCACGGCGACGGCAAATGTGCGGATATGGACTGACTGTAGGCGGTAAGGTCCAATAGCCAGCTGGAGTATTGGCGGCAAGTCCATACTTGCTGATCCACGACACCTCAACTGAATCGAAAAGCTCTCTTCGTTGGCCATCTATCCCTGTTCCACCGGCAATCTCAGTCAGATGCGGAAAGAATTCTTCTTTTCGGGTCGGGCCTAACAGCTGTTTGTACACACGAGACGATTGAGCCTATTCATGAAGGTTCTTTCCGAGAACGGAAAACCTTTGGGGTGGGGGAAGAGAACGTGCTCGGTGCTGTTCTGTTCATCCCTCACTGCTTGCTGCTGTTCCCGAATCACCGCTGCTGCTCAGTACACCGCATAATTTAGCTTGCATAATCTCTGCAATTATTACCCCCATTTCCGGCGCCCTCAATCCTTCCATAATAGTAATCAAAATTTCTCATTTTGTCAAGTATTTAACTATATTTTATGCTTTCATCATATAAAATAATATATTTGGTGACTATATAAATGATGTTACATTTGTTAACATCTGTCTGTTTCTGTCTGTCATTGGCTATTTACATTTGTGCGCTTTGAGCTTAAAAAGGATAAAATGCTCGTTTTGCATGAGGCAAAAAGCCTTCTGTTCACGTCACTGATGAGGTTTTCAAGCAAATTTCTTACAGCGAAGAACAGATGTGCATCGATGTGTCGTCGCATACAATGGTAAAAACTCAACAGTTGAAGAAATACTACTGACGAGAGATTAATCGTCATATGATCGATGTGGCAATATTAAACACAAGTAATGGCTCTCATCGTCAGGTTCACCGGTCCTTTGTGTGCTTCCTCGTTCGTCGTTGATACTGTTCCCCTTTGGAACGAGGGGCTGAATGATCTCGAATGCGTAGACTGCTGTGATCAGTTCCATCCCATGCTCAAAAGGTACTACGACCGCTTGCGAGCAGCAGGCAAGCCGATGAAAGTTGCTCGCCGTGCCCGCAAATTGCTGCATATCGCGTTTGCGCTCGTCCAATCCCACCAAGCCTTCGATCCGACTTATCAACCGACGACCAAAGAGGAGGAAGCGGTTCCCTAAGTCGCCGCACAAGGCGAAGAACGGCATCAGAAGACAGACGAACACCGGCTGTTTTTCGACTTCAATCAGGCTCAACACTTCTTCACCACGCAAGCGCAGCCGTGTGAAGGAAAGCGCAGCGGCTTGACGCGGCGAGCGGCGTGGTAGCCTCTCCTCTTGCCTGATTGAGAGGGAGCTCGCTCGTTTTCGCCCTCATTCGAGGTGTAGCGAACACAGAGAGATCCAGATACCCGTGAAGACACTCAATCGAAGTCCTTGGTCTATTTCCTGAGCTCGCTTGACCTGTTTCGCGATCCATTTAAGCTAGTATATGGACTAGTAGTCAATAGAATAAATGGCCCTCATTCCTTATACAAACTTGACAACATATGTCGGCTATTAAAATAAATAGAACTGATTCGACTTCCTGGGCCTTTCCAACCTCACTATTCTGGATAACGCGGTCAAGTTTATCAAGCAATCGCGTGGGGAAGAGATCATGCTGGAGAAAATCCCGCTGGACCCGGTCGAGGGCGACGAGAAGCAGAACCGCAAACGCCAGAAGGCCTTTGAACTGCTGTCGAGCGGCGAGACGACGGGTATCTTTCAGCTTGAAGGCCCGAAGATGCGCGAGTACATCAAACAACTCAAGCCGACCCGTATCGAGGATATCATGGCTATGATCGCGCTTTACCGGCCCGGCCCGATGGAGAGCATCCCCGACTTTATCGACGCCAAACATGGACGCAAAAAAGTGACTTACCTTGACCCGCGTCTCGAGGAATGGCTGAACGAATCCTATGGCGTGATTGTGTATCAAGACCAGGTGCTGTTCATCGCCGTCGGGCTGGCGGGCTTCTCCTGGGGTAAGGCCAATAAGTTCCGTAAGGTGCTGAGCAAAAAGATTATGCACGAGGTTGAGAGCTACCGGGGAGATTTCCTGCAGGGCTGTATCAAAAACGGGGTGAAAAAAGAGGATGCCGAAACGCTTTTCACCCTGATCGAACCGTTCGGCGGCTACGGATTTAACAAAGCTCATGCGGCGAGTTACGCGGTGGTCGCATTCTACACAGCCTATCTCAAGGGAAACTATACAGCGGAGTTTATGGCGGCGACGATGACCACCGAGGCGGCGGACGCCAAGAAGATCGCCAACGCCATCGCCGAGTGCAAACGTATGGGCGTCGAAGTGCTGGGGCCGGATGTGAACAAGAGCGACCGGGGATTTACGGTTGAAGGCGGAGGCGTGCGCTTCGGTTTGCTGGCCATCAAGGGTATTGGCGAAGGTCCGATTGGTGAGATCGTGCGGGCGCGCAGCCAGGGCGGCCCTTTTAAGTCGCTGGCGGATTTCTGCACGCGGGTTGACCCCAAATTCGTGGGAAAGGGGGCGATTGAGACGTTGATCAAGGCGGGGGCGATGGACTCGCTGGCCGATGGCAAACGGCACCAGTTGCTTGACGCGGTGGAACGCGCCATGCAATTTGGTAAGAATGAGCGCGCGGCGAAGGAGCGCGGCATGGTCAGCCTGTTCGGAGATATGGAGGAGGTGCAGAACGCCTTTGAATTTACCCTGAACCCGCACGCGAAAGCTATTGATCGCAATCAGCTGCTGCAATGGGAGAAGGAACTCATCGGCCTCTACATCTCCAAGCATCCCCTGACCTATTTGAGCGATCTGCTGAAAGAGCGCACAACGCATACGACGGCTGAAATTACGGAAGAGCTGGATAAGCAGAAAGTGGTGCTGGGCGGGACGGTTACGGAGGCGCGCCGCATCACCACCAAAAAAGGCGATACGATGTGCGTTGTGCAACTCGAAGATATGTATGGCTCCATCGGCGTGACTGTCTTTCCCAGGCTGTATGAAGACACGGCTGAATTGTGGGCCGAAAATACGGTGGTGCTTGTGCGCGGTGAGGTGCAGGTGCGCCGTGATGAGCCGGGGATTCTCTGCAACAGTGTTGAAGAGGTGAAAGGGGTTGAGGAGGAGATGAACCGCAAGCAATACCAGGTGTGGATTACGCTGCACCTGAGCGGGTCTGACGATAAGTCCGTCTCGGATGATAAGATGCGCGTGATGGATATCTACAATTGCTTGCGCGATCAGCCGGGGCGCGATCATTACGAGCTTCTGGTGGCGAATGGCGAATGGGAGGCGCTGTTGACGCCTGGCGATAATACGATGCATTACTCTGAGAACGTGCATCGTAAGTTGGTAGAGATTGTAGGGAGCGGTGGAATGGTGAGGGTGGATATGGTGGAACGGTAGCCGATGAATTATTGTCCTGAGGAGAACCATAGGAGACGTATTATGAGATATGAAAAGCAAGCGACTTCAGTAATAGATTGGTAAAAATGTTCGCAGGCAGATTGACATATCCTCTCCAGGCTTGTACACTTGCCTTAGAAGAAAAACGTGGGGTTGGACAAACCTTGAATCGGCGAGCTGGACTGTACAGGTAGAGCGAAAGGACAAAGCACATGGCCCGGCACATTGAAGACGAGGTAGTATACTACTACGATTCCCACTCCACCGAGGAGGACCTGATGGGGGAAACGGCCTTCCATGCTGCGCTCGTGCGTTACCTCGTTGATGTGCTGACCTGGTTGTTTCAGGGGCAAGTGTGCGCCATTTACGAAAACCTCAATATCTACCAGACCGCCAATCCCAACGAGTATCCCATGGCACCGGATGTGGCAGTCATTAAAGGCGTGGCTTACAAGCCTACCACCAGAAGTTGGCGCGTGGGCAAGAGCGGGCCTGCTCCCCAGGTAGTCTTCGAGATCGCCTCGGAAGAGACCTGGAAAAAGGACCTGGAGGAGAAACCACCGCGCTATGCGCGCATGGGGGTGCAAGAGTACTTCGCCTATGATCCCCATGAACCCCCTATTCCGCGCAGCGCGAACCGGCGCTTGTTTGGCTGGAGGCTTAACCAGAACAGGCAGACCATGAAAGAAATGCCGATTGGCCCTTCTGGTTCACTGTGGAGTCCGCACCTGCAAAGCTGGCTGGTGCCTGATGGAGCGACTTTGCGTCTCTATGATCACGCTGGTCTGATGAGGCTTACCCACGCCGAGGCTGAGGCTCAACGGGCGGACGCTGCATTTCAGCAAGCGGAGGCTGCATTTCAGCGAGCAGAGACGGAGGCCAGAAGAGCGCTGGCGTTAGCCGAAAAATTGCGCTCGCTAGGAATCGATCCTGATCAGATTTTATAGGCAGGACCACAAATTTTCCGGTGTAATGGACAGGTCGATTTATTCTGAAATAAAAGATGGTAGAGTTCCCTGCTAGAGGGAGCGAAGCCATGTTTCCAGGCGCTGGAGCTTGCGCTCCAACAGCTCAGGCGAACGAAAACTACTGGTCAATAAGAACGTGCCCTGCATCGACGAGATCAGATCCAGGGCGAAATCCTTCGCCTCTTCGTCGTCCTTGCCAAGCAGGCGAAACTGCGTTGCTGTCCAGTCCAGGAAGGTCTGAAACAGGAGAGCCGCAATAGTGGCAGGCTGGCCATCCTCTTTGTTGAGTTCTTGAGACAGACTCCCGTACGGGCAACCATAGCGAGCGAGCGCGTGTTCACTCTTACTCTCGGCTGCAAGCAGCTCCAGCAGTCGCTGGCGTGGATCGGGATGACCGTCGAGTTGCGCGAACAATGACTGTAATTCCTGGAGATGAGCCTGGATCACGGCTTCCACCAGGGCTTCCTTGGTGCGGAAGTGGTAGTAGATATTGCCTAAAGGCACCTGGGCCTGCTGGGCAATATCGGCCAGGGTCGTGCAGGTAACACCTTGCTGATAGAACATGATTTTGGCTGCCTTCACAAGGCGGTCCCGCTTAAGTGTGTCGTTCATCACTCTCTAGCTCTTCCCGACTGCGGACTTGTAACCCCTGCTTCTGTATTTTCTCACGCAGCTTGAGGAGACCTTCAATGAAGGCCTCTGGACGGGGAGGACAGCCAGGCACATACACATCGACAGGCACGATGGTATCGACCCCCTGAACGGTGTAGTAACTATCATAAAATTCACCGCCCGAATTGGCGCACTGCCCCATGCTCATCACCCACTTTGGCTCTGGCATCTGCTCCCACAACAGGCGCAGACGCGGACCCATCTTGATCGACACCGTCCCTGCTACGATCATCAGATCGGCCTGGCGGGGACTGGAACGAAACACTTCTGAGCCAAAGCGCGACAGATCATACTGCGGGGCAGAAGCCGAGGCGATCATCTCAATTGCACAACATGCCAGTCCATAGCCCAGCGGCCACACTGATTTGGAGCGGGCCCAGTTCTGGGCCCATTGCAGCATGTCAGCCAGGCTCGTCAGTTGAGCTGGAAATTCCTGATCTCCTGGGGTATATTCGTGAGGGCCAGATGCCATTGCGATTGGCACTGCTTTCCGCCGTGTCCCAGGAACCGACGTACTTCCCTGCCCTTTTTGCTCGCTGTTTGCCATACTCTACTCCTTGTTCCTTTTTGTCGGCAGCCATTATCTGATGCATTATACACCGCTTATGGCAGTCATGAGCATTCTTTCTCGCTTTCCTGATTGAGTCAGGCAACTAACTTAGTTATAAAGCATGGAGAGATGTTTGTCAACAGGAAGACTGCCACATTGCCGCCACGAAGCGTCCAAAAACAGTGCCAGATACCATCTAATATGAATGATAACGAGCTACAGGTAAGCGTGCAGGATACAAAGGAACAATTGTTATATAATAGGGAAGTTGCAGTGATGTAAAATGCAGCATCCTGGGAGAAAAGGCAGCAGTTGTGTGAGTTCTAACGATCAAGAGCCGCAATCAGGGCAATCGTCGCAGCCGTCGCAATCTGAACAACCGGAGCAGACCGAGCGGCGTAAGCCCACGTCTGAATTGTGGGGTCCGTGGGTTGTGCCAGGTGAGAATGGGCAAGCGCCGGATTATCGGGTGGCTTCTGGCACACAATTCAAGAAGCCTGGAGAGCAAGATGCACCTGCGGATGCGGAATATATGGGTGTTAATGCGCAGTTTCCCTATCGTGAGCATGTGTCAGGTCCGTTAGCTCCTCATGCAGCAAGTGGGCGCAATTCATTGCGCCCCTACATTGCGCCCGCTCCTCCTCTGCAAGCGCCGGGCTACCCGCCGCCTGGGATAGGCTATCCACCAGTACCGTACTATGCCGGGCAGAGTCAGGGATATCCACCTATACAGAGCTATCCTCCAACTCCTTCTTATCAAGGATATGCCTCCTGGCCACCAAGCCAGGCTGGCTCACCAGTCCCGCCGGGGTATGCGCCATACGCGTATCCTGGTTATCCTTACCCATATCCATATCCTTATGTTCCGCCCAAACCAAGGCGTGATGGGTATCTCTTTGGAGTTGGTATCGCCTCATTTATTGGTTCAATCCTGGTGATACTGGCCGGGCTGATATCGCTGCTGCTGCTCTCATTCCTTCCGGCAGTGTCTAGCGACACTTTGAGTAGCAGCCAGAAATTTATGGGTGCGGTGACATTTGTGGCATTCGCGCTGGTGGGTTTGATTGGGGGCGGGTTTGCACTCTATCATAGTATTCGTTCGGTCTTTGCGCAAAAGCCTTCTGCTGATTTTGCGATGCCGACGTTCTGGCTGTTCGTGGCCCTCTACGTCGTGGTAATTGGTGTTGGATACGTGCTGCATATGCAGGGGCAGGATATCGCGAATCTGCAATTGACGGCAGTCCTCATTCTGCTGGCAGGTCTTTTTCCGGCACTGGCAGTGCTGGCGCTGGGGGATCGGCGGCTGCGTTTTCCCAAGGGGGCGCGCTGGCCTACCAGTTGGCGGCGCTTCACCCTGGCAATAGTGAGCGGTGCGACGATGGGGGTGCTGGTTGCCGGGCTGCTGGAGCTAGCGTTTCAGGTGCTGCTGGTACGGGGACAGGGAGTGGATCCATACCTGTGCCTGAACAGGCCAGATGCGCCAGCATGCCAGGACCCCAAAGTGTATAATTTGCTGCTGATCGCGGTCGCGGTGATTGCGCCGCTGGTCGAGGAAGCGGTGAAGCCGCTTGGGGTGATCATCTTGATTGGGCGCGTGCGCAGCGCGGCGGAGGCTTTTGTGCTTGGCCTGGCCTGCGGGATTGGCTTTGACCTGATCGAGACGAGCGGCTATATCAGTGCTAACTATAACGACTGGCTGAGTACGGCGCTCATTCGCACGGGCGCGGGACTGCTACATGGTTTTGGCGCGGCGATGGTTGCACTTGGCTGGTATTACCTGGTCCATCCTGGCAAGAAACACGTGCTGAAGGCTCTCGGCTGCTGGCTCTACGCGGTTGTACAGCACGCGCTCTGGAATGGCTCGTGGGGCCTGGTGCTGCTGCCCGCGCCCTTTGGTCAATTTTTTAACAATCTGATGCTGACGATTGGCTCGGTCACACTGCCCTATTATGTGATTATCAATATTGGCGAGGCGCTGTTCATGCTGGGATTTTTCCTCTATATCACAGGTAGGTTACGGGGGGTTGAAGTGGACACGCAGGCGACGTAAATTTTACAAGGGTGCGGTTCATTTTTGCATTGAGCACGAGGTGGCGAGCACGAGGTGGCGAGCATGGCAGGGGCAAGCCCAGCCACTACTATACCGCGCAAAGCCCCTTGTGGCCGTCTATAGTAGTGGCTGGGCTTGCCCCTGCCATGCAAAAAACGAATCGCACCCATTTTACAAATTATACTTGCTCACATCGTGGGTTAATGCTATACTGCTGTTGAGGAGCGTATCTATCAACGCATTTCTTTACAATTTATGCTATGTCTTCTTTTGTCAGATAAAAACATGCGCTAGCTTTGACTAAACTGGTGCGCTGTACGTCTATTGTGTATAGGAGCATCGGAACGTATATCTACTAACTGAAAGTAAGTAGGCCTATGAGAGAGCAGCACGGCCCAATAATGGAAGATCAGAGCCAGTCGCGTTTTGGGAACTATGACCTGATACGGCCCATTGACACTGGTGGGATGGGTGAGGTGTATCTCGCACATCAACGCTCCGCTTTTGGTCGCCCTGTCGCTATCAAGATTATTCGTTCTGACCTGGTGCATGATATTACGGCGCGCGCGCGGTTCCTGCGTGAAGCGGAGGTGAGCGCGCATCTGAAGCATGAACATATTCTGCCATTATTCGAGTTTGGCGAGGACCAGGGGCGCCTCTTCCTGGTGACGCCGTATATCGAGGGAGGAACGCTGGCGCGGCGCCTGCAAAGCGGGCCCTTATCGCTCGACGAAGTACGCCAACTCTTTGTTCCCCTGGTGCAGGCTATCGCGTATATTCACCGGCGCGGCGTTATTCACCGCGATCTCAAACCGACCAATATCTTGCTGGATGAGCAGGATGGGCAGATTTATGTGCGCCTGATCGATTTTGGGATCGCTACGGTGCAGGGACGGTTGGCCAGTCCTCCATTGACGACGGCTGGCAATGAAGTCGGCACCATTGCGTATATGGCCCCTGAGCGGCTCAACGGTGTCGCGGCCCCCAGCAACGACATTTTTTCGCTGGGCGTGATGTTGCACCAGATGTTGACGGGAAATCTGCCGCTGGGTGAGGAGATTGACGATATACCCAAGCCGATGGATTACGTGGTGTTTCGTTGTATGGCGATGCGCCCGGAAGATCGTTTTGCCAGCGCGGATGAGGTGTTGCAGAACTTTGAACGCGCTTACCAGGTCTTGACGGGTTCACTACCGCCGCCGGGCAGGCCATCTATACCGCTTGACGCGTCTATGATGAGTCATATGAGCGGCAGGTTGTCGGTTTCAGGGGTGGAGGACAGCATTAGCGCGAGAAATGGACAACCGGTATCGGTTTCGTTACACAATTCTGGCAATTTGCCCGTTGTGTCCGATCCACCAATGATC
>WNGK01014310.1_pt1 | contig 11953 bp, 15 predicted proteins | sample 5400601 | NCBI WGS metagenome assembly WNGK01 (sample SAMN13153376, study PRJNA577476) | soil metagenome | isolation source: 60 cm soil or saprolite under Garry oak tree replicate 1 | place: USA:California | collected 2016-06-15
TTCCTTGGGCGCCGGCGTGTAGCCGGAGAGGGAGATGGACGACGTCCACGAGCTGAAGCTGATGGGCGGCGCTTCAGAGAGCGCTGCGGAGCGAACCCCGGGGATCGCCGACAGCCGCTCAATCAGACGCTGATTCAAAGCGGGTGCCCGTTCGGGTTTGTAGCCTGCCAACTCAGGAGCAAATTCTGCTATCAACAGGTGTGTGCGCTCGAAGCCAAAATCCTGGTCCTCAAGGTTGCGCAGCGTGCGAAGAAACAGACCGGCTCCCACCAGCAACAGCAGGCAGAACATGATTTGCGCAGTTACCAGCGCCTTGGGCCACCAGCGGCTGGTGCGTCCACCGCTGCTCGCCGCCGTTCGCGTGTTGGCATTCAGGGCCGGCATCGCAGAAGAGCGCGACCCATGCAGCGCCGGCGCGAGGCCAAAGAGCAGCCCGGCCAGAACAGACACAGCAAGCGTGAACAGCAGAACGACGCTGTCAGGCCGCGCGTCAAGCGGAGTGTTCGCAGCGCCCTGCGCGACAAACGCGATGAGCGTGCGCGTGGCTGCAAAGGCGAGAGCGAGGCCAAACACGCCGCCGGAGAGCGACAGCAAAAGCGCCTCCAGCAAGCTCTGCCGGACGATGCGTGCGCGACTCGATCCGAGGGCAAGACGCGTGGCCACTTCGCGTTGCCGCGCAATAGCCCTGGCCAGCAGGAAATTGGCGAGATTGGCGCATGCGATCAAGAGCACGACTGCGACAATCGCCATCAGGATCTCGAGTGAATCCTCGTATCGGGAACGAAGCCGAGAAACGCCGTGTGCTGCGGAGATAAGACGAACGGTGATGCGCTCGATCTCCTTCTGGCGCGCAGGTGCGATCGATGCGCCCTCGCCGGCTCGAACATAATCGCGGACCTGGCGATCGAGCCAAGCCTGGTCAGCGGCGACCGTCGATTGAGGGCTTCGCCGTGCGACCATGTGCAGAAAATAGAAAGAACGCGGCTCAAGGAAACCCGGTTGCAGAAAGATCTCCTGCGCCATCGTGACCGGCACCCAGAGGTCGGGCGGTTCGAGTTCCTGCGTGATGCCGTGAAACGCTTCCGGCATCACGCCGATCACCGTAAACGGCGTGGCATTGATGGAGATGGTTTTGCCGATTACCGCCGGATCGGAAGAGAGTGATTGCTGCCAGAAATGATGGCTAATGACCGCGACCGCGTTGCTATGCTGAGTCATCGTGTCGAACGCCGCGATGGTCCGTCCCATGAGCGGTGCGGCGCCCAGCACGTTGAAGAAATTGCCAGAGACCGGGCTGGCCGGAATCTGAAGCGCCGCAGCAGAATTGGATAAGCGCACGCTCACTTTAGGCGAAAAGCTGGTGTAAGCGGCGACGCCCTGGAACGGGCCGGGATTGGCTTCGAGCTGCCGCGCGAAATTGTATGTGAACATGTCGGCGGTACCCAGATCGATGCCGCCCAGAACGCCGCCGCCCGTGGACTTGCCGAAGGTGACCAGCTGCTGCGGATCGCGCACCGGCAGGTTCTGAAGAAGGACCTGCTTGATGAGAGTAAAGATCGCGGTGTTGGCGCCGATGCCGAGCGCAAGGGACAGCACGGCAACCAACGTGAAACCGGGGCTGCGCAACAGCCCGCGGACGCAATATTTCAGATCGCGCAAAAGGATTTCCATTCTCGACTCCCATGTGGCAGATCGGATGTGATGCTTGACGGCGTTGGCGCTGCCCATCTCCACACGCGCGGCATAGGCTGCCTGTTTAGCGGGCATGCCCTGCCTAACCTTCTCAGCAGTAGACGTATCGATAAACTCGCGCAGCTCGTCATCCATCTCTCGCTCCAACGCCTGGCTGCGGAAGAGCGAGCGAATTCCCTGTGCGACATTGCCAAGCAGTCCCATCTTCGCTCCTTTGGTGAATCCGCTCAGGCTTCCATGATGCGCGAGATGGCAGAGACCTGGCGGTTCCACGTCTCCGCCTCGGCAGCCAGCGCCTTACGCCCGCGCGCAGTCAGCATGTAGTACTTTGCCCGACGATTGTTTTCGCTGGCCCGCCACTCACTCTTCACGTGCCCTGCACGTTCCATACGTGCCAGTGCCGGAAGCAACGAGCCCGGATTGACTCGGAAGACGCCCTGACTAACCTGTTCGATACGCGTAGCCACGCCGTACCCATGCATCGGCTCCAGTGCCAGCGTCTTCAGGATCAGCATCTCCAAGGTGCCTTGCACAACATCTCGTTGGCCCACTTATGACTCACTCCTCTTGATAATCGAGAGGTTACACGCGCACTTCTTGACCGTCAAGAGGAAAAATAAAAGCTGCTGTCACCTCGGTGTAGATTGACACTGAATTGCTAAAGCGCTAATCACCTCAGATAGGTACTCGAATGTCGGCGAGTGTTTAGGAGTTTTGCAACCCAGCGGATCTCTAAAGTCGATTCCCTGCCTGAAACCTCTTCCGGAAATCCCCGGGTGATTGCTGCAATGGTGGGCCCGTGCAGACTCGAACTTCAGACCTCCTGCGTGTCAAGCAGGCGCTCTACCCAACTGAGCTATGGGCCCTTATCGACTAAGTCGACTCTCCGTTCAAAGCGTTAGAACTCCAAAATTCCATCCCTCACGGACGTCCGATGACGGTACCGTGTCGAGCGACAGCTAACCTTTACTTTCAAGCACTTAATCTTCTCGGCGTGGGGATCCCCGACTCTGAGGGTGTGGATTCAGAGGCGGGCATAGAGTTGATCACCGACTTTTTGGCCAGGAACCGGGTTGCGTTGCAGACCGACGAGCAGCTGGGAACCTTTTCGTGAACAAATCGCGCTGGAGTTGGAGAGTGGCCGGAATCCGCGGGGAATCCGGCCGACCGGACCCGATGTCGCCTTTATCCAGCTCGACGACCTGAAGCGAGACACAGCGCAATGGCAGGAGCGGAATAATCCAGGGCGCATCCCATTGCGCCCTCAACGTTCCGATGGACCCTCTTAAGTTACTGATTTAATTGGTTGCGGGGGCTGGATTTGAACCAGCGACCTTTGGGTTATGAGGGAAGTCATGAACTGATTTTAAAAGACTTAGTGCGGCGCGGATGATACCGAAGCACTTTTTAGAATCCATAAGATACAAAACCGCTTTGCGAACTGCGCTCCAGCTTGCGCCCCTGTTTTCTGATCCGTTTTTAATCCTGCCGAATGTACTTTTGCATTGGGCAACTTATTCTCCTTCCACCGTGGCTTGGCGTACTCGTTGTTTCGCCTAGATGGCGAGCCGAGTGGTAGATGTCCTGATGGATCGATCCCGAGTGATTCGTAAGCGTGGTTTTCTGGCCGCCTTGTTTGGGCGCTGCTGAAGAGTCAAGCTCGATTGGTGGTGGTCATGCTGCCACTGGGGTGCTTGGATGGAGACTGGAATCGAGGTTGGGGGAGGTTCATCTCGGCCTCGGCGGCGCTGGACTGTCAACGAGAAACGCCGGATTGTAGAAGACACGCTGTCATCGACCCGATCGCTCGCATCGCTTGCTCGGCAACACGGTGTGAACGCGAACCAGCTGTTTTCCTGGCGGAAGCAGTACCACGCCGGCCTGTTGTGTGAAGAGCGGTTCCCACCGCCGGCGCGAAGTGTACAGCTGCTTCCGATCTCGGTCACCGACGATGAACCGTTAGCAGTAGAGCAGGGGCAGATCAAGACTTTGGCTCCGTGCTTGACGATGAACATTGAGATTCCTGGCCGTGCGCTGGTCAGCGTTGAAGGCGCCATTGATGCCACATTCATTCGCACCGTTCTTGAAGGACTGCGCGGATGATCCCAGCCAACACGCAGATCTGGCTTGTGGCGGGCACTACGGATATGCGCCGAGGCTTTGCCAGCCTAAGCGGCCTGGTGCAGAGCGAGCTCGACAAGAGCCCACTTTCGGGCCAGGTGTTTGTGTTCAGGGGCCGGACTACCCGCCCGAGGCCACAATTCTAGTCCGCATTGAGTTTAGTATAGATGGCTATCGGCCTGAAGGCAGCAATGAAAACAAGCAATCTAATCTCGCTCTTCGCCTGTCAGACCGATCGGAACCGCCGCAAGGTAAATTGACGTAGGTGTCCTGCATGGATACGAGTTCCGTTGAATCCGTCCGGCCCTACCTTCCCGCTCAAGATCGCCTGCTCGCCGGCGCGGAACTGTTGATTGGTGCCATTGTCGTTATCGGTCATAACGTCTATCGTTTTCTGCCCAACGAGGTTCCCATCCTCGTACTGATCCTCTGGATTTCGCTTCTGATCCGAAGGAAGCCCTGGAAATCGATCGGGCTGAGCAAGCCTGCTTCGTGGAGGGTCTCACTGGCTGTCGCCATCGCCGCAGGCGCACTTCTTCAACTCAAGGACTTTGTCACGGAGCCGTTCGCTCATTGGATATGGCACCAGCCTGAGAAGCCCCCCAGCATTCTTGCAGATCTCCACCAGCACAGCATTTCTCATGCCTTGTTGTCTCTCGCAATCGTGTGGAGCTTTGCCGCCTTCGGCGAGGAGTTTGCTTATCGTGCATTGCTGATGCGCCGTACAGCTGATGCGCTTAATGGATCGCGGATCGGTTACGTCATCGCTGTTCTTTTCTCGAGCCTTCTATTTGGGTTTGGTCATTTCTTCAAGGGACCTACAGGTGTCTTCGATAGCACAATATCTGGTCTAATTCTTGCCGCTGCATACATGCTTACGCGTCGAAACCTTTGGGCGCCAATCTTGGCTCATGGGCTCTCTGACACTTTCGCCGTTGCCGCTTCGTATTTTGCCTGGTTCTAGATGAGTACATCCCCAGTACCATCAAAAATAAATCGCATGGACCTGTGGGTGTCGGTTGGGTGACCGCCAATGCGGAATGTATGGTCCGCCACCGTTTTGCAAGCGACAAATGAGAATGACATGTAGGTCTGCGCGAATGTATCCGGCCTTTGTGTGAGCGACTGCTCTGGGCCTTGATGGAATGCGCTGCACCCTTGTCCTATTTAGTTTCGCAGGCTTTTAAGCCTATTCCGCATCGCAGGTTTCAAGAGTGCCGGGTTCGACCGTTGTGCCATCGTCATGGTTCGCCAGCAAACCTGGCAGGAATCAAATAATTCTTATTAGCCGCCGCCGCTGGTCTGTGATTGTGGAAATCGCGAATGCGATTTCCAAGCCTGGCGTCTTTTGCCAGGCGTCAATTGCAGGCCAGTCGTTTCAAACTTCGACCGTTCTCGCCAAAAGTGGAGGCCGATAGGCTTCTCCTTTTGAGAGCACTGCCCAGACCATGCGCGCCATCTTGTTGGCCATGGCAACCGCCGCCACTTGGATGCGCTTCCGGGAAGTGAGCTGAGCCAGCCACGTGTTGAGGCCGTTCGATTGTTTCATCCTTTGTTGCAGCACGGCATGAGCGCCCTGGATGAAGAGCTTGCGCAGATATCTGTTCCCGCGCCTGCCGGTACCAGTCAGCGTTTGCTTGCCGCCGGTAGAATGCTCTCCGGGTACCACGCCTAACCAGGCAGCAAAACCTCGGCCCTTCTTGAAGGCCGAGCCGTTGCCGATCGCGGCGATCGTGGCGGTGGCTGTCATCGGTCCGATTCCCGGGACCGCAAGTATCCGCCGGCAGTCCTCAAGTTCGTTGGCGATCCGCAGGATCAACTTGTCACACTCGTCGATCTGCTTCTGCAGGTATTGCATCTCCAGCCGCAGCTGGCTCAGCAAGGCTCGCAATGCGCCTGTCAACTTGTTGTCGGCATCTTCCAGGATCCCTGGCAGAGACTCTTCGATATGACTACGTCCCTTGCGAATCGTGATGCCTCGCTCCAGCAACAATCCACGAATCTGGTTGATCACCGCCGTGCGAGCCGATACCCAGCGTTCGCGCACCCGGTGAAGTGACTGCAGATTGAGCTGGTCATCCGTTTTGATGGGTACGAAGCGCATCCTCGCACGACCGACCGCTTCCGCGATAGCTTCCGCATCGATGTAGTCGTTCTTGTTGGTCTTCACGTAAGGCTTCACATACTTGGCCGGAATCAGCCTTGCATCATGCCCCTGTTCGCGCAGGGCCCGACCCAAAAAGTGCGCTCCGCCGCAGGCTTCCATGCCGATCAACCACACTCGCAGGTTCGCTGTGAAACGAAGCAGCTGATCGCGTGAACACTTCTTGCGAACGACAACTTCGCCGCGAGCATCAAGTCCGACCAGGTGAAAGACTGTCTTGCCAAGATCAATGCCGATTGTGTGAATTTCCATGGGACGCCTCCTGTTCTCCCCTTATACCTCCGAGGAGGTTGAAGCGGCGGACCATGCCAGTAGTTACGCATTCCGGGGCTGGAACAGCCGCGCCGTGAGTCAGATCACGGGCTACTTCCAGTTTGCCCAACCTCCGCGGCTGCCGTCTCCGCTGTGCTCCTCGCGAGTTCGTTTCACTTCGGCGATGGCCGGCGGGCCGATGCCGGCATCGGGTTCGCGATGAACCTCGGGACGGCTGCATCATTCGCGAAGCGCCACGCCGACAAATAGGCCAGATCCAGAATCTTTTTCATCTTGGCAAAATCGATCTTCTCCACTGTATCGGTAATGTGATGATAGTCGGGATGGAAACCGGTAAACCACCACAACGCCGGAATGTCGTGCAGGACAAAAGGAAACTGATCGGAACGGAAGAAGACGTTGAGCACGCTGTCATGATCGAAGCGGTCGTCCAGTACCAAATCGACATGTGCGTTCTCTTGTTGGACCACCGCGTCGTAATCCGGAGAGTAGAGCGCGCCGATCAGGTTCAATCGGTTCCGAGAGTCGGCAGGAATTTCGATCAAGCCGTCGGTCTGGCGGCTGGGCTTCTCGTCCCGGCCGATCATGTCGAAGTTGATCTGCGCCCGGGTGGTGGACAGAGGGCGAATGGGATGCTGCGCCAAATAGTATGCGCCCAGCAGGCCCCGCTCTTCGCTGGCGAACACAACAAACAGAATCGACCTCCTGGGGCGTTCCCCATTGGCAGCAAACGCCCGGGCCAGTTCGACAACTCCCACTGTGCCGGAGCCGTTGTCGTCGGCGCCGTGCCAGATCTGCAGGCAATCGGGGCCTGGCGGTATCGGCCTGCTGTGGTCATCCACCCCGCCGGTTGCTGACTGCTGATCAGCGCCGCCCTGCGCGTCTGCCTTTGTCTTGTCCAAGGCGGGACAGGGCGCGGCGCCATCATGATCGTGATGCGCAGTGATCATCACTGTCTCCGCGTTCAGCCTGGGATCGGAACCCTGCAATAATCCTGCGACATTCCACGTGGTACCGGTGCGCTCCGAGGTGTTGACAAGGTGAAGCATCACCACGGTGTCCGGCAGAGTGCGGCCTTGAGGAGTCAGATCGGTGTCAATTGCCGTTTGCAGCGCCGAAGCTTCGGCTTTGCCCGTGGTGCCGTGCGCTGCGGCCGCGGTGGTCAACAGGTCGTCCGCCACATCGTCCAGGACCACCAAAGTAGGAATGTGCACCTCGTCATCGCTGATTGCCTGCAAGGGCAGAGGCGTCGTTCTCGTGATACTGCCCCCGATTCGCGCCATGCGCTCGGCGTTGGTGAGGTGTTTTCGATTGGGCTCCGCGACCACCAGAAGTGCCACTGCACCATGCTTCTGAGCATTCAGGAGCTTGACGCGCGTGGTGGCGTAGCGCGTGTTGCCTGTGCCGTTGAAGACCGAGGCGGGATCGTCCTCCTGCGGTTCGTGATCGAACACCAACACGATCTTGCCCTTCGCGTCCAGGCCCTTGTAATCGTCGTAACCCAGTTCCGGAGCGGTAATTCCGAAACCTGCGAACACCACGCCCGCGCTAAGATCCACCGCATGCCGATAGCCGCCCAGGACCAAAGGGGCCTTCCACGTAATTGTCTTGCCCGCGCGCGTCAGAGACACGGAAGTCTGGGCACGATCGGGCCGATACTCAACCAGCGGAACGGATTGAAGAAAGCTCGGCTGCCCGTCAGCGTCGGTTGACGCCGGGCTCAGACCGGTTTTGGCAAACTGCTGCGCGATCCATTTAACCCCGGCCTCGTCCCCGCCTTTCTGCAGGTTGGCTGGAACGGGCGTCTGCGCCCAGAGAACTCCGAGACAGAACACCACTGAGACAAACGCAATCAGTCGCCGCATGCGAAGTATCTTACATTTCCGGTCCCGGCTCTCCCTGCGGAGGAAGAACGCGCCCGCCCACAATTCTCGCCGATGTCGATCGGGCCCGGCTCAGACCGCCACTATCAGTTCACCGCCCGCACTGCCTCGGCAGAGTGCGTCAGTATCGACTGCAAGGCTCTGGTCACTGACTATAGACCGGGCTCATCAGCCGCTTAGCAAACTGCGCGCAGCGACCGCCGATACCGCGAGCCACACGACCATCGCGCGAACCTCTCGTCGGATCATGGCATTGTGGCATGGAGGCCACACGCCATGAAGCAGAAGCCACGCTCCCGAGCCGATCGGAAGAAGGCCAAAACCGTCTTACGCCTGCCTGATCTTGAGCACGCGAAGGCCGCTGTCCTCAACAGTCTGACGAGCCCCGATGCGCAACGTGGTACTGCCACGCAATCGACGAGTTTGTGGACTGGTATTGCTATGAACCCCGTCTGGCATTCAATCGAATCGTGGTCCTGAGATATCGCAACTACCTTGAATCTCGGCAACTCGCTCCTGGCACGATCAACCTCCGCCTGGGCGCTGTGCGCCGGCTGGCGTATGAGTGCAGCGCGACAGCACCTGCCCGGTGCGGGCGCTTGACCAATGCCGCGCCAGGCCGGCATCAAGAGCGGGCCGGTCTTCCGCAAGGTCAACCGCGGGGAAAACGTGCAAAAAGGCCGCCCTAAACCCGGCCTCGGTGGCGTGGATTCTGAAAAGGGCATTGGCACGCGCCGGCGTCCGCGACCTCAGCCGCTACGGCGCCCACTCTCTTCGCGCCGGCTTCGCTACCACGGCCTTCGACAACGGAGTTCCGGAGTTCAAGATCCGGCAGCAGACGGGACACAAGACCTCGCGCATGCTGGAGAAATACATCCGGTCCGAACAGAAGGCGCGACAGGAGGCGGCTTCGAGCCTTGGGCTTTAAAGGTACGTGTACAGGAGTGTAGTCCACAAATGAGAAAAGCGGTGCTTTAAGAATCACTTGCCATTGTGCCTTCAGCCGTGGGTCTGAGGCTGGCCACCGCGCTGCGGGATCGCGGGCTATGTGCAAGACAGGTGCTCATCACGGGACGAGGATAAGGCAAAGGAAGAAGCGCGTCCTCGATGAGGAACCGGACTTAGGAGTTTTCTTCCCAAGGCGTGGCGGCGCACGACGCTGCCCGAATCCCACTCCGCAGCATGCTCGCGTCCGCAGCGGGGATATTTTAGTTTCTTTTGTGAGACTGCAAAAGGCCCTAGCCGCCGTCCGGCCTCGGACGCGCCAACGCAGGGTTACTATCGCAGGGTTACTATGATGGGAAGAGCCAACATTCTGCGTCTTTCTTTGAGCAGCGTCACAGGATCAGAATCCGGACGAAATCGCTTCATCCTCGTGGAGGTTGTCATGTTGTATGTTGCCCTCGGCGTTCTACTGCTTCTTGTGCTTGCCGGCGCTGGCCTGTACGTCAGGCGCGATCAATCGCGCGCGGTCATATCCACCTCGGAATGGGTGAGATTGATGCGCAAGAACGATATGCGGAACGATCGGGCCACGAAAGCCAAAGCGAATAAGTCCCGTCCGTCCTAAGCCGGTCCGATATCCTTCTACCCGGCATTCCATCATCACTTCTCCCTATGTACCAGGTAAACCAGATGGCGCCGCCTTTGCTGCTGAAACCAACAGTTACGAGGACATAGAACTCAAGCTGCCCGGCTGGAGTAGAGCGTCGCTTCAATCTCCTTCCGGAGCTCCGTGTTAATCCGAGTGGAGTCAATCCAAAACGGGACATGGATGCATTCCACTTCGAGGAGTTCCAAAGTGGCATCATAATTCCATGAATTCCCCTCTTTGACGCCTTCTTGCGCAAGCGGGCAAAAATTGCTCGTGTGATTCCGCCAAACGTGACCTTGGGACTGATTGACATCTGATGTTCTCGCTCAAAAATGCTGAATTCGGGCTGATTGCCCAGAATAGTTTGATTTGACCGTTCAGCAGGCCAAGTCTACAGCCGTGCAAATTAGACGAGTGTGGAATACGGATCGTTCGACACCTCACCATCAATTTCCGATTACACCGAACCGCTTCGGGAATCTCGGGACCGGTATGTGCACGGCACGTGTGACACGCCCTACTGGGAATGGCGCGCTTTGACCGGGCCGGAGCCAGTAGCCGCAGCCAGGAAGTGAAGAACAAGAGCAAACGCGCGGCGCTGGCGCGCCGCGCGTGGTTACCCTATGCATCTTTGTCTATCGTCTTTAGATTGTTTGATGCGAATGGAGACCGTGGCGTGACCGGAGCAAGCAGTCGTCGCCAGGATACGAAGAACAAAAGGAGGTGCGCTATTCAGTGGTTTTCAGAGGGTGCGTGCGGCCAGCCGGTTTGACTTCTCCTCGCGCAGCGGGCGAAGCGCCAGCAGCGACATACCTTCCTCCGCCCGCCGAACTCCAGTCGTTCGCATCAGGTCAGCCACATATCGTGCGCGATCCACGCGAATCACCATGTACTCTTCGGTCGATCCCACCACTCGCACCCGCTGCTGCCCACCGGCTCTGTCAGCTCTCCCATTCGCCTGGTAGCCGACAGAGCGATTTTGGTTATAGCTCCCCCTGACCGACCAGCACCCCCCACGCAACACCTCTCCCTGGAGGCCGTAGAACCCACAGTGGGCGAGGTTGGATCAATTTCAGCGGGAGAGAATTGACTTTGGGTCCAGTAGAAAGAGACGCGGCACTGACGTGCCGCGCCGAGTGTCCTTTTCTGGCCCTTTGAAGCCGGTAGTTACGTCATCACCGAGTGCCATGCAGCGAGAGACAACGGGAGCGTTGTCCGAATGGGCCGGAGTATACGCTCCTTCTCACCACATAAGTCCAGAAAAAAGCGCGGCGAAAGCGCGGCGCAAATTGGGGAGCGCCGCGCAGTCTGATTATGTATTGTGGAGTACGGCGATCTTCTGTCGGCCAGCTCATACTCAGAACAGACGTTAGAGTAGAATGCTTGCTTTTGATACGTTACCTTAGGTCAGTTACCCGGACGACACTCCGGCGGCTGTCCCTTGCCCCAAGGAATCACACCGGGCGCTACCCGGAGCCGGGATAGACTCCCGTGCCATGAGGCCGTTATGACGGATTTACGGAATCAGGTGTTTTATCGCACCGATACAGATGTCCGAACAGGTGATGAGTTCTACCAAATCGCTTTGACCTACCACCCCGAAGTAAAAGAGCCGCCATTCCGGGTCGAGGTCTTTCATGGTTTCGCCGGAAACCCACCAATGACGCCCGAAGATCAGGAATCCTTTGAGTCGAGAGAGGCGGCTGACGGAAAATTCGACCGGTGGATGGCCGATGTCACGGGGAAGGGGTTTCGTCCTTATTCTCGATCAATCCATGGCTTCGACAAGGGGCAGGGATTCAAATAGATCCATGACAGATACCCCATAGAATCACACTGGGCTTTGGTCGGAGTTGTTCTCCGTCATGTTCTTTCCAGGCCCCTTTACTTCTCGATCACTCCACAGGCAATGCGGTCGCCAGAGTTGCCGGAGGGGTCGGACATAAGATCGTCGGCTTTGGCGTGGATGACCAGCGACGTCCCACCATCGTGGAACAGCGAATTGGCGCCTTCATCGAGCGTGACGCCGTTGGCGGTGAAGGTCCCTTCGCCCATTTCCGAGATCTCAAACGCTCATTGAACCTTAACAGCCCGTGGTGTAAGTAACGATTTTCCGGCATTGTCTTGAGTGAACCGGGGACGAAGGCGCCGCGGCGCGAATCACCCCTCATGGCGCGATCGGGCTTCTGCAAGGCCGATGGCGATGCGTGCGGCGTGTAAACAGCC
>WNGK01028493.1_pt1 | contig 11953 bp, 12 predicted proteins | sample 5400601 | NCBI WGS metagenome assembly WNGK01 (sample SAMN13153376, study PRJNA577476) | soil metagenome | isolation source: 60 cm soil or saprolite under Garry oak tree replicate 1 | place: USA:California | collected 2016-06-15
CGGCGTCATGATCTACCAGGAGCAAGTGATGGCGGCGGCGAGCAAACTCGCCGGTTACTCACTTGCGCAAGCCGATCTTCTCCGCCGCGCCATGGGCAAAAAGGACAAGGAGAAGATGGGGAAGGAGCGCAAAAACTTTATCGAAGGCTGCACCAGGACAAACAAAATCCCGGAGAAAAAAGCGAACGCGATCTTCGATTTACTCGAAAAATTTGCCGGCTACGGATTCAACAAGAGCCACAGCGCAGCTTACGGCGTCGTCAGTTATCACACGGCCTATCTCAAAGCGCATTATCCGGTTGAATTTATGGCCGGTTTGTTGAGTAACGAAATCAACAACACCGAAAAAATTTCTGTCTTCGTCGGCGAATGCAAACGCATGGGGATCTCCATTTTGCCGCCCGACATCAATCGCAGCGGCTTGAAATTCATCCCGGAATCGCAAAATGGAAAGATGTCGATCCGCTACGGTCTCGCGGCGATCAAGCATGTCGGTGAAAGCGCCATGGCAATGTCCATCCAGGAACGGAAGCGAGGAGGGGAGTTCGCTTCGCTGGAAGATTTTTGTGGACGACTCGGAACTCGCGTCGCCAATCGAAAAATGCTCGAGAGTTTGATCAAGGTAGGCGCGTTCGATTTCCTCGGGCGTGATCGCGCGGAACTTTTCGCTTGTATCGACCAGGCGCTCGCGTCGTCGGCCGCGGCACATCGCGATCGTACCGCCGGACAAGTTTCGCTGTTCGATGAAGCGATAACTGCGACAACATCGACAAGAAAGAGATCGATCGCGCCGTGGAGCGACCACGAGAAGCTTTCTTACGAAAAGGAACTGCTTGGTTTTTATGTCAGTGGGCATCCGCTCGATGCCTATATCGATCTTTTTGCGGCGAAAAATTATCAACCGATCGCTTCGTTAGGCGAGCTCGACGACCGATCACAATTCAAAACTGCCGGCGCCATCGTGCAGTTCGACAAGAAATTCACACGAAAAGAAGGCAAGCCATTCGCGGTTATTTGGATGGAAGACTTGAGCGGTACGATCGAAGTTGTGATTTGGAATGATGTTTACGTGAAAGTGTCGGACGCGCTTGCGCTTGGACGCGTCGTTGAAATTCAGGGAGCTGTCGATACACGCGGTGATTCCGTTCGCGCCACCGCGCAAAAAGTGAAAGTGCTTGGCGCGGAGAAAACGAACGGAGCCGCCAGCGCAAATGAAAGGTCGACAAATGCTTTTGAAGAGCCGGCTGTGCTCTTACAATTTTCGCCCGCGACGACGAATGAAGAATTGCGCGAGGTGCGCAAAATTCTGGCCAGTTCTCCCGGCCAACGCCGGGTGCAATTGCTTTTCGATCGGCCGACCGGAAATTCATTGCGGGTCGATGCCGGCGCAGATTTACGAGTAAATCTGACCGGCGACCTCGAGGAAAAGCTTTCGCGCTGGCTCGTCTCGACAAAGGTAGAGCGCCGCAATGTTATGGTCGATCCAGCGAAAAGCTGAGCGATTGCCGATCGCCATAGTGGAAAGCTCGAAGCGCGGCCTGGCCAAACTCAGGCGCGCCTCTGTCGCGAACTCCAATCTTAAGTGAGCGGCCGGCCGGCGCGGCGCAAATTGCATCTTTTTCACCCGGGCCCGCATCTTTCTTTAATGCAACGCTCCAATGGCCAGAACGTGCGTCGCCATGCAAATCGATCTTTTCAATTGCCGACAAAGGCTCCGCCGCGTTTCCGACTGGAAAGAATTGCAACGCGTTTACACAATCGACGGCGGACAGCCAACTGAGATCGAACAGCACCTGGCTTGGAACAAGGGTGATTCCGACATTTTGGAGATCGGTAAAGTCGATTGTGCCATTGAACGCAATCTCGATTGGCCCATCGTGCACCTGCAGTGAATCGATGGAAGCGGTGCGACCCTGGAAAATTAGCCGCAAGCCGAGTGAAGATGAAAGCAGCGGGTTTGGTGCATAATCGGAAAGGCTACGGACGGAGAGCGCGAGCGTTCCACGAGAACCGTGCTCATGCGACATGTCGATCTCGCCTTGCGCGTTTAGAAAATCTTTACCGCGTTCCAATTTCAATTCTTCAATCTCAAGCTGTGTCAGTTTCATATTTATCCGGGCCGTCAACAGGTCGATCGGAGCTTTGAAGAGCGTGAGCGCAGAACCGGTAGCAGTAAGATGTCCGCCAATTTTACGTTCGCGGGCATTTATAATTCCCTCGACCGCGATCTCTCCCGCGAAATCGCCAGGATTGGCGCCAAAGAGACCGGCGAAATCGCCGAGGTTACTGATCGACGCCGAGATATCGCCGCGAAAATCGGGCTTGAGCCAATCCGACGAAGTGGTGGGAAATGACGCCTCGCCGCGCAAGGTGAGCTGATTGTTTTTTTGCTTTATGTAGATTTGCTCGACTTCGACCTGTCGATTGTAGAGTGCGGCGCCGAGCATAATCACGTCTGCTGCGCGATCCCGCCAAGTGAGGCCGGTGACCTCAGTCCATAGCGACGCGGTCGCGTGCGTCACGTCGCGCGGATCGCCTCGAAAAGTAAACTTGCAAGCGTGGAGCAAGCCGCCCGCGTGATCGGTCAATCCGATCGCTTCCGAGGTTTGCGCGAGAGAAATATCTGCGGCCGACCCCATCATGTTCCAATTTGAAACATGAGGGCGCCATTCATTTGAAATACTGGCGCGAATTTTTCCGCCGAACACCTCCACATCGAAGTCGAGTCCGACGGTTTTTTTGCCGAGGCGCGACAAGTCGGCGGTGACCGATGGCAAGTCGAGGCCGCGGGTCAGGCTGAGGCCGGCAAGCGTCAGACGATTATCCTCCCATTTTGTTGCTCCGCGCAGATGCGAAAAAGTTTGGCGAAACCACGGCGATGCGATTGTGACCTCGTCCGCGCTGAAGCGCCCGGCATCTATTTCGCTCGCGGAAAGAGAAACATTCCGCAACAAGATCACAGCCGGTCCATCTTCGACGCGCAAATCGAAGCGCCCGAGGTCGAGACTGCCTGGGAGCAACTTTTGCAAAGTCGCCCAGCCGCTCTCCGTCAGCGATAGTCCTGCGCGGTTGCTGCGGTGGATCTCCAGACGCAATCCTTCAGTCGAGAGAGTTCGAATCGCCCGCTCGCTCCTGTGCATCACAATGGCTTTGAGACTCAAACCGACTGTTGCCCGTACCGCGTTCACCTCGATGTGAAACGCCGAATCACGCGCGCTGGCCATGTGAAATCCGCGCAGCACCACCGGACGCAGGAAGGGCGCATCTATTATGTCGATCTTGACCGTGAGACCTTGCTGCCGCGCTCTCCACCAGATCCACATGCGAAGGCCATTCGAGACAGCCGGTGGCGAAAACCAGATGGCAAATAGCAGAGCGAGAACGCTCAGCAGCATAGCCAATAAAAGTCGATTCGTGAATGCCACCGGTGATTCATTGCTTTAGCGACAAAGTTTCCCCTGGGGAAGCTCTTCTCGGCCCAGCAGGCCTGACGACTAGGCGATTCCGGCGGCGCTAATCGGTTTTGGTCGAGCTCGTGAAAACAAGTCTGAGCGGTTGGCGCGTGTGAATGCGCTCGTGGAGTTGCTTCTGTAATGCATCTTCGGCTTCCGAGGGCAAATTGCTTTCGGCCGCTTTTTCCCGGGCGAGTTGCGGCAAGATTGACAATTCGTTTTGGACATCGTTTGCGGAAATGCGGTTCCAAAAACCATTTTCAAATGCGAGCACATCCACGCGCTCCTGCTCCACGCCGAGCAATTGAGCGTGCGGCAACCGCACGACAATTTCGTCCGTACCGATGTCGACAGCCAGGTCCTGCCGCAAATCGAAGCCAGCTTTGACCGTAAAAGTGCCGTGAAGTTTTACGCGCTTTGCGCTTCCCACCCAGGAGTGCAACAACTCATGCTGCACTTCGATTCGGCGCGAAAGAATCACGAGTTCGCTCGTAGGTATGCTTTGTTCCAGATAAACGCGATTATTAATCGTGATGCGCGGTTGCAAATGCGCGACGTCGATAAAAGCCGACCGCAGATCCCTGCCAAGTCTTTCCAGTTCGGTCGTGCCTTGCGCCGCCGTTCGCGCCGGCCAGCTCTCCAGACGCAGGAAAACGATGATGACAACAGCGGCGATGATCAGCCCGAGGAACGTGAACGCGATCGGCCACGAAAATCGTCCCGACTCTGCTGACTTCGACATTGAGCGTTGAAAGTTGAACGTCGGGCGTTTTCTTTTCAGCCCGAAAAAAGTACCGCCCCCCACGCCCGATGGACGTGAAGGGCGGCTGTTCCCCCCAGAACAATCTTGGAAAACTTCGGTGCTAGTAATCGAGCTTACGGGCCGTCGCAACAAAATTTTGCGTGAACTTATGCGAAGGCCGGCCAAGTTTGCAAAGAACTTGTCGCCAAACCCGGCGTCACCGGGCAGCTCCTTCAACCGCAACTGGCGATCGGCACTCGATGACAAAGAGAAGAACCTGGGCGACCCAGCTGATTGATTTAATCGGCTGCCTTTGGCGCGAAGCGGGTCGATCTTTTGGGCTACGCGGCGGCATTTCAGCGAGACGATGAGAGCAATACTAGTGGAGCTTGCATAAACCTGCTTCGAGCGTTCTAGTTTTGTATGCGTAATCTGCACGGCGAAACGTCACCGAGCCTGGCTGGCTCGTTGCCGGCGCGCGGTGCTTTTTATTTCTGCGCATGATCCAAGCGACGGTGCGCTGGGAGTGATCATCAATCGGCCGCTCGATAAACAGGTGGCCGATTTAGTGAGCGAGACGCCGCCCGATGGTCTCGCTGACGTGCCGGTCTTTCTCGGCGGACCGGTTGGGAAGAATCAACTGATGTTTGCGGCGTTCGAGTGGCAAAAAGGCAAAGGGCTTAAGCTCAATCACAATGTGGGCTTGAAGGAAGCGAACGAAGAGGCAGATCAGAATCTCGCGTCAATCTGCGCATTTGTTGGTTACGCAGGCTGGGAAGCGGGACAGCTTGAGGCCGAGCTCAAGCAAAAAGCATGGCTGCTGCAAAAGCCTAGTCGCTCCGTCCTGAAACCCGATCGTTTGCCAAAACTTTGGTTCGACATCATGCGCGGTCTGGGGCCCTGGTATAAGATGCTGGCGGTTGCTCCGGATGACCCGTCACTCAATTAGTGACGAGTCGCATTTGCTTCGATCTGTTTTAGCTTGTCACTCGCCACTGGTCACCTATCACTGATCAATGATCATCGGCGTTCCGAAGGAAATTAAGGAGCAGGAACAACGCGTTGCGCTGCTACCCTCGGCCGCGGGGCAATTGGTTCGGCGTGAGCATTCGGTGCTCGTGGAAAAAGGCGCGGGCGTTGGCTCCGGCTATCCTGATGAAGAATACGTCAAAGCGGGCGCGGAGATTGTCGATCTTGCGAAAGACGTTTTCGCGCGCGCCGACATGATCGTGAAAGTGAAAGAACCGTTGGAATCCGAATTTCCACTTTTGCGAAAAGGCCAGATTCTTTTCACTTATTTGCATCTCGCCGCGAGCAAAGCGCTCACCGAAGCTCTGCTGAAATCGGGTGTGAGCGGTGTTGCTTATGAAACGATCCAGGTCGGGAATCGTTTGCCATTGCTCGAACCGATGAGCGAGATCGCGGGGCGCATGGCGGTAGTGATGGGCGCGAATTTTCTGGCAAGATATAACGGCGGCAGCGGCGTGCTGCTTGGCGGTGTCCCCGGCGTTTTGCCTGGTCGTGTCGTGGTGGTCGGCGGTGGAACTTCTGGCGTGAACGCGGCGCGCATGGCCACTGGTCTCGGCGCCGACGTGATCATTCTCGATGTCGATCTTGAACGACTGCGTTTTCTCGATCTCGCAATGGGCGCTGCGAACACGCTTTATTCGAGCGAAGCGAACCTGCAGGAATTGATGCCGGATTGCGATTTGCTCATCGGCGCCGTGTTGCTGCCCGGGGCGAAAGCGCCGAAACTGATCACGCGTGCGATGTTGCGAAAAATGAAACGCGGCAGCGTGCTGGTTGATATTTCCATCGATCAAGGAGGCTGCGCGGAAACTTCGCGGGCGACCACGCATCTCAATCCGGTTTATGTCGAGGAAGGCGTCACTCATTATTGCGTGGCGAATATGCCGGCCGCCTACGCCCGCACCGCTACTCAGGCGCTCACCAACGTGACTTATCGGTATGTGGAGTTGCTCGCCGATTTCGGTTTAGAGGGAGCCTGTAAGGAGCAACCCGCCTTGGCGGGCGGAATCAACACCCGCGACGGGAAGCTGACCTGTCGCGCGGTGGCCGATGCGCATGGATTGCCATTCGAGCCACCGTTTTGATTTGATGTAAGGCCGAAAAGGAAGCTTGCTCCGATTCATCATTAACTCAATATTGGGCCTCGCAATCCAAAACCTATGAAGAAATACATCTGCATTCTGGCTGGCGCCGCGCTGCTCGCGGCTTGTGAACAGAAAACCGAAACCACCGCGCCGGCCGCAAGTCCGACAGCGTCACCCGAAACGACTACGGCCACGACTCCAACGGAAACGACGACGACAAGTCCGACAGCGTCACCCGAAACGACTACGGCCACGACTCCAACGGAAACGACGACGACTACGACTCCCGTGGAATCGCCTTCGCCGACACCGTAATTGAATCACTCAGTAAAGAATTCGGTTTTTCAATCTATGAAAAAATGCATCTGCATTTTGGCGGGCGCGGCTTTGCTTGTGGCTTGTGAGCAAAAGGAAACTACGGTGAACCCGCCTGCGGAGAAGAAGGAAAGCAACACCACGATCGTCAATCCATCTCCTGCCACTTCGAGCGAGACGGAGTCGAACACGACAATCGATACCAAGTCTTCGCCTGGCAGCGAGACAAAGACTGAATCGACAACCACGACAACTTCTACACCAGCTCCGTAACTTTTCCGGAGCAGGCCCAGTTCTCGCAAAGTCTTTCCTCGAATGTGCTCGAGGGAAGACTTTTGCTGTACTGCCATCATCGTGCATTGGCGAAACTGCGGCATCATCGCAAGATCGACAATTTGATATGCCGGTGCGTCGTTCGCTTTCGTTTCCAAAAAGCCGGCGGTTGACTCGCGCGTCTGAATTCGAGCGCGTCCGTCGAGAAGGCCGCGCCCATCATGGCGGGCTGCTGATTCTTGGCGTGCTCGCGGCGGAAGAATTTCACGGTTTCCGCGCCGGCTTCGTCACGGGACGTCGGCTCGGTAGCGCGGTTGTGCGCAACCGGGTGCGTCGTCGCCTGCGCGAGATCGTGCGCAACCACCAGCAAGAGATTGTCGATGCAAAGTGGATTGTGACGATTGCGCGAGCGAACGCTGCGCGCGCAAGTTATCGCCAGTTAGAAGATGAATGGTTGCGTCTGGCAAAGCGCGCTTTTATTCTAGCGTCCTGATGCTCCGGCTGGTTCGCGCTTTTATTCGCATCTATCAATGCACGCTTTCGCCGCTCTTGTCCTTAATCGGCGGGCCCGGTTCTGGTTGTCGATTCGAACCGACGTGCTCGGCCTATTTTTTGGAAGCAGTGGAAACGCATGGCTTTTGGCAGGGGATCTGGCTGGGATCAAAACGAATCGTACGATGTCAACCTTGGGGCGGTTGCGGGCGCGATCCGGTGCCGCCTCGCACTTCCCGTAATTACGCGACTGATCCGCTCGTTTGTGAATAGCCAGGGCGACAATTTTTATGGATCGAACCGCGTGGATTGCCGTTATACTTTGCGTCGCCGGTCTGGTTTTGTGGGAAGTCTATCTCGCGAGGCAGATCCGGCCAAAACCGCTCGCCGCGCCCGGAACAACTGCCGCGCCAGTTTCGTCGACTCCAGTAATCGCGCCTAGCGCGCCTCCATCATCTGCCTCTCCGGCGCCTGAGGCGGCGGCAGTAGCGGCGGAAACAATTCCACCGTTTCAAGAAGCGGTTGAGACGCTCCGCAATTCCGACGTCGAGCTCCGTCTTACAAATCGCGGCGGCGGCATCGCCGAGGCGATTTTGCTCAATCACAAGGCGGAACAGAATGCGCACGTGACCTTGAATTCTTCCGACCGCTTGCCGATCGGCGCAATCATCGACAATCCCGCCGCTCCGCTCTTGCCGGAATACAGAATCGCGCGGGAAGGGGATGCTATCCGATTCGAGCGCACCATGTCCGAGCGTGTCACGATTCGAAAAAAGTTTTTCTTCCAAAAGTCCGCGGAAGCAAAAGACAACTTCGTCACCGAGCTCGATGTCGATCTTGAGAATGGCGGCGCCGCGCCCTACGCGAACCCCGGCTACTTTGTCGCCCTTGGAGGCGCTGCTTCAATTCATCCGAAGGATTACCCTTCCTACACGCGACTCGTGTGGTGCATTGATGGAAAGGCAAAAGGCATCGATGTCGGCTGGTTCGGAGGCGGCAGCGGATTTTTTGGTGTGGGTCAGCGTGCCGCGCAACTCTTTTACCAGCAAAATGTCGTGGGCGCGGAATGGGTTGCGGTGAGCAATCAGTTTTTTACCACATTGATCGCGCCGCTCACGGCCAAGGCGAACAACGCCTGGGCCCGCCGTTTCGAGATCGCGCGCTGGCCGGATCAAAAAAGCTTCGGAATCGAAGGCGCGCTGGGCATGCCCGGCTTTCAATTGCAGCCCGGACAAACTTACAGCGCGCGGTTTGAGATTTATACCGGCCCGAAGCTTTACCATCGGCTCGCGCAACTCGAGCACAACGAAGCCGAGATCATGGATTTCGGCATGTTCAAGATCGTCTGCCAGTTTTTGCTCAACTTCATGAACTCGTTGCACGGCGTGCTCGGAAATTATGCGGCCGCCATTCTCGCTCTCACCACCATCATTAAGCTTGTGCTCTGGCCGATCCAAAACAAAGCGAACCGTTCCATGCGCCAGATGTCCGCGCTCTCGCCGAAAATGCAGGAGCTGCGCGAGAAATACAAAGATGATCCTACCCGCATGAACCAGGAGGTGATGAAGCTTTACAAGGAGTACGGGATCAATCCGGTCGGCGGCTGTTTGCCGATGGCGATTCAAATCCCAATCTTTTTCGGCCTCTTTAAAATGCTCGGCCAGGCCGTGGAATTGCGAAATGCGAAATTTCTTTGGGTACGCGATCTCTCGCAACCGGACACGGTTGCGCATCTGCCCGTGCTCGGCTGGCCGGTCAACATCATCCCGCTCTGCATGGCGGCGACACAAATCTGGCTGATGCAAATGACGCCCAAGACCGGCGACGCCACCCAACGCCGGGTGATGATGTTCACGCCGCTCATCTTTTTATTTATCTGCTACAATTTTGCTGCCGCTCTGGCATTGTATTACACGACGCAGAATCTTTTCAGCATCTTGCAATTTTATCAGAACAAAAGACAACCCGCGCCAACGCTCGAAAAGCGTTCGGTCGCCGCGAAACGAAAAAACCGATGACACCGAAGGAATTACTCGACACCATCCTCGGCTATCTCGGTTTTGTCGTGCAAATCGAGGAGTCGCAGAACGAGGCGGGCAACCTGGTTCTGCAAATTTACACTGAGGAAAGCCGGCGCCTGATCGGGCGCGACGGCGAAACACTCGAAGCCATCACGTTTCTTCTCAACCGGCTGTTACAAACGAAGGACCGGGACGCAGCGAAAGTGATAGTCGATTGCGAGCACTACCGCTCCATGCGCGAGGACCGCATTGTGCAGCGCGTCCGCGAATTGGCGGAGCGCGTTCGCATTACTGGCCGTTCCTTACAGCTCGAGCCGATGAATTCCTACGAACGGCGCCTCGTGCACAATGCTTTCAAGGACGATCCGGAGGTCGCGACCTGGAGCCCGTCCGATTCCGCGCGCATAAAGCAAATCACCTTGCTTAAACGCCAGCGGAAAAAAGAACCTGCGCAAAAGGAGTAATTGTCGATCTTGTGGCGGTAGGCGGGACTCTGCCGGGCCGGCGACTTTTGCAGGGCAGCCATCTTGGCTGCTAATTAAAACACGGAGGCGAAAAACCGCCGCCCTACAATTCGGGCTGAAAACGCGCAGCCTCTTTGGCAAGGCCCGAACGCACTTCTGGTCGCCAGCGAAATTTTTCCAAAAGCGGATTCGATTTGCCCTCCACAGCGTCTGCGGCGATTTCGCCAAGCAGCGGCGCGAATTTGAACCCGTGACCACTATCGCCGGTTGCAATAACCAATCCGCGTCGCTCAGGATCGGACGCGATCCAAAAATCTCCATCGTGCGTGTCGCAGTACAAACAAATCCGCGTGTAAACGATTGGCGCCTCTGTCAGGGCGGGAATTGCCGTGGTCAAAAATTCGCGCAACTTTTTTTCCTCTTCAGGAGTGACCGTGCGCTCGGGCAATTCCGGCGACATCTCGCGGCCGGGTCCATGATTTGCGATTTTCACCACGCCTTCACGATTGAGCGGAAAACCATAATAGCCCGTCGTCGAAATATCGGCGCCGAAGAAGGGAAAACGCTGCGGCGAGAAAAGTTCCGGTTTGTCAGGTTTGAGATGAAATACCGGATGTCCCGTTGCGCGAAAGAATTTTCGCGTGAACGGCAGCACGTACGGCGTCCACGCTCCAACTGCGACAACGACAGCATCGCCGCCAATTCGTTGTCGATCTTGCAGGACAATGCCGTTGACCGAATTATCGTTTTCATCCAATGCGATGAACTTGATCCCTTCGACTAACTCAACGCCGAGTAATCGTGCTTGCTCAACGAGCGTAACGACGACCCGCCCGCTCTCCACATAACCCGCTTCGGGATCGAAGAAACCATCGTGAAAGCGTTCTGCATTAAATGCGGGGAAACGTTTGCGCAGCTTTGCTGAATTGAGTCGTTCAAACTTGTGTCCGCGCTTCTCAAATATTTTGCAGCTTTCGTATTCAAAATCGCCAGGCTGCATGAGCTCGCGCCGAACGAACAAAACGCCGGTCTCGTGATACAACTCGAAGCCGAATTCCTCATTCCACTTTCGCCACAATGGAATCGCGCGCTCCGCCAGCGCTGTGTAATATTCATCAGCGCCGTAAGCAGTGCGGACCGCTTTGCTGATATCGGTGGACGCGGCCAGCGGATGCGGCAGCGGCCCTGGATCGACAAGAACAACTTTGTGGCCGCGTTTTTTTAGTTCAATCGCGGCAGTGACACCATTAATGCCTGCGCCAACGATAATTACCTTGAGCACGTGGAAGATTCGAATTGCGAGGCGAGTGCTGTAGCCACGGCGCTCAGTCGCCGTGTTTCAGCGCTTAATCAAATTCCAATCGCATTATTTCACCTTGAAATGGCCATCCTTCGGGTGTCTCGCTTAATCCGGCTCGCACAGGATTCATTCGAACATAATCCCATTTTTGCGAGTAGCTTTCCTGGCTTCGAAGAAGATGATCGAAAAATCCTTCTTGCCAGTGTGGTTTTTCAACCCCCAGCGTCAGGAGTCTCTTGCCAATCACCGATCGCAATGCTTGAACCCATTTAGCCAGTGTTATGCCTTCGGTCGGCAGCGCCACAAAGATATGCGTGTGGTCGGGCATGAGAACGTAGCGACCAACCGCGACCGCGTGCTCTTGTGCATGAAGGCAGAAGGAGCAAAATGCTTCATGGATTTCCGGACGTGCGAGCAAAGGCAGCCGTTTATAGGTGTTGAACGTTATAAAATACAATTGGCGCACGTTTGAAAAAAGCCGTTCGAGTCGACGTGGCCGCCGCGGATGGCCCGACTTTCGGTCAACGAGCATAAAGAATTCTGCGAAAAGAATCGTGCACTGGGCAATCTAAAACGCCGTGTCGATGAGCAGAGACGAAGACGCCTCGACAGAGCGAGGCGGCTACAGCTGCTAATCGGACTCGGCGAATTCGAAAATGATTTTGCCGCTGCGTTTTCCCTGCGCGGCGTGCATAACAGCGGCTTTCGCTTCGCTTAGCGGATAAGCTCTTTCCACTTTCGTTTTCAACAGTCCGCGCTTGGCCATTTCGAAGAGTGGCC
>WNGK01006880.1_pt1 | contig 11952 bp, 13 predicted proteins | sample 5400601 | NCBI WGS metagenome assembly WNGK01 (sample SAMN13153376, study PRJNA577476) | soil metagenome | isolation source: 60 cm soil or saprolite under Garry oak tree replicate 1 | place: USA:California | collected 2016-06-15
GCCGCTTACGCGGTCGAGGCCGAGTGGGCGATCACCGCCGACGACATCGCGCGACGGCGCACGACGCTGTCGGTGCGGGGACTGCTGAACGAGCGGATCGCGGCCAGGCTGGCGGCCATCGCATACTCGACAGGCCGTGGTGCGGCTGGAATCGGTGCAGCGAAAGACCGGCGGGCGGATTCATCTGACTCCGCGCGTGCCGCGCAAAGGCTCCGTGACGACGCTGTGCGGGCAGCTTCTCGGTGACGGCTCCTTCGAGGCGTCGGAGATGCCTGCCGACTGCGCCAACTGCATAAGAAGGTCGCGCGACCAGAGCCGCATCTCGTCGGCCTTCTTCGAACAGGAGGAAGGCTCGGAGCTGCTCCGCCTTTCGCTCGAGCAGGCCCGAGCGCGCAAGCCGCCTTCAAAACCGGGAGAGAAGGCCCCCGCGGCTGAGGCGCCTCGCAAGCCATTGCTTCGCGTCGTGCCTTCACCGCCCGCGATGCCGGAGCGCATGGGCGAGCTGGTCACCGACGGGTTCAGGTCTTCGGGGCAGGGCGTCTGGACGAGTCCGGGCGGTGTGATCGTGCGCATGGCGGGCAAGAACCGCGAACAGTTCGACGAGCTGGTCTTCGACGGCTCGGTGATCGTCCGGCGTGAAGGCGCTGGCGTGCGAGTGCGCGCAGGCGACGTCGAGGTGCGGCAGTCGCGCGATGGCTTGGAGGTCCGCCTGAAGCGCTAGCAGGCCGCAACCAATTCGACCCGTTTGGCGCCAAACCCGCGTCTGAAGCTGAAAGCAAGGGCCTGTTTGGCGCCAAACGTGGCAACAAGATGAGTGGGAGATGCTAGGGCGTTCGGCTCGGGCTGCTCGAAGGCTTCGGCGAGATCGTGGCCTTCGGATTGTTTGACGGCGACGGCGACGCGCTGGTTCGCGCCTGCGACGCGATGGTCACAGGCGCGGCGTGCACAGGAGCGCCGAACCAGGGGACGCGGTAGCCCGCGGCATGGATGACCGTGACCGCGATCAGGGCCAGCACCGCCATCAGCACCACCAGGCCGGCCAGCTCCCACTCGAACCGGCGAGCCAGCGTGAGCCACAGCGGCGCCTCGGGAGCGCCCGGCGCGACCCATCCACAGATGGGGCACCGGCCCTCGGTGTAGCGCGGGTCGAAGCTCCAGCCGTCGAGCTCGCAGAAGGCGCGCGCCGGCCGTCGCTTGCGCAGCCGCGCGGCGTTCCACGCGATCGTGCTCACGGCGCCAGCACCTCGTCGGCCACGTCCTCGCGAGGCGCGCTGCGGGCCCAGACCCACGCCGCGGCGGAGCCCAGGATGAGCGCCTCGAGCGTCAGGAAGAGCAACACCAGCGGCCACCAGCGGTTGGAGAAGATCGCGTGGGCGACGTTCGCAGCCGAGTTCGGGCTGCCCAGGCCGTTATCGCCATTCGGTCCGTTGAAGCCGAAGTCACCGCCGGTGAACCCGAAGCCGCCACCTGGGAACCCGCCGCCGCCGCTGCCTGTGCTCGCCTCCGCGTAGCCCTCGCCGAGCACGTACTCGGTCGACTGCTGCGGCACGCCGGGACCCGGCGTCGGGTGGGTGACCAGGACGTGCATTCCGCTCGCGGCCATGACCGCGTGCGTGCCGTTGACGGTCTTGACCGGGTGGACCAAATAGATCTTCACGTACGTCGCGTCCGCCGCCGGCACGCAGCTGCTCTCGGCCCCCGGCAGCGTGGGCGGGCTCGGCAGAACGCTGCTCGGCGGGCTCGGCAACGGGCCGCCAGGAGGCGTCGGCAGCACGCCGCCTCCTGGCGTGGAGGGGCAGCTCACGGACTTCTGCTGCACGGTGATGCCCTGGTCGGTGATGCTCACGGGCTGGCCGTTGACCGTCACCGAGCCGACAGTCACGTGCGCGTCGGCCGACGCCGAGCCACTGGTGACCGTGACGATGGTGTCCACGACCACCTTCGATATGGCGATGGTGCCGATTACGAAGTTCTGGACCTCGGAGTGCGTGATCACCGTGAGCACGCCGCTCGATGACACGTACGTGCGGCTCCAGGAGGAAGCACCGCTGAACGGTTGCGTGCCGCCGCCCGCGTAGAGGCCAGAGGCGTTGGCACCAAGCTCGGACGCGTCGCTGTCGGCGCGAGCGCTCGGGCAGGCGGATTGGCCGCCGCACGAATCGACATGAGCGTTGCCGGGTCCGCCCGGATAGTTCGAGTCTGCGTACGGCACCTGGTTGTTCGGGTTCGGACACACGCTCGGCGGGGGCGGCGGATTGCCGGCGCTGCAGCTCTGGTTGTACTGAGAGCCCGCGGTGGCCGCTATCGGCCCACTGTCCGAGAACGTCGCCCGCGCGGCCGACGACGGCGACGCGTCCTGCTCGACCTGCGCCAGCGGGTAGTGATTGTTGACCGCGCCGTTCTCGAAGTTCGGGAACGCACTGGTGCTGTCGATGGTGTGCACGCCCGTGCCGTACCCGTAGCTGACGAAGCTGCCGATGCTGGTGGGCACCTGAGCGAGCCCCGTGACCGGTGTGGCGAATAAGCACGCAAGCGCGATGACGGCCGCCAGGCGGCGCGGCACGAGCAACAGCAGCTTCACTGCGTGTGGTTGACCTCCTCCAGGAGCTCGAGCGCAAGGGCTCCGGCGGACCGGCCCTCGCGTTCCGCGCGCTCCTCCAGGGCCCGCTTCACCTCTGCCGGCACCCTCATCGAGAGGATTTCCATGAGCTGCGGGTCGATGACGCGGTGATGGCCATTCCCGTTGGCGGCAACCTCGATGGCCTCCGTCGAATCCGGCGCCGAACCGAGGTACGAGCCGGAGATGAGACCGCGATCGCGGCGCAGCTCCTCGGCCGGCGCCTCGTGGGCGATTGAGCCGTGCTCGAAGATGTACGCGCGGTCGGCGACCGCGAGCGCGGACTCGACGAACTGCTCGACCAGCAGCACCGCGGTGCCCTGCTGGCGGAACACGTCGATCATCTGGAACAGCTGGCGGACGATGGTCGGCGCCAGACCCTGCGACATCTCGTCGATCATCAGAAGCCGCGGCTGGGTGAGGATCGCGCGAGCCATCGCCACCATCTGCTGCTCGCCGCCAGAAAGCGTGCCCACCGCCTGGCGGCATCGCTGCTTCAGGCGCGGAAACACGTCATAAGCCGCCTCCAGCCGCTCGGGCGTGCCGGCGGCGTCGACGGCGAAGCGCAGTGTGTCCTCGACACTCAGGCGCGGGAAGAGACCGCGGCCTTCGGGAATATGCGCCAGGCCCAAGCGCGAGATGTGCTCTGGTCGCGCGCCGGTGATGTCGTGGCCTCCAAACTTGACGCGACCCGCGTGCGGTCTGATGACGCCCGAGATCGCGCGCAGCGTGGTCGTCTTGCCGGCGCCGTTGGCGCCGATGCATGCCACCACCTCGCCGGCCTGAACCGTGAGATCGATGTCACGGATCACCTCGAGGTGGCCGTAGCCGGCGGCCATGCCCGCGACCTCGAGCAGCGTGCCGGTGGCACGCGCCACCTCGACGGCGTCCGTGCGCGGAAGCTGTCGAGCGTCGGGGATCGCCGTGGTGATCACCGGCTCTGGGACTGTGGGCGAGGCTTCGACCAACTCTGGCGTTGGCTCGCCCAAGTAAGCGGCGATCACCTTCTGGTCGTTGCGCACGACAGGCGGCGCGCCGCGCGACAGCACCTGGCCGAAGTCGAGGACATAGATGTAGTCGCACACGCGCATGACAAGGCTCATGTCGTGGTCGACGAGCAGCATCGAAACGCGGAATCGCTCGCGGACCCTGTGCAGCAGCTTCGCGAGCTGCTCCGTCTCGCCGGCGTCGAGGCCGGCAGCCGGCTCGTCGAGCAGCACGAGCTTCGGCCGCATCGCGAGCGCGCGACCAAGCTCCACGCGCCGCTGGATGCCGGCGGGCAGGTCGGCAGCGAGCCGGTCCCGGTAGCGGCCGAGGCCGAGCGCGTGCAGGATCGCGCGCGCGCGTTCCGACGCCGCGCATTCCGCGTAGTGCGAGAACGGCAGCCCGAGCGCGTCGCTCAGCGTGTTGCGGCGAGCGATGGCGTCGATGGGGAGCTCGAGGTTTTCGAGCACCGTCATCGAGCCCCAGAGCTGCAGGTTCTGGAAAGTCCGCGCGATGCCGCGGCGCGCGCGCTCGTGCGGCGGCGCGAACCGCAGCGAACGTCCTTCGAAGTGGATCGTGCCTTCGTTGGGCGCAATCACGCCCGAGATGCAGTTGAACAGGGTGGTCTTGCCGGCGCCGTTGGGCCCGATCAGGCCGAGGATCTCGCCTCGGTTGAGGTCGAGCGACACGCCGTGCAGCGCGACCACGCCGCCGAAGCGAACTCCGAGATCCCGGATGCGGAGCATCGTCATGCCGGCCGCACCTCCTCGCGTGGCTTCATGCGCACGACATCCCAGGCACGCAAGGCCCTGGCGCGGATGTCCCCCCACACGCCGTCGGGAAGCAGGATCAGCTGGAGCACGAGCAGCACGCCGACCGCGAGCTGGAACCAGTCGTACGAGATGTCGTAGTTGAAGCGGTTCATGAAGGTGCCGTGCCCGTAACGCGTGAGCACGTCGGGGACGACCGCCATGAACACGCCGCCGAGCGCGGCGGCGGGCACGTAGCGCACCCCCATCAGCACGCCGATCGCCGCGAGCTGCAGCGACGTGAACACCCAGAACGGCTGCGGGCTGACCGAGCCGGCGATGAGCGGGTAGAACGACCCGCCCAGGCCGGCGATGCTGGCCGAGAGAGCAAAGGCCAGCAGTTTGTATCGGGTGAGGTTGACGCCCATCGTCGATGCGGCGAGCTCCGAATCGCGGATGGCGCGGAAGCGACGGCCCGCGCCTGACTGGTGCAGGTTGACCATCAGCACGGCGACCACGCAGAACAGCGCGAGCATCACGTCGTACGCGGTGAGCAGGTGCTTCGACGAATCGACAGGGATGCCGAACAGGCTCGCCTGTGTCACCTGCCATCCGCCGGTGCCGCCGGTGAACCAGTCGAAGATGTGGTCCTGGAACACGTACTTGTCGAAGACCAGCGCGATGCCGAGCGTGACGATTGCGAGCGTGATCCCGTGCAGCCTGAGCGCGGGCAGCCCGACGATGACTCCGAGCACTGTCGCCGCGAGGACGCCGATGATGATCCCCAGCAGGTAGCCGCCATGCATGCTGGCCACCGTCATGCCGGCTCCGTACGCGGCCACTCCTGCGAACGTGGCCTGGCACAGCGAGACCTGGCCTGCGTATCCCGTGAGCAGGACCAGGCTCAGGATGCCGAAGCCCCAGATGACCGCGAGCGCGGCGTCGAACTGAAATGCGGGATCGAGGCCTACCGGCAGCCGCGCCAGGATCGCGAACGCGACGATCGCGATCGCGAAGCGGACGATGTGGCCCGGCATCATTTCGCCACCGCCGGCAGTCCGCGCGGCGAGCGGATGATCAGGACCGCGAGAATCACCAGCAGCGCGATCAGTCGCGGCAGTCCGAGCGACTGGATCCACATCGTGGGATAGGTCTCGAGCAGCCCGAGCAGGAAGCCTCCGAGCACCGTCATCGGCAGCGACACCAGGCCGCCGATGAGGGCCGCCGCCAGCGAGTCGACGATGAGCAGCGTCAGGCTCGTGGTGTCGAAGTTGATGAACGGGGTGATGAGGATGCCCGCGACTGCGGCGATGAGGCTTCCGAGCATCCAGCTGACCGCCCCGACCATGTCCACCCGCACGCCCCACAGCGACGCTGCGGTCGGGTCATCCGACACCGCGCGCATCGCGCGCCCGAATGCGGTGCCGCGCAGGAAGGCCGCGAGGCCGAATGCGAGCCCGAGCGCGACGATGACGATGACGATGTAGTTCGCGCCGATGGGAACCTCGGCGATCTTGAACGTCGACGTCTGCGGCGCGAGATAGATCGGCAGGTGGTACTGGTTGTTTTTCCAGATCAAAGACGCGGACGACTGCAGCGCGAGCAGGACGCCGATGGTGATCACCGCCTTGGTGATCTGCGGCCGGTTGCGCACCCACCTGAAGACCGCGAGCTCGAGCACGAGTCCGAGCACAACGGCAAACAGCAGCCCCGCGCCGATCGCTTCGGCCGTCACCATCCACGGTGCCATGCCCGTGTGCGGCGTGCCGTAGAAAACCTGCCACGCGACGAACGTCGAGAACATCCCCATCGCGCCGTGCGCGAAGTTGAGGACGCCCGTGACGCGGTAGATGAGGACGATCCCGAGCGCCGCGAGCGCGAAGATGCCGCCCAGGCTCAGGCCGATGATCGTGTACGCGGCGAACTGGGTCATGTCACCAGGTCATCGCCTTCACGAGCAGTGCCACCCGCCGAGCGTCGACCACGTGCCGCGCGGAGCGTTGTCGACGGTGTAGGTGAAGCATCGATTCGGGTCATGGGCGCCCTGGCCGTAAGACAGCGGCACCGACCAGCCCGTCTGGAAGTTCTTGATGCCGTTCAGCGCCTGGATCAGTGAGGACTGCGTCAGGTTCGAGCCGGCGGCCTTGGCCGCGGCGACGAACAGCATCGCCGCCGTCCACGCGTGCTGCGTGTAGATGTCGAGCGCCTGGAACTGGCCGGGGTAGTAGTGCTCGACGCTGCTGAGGTACTGGCGCACGGTCGGGTTCGACTGGTGGTCGTACGGAGAGAAGAACGGCACCAGCGAATGCGCGCCGTAGATCTCCTTGTCGTACGAACGCTGGACGTTGAACTTGTCGAGGCCGGCGCCGAGGACGTGCGGGTACCAGCCCGCGGCCTCCATCGCGTCGAACAGGCGGTGATAGCTGAACGGATCGAGCGCGGCGATGACGTAATCGGGACAGCCCTGCGCGCCGGGCGGGCACTGGAAGTTGGGCTGCGCGCCACCGCCGCTCGGTCCGTGGTGCGCGTGCTGCAGGTTGAAGACCGTGGCGGTGTAGTTCGCCTGCGTGGCGGAAACCTCTTCGACGTCCGTGTAGCCGACGCCGTCCGCGGCCAGCCGGTTCAGGAGGTTCGCCTCGACCGGATGCACCCACGGCACGTCCGCCAGGACTACGACCGCCGGATGCTTGGCACCGAGGGCACGCGCCTCATCGGCGATCGCGCTGCCGTAGCGGTAGAAGTTCGCGGACACCGGGAAGGACAGCGCGTTCGTGTACTCGGCTGGCGTGCCGAGGCCGCCGATCACCGGGATGCCCGCCGAGGTCAGCGTGCCGATCTCGTTGTTCTCGCCCAGCGGCGCGGTCATGCCGACCACGGCGAGCACGTGCTGCGAGATCAGGTACTCCGCGCAGGCGTGCGCGGCGCTAGCGTCGTACTTCGAGTCGCACCACACGTAATTGACCTGGCGTCCGTTGATGCCGCCTGCGGCGTTGACTCCTTGCATGTAGGCGCGCACCGTGTCGCGCTCCACCGAGGAGTCGACAGGCCCGCTGATGTCGAAGAAGCCGCCGATCGTGATGGTGCCGCCGCTGACGCCCGACTGGGACTGCGAGCTCGACCCCGTGCCGCCGGACGTTGCGGCGGTCGAGCCGTTGTTCTGGCCGGTCGCTGCCGTCTCACCCGACACCTGGCCTGACGGGCTGAACCCGCCCAGGCCGCCCTGCTGGAAGGCGAGGACCGTCATCACACCGAGCACCGAGGCGACGATCAGAGAGCAGGCCATGAGGGCGACCGCGACCCGCTCTCTGATATTGCGAGCTACCACTGGACCCTCCGGGTGCGATCTCTTGGGCACGTAGAGTCCGGGACCCGCCCGGCTCTCTCAGGAATGGATACGCTGCGGTACGCGCAAATACCCGAAAGGGCGTTTCCGATTGACCGCGCGCCCGGCCGGCTCGATCATTCGAGCGATGTCGCTGCCCTGGGTCATCGCCGCCGCGGTCGTGCTGGTTGCCGGCGGCCTGGTCTGGATCTACAACGGACTGGTCCGCCGCCGGAATCGCGTCGACGCGACCTGGAGCGACATCGACGTGCTCCTCCGGCGCCGGCACGACCTGGTGCCGAACCTGGTCGCGGCGGTGCAGGGATATTCAGGCCACGAGTCGCAGACGATGCGCGTGGTGGCGGAGGCGCGCGCCTCCGCGATCAGCGCCCAGGGACCCAGGAACATCGGCGAGGCGGAGTCGTCGCTGGCCGGCGGCGTGCGCAGCCTCTTCGCCGTCGCCGAGGCCTACCCGCAGCTGAAGGCGAGCACCTCATTCGTCCAGCTGCAGCAGCAGCTGACCTCCACCGAGGACGGCGTCGAACACGCCCGGCAGTTCTACAACGATTCCGTGTACGGCTACAACAACGCCGTCCAGAAACTGCCGGGCAGCCTCCTCGCCGGGGCGCTCGGTTTCAAGGCACGCGAGTTCTTTCAGGCGGCGCCGAACGAACGCGCAGCCGTCGATGTGCGCCCTTGAGCGGCGAAGACCTTCTGCTGCTGGGCAGCATCGCGTGCAGCGGCGGCTTTTACGTGGCGGCGGCCATCGCTTATTTCTTGCGCCGGCCGCTGACACCTCCGGACATGCCGGCCACCTCCGACCTGGGCCAGGAGAACCCGGCGGTCGCCAACCTGCTCGCGAACGGCGGCACCGTCACGCCCGACGCCGTGCCCGCAACGCTGCTTGACCTGGCCGCGCGTCGCGTCGTCCAGGTCGAGGAGTCCGAGCCGCATGTGTACTCGGTGCGGATCGGAGGTCGGGCCGCGTCCACCCTCACCGCCTATGAGTCGCGCGTGCTGAGCTTGCTGCGCACCAAGGCTTCGGGCGGCGTCGTGCCGGCTGCGGCGCTCACGACCGGGGTGACCAACCAGGCCAGGAGCTGGTTTCGCTCTTTCGCCGCCGAGGTCGTGGCGGAGGCAAAGGTGGCGGGGCTCTGCTCGCCACGCTGGCCGCCCAGGATGCTGACGGTCCTCGGGCTGTTCACCGGCGGAGCGCTGCTTCTCTTCCTCTTTGCCGCCAACGAATCAGACGATCAGTCGATCTTCTGGTTCGCGACCGGCGCGCTGGCTTTCGTGACCGTCGGCGCCAGCAGCCGCTTCTTTCGGGAAACCGCTCAACTCGTCACCCCCGGCGGCCTGCCAGGCCAGGCGCGCTGGCTGGCGCTGCGCAAGTACCTGCACGGCGATGAGCTCTTCGCCACTCTGCCGCCCACCGCGGTCGTCGTGCGCGAACGATATCTCGCATACGGCGCGGCGCTTGGCGTCGCCGCCGCCGCCGTGCGAGCGATCCCCATGGGCGCCGAGAACGACCACCGCGCATGGAGCAGCTACGGTGGCAGTTGGCGGCAGGTGACCGTCTCGTATCCGACAATTTGGCCGCCCGCGTGGGGCGCGTCGCCGGGTGAGACCATCTGGCGCGGCATTCGGCTCGGCGTCCCGGCCGCGGTCGCGCTCTATGTGTTCTCGCTGCTCATGCCGAGCCTGTCGTTTGCCCAGAGCTCCGAACAGTCGATTCGTGACGGCAGCGCGATCGCGGTGCTGATCGCCGCCATCGCCCTGGTCGTGCTCGCCACCGGCATGTGGCTCCTGCTCGCCGGCGCCGTCTCCATGTTCGGCGGCCGCCAGGTCACTGGCGACGCCGTCCGCGTCCGCCGCTTCGGCGACGAGGCGCAGGCGTGCTACATCGCTGTAGACGACGGCACGAAAGACCGCATCCGCGCCTGGAAGGTGCGGCCGCAGCTCTACGGCAACGTGACCGAGTACTCGACGGTGACGGTTACCCTCTCACCGCTGCTCGCGTACGTGCGCAGCGTTCACCGCGCGGCGGTGCCCACGTCCCGCGCGCCAGTGCCGGCAAGAACCTGAACCGCATAGCGGAGTCGTTCAGCTGGCCGTTCCGCGGCCGCTGGCGGCAGCCGTGGCTCATCGGCGTGACCGCAATCCTTTTTCTGCCGCTGACTTTCGTGCTCGTGCTGGGCTACGCGGTCGCCGCGGTCCGCGCAGCGGGCGAGCGCCCGGGCAAGGGACCTCCGCCGTGGCGCCTGTATCCGGGCGGGAACTGGGTGGCGCTCGCCTTGCTGCTGCTCACGACGCCGTTCGTCCTGGTCGGGATATTCATTTCGAACGCGCTGCACATCGCCGCGCTCTGGCAGTCGAACGGGACGCTGCTCGACGTGGAGTCGTTCACCGCCGCCGTTCTCATCCTTGCGCTGCCCTGGGGCATCGTCGTGCTGGTGCTCATGCCACACGCGACGGCGCGATACGCCGCGACGCATCGCGCGCGAGACCTCTTCGACTTCGCATCTTCGCTGCGCAGCGTGCGCCGCGACTTCGCCGCCTGGAATGTCACGGTGGCCGCGATCGTCACCGCCTGGGCCATCGGCCTCGCCTGCGCCGCGCTCTTCTGCGTCGGCGTCGTGCCTGGCGTGTTCTACGCCATCCTTGTGTCAGCACATGCCACCGCCGCCGTCTGTCCACCATCGTCGCAGCGGCGGCCCGAGGGTACGGATCAGCCCGCTCGGTGACACAGCGCTCCTGGCGGAGCTGGGATCGCGGCTCGACACCGCTCTGAACACGCGCGCCATCGCCCTCGCCGCGGCGCTGCGCAAGCGGCGCGACGTGAGGCAGGCGGTGGCCGGATACGCAAGCGTGACGGTGCACTTCGATCCGGACCAGGCGACGGTGGATTCGCTCGGTGCGGCGATCAAGAGGCTGGCCGCCAAGCGGCCGAAGGTCGAGGTGCCGGGCAGGCTGCACCGGATCCCGGTCGTCTACGACGGCGAGGACCTGGACGAGGTGACGCGCTCGCTGAACCTCTCGCGCGACGAGCTCATCGCCACACACACGCGCCCGATCTACCGCGTGTTCCTCGTCGGATTCGTGCCGGGGTGGGCCTATCTCGGTCCACTGCCCGAGGAGCTGTACCTGCCGCGCCGGAAGGTGCCGCGCATGCAGGTGCCGCCCGGATCGGTTGCGATCGCGGGCCGCCAGACCGGCATCTACCCACTGCCGACACCGGGCGGCTGGCACCTGATCGGCCGCACGTCGGTGAGGCTCTTCCTACCCGACTCGGACCCGCCCTGCCTGTTCCGCGCCGGCGACCGCGTCAAGTTCTTCGCCGCGTGACCGCGGTCTTCAGCGTCGCCGAGCCGGGCTTGCTGACGACCATCCAGGACCTCGGCCGGCCGGGGGCAATCGCCAGCGGCGTGCCGCCGGCGGGCGCGATGGATCGCTTCGCGCATGCGGCGGCGAACCTGCTCGCCGGCAACGACCGCAACCAGGCCACCCTCGAGTGCACTCTCAGCGGCCCGCAGCTGGTGGCGCTGCGCCCATGCCTGGTGGCGGTCACCGGCGCAGATCTCGGCGCGCAGGTGAACAGCCGTGCGGCGCCGATGTGGAGTGGCATCTTTCTGGCCGCCGGCGACAGATTGAGCTTCGCGGGCCGGCGTTCGGGCATGCGTGCGTATGTCGCGGTGTCCGGCGGGTTCGACGGCGAGCGCTGGCTAGGGTCCCGTTCGACATACCTCCTGGTCGGCCGCGGCGGAATGCAGGGGCGGGCGCTGAAGGCCGGCGACGAGCTGCATCTCGCAGCCGATCGCTCCGCGCCGATGGTCGCGGGCCGGCAGCTGGCCGCGGCGATGGTTCCCGACTACTCCGATCACACGCTTGCGGTCATGGCGGGACCGCATCTCAAGCGACTGGACGTGACCTCGCGCAAAGCGCTGTTCGCGGACGCCTTCAAGGTGAGCGGGCAGGCCGACCGGATGGGCTACCGGCTCGACGGACCGCCGCTCGCGCTGTCAGGCGACGAGCTCCTGTCGTTCGGCCTGGCCGCCGGATCCATCCAGGTGGTGAACTCGGGCCAGGCCATCATCTTGATGGCCGACCACCAGACCGCCGGAGGCTACGCGGTGGTGGCGACGGTGGTCTCGGCCTCGCTACCGAATGCGGCGCAGCTGAGGCCGGGCGACGAGCTGCAGCTCCGAGCGGTCACCGAGGCGCAGGCGGGCACGATGCGCCGCGAGCTCAGCGCTGCGCTGGCTTCTCTCGCATCTCCTTGA
>WNGK01006883.1_pt1 | contig 11951 bp, 9 predicted proteins | sample 5400601 | NCBI WGS metagenome assembly WNGK01 (sample SAMN13153376, study PRJNA577476) | soil metagenome | isolation source: 60 cm soil or saprolite under Garry oak tree replicate 1 | place: USA:California | collected 2016-06-15
AATTCGGGACGCAGCGTCGCGTCGCGTGCGTTGCCGAGCAGATTGCGACCCGCGAGCATGTTCGGTCGGTCGCGGAAACGCATCACCTGCTCGTCCAGGTCCGGCGCCAGGTAGTCGAACGTCAGCGCCCCAGTGAACCGGTCCGGGTAGCGCGCCACGCAGGCGTCCATGTACTCCTGCCGCGCGAAAACGAGCGCGGCGTCGACCCCGACGCAATCCATCGCCTCGCGGGCGATCTCGACGTTGACGAGCAGGCCGACTTCCTTGCCCAGGCGCTCGTCCACTGGACGGGGTGGCTGTGGTTCATGGATCTGCGCATCGATAATCTCCATGGTCTCCTCCCCTGCGATCCCGCACCAACCCAGGATTACCCCAGGCCGGCATTGACCCGGCGCGGGTCGAACGCATCCCGGAGCGCGTCGGCAAGATAGTTCAGCCCAAGCAGTAGTAGCGCGAGGACGACGCCCGGGCCAATTGCCATCCACGGGTCAACGCGCAAGTAGGCACGACTCGCATTGAGCATCGATCCCCAGGATGGGGTCGGCGGCTGCGTCCCCAGGCCAAGGAATGCCAGACTCGCTTCGGCCAGAACGGAGAACCCCATCAATAGCGCCATATTGACAATCAATGGCGCGAATGCGTTAGGCAAGACGTGCAAGAACATCACTCGGCCGCTCGAGGAGCCGACGCATTGGGCCGCCAGCACATAGTCGCGATGGCGTTCCTTGAGGACCAGCGACCGCGTTACGCGGCCGAGACTTGGGACCTGCGAAAGGGCGATGGCGTAGGCAACCTGAGCAGTGCCCGGCCCGAGAGCAGCGATGACGACGAAGCCAAGCATGACCGGGGGAAAGGCAAACAGGGCGTCGAACAAACGCATCAGCACCGCCTCGACCCAGCCGCCGAAGTAGCCAGCGGCGAGACCCGCCAGGATCCCCAAACCGCCGCCGATACCGACCACCATGAGCGCCACAACGAGCGACGGGCGGGTACCGTAAATAATCCGACTGACCAGGTCACGGCCGAGCTCGTCAGTTCCAAACCAGAATTGGCTGTTTGGCCCAAGCAGCTCGCGGCCCTGGTGCTGGACGATCGGGTCGTAGGGTGAAATCAGCGGCGCCGCAATCGCCGCACTCACCAGGAGACCGAGGATAGCCAGCCCGAAGAACCCGAGCGGGTTGCGATACGTGCGGACAAAGGCGCTGGCGAGCGGGTGACGAGCCGACTTTCTGAACCGTTCTTTCGGCAGGCTCAGGGGCGGGCTGGCGACAAGCTCGCCTGCGGACTGAACGGCGGCCATGGTTCTATCCGCTCCCTAGCCGCAATCGCGGGTCGAGAACCGCATAGGTGAGGTCGACCAGCAGATTGATGACGATGAACAGGATGACCAGGAGGAGTAATCCGCCCTGGACCACGGCGTAATCCCGATTCGAAATGCCGTCGATCATCATGCCGCCCACGCCCGGCCAGGAAAAGACGGATTCGATAATGATGGCCCCGCCGAGCAAGCTGGCGAACTGAATGCCGAGGATCGTGATCACGGGCAGCATTGCGTTGCGCAACGCATGTCGGTAGACGACCGCGTTTGGCCCCAGGCCTTTGGCCCTGGCAGTGCGCACGTAATCGTCGAAAAACACCTCGAGCAAATTGAACTTCACGAAACGTGACAGTCCGGCGGCCAGATACAGCGACAACGTTACGGCCGGCAGAATCAGCGACTTGATTGACTCGGCGATATTGCTCCCGTCGGCGACGCGTCCGCCCGGCGGTAGCCAGCGCAGCACCAGCGAAAAGAAAATGATTGCCAGGATGCCAGCCCAGAAGTTAGGAATGGCGAGCCATAAACTCTGCATCGTCGAGATGAACCATTCCAGCCTGCCGCGCACATGCGTCGCGCTCAGAATTCCGACCGGGACGGCGATCGAGATCGAGATGATCATCGCCGCCACGGTGAGCTCGAGGGTCGCCGGCGCGCGCGCCTGCAGCAGCTTGATGATGGGCTGACCGCTCAGCGTCGACTTGCCCAGGTCACCCTGGATGATGTGCCCAAACCAGACGGCGTATTGCACTGGCAGCGGCTGATCCAGCCCCATGTCCGCGCGAATGGCGGCCAGCGCCTGAGGCGTAGCGTTCGGTCCAGCCAACACGGCCGCGGCGTCACCTGGTATCAGGTGAATGATCATGAAGACCATGAATGTCGAGAAGAAGATGACCGGAACCGCGTGGAGCAGTCGGCGCAGGACAAAAACCCCCATTGCTACGACCCTCTCCCCGTCATATACGATTCGCTATAAACGCGTCCAAAATGCTACCCCGCGGCCGAGCGTATCGCAATTCACCAGTCGCCTATGGAATCGGCGATTCGAGGGACACGAATTCCTTGTAGCGCTGCTTCGAAGCTTCGACAATGTCCTCGACCTCTGACGCGATGAGGTAGCGCTGCTCGACCAGGCGCAGCGCCGCTGAGCGAACGCCTGCGAGATAGGCATCCCGGCTCGTGTAGCGCTCGGCGATCGATGGCCGTGGATCAGCGCGGGCGTTTCGCTCCTCACGCGTACGTGGGAACGGGATGGTTGCGCCGGTGGCGCGCACCACCAGGTTGGCGCCGCCAGTCTCTGGGTGGCGGGGATTCCAGCCGGCGTACGTCGCCAGGGGCAAACCGACGTCCGGATGTCGTAGGCCGGCAACCTCGTTACCGTCGGCATCGACTGCCGGCACGAGGTCGGGCGCACGTGATGCCGTCGCATCTGAAGCCGAGCCGGCATCGAAGCCTGAGGCGCCTGAGCGCTGGGGATGAAAGGCGCGTGCAGGCAATCCCGGACCAGGTAGTCGCGGCAGGCCCTGGCGGACAACCTCGCGCTCAACCAGCGTCCCGTCGTCGAGGCGCGGATATCGACTTGGCGGCGGCTCGCAGGTCTGTGTGACCCAGGCGTAGAGGTTGTCGACGGCCGCCCTTACGAACGGCTTGTAGTCGATGCTATTGGGGAAATACGTGCCGCGGCCGGTCGGCACGTCGCTTGGGCCCAATGGGAGCGGCGAGGCAGCGTGCTGCGTACTCGCACAATGGTAGATGCGCACGTTGGCCGGGACGTCCACGTCTGCCTGTCCATCGGCGGTCAGGTGACTGATGGCCGCGGAAATGTGCATAATCGCGGCGCTACTGCAGTACTCGGACGAGGTATTGAGGTGGATGACTCGCGGCACTTTGCCGCGCTCCAGCGCTCGTCGCAGCAAGCCGTCTGTTTGTCCGCTGACCGGGTCGACCTGGCTGGCGTCGGTGAATGGGAACACCGCCGACTTTGGCCCCTGCGCCGAGGGTTGACCGAAACGCCAGTTGGCTTCGGTCATCCGCGCGCCGGCGGCTATCGCCAGAATGCCGTCAACTACCAGCTGACCCCGCTCATCTTCGCAGAAGCCGTGATACAGCATCTGGCGAAGGAAGCGGCCGGTTTGCGATGCGCCCATGGCCAGCGCGAAGTCGATCTGGCCGACCCACTCGGGAGCGCGGCGCAGGTACGCCACTACATCACGCAGTGCCAGGAAACCGATGCCCGTGATTGGCGCGCCGACCGCCGAATAGGAAAGCTCGTACGTCCTGCCGAGTTCGAACCCCCCAGCCAACGAGATGGAGTGCGGGTCCACAAACCGCCACTGCTCACGCGGAATGGTCTCGCCTTGTCCGCTCGGATCGTCGCTGACAGTCAGCGTGCCGTCGCGCTCGTCGTGTATATCGAGCGGCGAGTAGCTGCACTCGGGGGTGCTGCCATCAAACGGGCCCATCACCGTCGCCGGTATGTCGATCTGCTTGGCCGTGGTCACTTTGCCGATCAGTGGTCGGCCGTCGATGAGCGCTGAAGGCGCCGTCAGGCCAAACCGCCCGCCGCCGCGTGGAACGTCGTGCTGCCAGCCGCACGATACGACGGTGTACCCGCGCTGCAGCAGCCATCCCGCGCTGAGTTGCGTGCCTGGGCCCATGGGGCCCGGTTCGGTCATGCGCACGAAAATCGACGATCCACGGTTGACGACATCCAGAAAAATCACGCGGTTGCCGCGGCTACTATCCACCGGCCGTAGAATCCGCAGGTCGGCCGAAAACTCGACGCACCCATCGGCACCGCGCGGCGCGAGCTCGAGGTCGGTCACCAACAGGTTCAACGGGTGCAGCGGATCGACCGCGAAGAAGGCCGCGCCGGTCAGTTCCTCGTACGCCCCCACTTCGCCGAAGCGTTTTCCGCCAGCCAGAGGCTTCGAGGCCAGCTCCAGCCGCACCACCCCCATCAGCGCATACTCAAGCAATCCAGGTGTTGACGTACCAGGGCGATTCATGCGCCGTCCAGGCGATGCTCTGAATGTTGGACTTCGCCACCAGGGTCGGCGGCGAGATGGTGATGAGAAAGACGAACGCTTCGTCGAGCAAAAGATCGTTCAACTGCGAGTACGCGCTCTTGATTTTCGCTGGATCGGTCTCCGTGGCTCCAGTGGTGATGAGCTGCACATACGTGTCACTGGTGAACGCCGAGTTATTCAAGGTGGGGTTGAACGCCTTGCCATTCGTCAACGCCGTGCTCGGCGACAAATTGAAATAGGTGCCTGACGCCATGTAGATTCCAAAGAACTTGCGACCATTCACCTGGTCGATCCAGGTTGCGCCGTCGAAGTTCTTGATGTTCATCTTGACCCCGATCTTGGCCAGATCGCCCTGATAGATCTGTCCAAACCCGGTAGTCTGGTCGTTGACCGGATTCGCCAGGTAGTCGAATTCCAGGTTCGTAACACCCGACTCGGTGAGCAGCGCTTTGGCTTTGTCGAGATCGAACGCGTAGAAGTTTTGCTTGGCTGGCTCGTAGGCTTGCGACGCTGGCAGCCACGGCAACGACTCTGACGCGCCGACGCCCCCCAGAATGGTGTCGACAAAGCGCTTCTTGTCGACGGCATAGCTCAACGCCTGGCGCAGCTTCTTGTTGTCGAACGGCGGCATGGTGAGATTGAAGCCGGCTTCGTAGTGCGCGCCGGTCAGCGGATTCAGGAGCGCCTGATATTTCGGGTCGGGTTTCAGCCGATTGAAGTCGATCAGGTTGGGCAGCCGCGCGATGTCGAGCGCGCCGGCCTCGAGTTGCGTCACCATGGCTTGCTGGTCGCGCAAGATAGGTATTTCGATGCCATCGAGGTATGGCTTGCCCGTCTGCCAGTAATTGGGATTCTTCTTCAGCGTAACGTGATCGCCCGGCACCCATTCGACGAACTTGAACGGGCCGGTCCCCACGGCGGAGTTCTTGGCATCTGGACCTTCGAGCGTGTCCTTGTCGCAGATATTCAAAAACTCGAGCAGGTCAAAGATGGTCGGCCGCGGCAATTCTGACTTGAATATGGCGGTGTACTTGTCCGGCGTATCCACACCGCTGAACCAGGACGCCATGCCGGTGTACTGCGCGGCGGCGACTTTGGGATTGGCGGCCCGCTGCAGGCTGTACTTCACGTCGTCGCTGGTCATCTCCCGACCGGAGTGGAACTGCACACCTTTGCGCAGGTTGAGTTTGACCTGTTTCGCGTCGCTGCTAATCTCCCAGCTCTCGGCTAGCATAGGCTGGGGCTTCAACGCATCGTCGTAGACCGTCAAGCGATCGTAGACGCCGATCCAGGCGAAGTCGTTCTGAACCTTCAGCATCGGATCGAGACTGACCACCTCGAGGGACATGGCCTGCTTCAAGATGCCGCCGGATTTCGGCGTCGCGGCCGCCGGCTGAGCCGTGGGCCTGGCGACCACGGTGACTGTTGGCTGCGCAGGTGGGGCGACGGTTGCCGGGGCCGGCGCCGGCGTCGATGCCGGGGCTTGCGCCACGGGGGCGACCCCGCACGCGGCCAGGACGGAGGTGCTGACTCCCCCGATCACGAGTGTGATGAGTGTCCGCCGGTTCATTCCCCTACCCTGATTGCCTCTCGCTCGGACGCGTGCGGGGCCGCGGAGCCCTCGAGGTTGTAGAGCTTCACCGCCGTCCCGGCGAGAATGGCGTGCTTGACCCGCGGATCGAGGCCGGCAGTCAGCTCGGCGAGGATTTTCCGGGTCGAGCCGAACAGCGTGATCTCGTGCGGATAGTCGATCGAGAACATCGCGCCGCGAGCGATAAGGTCGTTGCCCTCGCGTGCGAGACGGAACCCCTCGACATCGTCGAGTCCGGTCACGAAGACATTCTTGCCAATGTAGGTGGACGGCTGCATTGTCATCGGCCAATCGACCCAATAGTTGTGCTGTCGAACGACCTGGTCCATGATCGCTCCCCAGAACGGTACCCAGCCCATGTCAACCTCGGCGTGGACAAACTTGAGGGTGGGGAAACGCTCGAACAGGCCCGTATAAATGAGCTCCGTCAACGGCTGAATAGCCGAGAAGTAGCCCGACACGATATTCACCGAGAAGAGCCAGGATTTCTTGAGCCCGTCGGGCAGGGGTGGATCGGCTGCACGGGTTCCGCCAAACCGGAGGTGAACCGACGCCACTGCCGATGCATCGCTGATCAGCTTCCACATCGGATCCCAGTACGGTGCGTAGATCGGTGGATTCATCGTGTACGGCAGAAAGATCGCCCGGGCGCCCTTCTTGAGGACCCGCTCGAGTTCGGCGGTCAGCACGTCCATGGGATGCTGCCAGGGGACCATGCACATGCCGATCAGCCGCCGTGGGTCAGCCGAGCAAAAGTCGTCCAACAGCCAGTCATTGAAGGCGCGCAGACACTCCACCGCCAACTCGCGGTTCTGCAGGCCGGTGTAGGCCCGATACACCATCTGGGGATACACGACCGCCGCATCGATGCCGTCCGACGCCATGTCTTCGATGTGCGCCGCGCCATCGTAGTTGCCCGGGCGCACCTCGTCCCAGATCAGCCCACGCGGCGCGATGCGAATACGCGCACCCGGATTGACCGAGCCCAGACCGTGCGGCAGGCCGATCGTGCTCTCCGGAATCGAGCCGTCCAGACTCCACCCGTCACCGCCGTCCTTGCCCCGCACAATGCGGGGTGCCTGGTCCTTGAATTTCGCTGGCACCCGGTCGATGAACGTATTGGGCGGTTCCAGAATATGGTTGTCGGCCGAAATCACGTTGTAGTGCACGTCACACTCCTTGATGCAGGTTGGCGGCGATACTTCGTCGTGAGCGTCTCGCATCCGGTCAGGTGGTACGCCAGTCCTTAATAGCGGTGAAGGTCGACACCAGCTTCTGGACGTCAGTGTTACCGCATCTGGGGCACGTGGGCGGCGAGTTGTCGAGCTCGGCGCGCTGGCTCATCGGGCGCGTGATCTCGAACTCCTCGCCGCACGCTCGGCACACGAAGGCGTAGGTGGCCACTGGATTTCTGCTCCCTCCCGCTCATGCTGGCGCGCGTGGGCCTCGATCTCGTCGAACGTGGCGCTGCGATCGAGCATCTCGATCAAGTCGAGGTGCTCGGCGATGGAATTCGCACCCCGTTGCGGCACGCTCGGAAAAAGTGTGCCGCGCATAGCGTCCAATTGCGCCTGCGTCTCGGTGATGCGGTCCACCAGCACCGGGTTTGGACAACGCGCATAGATAACTCGATGAAATTGTCTGTTGCTGGCACTGAAACCCAACAGGTCGAACTGCTCCATGGCGTGCTGCATGGCCTGGGCCAGGTCCTGCAGTCGAGCGATGTCCTCGGCGCCCACCGACTGCGCCGCTAGCGCCGTGGCATAACCCTCCAGGATCGCCAGGACCTCCATAGTGGCTTGCCACTGTTCGAGCCCGATGTTGGCGACCTCGGGACCCGAATTGTGGCGATAGGTGATCCAGCCTTCGGCCTGCAGTCGTCGAATGGCTTCGCGGATGGGCAGCTGGCTCATATTCAGATCGCGCGCCAGCGCATCGATCACCAGGCGTTGACCAGGTTGATAGACGGCGCCTTCGATCCGTTCACGGATCAGTCGATACGCAAGTTCGTGCTTATTGGCAGGTGTGTCGCCGTTTTGTATGACTCGCGCGACGCCGCTCACGTGTCAAGCCACGCGTCGCGGTACCACCAGCCGCCGAACTGCTGGTTGGTCGCGTGTACGGCTGCGCGAGTCATATTCGTCGGTGGCCGCGAGCACAGCGGAATGCCAAAGGACTCATCGAGCATCAGGTCGTTGACCTGCGCGTAGATTTGCTGCAACTTGGCGGGATCTGTTTCGGTGGTCGAAAAGGCGCTCAACTGCTGGTAGAGCGGGCTGTCGAATCCGGAATTATTGTTGCCGACCTGCCAGATCTTGCTGGTGGTCAGCTCCGTTCCCACGGAGGACGAAATGCCGGCGGGCGAGTAATACATTCCGTTGTATTTGCGGTTGTTGACCAGCTCCAGCCAGGGCGCCAGGTCCATGTTCACGATGTTCATCGTGACGCCGATGGATGCCAGGTCGGCCTGAAAAATCTGAACCAGCGCCGCGCTTTCCGGCGATGGAATCAGGACCATGTCCATCGTCAGGTTGCTGACGTTGGCTTGCTTCAGGAGCGCCTTCGCCTTGTCCAGGTCGAACGTGTACCGGTTCGCCTTCGTCGCGTCGTACATTGGTGTGTTGGGAAACCACTCCAGCGACTCTGGCTGAGTCGTCCCGCCGAAGTAACCGTCGATCCAGCGTTTGCGGTTGATCGACCAGTTCATCGCCTGACGCACCAGCTTGTTGTCCATGGGCGCCCAGGTGCAGTTGACGCCGAAGCAATAAAAGCCTGTGCTGACGTCGTTCTGGATGGTCGTAAACCTGGGGTCCTTCTTCAAACGCAGAAAGTCAATCAGGTTCATGTTCTGGAACACGTCGAGGCTGTCCGCTTCGAGCTGCGCCACCGCCGCCTGCTGATCCTTCAGGATCAGCGTCCGCACGCCATCCAGGTAGGGTTGGCCGCTGAGCCAGAAGTTCGGGTTCTTCGCGGTGCTGAAGTGGTCGCCCTGGATCCACTCGACGAACTTGAATGGACCGGTGCCATTCGCCTTGGTTTTCGCGTCCGGGCCCTCCATGACGTTCTTATCCAGCATATTGAGGCGTTCGAAGAAGTCGAACACCAGGGGCCGCGGCTGCTCAGCATTCAGAATGATGGTGTTTTTGTCGGGGGTGTCGAACGAGCTGAACCAGTTACTCTGGTTCACGAATGCACCGGCCCCTACTTTCGGATCCCGCACCCGGAGGAAGTTGTATTTGACGTCGTCGCTGGTGAATTCGCGGCCGTCGTGGAAGGTAACGCCTTTGCGCAAGTTGAGCTTGATCTGCTTGAAGTCGGAGCTGATGTCCCAGCTCTCGGCCAGCCGCGGCTGGGGCTTGAGGTTGAGGTCGTACTCCGTCAGCCGGTCGTAAATCAGCCAGGTGGTATCAAATCTACCCGCGGCGAAGAGGTGGCCATCCAGACTCGCTGGGTCAGCCGAAATTGCGACCCGCAGCGTCCCGCCTGACTTCGGCGCGGTCGCCGCCCTGGCCGCGGCTGCCGGAGTCACGACTACGGGTTGAGCCGTCGGCGGCGCTGAGGTGGCCGGCGCGCAAGCGGCGATGACTGCCACCCCACCCGTAGACACCATCAGGCGGAGCGCCGTACGTCGCGTAACTCCACGGCTGCCTCCCGCTGCAGTCATTTTCTCCCGAAATAGCGCGGCGTAACGCTGCATTGAATGCGTCCCCCTACCTGCTGAGGTTGAAGATCCTGACGGCGTTGCCCGCGAGCAGTTTGTGTTTGGTGTCTTCGTCCATACCGACCGTCAGCTTGGGAATGAACTCCTGCGAATTTGGCCACAGCGTGATGGAATGCTCGTAGTCCGTCGAATACATCGTGGCGTTGGCCAGGCGTTTGTCCCGTTTGGCCAGCTCGAAGCCCACGTAATCGTCCAGAGCCGTGAAGAAGACGTTGGTACCGACGTAGTCTTCGGGTGTCCGAGTGGGCATGTTTGGGTACCAGTTGCCACCCTTCATAAACTGGCGCTCAATGGTGAGATGCATTTGCTGCATCCAGTAGCCGGCCCAGCCCATGTTGACTTCGGCGTGCATGAACTTCAGCGCCGGGAAGCGTTGGAACACACCGGTGAACATCATGTCGGTCAACGGACCAATCGCCGCGAAGTAGCTCTGTACCGTGGCGGATGCCGTCAGGTTCTTGGCGTCCACCCCCGCGATTGGCGGTCGAGCAGCTCGCTTGCCACCGAACATGTGGTGCATCGACGCGACGGTGCCCGTCTCGCTGGCGAGTTTCCACAAAGGATCGTAGTACGGGTCGTACAGCGGCCGGGCCGGGTAATACGGTAGAAAAAAGCCCCTGGCGCCCTTGGATAGCGCGTGCTCCGCCTCGGCCAGCATGGCCTTTTCGCCATCGTCGGTTGGCACCACGCCAATCGGGATGAGTCGCTTGGGGTCGGCGCTGCAGAAGTCCTCGAGCAGCCAGTCGTTGTACGCGCTTACGCAGGCCAGGGCTAATTCGCGGTCGTCCCATTCGTACGTGAAGCGCGTAATCATGGGATAGATCACCGCGGCGTCGATCCCATCCAGCGCCATATCTTGAATGTGCGCGGCGCCGTCGTAGTTGCCCGGCCGAACCTGGTTCCACTTCAATCCACCCGCGCTGAGCTTTTCGGGAGCGGAAAACGTCGACCGTGGCGGCTTGCCGTCGAAGCTCCACCCTTCGCCGCCATCAGCGCCAGGCAGGACACGTGGGGCGCGGTCCTTGAGCGCGGCGGGGACCCTGTCGACGTAAGTGCCAGGCGGCTCGATAACGTGGTTGTCGGCCGAGATAACGCGATAGTCCATCTGCCGTCCCCCTCCTCACAGGGCTAGCTGGGGCCGGATCGTATACGATAGGACCTCAGCATTCAACGCCAATCCTATAGGCACGTTCGTCCCGACGACTACCACCCGTTTTCAGGTCACGTACCCAGAACGTCGTCGAGCGCGCCCTGGATGAAGTCCAGGTTCTCGAGCCCGGTGAAGTAGTACGCGCCCTGAACGATGGTGTTGACGATGTAGGCGTCGGTCATGCCCCAGGCTTTGCCGAGCAACGCTGCCTCGCGCAGCCCACCGCGGCAGCCGATGACCGCGTTATGGCGCAACATGAGGTACGGCATCATCTGCTTGGGCAGTGCGCCGCGGAACACACCTTCCCATTTCGCTCGATATGCCTTCAAGGACGTTGGATCATTCTTCTCGAGGAAGGTGACCCAACTCGGGATCTCACCCATCGTCCGCATGTACCAGTCCTCCAGGGCCAGCCGGTCGCCGCTGGTGAACTCTTTGGTTGACGTATCCAGGCCACAATAGAACGGCGCCATATCGGGCGCCCAGCCCGCCGGCCACGGAGCAGGCTCGGGTCTTTCCACAAAGTCGCCCAGGAGGATGCCTATTGCTCGATAACACAACTCCAGACCGCGCATGCCCGCGGTCAGTTGGGCGTGCATGATGGCTTCCATGAGCTGCGCCCTGGTCACGCCACGTTGCTGCAACCCGCGAGTACAGTTCTCGATGCCGATTTCCCAGCCCTGATTGATGTAGGTGTGCATGTTGGCGAACGACGACGCGGTGATGATCGGCTCGAGCCCCTGTCGGTGCCAGCCGTCGAGCATGCGCATGTGCAGCTTGGCCACGTCGGGACGGGTGTAGAACCACAGACTGTTGGCCCGCATGTCGTACTGTGGCCCCGGATCGAGCGGACCGCGGCCCTTGCGCGAGCTGGTCAGGAACCCGTCAATTTCCGCGTCGGTCGTGTGTTCCAGGTCGTCGAGGTTCATGTGATTGCGCACGCCCCAGACTTCAGCCACGTCAGAGTCTCCCTGTGGATATGTGGGAATCGGCTGCCCTGGGCAGGGCCGTATAGCCGATCATATACAATCGGCTCCGATCTTCCCGGGGAGCGCCATGAACCACCACTCGATAGGCGGAGTTCCACTGGTTAGCCGACGGTCCGCGCTGCGGCTCCTGGTATCCACAGCCGGCCTGAGCGT
>WNGK01006885.1_pt1 | contig 11951 bp, 8 predicted proteins | sample 5400601 | NCBI WGS metagenome assembly WNGK01 (sample SAMN13153376, study PRJNA577476) | soil metagenome | isolation source: 60 cm soil or saprolite under Garry oak tree replicate 1 | place: USA:California | collected 2016-06-15
CCTGTTGTAAAGAACTGGCATGAAGTGGTTTCGCTTGCGGAGAGGGCATGAGAGGAATCTCCTTCGTTTCAGTTTACTTTTTTTATTCTAGCATGCCCTGCTATACCCTCCTGCGTTATTTCCGCGAGGCTGTACTAGTGGGAAGCCAAAGCACATGTGTAGTTCTACCCATTGGCACTACCCATTTTTCCCGGGGTGGGCGAGGTCAGCGGCACAGAAGGGCATTGCTTCACAGACTTTTGGGCGGCTTACAAGGCGGTGATCCCACATGAGCAGCATACAGCTGTGGTAAAAAGAAACCGGAGAAACCACCCACGTCGAGCGGTGACATAACACCCTGCGGCAGCGTCTGACCCGTTTTGTGCGCATGACGGCGTCGTTTTCCAAGTCCGAGCTCATGCACGAGGCTTGCCTGCTCCTCTTTCTTCATCGCTATAGTTTAGACAAGGCTATCCTTCTCACATAAGCCACTACCGAAATTCGTACTCCTGTAAACGGCTCTTTTACCAACGGATGTGCCAAGTAGCCAGCACGAGCCATTACAACCCGTTCACACAGGGCTGGGGTTGCTCACCGACCAACCCCAGCCGTGTGTCTCTCACGAGTCTCATTACCATCCAAACACAAATGATGGTCTCGTGGGGAACAGTGCCTTGAGCACCGGCTTGGCCTCACTGCTTACCCATGCATCGGGCATGGCATGACGCAGTTCTTCGACGCTGCGATGGCCGAAGAGCAATTGCAGGAAGACCAGCGGGGGATAGCCCCCGCTGACATGCTCCTCGAAATCCTGTGTGCGCCAGTTTTCCGCTGCTGTCAGCCGTCCCTGCTCGAAGACCATGCGCAGACCGCCTCGATAGAAATCCAGCTTGATTTCGCCTGTGTAGCCAGCGACAGGAGAAGCCGCCAGCCGTTTTTCCAGCGCGGCAGCGATGTGGATGAGGAACGCCGGGAGATCCTTCACACGGACATACCAGGCGTAGGGAGGCTCCTTGGCGCGATCCAACTCATCGCCCAGCACCTCGTGCACGGGGTGGGTGGTTCCCAGGTAGAAGCCGATTTCACTGAAGGGAGGAGTGTCGGGCCGGGCCAGTTCTACGTTGAGGCCGTAGGTGTGAAGCGCACGCAAAACAGATGGCAGAGCTGCTTGTAGATTCACGCCCTGGGCGAACTCCAGCAGCATGACGCCCAGATTCTTTCCCCAACGCCTGGCTAGTGGTGCGACGAAGCCGACTGTCTGCCCTGCGACATCAACGATCATCAGGATCTTCATAAAATGTCCCAGGTCGGGGTGTGCTTTCCAGGTTTCGATCTCGTAGAGCCACTCTTTGCGAGTGATGCTTTCTGAGACCATACTACTGCCTCGACGTCGGTTGTAGAGGGCCACAATTTCCGGGATATCCTCAACGGTGGCCTCACGGAGTGTGAAGGGCTCAGACTCCCCCTCCTTCGCTTTGGGGATCAGCGAAACGAGAGTCGTGCGTCTATCTTCCAGTTCGAGGGCATATTCATAGCCGAACTGGCGATAGAAGTAGGCGATGCCGGTGATGGCTTGGACAAGATCCCCTTCGGCCTCACTACGCTCATGGGCCATCTCGAAAAGAGCGCGAATGAATCCGCGATGGCGATACGCTGAGTCGGTGGCAACCATTTCGGGACGACCAACGCTGAAGGGAATACCTTCGTAGGTCCAGGTGTGTTTCCACAGGCTGGTGCAGGCCACCACCGGGTTCCCTTCCTTGCTTGTATCCTCGATCAAGCCGAAATCTTGCGGGCCCATCAGGGGATGGTCGCCATTCATCAGGCCGCGAATGACCATCATCACGTTGGTGTTCGGTGGCTCCTCGGCTTTCTCACGAAAAGCCATACTGAGCAGTGTAGCGATGCGCTCAGCATCTTCGACTGTGGACCAGCGGAGCACGAGACCCTCGCCTAGATCACGACGAGATGAGGTACTGAAAGTCGTTTGCATACGGTTCTCCTCTTTGTTCTGCAATGGGTGCATGAGAAAACAATACATGGAGGTAAAAAAAGCCCAGCAAGAAGACCGTGGGGTCGGATTAATGCCAGGTGCCCACGATGTGCGAAAGTGAGGGAAAGTTACCCGTCACTGGTGAGCAATGGGAAACTCTCGCCTGCCAATGGGCACAATGACCCCCTGGGCCGGGGTATCAACGGGGTGACTTGGATGTGAGGGCATGGAGAGCATGACCAGGTAGAGTCGCTGTGTGGCGCGAAGTGATGGCTGCATGCTTCCTCTGCCTTTCCTTGATCGTGCAGTGCCGTGCTGACTAGAGTATATAGTAGCGTATCCTAACTATACCAGATGTGTAGCAGGGATTGTCAAGTCCCGACGTGGGGTCATCTTCTCTTGCGAGGCAACCTCTATCCCCCCCATTCCAGGGCAGCTTTCGCTTTCTCCCTCATCCTTTGATAACCGTGCCGTCAGGAGTTCTTGCAATATCCCTTCCTGTGACCAGGAGTATGGTAGAGTAAGGCGCTGAGACAGCCGACGGGAGTGCTACTGCAGGAGCTGAGGAAGCACCTCGTCGTGGAACTTCGCCAACTGCTCAGCGTTGTCGGCCACCGGCCACAGGAAGACCTTGCGCACGCCTACCGCCTGAAGTTTGGCCAGTTTGTCGACGCACTGGTGTGCTGATCCGACGAGCACGCGCTCCCGCCCGAACTCTGCGGGACGACCCATAGTCGGACTCAGGAGCCCACCGAGCACTTCTTCGGCTCTCCTTTGGTCATCGGTCAGGTAGAGGAACATCGTCCCCAGGGCGTGGGGAAAGGCCTCCGGTTCCTTCCCGACCTGCTCGAGAAACACATGCAGCCGTGCCAGTCCATTTGCGAAAGCCTCCGGGGTAATATGAAAGGCGGAACCAAGCCATCCATCTCCCAGGCGAGCCACCCGTCGAAGCCCAGCATCCGAACCCCAACTGCCAATCCAGATCGGCGGCCCCGACTGCTGAACCGGAAAGGGTTCGAGCCGAGTGCTCTCGCAGGCATAGAAGTGGCCGCTGAAGGGCGGCGCATCTGGACACAGCAGACAACGCAGCATCTGGACCGCCTCGTCAAATCGCTTCCACCGCTCTTCAAAGGCGATCCCCGCCAGGGCATAGTCGCGAGCAGTTGACCCAGGACTGACGCCGACGACGAGGCGTCCCCCCGATAAGAGATCGAGTGCGGCCAGTGCCTTGGCCAAGGGAGCGGGACCCCGCACCACCGGAAGGGCAGCGGTCGTCATCAAGGTGATCCGGTGGGTACAGGTGAGGGTGGATGCCAGTGCGATGAGACTATCCAGCCAGGGACGCGAGTAGATGAGATGGTCGTTGGCGCACAGGTTCGTGAAGCCCAGGCGTTCTGCCGTCTCAGCAGTACTCACCAGCTCTGCGAGAGAGAAGGGGTGCTCTCCAAAGGTCATCGTTGGTAAGTGGACGCCAAATTCCATCTCCCCTTGCCTGCCTTTTCTACGGTCATTCCCGGAATGCGTTTCATACACAAGACCAACGCGGAAGCATTCCTTCCCTTAGTCTAACAGGTATTGTCAACTTATTCGTAAAAACGAAGAATACTGATGAGTTATAAAGAGAAAAGACATGGAAGGGTAACGAGAAGTGGGGAGGTCTGTGTGGTTATGCGACCTGCTTGCTTCCAGTCACCTCATTCCATTGCTGGAATCGGCCCTGCAAAATGGCACGGTACTTCCTGGCACGCAGACGATGTCTTCGTGGTTGGAACTGTCCAGCGATGGGGCGCGATCAGCAGAAAGAAAGCGTTGCGCGTGTTTGGCTGATTTGAACCGCCGCATCTTCTTTTCACGCAGTCGCGTGGGTTGGTGCGAGTTTTCCGCCCGGTTGTTTAGCCCTGTGTGCTGTTGATGCTGCACTCCTGGCAGGATCTCGCGTTTCGCCGCTGCATACCTCTTCAATGTATCGGTGATGATCACGCGGGGGACGTATTGGAGCCCTTTGAGGAGCTTAGGAAAGAAGCGTTTCGCCGCTTTGTTGTTCCGTCGCTCTGAACCAGCATGTCGAGGACGTTTCCCTATTGATCCACAACCCCATGGTTGAGTACCCCTGCCGCGTCTCAATCCCGCTTCAGGTCTTCTAGGATGCTCGAGTTTTCTACAGCGAGAGCGAGATGATCCAGACCGACTCGAAACGGATTGAAGCGATCATGGCTTGAAGAGGACGAAGCGGTCTCATACAGGGCGACGAGCATTCCAGACACGTTGATGAACACGGCTGCATCTGTTTCCCTCACCACTTGGTATCCGAGTGTGTCAACAGAGAAGTGTTTCGCCCACGCGAGATGGGTGACTCTCAGACCTAGATGACTCAAGCCGTTGGCGTTCAACTTCCTGGCGGTTTCCTTTCCTGGCTCTTGGGACAGGCCCCTTCTGCATGCTTGAGGAAGACAGATGGCAGTCCAAGCCCCGGCCTTGCGCAGGGTATCATGCTCACCTGCTCGTGTTAGAAACCGCTGCGCTTTTCCCCTCTCAGGCGCCTGGTCGATCACTGCCTGTGCTGGCTCCGTGGCCCCTCTGTTCGAGGATGATGAGAGAAAAGGACGAACGGAAGGCCCATTCGTGCTCAGTTCAGTGGCAGAGGAGGCATCAGCAAGGTCTCACGGAAGCGAGTGCGTGAGCAGGCAGAGACACGAGAGCCAGCGCAGACAGGAGACGGCAAGGTGAAAGCGCCAAAGTTCAAATAATACTAGAAAGATGAATAAATAATCTGACAGGAACCGACGGGAGTCGGATTACCTGCAAGAAGACCAGCGTGACAGGCAGACATGATCAGCAAGAACCAGGAGATATCTGATCTTGTTTGGGGAAGGTGGAGGGAAGTCTCGCCTCAGCCCAGCGCCAACGCCTCGCCCGTTTTGTGCGCCTGACGTTGTCGTTTTCCAAGTCCGTGGTGATGCACGAGGCGAGTCTCCTGCTCTTTCTTCATCGCTACAATCTCGACCGGGCTATCCTACTCAAATGAGCCACTACCGACAGAACTAACTTCTTACGAGCTTCTTTCATTCCGCCATCTCAACACCGTTCGCAAAAAATCAAAGTTCCAAGGTGGATCGACTTCTACAAGGATATGTGTTGCCCCCACTTGCAAATAAGCCTCAAGCTGGGAGAGACTCACCCTTCTTGGTAAAGAAATAGAACGTTCAATCTCCTTGGGATTCCGACCAACTTTGGTACACCAATTGTCTAGAACCTGCATTTTATGGGCAACTGTGGGTGGGTCACCAAAGGTATTTGAGATATTCGCATATTGTGCGACGAGACGTAATGTGACCTTCTCACCGCCACCGCCAAGCAAAATCGGGATGGGATTGCGAATGGGCTTGGGAGCACATACCTGCCAGTGGCCTTTGATCATTTGCAGTCCCTTCTCCAGGGAGGCCAAGCGGCTGCCAGCAGTACCAAACTCATAGCCATACTCTTGATAATCGCGCTCAAACCACCCGGCACCAATACCCAGAATGAGCCGACCGTTGCTGATGTGATCGACAGTCTTGGCCATATCCGCAAGCAAGGTCGCATGGCGATAACTATTGCAAGTGACCAGACAACCTATCTCTGCTCGCTGGGTCAGCGTTGCCATTGCCGTGAGCAGCGTCCACCCCTCGAAGTTGCTTCCTTGAGGGTCGCCAGTAAGGGGAAAGAAATGATCCCAATCCCAAATTGTGTCAACGCCCAGATCCTCGGCGCGACGAACAGCATCCGCATACGACTGGTAGGTGGTATGTTGTTGGCGTAATTGCACCCCAATACGTACGGGATGACGAGTTGTAGCTTGTGTCACAGCAGCATATCCTCTCTTCATGACAAGTTGTGCTGATTCCTCCTTGCTTGATTGTAGGCCTGTTTGTATCGAAACTGCAAGTATACGTCTGTGTTGGCTACGTGGCACATCCGTTTGTATGGCTTACCAACATCGTGGCTCTCCCTAGAATTTGCTGATTCTGGTCCACTGCAATGGTTGTGCTCGAGCGAAAGGCACTGATAGAGCCAAGTGGAAAAGACTCATCTCATGGAAACTACCTCGAATCATCTAAACTTGGGGAGAGCCATGAGGATCGAAAACAATACAAGAGGAGCCGAGGCCAGGCTCCTCCCTGAGCGAAAATGTCTGGATCATTCAGATGATATACTAAAGAAACAACGCGCGAGAGCAAACTTGGTCAGAGGTTGGTGGGTCTTGACCAGGCGTGATGCGCGGAGGAGGAACAAAACAACCCATGATGCATGCACACTCCTGGTGGCAAACGGGCGTGATTTATCAGGTCTACCCCCGCAGTTTTCTCGACAGCAATAGAGATGGAATAGGCGATCTCCCTGGGATCATCAGCAAGCTGGATTACTTACGCTGGCTCGGCGTTGACGCGATCTGGCTCTCGCCCATCTATCCGTCTCCCATGGCCGATTTTGGCTATGATATTAGTAATTACACTGCTATTCATCCGCTCTTCGGGACTCTGGAGGACCTGGATAGCTTGCTGCACCAGGCCCACCAGCGCAACCTCAAGCTCATCCTGGACTTTGTGCCCAATCATACCTCCGATGAGCATCCCTGGTTTCAGCAGGCACGCCAGAGCCGCACCAACGAGAAACGCGACTGGTACATCTGGCGCGACCCTGCTCCTGATGGTGGTCCCCCGAATAACTGGACGAGCAGGTTTGGCGGTTCTGCCTGGCACTTCGACGAACAGAGCGAGCAGTACTACCTGCACTTGTTCGATGTGAAGCAGCCCGATCTCAACTGGCGCAATCTCAAGGTGCGCCAGGCCATGTATGATATCTTGCGCTTCTGGCTCGACCGGGGCGTCGATGGCTTCCGCATCGATGTGCTCTGGATGCTGCTCAAAGATGAGCAGTTCCGTGATAACCCGATGAACCCTGATTGGAAGCCGGGTGATCCTCCTTCCGCTCGCCAGGTGGGTCTCTACACGGGAGACCTGCCGGATATGCATGCGCTGGCGCGCGAGATGCGCGCCATTGTGGACCGGTACGGCGAGCGCGTCTTGATCGGCGAACTCTATCTCCCTCTGACGAGCCTGATACAGTACTATGGTGAGCAGCTCGACGAGGCCCACCTGCCCTTCAATTTCCAATTGGTGACCATGCCAACCTGGGGGGCCAGTACCATTCGCCAGGTGGTCGATGCCTATGAAGCGGCTCTTCCGAGAGGGGCCTGGCCCAACTGGGTACTAGGCAATCATGATCGGCCACGCATCGCTACGCGTGTGGGCCGGGAGCAGGCGCGGACGGCCCAGATGTTATTACTGACCCTGCGCGGGACCCCAACGTGCTACTATGGCGATGAGTTGGGCATGCAGAACGTGGCGATTCCACCGGCACTGATGCACGATCCACCAGGGAAGCAAGACCCTCAACATAGCCGCGACCCCCAGCGGACACCCATGCAGTGGGACACGAGTCCCAACGCTGGATTCTGTCCCCCTGAGGTGCAGCCCTGGCTGCCGGTTGCCAGCGACTATCACACCTACAATGTTGCCGTTGAGCAACAGGAGACGCACTCCTTCCTGACCCTGGTGCGCGCATTACTGACCCTGCGCCGGTCCTCGCCTGCTCTCAGCGTGGGTTCGCAGCGCTCTCTTGACCAGCCGAACCCCGCCTGTTTCGTCTACCTGCGTCAGCACGGTAGGCAGCGCTATGTGGTCGCTCTCAACTTTTCAGCACACGAGCAGGTTGTCAGCCTGCCGGAACAGGGGCAGGGCCGTCTCCTCCTCTCTACCCACCTGGACCACGAGGGCCCCATGGCCTTGGGAGAGATGCACCTGCGTGGCAATGAGGGGCTGCTGATTGAAATGGAGGCTCCATCTTTACCCGGGTAGGGGGCGAAGGCACTACGTGCTTCACGGCCCTTGAGATGGCTCTTTCCTTTCGAGAGCCAAATGATTTGACAAACCACAGAAACAGGAACGGAGAAACTCGTATGATACATTACCACGAGCGAGGCCTTCAGAAATGGGCATCGATGCCAAGGGCCTCCTTTCCTTCGTGGAGCGGCTGGGGGAAAAAGGGTGCCGTTCCTTCATGGTTCTGCGACTGGTCAAAGTCATTGAACAGATGACGTAAGACTGAACCCTTGACCTCGTTGGTGAGGCGAGCGGAGGGTGCAACAGAGGGAGAGCATATGACTGATGCACAGCAGGTTCAGCAGCAAGCGGCCCTATCACTCGAGCGACTGTGGCCGCGCCTGGAGATCACCTTTCGAGACGAAGCCGATGTCGCACCCGCAGACTGGCGTGCGCTGGAGATGCGACTGCGGCACGAGTGGGAACGGCTCTTCGGGCTGCTGCTTGGCCTTTACGGCGGACACTACGACTTTTTCTATCACCTTGAGGAACTCTTGCGCGCGGCAGCGCGCAGCTGGTTTGCACGTCCCACCTGGCTCAAGCAGTTGGATGCGCGGCGCGAAGCTGCTCCCGCGTGGTTTCAGTCGCAGCAGATGGTCGGCGGCATGTGTTACGTTGATCTCTTTGCCGGGACCCTGCAGGGCTTACGCGACCGCTTGCCCTCCTTCAAAAAGCTGGGACTCACCTATCTGCACCTGATGCCCCTGTTCGAATCACCCGAGGGCAAGAGCGACGGCGGCTACGCCGTCAGCAGCTACCGTCGCCTCAACCCCAAACTCGGTACGATCGAAGAGCTGGCCGAGCTGGCCTGCGAGTTGCAGGAGCAAGGCATCAGCCTGGTGCTCGACTTCGTCTTCAACCACACCTCCGATGAGCACGAGTGGGCACGGCGCGCCCAGGCTGGCGACCACGAGTACGAGCGCTTTTACTTTCTCTTCCCCGACCGGAGGATACCCGACACCTACGAACGCACGCTGCGTGAGATCTTCCCCACGGTGCGCCGAGGGAGCTTTAGCTGGCGTGAGGACATCCACAGGTGGGTCTGGACGACTTTCAACAGCTTCCAATGGGATCTGAACTACGCCAACCCGGCAGTCTTCCGCGCGATGGCCCAGGAGATGCTCTTCATCGCCAACATCGGGGTAGAGGTCCTCCGGCTCGATGCGGTCGCCTTTATCTGGAAGCGCATGGGCACCAGCTGCGAGAATCAACCAGAAGCCCACCAGATCATCCAGGCATTTCACTGCCTCGCGCGCATCGCTGCCCCCGCGTTGCTGTTCAAGTCTGAGGCGATTGTCCATCCCGACGACGTGGTGAGCTACATCAGCCCGCGGGAGTGCCAGATCAGCTACAACCCCCTGCTCATGGCGCTGCTCTGGGAGTCGCTGGCGACTGGCGAAGTCAAGCTGCTCGCTCACTCGATGCGCCGCCGTTTCCGGCTGCCGCAGGGGACGGCCTGGGTGAACTACCTGCGCTCGCACGACGATATCGGCTGGACGTTTGACGACAACGACGCCCGCTGGAAGTGGATCGATCCGAGCGGCCACCGGACGTTCCTGAACCAGTTCTACATGGGGCGCTTCCCCGGCTCTTTTGCACGCGGCGTGCCGTTCCAGGAGAACCCGGACACCGGCGACGCTCGCATCTCGGGCACGCTGGCCTCGCTGGCCGGGTTGGAGTTGGCGATCCAGTCGGGCGACGAGCAGCAGATGGAGCTGGCGATGCGGCGCATCCAGATGCTCTACAGCATCATCTTGAGCATCGGCGGCATCCCGCTGATCTACCTGGGCGACGAGGTCGGCACGCTCAACGATTACGCGTTCGCCTCTGACCCGGACAAGGCCGACGACAGTCGTTGGGTCCACCGCCCACAGGCTGATTGGGCATGGCGAGGGAAGGTAGAGCATGACCTCAACTCGCCGCACGGCCAGGTCTTCGCGCAATTGGTGCGGCTCATTGCGCTGCGGAAGCAGCAACCGGCGATCTCCGATAGCGAGACAGCGTTCGTCGAGACCGGCAACGGACACCTCTTCGGCTACGTCCGCCACGGCGCTGGCCAGCGACTCTTCGTCGTGGCGAGTTTCTCCCCTCATCCCCAAGAGATGGATGCCAACCTGCTGCGAGTGTACGGGGTAGGCTACCGCTTCACCGACCTGATCACCGGACAAACGCACACAGCTGAGCAACCCTTGCGGTTGGAACCCTACCAGTGCGTCTGGCTGGAGCCAAGTAGTCTCCCCAAAGTGACCGGGGAACCCAGCGAATGGGGCACCTCATACCCATCTGAAATGCTCACAGAAGAGCAAGACAGGAAAATCCCGCGGTTCCCTTCTGTTTGATGAGTCATACCCGGAAAAAGGCGGTGAGACGGATGTGTCAGAACTGAGAACACGGGAATCAACACAACGTGTTAGGCTGTGCTGGCTACTTAGGACATCCGTTCAGTTATATAGCCACGTAAGAGCATTTGCATGTTCACTTCTCCGTTATCCTGCTCATTTGTGCCACTACCTCCGATCACTTGTGTTGTGAGAAGAGCCAGGGAAAGAAACCTGAGACGCTACTTGATGCGCCTAATGAATAGACATAGCCCCAAACACTATGACCAGCGCCGGGAAATTCCGTATAGCGTGGGTTGCCGCCCGCGGCGCTGATCGCGTTGATCATGTCACGCGAACCTGATACCGGTACGGTCGTATCTGCCGAGCCATGAAAAGCCCAAATGGGCAGACGGGTCAGCACTGACGCTTTGGATGGATCGCCTGCACCCGCGATGGGGGCCGCAGCGGCGAAGTAGTTGGGCCAGCGCTCAATCGCCTCCCATGTCCCGTAGCCTCCCATCGAAAGTCCAGTAACGTAGAGGCGGTTGGGATCAATGGTGGTGTATTGTTTTTGCAGCGCATCCACAATCTCCTTCGCCAGGAGCAAGGCATTTGCTGGTCGAGCGGCAAGGGTATAGGAGCCCTGCTGCGCCGGTACGTTGACCCAGCGCTGGGGATAGACGACCTGCGGAACGACAATGAAACTGGGCCAGTGATCTTGCACCTTTGGAGAACTCCATACTCTCATGTATACCTGATTCAGCAGCACATCCCTATTTGGATCGATGTATTTTTCACCTTTGCACGCTCGCCCCCACCGTGAAGCAGGAGCACCAGGGGATACTTTTTTTGCGGATCAAGATGCGCGGGTATATAGAGGTAGTACGTCATCTGCATGCCGTAAGAACCGGTAAAAATCCGTGTAATAAAACCCTCATAGGGTGTCGTTCCCACGGTAGGAGTCGGTGGTGACAATGGAACAGAGGAACATGAGATGATTGCGAACAGCAACACGCTCATTCCCAGAGCAGACCAGACAGTAGGATGCTTCCAGCTTTTCACCAAGATGTTCCTTCCATTGACTATTCCCTTCTCTTTTATTTGCCGAGTGCAGCATCGATGCATAGCAAGAAAAACTCTGGCCAGGAATAGAGAACCCCATTCATCGGAGTCGTTGCAAAGCAGTAAAGACCCGTTCCGGTGTTATGGGTAACTCAATCATGCGTACTCCAATGGCGTCATAGATGGCATTTGCAATGGCTCCGGCAGAGACGGCGGCAGGTGGTTCCCCTATACCGCGATTTGCAAACGCCCCGAGTCCCTGGCCCGACTCTAGCAGAATGGTCGCGATCTCCGGTACATCGACAGAGGTAGGAATGAGGTATTCACGCAAGGAAGGTGTCTGAATGATGCCGTTCTTCACGGCGAGTTGCTCCATCAAAGTGAAGCCAATGCCCAGCGCAACTCCCCCAAGCATCTGTCCCTCAACACTTTGCGGATGGAGCGCCTGCCCGATATCGTGGCAGCAGGCATATTTCAGCACAGACACTTCACCCGTCTCCTCATCGACTGCCACCTCGGCAGCATGGGTGCCAAAAGTAAAGTCAAGCCAGTCAATGCCAGTGCCGCTTTCGCTCGCGAATTTCTTCTCTTTCGGCGTCTGAAACACTGCATGTTCTGTGAGGGGAATATCTCGCGCCCTGGCTTCCGCAATGACATTCAGAAGTGCGAGTTTTT
>WNGK01011646.1_pt1 | contig 11951 bp, 6 predicted proteins | sample 5400601 | NCBI WGS metagenome assembly WNGK01 (sample SAMN13153376, study PRJNA577476) | soil metagenome | isolation source: 60 cm soil or saprolite under Garry oak tree replicate 1 | place: USA:California | collected 2016-06-15
CCAAAGCTCGCAGTATTGAAGATCCGCTCGCCCTGCCTCAGCGCCGACAAGTCTTTTCGTCCACCGAGTTCGAAGGTGGATACAACCTTGTCCGTGCTGGTTGCAATGACCGAAATGGAATCGTCCATTCGATTTGCGACGTATAGTTTGCGGCCATCCGGCGAGATCACGATGCTCCGCGGATTGCGTCCGACATGAATTCGATTCTTTACGTAATGAGAACTTGCTGACAAATCATTTGCGAAGGAACCATTGCGCTGCTTCGCATACTGCAGAACGCGGGACGTCTCGATCACCGAAATCACATCAGAGCCGGCGCTGGACACATAGATCCTGGACTTATCCGGAGTGATCGCGACTCCGAACGGAAGCGCGAAGTAGCGGTCTAATTCATCAAGTGGAACATCGATCGTCCCTCCAACATCTTGTCCGAAGATCGTCAGAGAATTGCCGAAGACCCAACCGTGTTCGACGTGAGCAAGGGGGACGAGATTCTTGGGATGCAGTTGCGTGGCTACGCCGAGCCTGCCGTCCCTGGAGATCGCGAGATGAAATACGCCAGCGACGTTTTGCAGTTTCTTGCGTTCAGAAACCTCTTGACTGCTTACATCAACAACCGTGATCTCTGATTCAGGAGCCTTTCGATAGGCGCCGATATTGGGATAGACATGTGTGGAGTAGATCTTGCGCCCATCGGGAGAGATGGCGAAGTAGCTGCTCCCGCGTCCGGCAAAGAGTCTCTTCTTTTCCGCGCCGGTGTGTAGATCGATGACGGAGATGTCATTGCTGACACGATTTGCAGTAAAGATGGTCGTGGCTGCGTGATCAACGGCAACACTGATGGGCTCGAATCCTGTATGGATCGTACGGATCACCTTGAGAGTTCGACCATCGATGACTGAAACAGTATCGTCCCAGGAATTGGCGACGAAGATCAGCTTCTCATCATTGGAGAGCGTCAACCCTCGCGGAATGTGTCCAACGTGGATCGCTCGGATGAGCGCACCTGTCCGCGTATTGATCACGCGCAGTTCATCGCTACGCTCGCAAAGTACGAAGAGACGCGCGCCGTCTCTGGAAATTGCCAACTCGCCTGGAGAGAGATATTCACTTGCAACCGGCGCGCCCGCGAGTGAGAGCGGGAGTGAGAGTAGAAGCGCGAGTAATACGACTCTTCTCACTTCTGCTCCTCGACGATGAGAACGCGGTCGGCTTTTACGTTCTCAAGGTCCTGCACTTTGCCGGTTGGCCAGGTGACCTTGATGTGATCGATCACAGAGGACTGCGCTAGTCCGAAATGTACGCGACCGTCGTTCTGTGACAGATAGCCCGACGCTGCGACCCGCTCAGCAATTTGCTTCCGCGTTCCCGAAGTGATTTCGATCCTTGCTCCAATGCCATCACGGTTGCTCTTGGTTCCGCGGAGTTGTATCTCGATCCAATGATTGGATCCAGGTGAAATGTTGTGAATCAACGTTCCGGGTGCGCCGAGATTTACGAGATACGCGTCAACTTTGCCATCGGAATCGTAGTCGGCGAAACAGCCTCCGCGAGCGACGGTTTTTACATCCAGAACCGTTCCTGAATCGCGGGACGCATCCTCGAACTTGCCTTTCGCCGTGCCTCGGAAGAGCGAATGCTCTTCGGCAACCATGTGAATGAGGCCGCCGTGGAAGATCAAAATGTCAGGCAGGCCATCGTTATCGAAGTCGAAGATTCCGCTGGCCCAGCTTACGTACTGCGCATTTGCTTGAGCCACGCCAGAAGTCGGACCGATATCGTCGAAGGATTTCTTGCCTGAGTTGTGCATCAGCCGGTTGTACTTTGAATCTGTCACCCACAAGTCGAGGATTCCATCCTGATCGATGTCTGCGAATATTGGACCCATGGCTGAAGTGGATTCGCCATTCTGGCCATATGCGACTTCAGCTTCGGTTGCGATCTCCTCAAAGGTGCCGTCGTGCTTGTTGTGAAAAAGGAAATTCTCGGTCTTGTCGTTCGCAACGTAGATGTCGGGCCAGCCGTCGCCGTCAAAGTCCGCCGCCGTGACGCCCATCGTGCGGCCTTTGAAGTCGCCGATGCCTGACTTGTCGGTGACGTCCGTGAATCCACCATGACAGTTGTTGTGATAGAGACGATTGGTATCGCCTTCGTAGTCAAGCGGTCCCGGATAGTTATCAGCTGGGTAAAAGGCGCGATACTTCGGATCGAACTGAACGTATCGGCCGACGAATAGATCCAGGCAACCGTCACGGTCGTAATCGAGCCATGTCGAACTGATCGACCAGCGCTCAACGTTGATTCCAGCGGCTTTGGTGACATCTTCGAAGGTTCCGTTTCCACGGTTGTGGTAGAGAACGGCCTTGCCGTAGCCCGTGACCAGAAGATCGAGGAATCCGTCGTTGTCGTAATCGGCAGCGGTGACCGCGATGCTGTACATTTCGGGTGCAACGTTCGCTTGATCCGTAACATCCGTGAACTTGCCGTTTCCGTCATTTCGGTAAAGATGATTGTGAGGAACGACCGCCGGTTTCTCTTTAAGCGGGTAGGGGTGAACCGCATCTTCGAGTGGTCGTCCGCTGACGACGTAAAGATCGGGTTTGCCGTCATTGTTGTAATCGAACCACACGCACCCGGCGCCGGTACTCTCCAGCAGCGATCCAAGCTTCCGAGATCCAAAGCTATGCGTGAAATCGATACCTGAAGACTTCGTCGCATCCTCGAAGCGGATCTTTCCTGTCGCCTTAGGAGTCGAGGGCTGAGCTGCGATGGTCGCGGCTAACAGGATGGGCGCGACGAACGGAAGTGAGATTCGCATTAATGACCACCCGTTTGTGAGCTGAGTATTTTCGTCATGTCGATCGGAACGGTCGATCTCTCCAAAACCATTGGAACTGCATTCTCCGGCGCATGTTCAGGTCCCGCATGGCATCCCACGCAAATGCGTTGTTCTCCAGAACGCGCCCAGAACCATCCCTTTTCGCGCTGCAAAGTGTTTCCATGGGAATCCGCCAGTTCGAACTTGATGGGCGTGTCTCCCGGCACTCGGACAAAAAACGAGCCGTCGGCTTCGACCGGAGAACTTCCGAGAAGATGTTTCTTGGGAACCGGTCGCACGGTGCGAACCTGAGGCTGCACCAAGTTCTGCGATGGAATCGAAGCATACGGAGTTGTTGGTCCTCCGTTTGGCTTCCAGAGCCTCAGTGCAAAGACACCGCTTCCAGTGGTCCTGGTTGCGACGATCCAGTCGTGTGAGGTTGTTTCCACGACATCTCCAGCGTAGTCGGCTGGTGGAAGTCCCACCTTCTTCTCCGAGGCCAACGGTGAACTAAACATGCCGAGATTCGAGCCGTGGGTGAAGACGATGTCTCCAGTGGACGATTCCCTGCCTGCGAATCGAACCGGCTCGTGGTCGCAACGGATCGATTCGAATCCACTCCCATCGCTGAAAACGGCGAATATCTCGGGTGAGCTTTCGTTCTGTCCGGAATAGGCTGCGTTCAAGAGAATGCGTCCATCGCGGAGCACGTCCGTGGCCACGATGTTGGTGGCTGCGAAAGAGATCTGCTGTTGCCCTGATCCATCCAGCGACGCATTTACCAGTACGAATGTTCCGTTCTGCTTCGCGGAATACACAATTCGATCGTCCGGAAGGTAGAAAGGACGTATCGCATCATCGGAAGTGTGAGTCACTTGTCTCGGCACAAGGTCGGCGAAGGATGCCTCCCATATCTGCCAGGGATCCGACTTCAGCTTTTTCCCGGAGAACAAAAGCCTGGTCCCGTCGAAAGAAATATTGGCGTCGGCAGACTGGGCGAAATCAGGGAATAGTTTTCGCGTACCCTTCCCATCCCTGTAATAGATCGAAGCTCCGCGGGGAAAGCGTTCGCCGCCAGAGGTCCAGGCCAGAGGAAGGTAAGAAGGAGCAGCCGTGAAGAGCACCGCTTCTGAATCGAGTCGAGCCGCGCTGAGATGGGTTGCACCCAGAAAGGCGGTCATCGCTGCAACCAATACTAGGCCCATACAGATCTTTAGCTTCAATCGGCATCTCCGCTGGCAACGAGTAACTGCGGGCCGCGCAGGTGCGCGCGAAGAGCCGTGCAGCTTTCGAGGTCGTACATCATCGATCGGAACTCCGAGAAGGTGAGCGACTGTCCACCATCGCTCAACGCTTTTTCCGGCGCGGGATGAACTTCCACGAGGATTCCATCGGCGCCGACAGCGGCTGCAGCGACAGAGAGGATTGGCACGATGTCGCTGTATCCGGCCGCATGACTTGGATCGGCGATGATTGGCAAATGAGAAACGGCGTTGAGCACGGGAATAGCTGCGATGTCGAATGTGTTTCGCGTTGCCGTTTCAAAGGTACGGATTCCGCGTTCGCAGAGGATGACGTCAGAGTTGCCGTTTTCGATAATGAACTGAGCTGAGCGCAAAAGGTCAACCAAGGTTGCGCAGAGTCCGCGCTTGAGAAGCACCGGACGATGGCTTCGGCCGACGGCTTCAAGCAGCGAGAAGTTCTCCATGCTGCGAGCGCCGATCTGGAGGATGTCGGCATATTCCGCGACGAGGTCAACATCATCGGGAGACATGACCTCGGTGATCACTGCAAGGCCTGTCGCCTCGCGCGCTTTCTTTAAAAGCTTGAGGCCTTCGAGACCGAGTCCCTGGAATGCGTATGGAGAAGACCGCGGCTTGAAAGCTCCCCCGCGAAGGATGACAGCGCCGGCGCGACTGACGGCCTCTGCGGTGCTAAGGAGTTGCTTTTCACTTTCGACCGAACACGGGCCCGCCATCACCACGAACTCAGGGCCACCAATTTCGATGTCGCCGACCATGACGATTGATCGGCATTCATCGTCAGTCTTAGTGACCAATCCGAACTCAGCGAACTGACGCTTCCAGTGGGGATTCATGTCTGTTTTTTTGTTTTCGATTGCAGCGTGATGGTAGGGGCGGAGCTGACCATGGTTCGGTGACTTGTGTCGCCGATGATTGTGATGTCACACCTCTAATTGATTTATATTATTGAACTTACGAGCACCCTATGTGTGCAGATCGACATTTCGAGAATGGATCTTCAAGTGCTTTGATGGATGAGAAGTTACTCCGGCAACCACACCGTCTATCATGGTCCACGTCTTCTATCCTGGTACTCAGGGAGCCACATGCGTCGCCTTCTTTCCGTCGTACTTCTCGCTTCGTTGTGCGCATCGTTCCATGCATTTGCACAGACCGCAGCCAATCTCTCTCCTGATACAGCAACTGTTATCTTCAGTGAACCTAACTTCCCCACGGGAGACACCGCTGCGCTTTCGTCAACGGATCTTTCCAGTTCTGTGACTGGATCGCAGGTCGTCGACGCCGATCATCTTTCGTCTGCTCTGAGCGCGCCTGCAACGAAGGTTTTCATAATCGCCGGTTCGGCATTTCCCGAAGAGGCCTGGCCCGCAATCTCGTCGTTTCTGCAACGCGGTGGAAACCTCGTCGCACTTGGCGGAAAGCCATTCTCGCAAGCTGCGTATCGAGAGAATGGAAAGTGGAAGTTGCGCCCGGAACGAAACGTGTTCATGCGCAGCCTGATGATCAACGATTACACCCCGACCCCGGGATCGAAAGGGCTGACGTTCGAAGCCAACACGGATTTTGCATATATCGATATTCCTACATTTGCTTGGGATCGGGCTTACAGTCTCACGATCAAGTTGAGCGCCCAGGATTTGTATCCGCGCCAGGGTTCTACAGGGAGTTTGGATGCGGTGCTTCATCCACTCGTGTGGGGAACGCTGGACGCGCATCACATGGCGGCGCCGCTGGTCGAGATCGATCATCTTCAGAATGCATTTGTGGGAGGACGCTGGGAAATTCTAGGGGCCGATCTTCCTGCTGGATTCTTTGGCACGCCTAAGGGACAGAAGCTCGCTGCATCGCTGACGAAGCGCGCCATTGCAGGAGCGGAGGATTTTACGGTTCGTCCGAACTGGGCGCTATTCCTCCCCGGCGAACCATTGACGTTCCAATTCATGTTGCGGCAATACTCGGGATCGCCAATGCCTTTGCGGCTCGAAATGAGCATCACGACGGAAAATGGCAAACCAGTGCAACAGACTTTTGAACTCGAGCCGGGACAATTCCCTTACCTAACCCAGATCACGATGCCCGCCGCGGCAGATAAAGGGCTGCACACTGTGACAGCTACGCTGTTTGAAGGCAAGAAGCCGCGCGGCGTTTATCGCACAGGATTCTGGATTCGCGACCTGGAATATCTCAACTCCGGTCCAAAGGTTTCTCTGAACAAGGATTTCTTCGAGGTCGATGGACACCAGATCTCCGTCATGGGAACTACGTACATGTCGAGCGATGTGCAGTGCGACTTCTTCTTCGTTCCTAACGCCTATGTATGGGATCAGGATTTTGCGGACATGCAGCGCAACGGCGCGAATATGATTCGCACTGGTATCTGGTCCGGATGGGATCAGGCGATGAAAGAGAGCGGCGTGATTCATGAAGACTCGATGCGTAACTTCGAAGCCTTCCTGATGACAGCGCGGCGCCATAACATTCCCGTGCAGTTCAACATCTTTGCGTTTCTGCCTGAGATTTTTGGGGGCGCGAATCCGTATCTGGATCCTCATGCTATCGATCGTCAGCGCACGTTTGTTGCGGCGCTTGCGGACCGTTTCAAGAATGCTCCGTATCTTGTTTGGGACATCATCAACGAGCCGAGCTTCGAAAAGCCGGAACATCCGTGGGCGACGCGTTCGAACGGCGATGGCTACGAATCCGCCCTTTGGAACGAGTTTCTCGCGAAGCGCTATCCGGATCGAGGCGCACTGGCCGCAGCCTGGAATATCTCATCACCGCCGGAAGGTGCTCCGATCGCGGCTCCGTCGGAACAGGATTTTGGTTTTGGAAGCGCGACTTCAGGTGGTCGCGTTCTCAATGTGCACGACTTCTACTTGTTCGCGCAGCAGCAATTTACCTACTGGGTGGTGAAAATGCGCGAGGCGATCAGGAACACCGGAAGCAAGCAGATCGTCACAATTGGACAAGACGAAGGTGGCGTGATTGACAGGCTGAACCCTTCCTTCTGGGGCAGTGCGGTGGATTTCACGACGAATCACCCTTACTGGCAAAATGATGCGCTGCTTTGGGACTGCCTCGCTGCAAAGTATCCAGGCAAGCCGCTGCTGATGCAGGAGATCGGAATCCAGAATGACTTCAATCTGGACGGCACCTGGCGACTGGATGCCGAGGACCAGGCCAATCTCGTGGATCGCAAGTTTGCACTCGCGCTCGCAACTACTGCAGGAAGCATCGAGTGGCTTTGGAACGTGAATTCCTACATGACGCTCGACCAGGAAGTCACCATCGGGATGGTTCGCACCGACGGTACCGATAAGCCCGAGGTCGCGCGGTTCCGGTCGATGGCGGGCTTCGTTAAACAGAATGCGGAAGCGTTCCGCAATCCGGAGCAGCCGCAAGTCGCAATCGTTACGTCGCAGGCGTTGCAATATTCGGTGCTAACGCAATATGCCATCGCGGCGCAGCAGAAAGCCGTTCGCGTGATTCACGATCTCGACACACCTGCATACATGGTTGCCGAGAACCTATGGCCGAAACTTGGTGCACCCAAGCTCGTGATCGTCCCTTCACCCCAGGCAATGAGTGACACGTTGTGGAATTCGCTTCTCGCCTACGCGAACGGCGGCGGCACGGTTCTCATCACCGGATCGATGGAACGGGATGCGCACTGGATTACTACACATCGATTAAAGGATCTCGGTGTAGCGGCGGAACGCGTTGATCTGACTTTCCGAAACGCGATCCTGAAGACTGGTACCCAATCGCTGGATGTAAGTTATAACGATCCAAAGCTCGTGGATGCGCTTCGGTTCGAAGGCGGCAGCACCTGGAAAGAGATTCCGCGTGGTAAAGGAATGCTGCTCGTGACCTCTCTCCCTGTGGAGTTCGCAGAGGGTAATGGACCTACAGCCTTTGTCTATCGTGCGGCTCTGCAGAAGGCTGGCATCGCTCCAGCTTTCACTAACAAGACCGGCTATCACGGCGTGTTGATTCGTCCGACGGTCTTCGCCGAATCGGTTCTGTATCTTTTTGTGTCGGAGAGCGCACAAGATCAGCCCGTCGACATTACGGACCGCGTAAGCGGAGCTCACATGGCATTCACCATGCCGGCGCAGCGCAGCCGTCTGGTCCTGATCAATAAAAAGACCGGTAAAGAGATCGCTCGATACGGTTTCTGAGCAGCCTGTCTTCCCAATCGGCACTCGAATCAGGAGCTGAAAAATCAGCTCCTGATTTTCTTTGCACCGCCATCCCACACGGCGACGTCTTTGTTGAAATACGAATGGTTGGCCATATGACACGCGATGGCTGCGTTGTTCCCGAACTCTTCGTTTTCAACTGGCGACTTCCTTGTACGGACGGACTGGAAGAAGTTGGCGACGTGATCCACGGTGTCGTTGTATCCGGGCCTCGCCTGAAACACTTCTGTGTCAACATCGGTCGTCGAGCTTAGCGGTGTAGCCGCTGGATGTTCCGCTTCCCATTGTGCGAGGTACTGCGTGCGCAGATCACTGGGCCAGCCCTGAATGGAATAGCCCTCGGGGTGAGGAGTTACATCTTGTGCCTTAACGATCACAGAGTTCCCTGCAACCGTCATCGTTCCTTTGGTTCCGTAGAAGACGATCGCTTCACCCGCTTCATTATTCAGATTGCAGCGTAAGTACGCCTGATACTTGGGGTACTCGTAAAGGGTCTGGATAAGGTCGGGAAAATCGCGTCCGTCATTAAAATGGAAGATGCCTCCGCTGGTGTGCGCGCGTAACGGAGGAGTGGTCGTCCCGGTGATGAATTGAATCCCGGAAATCAGGTGGACATATAGATCTCCGGCAAGGCCTTCGCCGTAATCCTTAAAGCATCTCCAGCGGAAGAAACGTACAGGATCATACGGATGAGCCTTCGTGTCCTGGTTGAATCCTTCCCAGCGAATCGTTTTCTCGTTCGCGTCTGGAGGAATGGGATAAACCCATGCACCGCTCGGAGAATTACGATCGCAGTGAGCCTGAATTGTGAAGACATCGCCGAGTCTTCCGGAATTGTAGATCTCGCGAGCTTTGATATAGGCAACGGAGCTAACGCGCTGGCTTCCGACCTGCATCATTCGGTTGTACTTTTGAGCTGCCGCCACCATCGCGAACCCGTCCTCGACGTTGTGCGACATTGGCTTCTCGCAATAGACGTCCTTTCCCGCGGCACAAGCGTCAGTCACTACTCGGCGATGCAGATGATCGGGGACGGCCACGAACACCGCGTCGATATCTTTACGATCAAGAAGTTCCTTGTAGTTGGCGGTGACGACTAAATTCTGCGGAACGACTTCGCGTCCAAGGCGCTGCCGCCCGTCATAGAGGTCGCTGATTCCGACGCAAGTTCCGTGATTTTGCAGTGCGGCCTTCAAAACTTCACACCCGCGCACACCCAAACCAATCGAAGCGAAACGAATCCCCGTTCCTGGCATCTCTTCAGCCCATAATTCAGCTGGATCAAGCAACGTGGTCTTAACGGCGGCACCTGCGGCTAGCGCTACGGTTCCCAGGCGGACGAAATCACGACGACTGATCGGCATATGGGCTCCTCTTAATCGGGACTGATTGTAGAGCCCGCACACGAATCTGCGGAAAAGGATTAATCAATATTTGATATCTTTATCCCGCTTTCTTCTGGACACTTCGCTCGAGTAGGAGCACTCATGCTTACCAAGTTATTGAATTTCGGCTTCGCACTGATACTTGCGGTTGCAATTCCTTCCTCAGTTGCGGCACAAAACAAAGGCATGGGAATTTTCGACGGTCATACAGACGTTGGGTCCGTTCTGCACCCAGGCGAAGCTGGGTTCGATGACAAGAGTGGCGTTTACAGCGTGACTGGACGCGGTGAGAACATCTGGGTGGCGCCGGACGCTTTTCATTTTGTCTGGAAGAGAGTCACCGGGGACTTTGCTCTGTCGGCCGACGTGGCCCTGTCGTCCAGCAAAGGCAATCCACATCGCAAGGCAGTATTGATGGTGAGGCAAAGCCTTGATGCGGACTCGGTTTACGCCGACATCGCATTACACGGCGAGGGATTGACGTCGCTGCAGTTCCGCGACGAACGCGGCGGACCCACTCGCGAGGTCCAGAGCAGCACAAAGTCTCCCAAGCGACTGAGACTAGTGAAGCGCGGCGACTATGTGTACATGATGACCGGCGGTAGCGGTGATCCTCTGCACGTTGCAGGTGGATCACCGAAGATCCATTTGGAAGGAACCTATTACATTGGGATTGGGGTTTGCGCGCACGACAAAGACGCCGTCGAAAAGGCAACCTTCTCGAATGTGGAACTCGCAGACCGAACCACCGCCACCGCTTCGCAACCAGTCCTGTTCAGCATTCTCGAAACGATAACGATCGCGAGTGGTGACAGGAGAGCCGTATACGTGACTCCAGAACACATCGAAGCGCCGAATTGGACGCGAGACGGAACGGCCTTCATCTTCAATGGCGGCGGTCGTTTGTATCGACTACCGGTAAACGGCTCGAAGCCGGAACTGGTCAACACTGGATTCGCAACGCAGTGCAATAACGATCACGGAATCTCGCCCGACGGCAAAACTCTGGTGATCAGCGATCAATCGCAGGAGGACCATAAGTCGCTGCTCTATTCCCTGCCTTTGACGGGAGGTACTCCCAAGCGACTGACGCAGAACTCGCCTTCGTATTGGCATGGCTGGTCTCCTGATGGAAAGACTCTTGCGTTTGTGGGCGAACGGAATGGAGAGTTCGATATCTATTCAATTCCGGTCGAAGGCGGTGCGGAGACGCGACTGACGACGGCAAAAGGACTGGATGATGGTCCGGAGTATAGTCCGGATGGAAAATACATCTACATCAACTCTGAACGCACCGGACACATGCAGATCTGGCGATTGAAGCCGGATGGTAGCGATCAGGAGCAAATCACGTTTGGTGAAGAGAATGACTGGTTTCCGCACTTTTCACCCGATGGGAAGCAAATGGTGTTTGTGTCGTTCGAGAAAGACGTAGTCGGGCATCCTCCCAACAAGGACGTCATGCTTCGAATGATGTCGATGGACGACAAGAAGATAAGAGTATTGACGAAACTCTTTGGCGGGCAAGGAACGATGAACGTACCGTCCTGGTCGCCCGACGGAACGCGCTTCGCATTCGTCAGTTTTGTGTTTATTGATCCAGAAGACGCTAAATAGTTCAGGCTGCCGAGGCATTCGATCGCCGCGGCAGCCTGGATTCAAAGCCGCACCTTAATACGAGAATCCATCGGGCCCTGATATACACGAGGCGCTCACCGCGGCCAGCGGTTTCTCTGGAAGCGCGTCGCTCTCGGATGTCACAGGCTTCAGAAAAGGCATCATGGAACGGAGCTCTTCGCCGACCTTTTCGATCTGGTGATTACGCTCTGCCTGTCGCCGTGCCTTGAACTCAGGCAGTCCCGTCTGGTTTTCGGCGATCCACTGCTCGGCAAATTTTCCGTTCTGAATATTCGATAGCAGCGCCTTCATCGCTTTACGGGTTTCGTCAGTGATGACCTTATCGCCTGCGACATAGTCCCCGTACTCTGCGGTGTCGCTCACCGAATACCGCATGTAATTGAGTCCGCCGCGATACATGAGATCGACGATCAACTTAAGTTCGTGGAGACACTCGAAGTAGGCGATCTCTGGTTGATAGCCTGCTTCCACAAGGGTTTCGAAACCGGCCTTTACCAGGGCCGAGGCACCGCCACAGAGTACAGCTTGTTCTCCGAATAGATCGGTCTCGGTCTCTTCGGCAAAAGTGGTTTCCAACACTCCCGCTCTCGTGCTTCCAATCGCTTTTGCGTAGGAAAGCGCGAGCGCGCGGGCGTTGCCAGTT
>WNGK01038982.1_pt1 | contig 11949 bp, 14 predicted proteins | sample 5400601 | NCBI WGS metagenome assembly WNGK01 (sample SAMN13153376, study PRJNA577476) | soil metagenome | isolation source: 60 cm soil or saprolite under Garry oak tree replicate 1 | place: USA:California | collected 2016-06-15
GGAGAGATTAGGCGCTTAAGCGGCCTTCTTCTTGGCGGTGGGAAAATCGGTGAGAACGCCCATGATGTCGCTCTCCTTCATGATCAGCAGCTCCTCGCCATCGAGCTTGACCTCGGTGCCCGACCACTTGCCGAACAGCACCCGGTCGCCGACCTTGAGGTCGATCGGGATCAACTTGCCGGCTTCGTCACGGCCGCCCGGACCGACCGCCGTGATTTCGCCTTGGGAGGGCTTTTCCTTGGCGCTGTCCGGAATGATGATGCCGCCAGCTGTCTTCTCTTCGGCGTCGATGCGCTTGACCACAACGCGGTCGTGGAGCGGACGAAATTTCATGCGATCCTCCTTGGCTTTCGTATGTGATTTCTGGATTGGCAGTCGCAATGAGCGAGTGCTAGCCGCTCTTCACATAAGCCTGTGACACTGGGGCGCAAGGGCTTCGGCCGCGCCGCGATGTTTCACTCCAGCTTGAGTTTATCGAGGGGGAACGCTTGTGGCGATTGCTAGCGGGAGCAGTAACATGCTGCTAGCGCGTTGATTACTATCACCTATTGAACGTTTTCCGTTTTGGCGCGAGAATCATGCATTGCTTTTTCAGGTTGGGCTGGAGGTTGGCATGGTCGAGAAAGATGAGGTTTCCAAGGATTTCAGGAAGCAGGTCTTAGGCTGCGGACTGACAATAGCGGAAAGCTACGACGATTACGCGATCTTGCCGTGAGCGGGCAATTCCTGCGGCAGCAGGCAATCATAGATGTGTGCGTGAGTTGGCGTGAGGACTTGCGCTTCGCGGCCGAGACGCACCACTGCGCCATTCCAATACTCCAGTTCGCTCGGCTTGCCGTCGGCAATGTCGCGTTGCCGGGACGTAGCGCTGCCGGGTGGAGAGCTTTAGGATCTATGTCTAGAAGGTCCTCGTCCCCCACGCTTCGCCCCTGCGACATCGTGATCATGGACAATCTCGGTAGTCACAAAGCCAAAGCGGTGCGCCAGCTCATCCGCGCAGCCGGGGCCAAGCTCGTCTTCCTGCCAAAATGCTCGTCGGACCTGAACCCGATCGAACAGGTCTTCGCCAAGCTCGAGCGCTTGTTGCGCAAGGCCGCCGCGTCACAATCGGCGAAATCCTCCGAGCATTTACGCCCACCCAATGCGCCAACTATTTCCGAAACTCAGGCTATGCCCAATCCTAAAAGCATCATGCTTTAGTCTTCGTCCGGCTCGCGCACGACCGGCGGTTCGTCGGCGCGGTCCTCTTCCTCTTCGTCCTCTCCGTCTTCATCAGGATCTCGGGGCGGCATCGTGTTGCCCATGATCACGAACGGACTCCAGTCGGTCAACCTGGTGGAAAATTCCTCGGGGATGTGTGGGGTCATGTTGTTGCTCCTCGGGTGTGGACCCTAGGGGATTTTACCCCTTCTGCTGTCATTCGGCATGCAAATTTGACGCCCTTAGCCCTGCAAGAGTTGGGCGCTTTCGGGCGCATCGATTCCCCGATCTTAAATCAACAATTCTATCCAGCTCTCGGTAGCTCTGAGCGCGGCTTTCCAGAGAGTGGGCCCAGCAAACTCTTCTTCTTTGAGAGCATTCGCCAACTCGGAAATTGCGACCCTGGCGGCTTGCTGAGTTTCCTCTATTTCGGGGGGCCGTAACCCGGTGTTGGTCGTCACATACGCCAGATGCTCAACCATTCTTGCCGCCGTTTCGTTGCGCGACAAACGGGCCTGGCGCAGGACCCGCAGGGCGTAATTGGCCTTCGGAAGATCCGGGTCGTCGCTCATGGACTCCTCCGCCGCTAACCTCTTCAAAGCCGGGCGATCGATAAGGTAGTGGAGTCATGTGGGGCCTCATCGGGACGATGAGAGGTGGGCGGGCTACTTTGGCTGCTGCTGCTCAATCTTCGGCCTCGCGGCTTCCTGAGCGCGCTTCGTCATCATCTCCGCCCCGGCTCTAAGCTAGGGGCGTAGGAGGTCCGAACGACCGAGGCCTACATCGATAATGGCGCACTAGCGCCTATGTTCCAGCCGTCCCCGAAGTCTGCCTTCAACCTCATATTCAAAAGCAACGCCTTCACGCGTTTCAATTGGCGGTCTTGTTGAGCGATGGTATTATGTAATTGAGGGTTGGTCTAACCCTAGGGCCTGGACGATCCTTGATGCACGGGGTCGCTCCCCAATGTGCGATCGAGTAGCCAGCCCATTGTTAGGCCGAGGAGCCGGGGGTCGCTCCCCCGGCTACCTCTTGCCGCCTCAGTGGCCCCACCGAAGTCTCCGCCGAATAGACATCGAGAGTCCGAATCTGGCACCTTTGAGACATGCCGACGGGCTCAGAAAATGTCTGCTTAGCGGGGTAGACCGGAAGTGACCGACACACGGTCGGAACGACGCGATTGACCCTTAGCGGACTTGGGGCTTGACCATCGTCGCCCGATTCCGACTCGCTGGCCGGCCGCAAAGTGTTAGTCTTGGCCATTGAACAAGGCGTGGCACTGGAGGCTCGGTGTACGGCTAAATTCTGCGGTCCGTCTTGCTTCTCGGCGGCAGCTTGGCCGCTCGCCGGGCGGGCGCAACAGAACAGTACCTTTTTCCGCGGTCCTCTGACACGCAGATATTCCAACGGTCATTACGAACAAGAACAACGCTGAAGGAGACGAGACATGAGCCGCCATCCTGATTTCGTGCCTCAAGGTGTGATTCCGGCGGTGCTGCTACCGTTCAACGAGGATCTGTCGATCGACGAGCCGAGCTTCCGAGCTCACTTGCGCGATGTCGGGGCGGTGCAGGGACTGTCTGCGATCACGATCAACGCTCACTCTACTGAGGTCGCCTCGTGCACCCAGGACGAGCAGCTTCGCGTCATGGAGATCACCGGCCAGGAAGTCGGCGACGCGTTGCCGATCATCCACGGTGTCTGGGCGGACGGCAGCCTGGAGGCGGCGCGGATCGCTCGGCAGGCTCAGGTCGGCGGGGCTTCGGCGCTGCTAGTGTTCCCGCCGGCTCCCTTCACACTCGGCCAGTCGGCCGAGATGGTGCTGGCCCATTTCAAGACCATCGGCGATGCGACCGATCTGCCACTGATCGTTTTTCAGTATCCTTTGGCAACAGGGCAGGGCTATCCGGCGGCGACGCTGGAGCGGCTGTTCGACGAAGTGCCGACCATCCGCGCAATCAAGGACTGGACGCCACTGGTGCCGCAGCATGAGAGTCAGATTCGCGCGTTGCAGGGGCGCGAGCGCCCCGTCAACGTGCTGTCCACCAACAGCGCGTGGCTTTTGAGTTCGCTGGTGCTCGGCTGCAATGGCCTGCTTTCCGGCAGCGGCAGCGTCATCGCCGACCTTCAAGCTAGGCTCTATCGCGCCGTGAAGGTCAACGATCTCGCGGAAGCCCGCCGGCTGAATGACCGGATTTATCCGATGGCGCGTGTGTTCTACGCCGATCCCTTCGTCGATATGCACAACCGCATGAAGGAAGCGCTGGTGCTGCTTGGCAAACTGCCGCGCGCTGTGGTGCGTCCGCCGTTGGTCAAGATCACCGACGCGGAAATTGTGCGGATCCGGGACGGACTGATGGAGGCAGAGCTACTCGGCACCCGAACGGCGCTGGGGCGCGACGCCGCATAGCGACTTACACCCAACATTCCGTTGTCCCGGTCAAGACGGTCAAGTAGCATCCATCCGCTTCACTACGCCAACAACGGGTCTCTACAATTTGACTCGTCGTTTAGTGGGCGAGACTATGTCGGAACAACTGACACATTGGTGATCTACGGATCTTGATCTTGAATCTAATGGACGAGGACAACCCGATCGACGAGATTTCACGGATCGAAGCGCGGCTCGAGGAGCTTGCCGAGGTCTCCGAGCGATGCCGAAAGATTATTCTGGTTTCCAAGGCGGCAATTGCCGGCGGCGTCGCATTGCTGCTCGTTATGATGCTCGGCCAATTCGGATCCAATCAGGTCGCCGCCATCGGATCGATTGCCGTGGTGCTAGGCGGAATCGTGTCGCTCGGATCGAACGTCAGTACGTTGCGACAGACGATGGCCGCCATGAGCGCCGCCGAGGTGCTCCGTTCGGATCTGATTAGCAGGATCGACCTCCGAGTGGTTGGTGACAGGACCATGAAACTGATTTGACGTGCTTGCTCGTGCAGGCACGCGCGGCCAAAGCCGAAGGTATGTTCGCCGGAGAAGATCGGGCCGGCCGACGCTATGCAGCGACGAAGAACTCGGTTTGCGTCATCTCGGCGGGGCTACGGCCGATTTCTGCTTTCGAGGTAAGAGCGGAGGTGGGCACTACGCCCGCCGCCGTCTGTTGATAGCCCAGAACGGACGTTGCCGGTAAGCACGAGGCCAATTTACTGATCTTTGTCCTCCGAACACTCGGTGAACTTAGGTCCAACCCCGTCCCCGCTGCCGGCGCCATACCCTTCCCCAGACGAGTCGTCCTGTGATGGACCGTCTCGGAATAATAACCTTCCAAAGGTGCCTGACCGCCATCAGTGAGGACGAGCCATCGGCCAGTCCCGATACCAAAATCGATCAGGGAATATATCGCCGCGCGCGAACTGCATCTGGCTTGATGACCATCTCAAGAGGCGCCAAGCCTCGCTGTCCCAGCAAAGATGTTTGCCCTGGCAGACGATGTGCCCAGCAAAGATGTTTGCCCTGGCAGACGATGTGATTGAACGAAGCGGCCACTTCCGGTTTTGGCACAAGCCGGCCGTTTGAGGTCGGGCAGAGCATGACCGCTCTGCCCGGGTATTTTAGACATCAACTTGTTCCGCTATGGCCAAGGCGTCATCCACTTCGATGCCGAGATATCTGACCGTGCTTTCGATCTTTGTATGTCCGAGAAGAAGCTGAACGGCCCTGAGATTGCCAGTCCGCCTGTAGATCAGGGTTGCTTTTGTGCGTCGTAGTGAATGCGTCCCGAACAGCCTTGCGTCAAGTCCAACGCTGCCGATCCACTCGGACACGAGCCGTGCATATTGGCGTGTTGTCATGTTGCGGTTAGGACCACGACGGCCCGTGAACAAGAACTCACCTGGCCTCTTGTTGGCGGCCTTTAGATAGTCATCGACCGCCTGGCGGGTCTGCTCGCTCAATTCAAATCTGACTGGCCGCCCGGTTTTCTTTTGCCGGACCATTGCGCGATCCGCCGTGTACCCGCCGGCGGCGACATCCTCGACCCGGATGGCGACGACATCACAGCCGCAAAGCTTGCTGTCGATTGCCAGATTGAACCTGGCGAGGTCGCTAGTGCGGCCTTCAATCTGGGCCAAAGAGGACTTCGCTCACGGCTTACTGGCGAATGCATTGTAGCGATTGACCCAACTCGGACTTGACAGGCTTCCTTACGCATCTGCGCGGTCGATCTCAAAAATTTGTATCCGCCGATGTAAGCCGGTTCACATCGACGCCGCACGTTTGGTCCCACCGTCAACTGGGGCACTTCAACGTGGGAGAGAAAAAATGCGTACCCTCTTTCTTGCCCTCGCGACGTCTGCGACCATCTTCGCAGCTAGCGTAGCCCCGGTCGTAGCTAGCGAGTACCGGTATTGCCTGCAAGGCGACGACTATGCTGGCGCGGGCGATTGTGGATTCACTAGCTACCAGCAATGTCAGGCTACCGCATCGGGCCGCACGGCCTACTGCGGGGTCAATCCTTATCTCGCGAACGCCGCCGTCCTGACAATTCCTGCCAGGCCGCGTCGTCGGTGACGCCGCGTGCGTCACGAGCAAATCAGATGGCTTGGTCCGGAGATAAACTTCCGCCGAGGCATTAGCTATGCCGGCGGTCTGGTCGCAATTGGAGTGATCTATTTCGCCCTGGCAAAAGGCGGCCTTGCTCTCGCCTCTATTCATCCCAGTGCAACGCCAATTTGGCCACCGACGGGTGTCGCGCTGGCGGCGGTGCTGTTGTGGGGATATCGGACTTGGCCCGCAATTTTCACGGCGGCGGTGATCGTCAATGCGACGACCGCCGGCTCGGTTGCCACCGCAATTGCGATTGCGACCGGTAACTCTCTTGAAGCGGTTGTTGGCGCTTACCTGATCAATCGATGGTCGAGCGGATGTAATACGTTTTCGACGCCAAATTCTGTCGCGAAGTTTGCTCTGATTTGCTTCGTGATCGCCACACCGATCAGCGCCAGCATTGGACTGACCAGCCTGGCAACCGCCGGGTACATCGAACGGACGAATTTCGCGAACGCCTGGGTCACATGGTGGCTGGGAGATGTGACCGGCGCGCTGGTCATTGCCCCCGTTATCGTGCTTTGGGCATCAAGCCACTACCATGCTTTCAACCGCAATGAATTTTTGGAAACGGTCGGCGTCCTCGCAACAGCGGCGGCTGTTGGACTCATTGCTTTCAGCCCCCTGATCGAGCAAACGCCGAGTCGAGATCCACTGGGTTTTCTTGCGATCCTGCCAATGTTGTGGGCGGCGCTGCGCCGCGGTCCACGTGACACCGCAACGGTTGCGCTGGTGCTTGCGGGCATCACGATTTGGGGGACGCTCACGGGCGGCGGCCCCTTCACCACCGCGGATCTCAACGTTTCATTCCTGCTGGTGTTGATGTTCTTGATCAGTATTACCGTTCCAAGCTTGTTATTGAGCGCCGACGTCGATGTGCGCAAGAAAGCGGAGGAAAGTCTGCGCCGCGCGCAGATCGACCTCGAACGGAAGGTCGCAGAGCGTACGCAAGAGCTGGAGCTCGCCAATGCAGCAAAATCGCGCTTTCTTGCCATGGCAAGCCATGATTTGCGGCAGCCATTACATGCACTAGGCCTGTTCGTTGCACAGCTGCGCACGCCGCTCAAATCGGGGGAAAGGACAAAGACGATCGAGCGGGTCGATGCAACGCGCAAAGAAATGGATGAAATGTTCAATTCGCTCCTGGATATTTCCAGGCTCGATGCTGGGATCCTTACACCCAAAATTACCGAATTCCCGATCGCGCGCCTGTTGCAAAAAATTGAGACGAGGTTTGATCAGGCAACGCGAGAAAAAGGCTTGCGTCTACGCGTTAGGCGAAGTGACGCTTGGGTGCGGAGCGACGCCATGCTGCTCGAACGCATACTGCTCAATCTGGTATCCAATGCTGTGCGCTATACATTGCGGGGCGGGATCATCGTCGGATGTCGTCGGCGCGGTGAAATGTTGCGTATCGAAGTATGGGATAGCGGTCCCGGCATTCCTGAGGATCAGAAGCAGAATATCTTTGGCGAGTTTTTTCAACTTCCTGCCCCAGAACGGAGCCGGTACGGCGGCCTGGGGCTCGGCTTGGCTATTGTCGACAGGCTTCGTCTACTTCTCAACCATCAAATCGACTTAGCTTCGACTGTGGGCCGAGGTTCGCGATTCGCAATCCTGGTTCCGATGGCCGATGAATGCGTCACGTCCACCCAGCCCGTCGACTCACCTCACCCCGCAGCCTTTGCGGTCGAAGGCAAGGTAATTCTTGTTATTGGCGATGCTCCAATTGTGCTGGAGGGAACGGGCGGATTGCTTGGCAAATGGGGATACTCCGCCCTTACCGCCGGATCCGACGAAGCTGCACTTATCCGACTTGCTGAGCGCCAACAACGCCCCGATCTTATAATCTCGGATTATCATCTTGCGAGCGGAAAGACCGGGATCCGAGCAATTGGCTAAGGATAGAGGATACATTTTGCTGCACAAGCCTGTCGACCCAATGCGGCTCCGCGCTGTCATGCACGAGTTCTTTAGGGATCATGACGATAGGAGAGACACCGGGGCGGCTTTATGACTCAGATTTCGGCGACAATTCCCAGCCCATTTTTCCTACTTTTATTACTGCCTCGGTGCGGCTCGTTACGTTGAGCGCCTTGAGAACAACCGTGATGTGGTTCTTCACTGTCGGCACTGCCATATTGAGGGTCTTGGCAATGATCTTGTTGCTTTTTCCCTTCATCAGGAGCGCAAGCACTTCAATCTGCCGATCGGTCAGCCCGAGACCCTTAGGAGAGTCGCGCGTCGCTAGCTTATTTGTAAGCCGCGGAGACGTTGTTTCCTCCAGAATCTCCGAGGGAATGTAAATACCGCCGGAGAACACTAACTTAATGGCGTTGAGCATGACCTCACGTTCGGTAGTTTTCGGGATGAAACCCAGAGCGCCAAGTTTGAAAGCGCGCTTGACTGTATCTTGATCATTCGAGGACGAGAGAATGATGATAGCAATGGTCGCATAGCGGTCACGCAGTTCGCGGAGGACAGAGAAGCCATCTCGATCAGGCAAATTGATATCAAGCAAAATGAGGCTGATGTCGGGATGTTCCTCGACTATGTGCATTGCCTGACGGCCGTTCGAAGCATCAAATATGACGGCTTCTCGCTTCAGTTGTTTCAGGACAGCGCGCAATGCCTCGCGAATCAATGCATGATCGTCGACAATAAGAACTTTCATAAAAAGCTCTCCGTCATCCCATTGCACGGAGATCCAATTGAAAAAAATCATACACCCACCTTCGGGTCTTTGGCGAGGAAGAAGCCGGCGGAAGACTGGCTCCCGAAACCGTCCATCCTCCATCCTAGGCCCAACCAGCGGTTCGCCGTCAGGCACTCAAGGTAGGAGCCGAATGCCGTTGTGTGCTGTAATTGTAATCACCTCACAGTAGGACACCGAAAAAGCGAGTGCGGACCACGAGAGTCGTGGGACTCAGAGTCTCCTTCGTCTATGCACAATGGTGAAATGTCCATGATGTGTCTGACGGATGTCAAATTGATGCCGAGATTTGTACGGTACCTTGATCATAGGACCTAGGAACCTCTCTGTGTGGACCTCCGGCTGATTGACGCGCTGTGCCGTTGACGATGATCGTCAACGGACAGCCTCACGCGCTAGGAGGTTCTACCAAGCGCCGCCATATGATCGTTATCGCAATAGCTTTTCGTGGCCGGGTTCGGCGTGAAGCAGCTCTAGACTGCGGCGTTGTCACGATCCGGCAGTGCGGCGGCGATATTTTTTGTCAAATTCGGTCCCACTTGAAGCGTGCTCGCACGCCGGACGGGGCAACCAGATGCATGATCGAACTGCCACCCCGAAGCCATTGGTAGGCGCGCTGCCGGAGCTGAAAGGCTACGGCCGCGATCTGCGCATTGATGCCTGCCGCGGCATCGTGCTCTGGTGCATCTTTCTTGACCATGTCCCCAACAACATCGGGAGCTGGCTGACGCTGCGTAACTATGGCTTCAGCGATGCCGCGGAAGTGTTCATGTTCGTCTCGGGTGTGACCTGCGCACTGGCCTACGGCAAGGCACGGTGGTGCGGGGGCTGGACCGGCGTGATCGGCCGGACGCTGTGGCGAAGCTGGGATATTTATGTCGCATTTCTGCTGCTCACGCTCGCCTGCGCCATCATGGCTCACCTCGCAGGCGGCGGCCATCTTGCCGACGAGAGCAATACGCGCATTCTGTTGGAACAGCCGGGCGTGACGCTCGCGCACGCGGCGATCCTGCAATACCGCCCCGTCAACACCGACGTCTTGCCGCTCTTCGTGCTTTATCACCTTTTGTTCGCGCCGCTGCTGTGGCTGCTGCTGCGAGCGCCGAACGCAACGCTCGGCGCGTCGCTGTTGCTTTACGCACTGGTGCACGTCTTCGGCTGGACCATCCCGGCATGGCCGAACAACAACTGGTTCTTCAATCCGCTGGCCTGGCAGCTGCCGTTTGCGCTTGGCGCGTGGTGGATCATCGAGGGCAAGAGATTCCGGCCGTGGGTGACCTCACGCACCGCGCTTGTGGCTGCCGTTCTCTATCTGGTGTTCAGCCTCATCATCGCATTGAGCTGGAGCATCAAACCGCTGGAAGCGCTGGTCCCGCAGGCGCTGCTGACGCTGCTTTACCCGATGGACAAATCGAATCTCGATCCATTGCGACTGCTGCATTTTTTGGCCCTTGCGGTTTTGGTGGTATGGTTCGTGCCTCGCAATTGGCGAGGGCTGACGACGGCGGTGATGCGCGGCGCCATTCTCTGTGGCCAGAACTCGCTGCCAATCTACTGCCTCGGCGTTCTGCTGACGTTCGCCAGCCACCTGGCGCTGCTCGACATCTCGGAGGGGCTGACGATGCAGATCGCGCTCAGTGTTGGTGGCGTCCTGGTGATGATCGTGGCGGCGACGCTGCTGAACTTGATCAAGATCAAACCCAGGCAGCAGCCGCACGCGAAGCCCGCCGACCTGCCCGTCGAGCAGCCAACCAAGTTTGAGCTGGTCATCAATCTCAAGACAGCCAAGGCGCTCGGCGTTGACATTCCGCCCACGCTGCTCGCCCGTGCCGACGAGGTTGATCGAATAAAGATGCTGTTTGCTCCGGTGCGCGAGTCCGGCTGCGGCGCTGATCCAGCGCCAGTAATCGCGCACGCCTTCGGGCCACCAGCGAAAAATGTGGGTCAGGATGTGAATTAGATCACAAGGACTGTGGAGCCTGCCCCTTAATCTTCCGGCCATCGTACAGGAGCCAAGGCCATGATTTCCCACCCAAGGACCCACAAGGGAGCGGTGCTGATCGCGGCGTACGTGATGTTTGCCTGCGTAGCGGCATTACTGTCGGTCAACCTGACATCACCCACCAGCGCCGCGCTCGGCGCTGACTGGCAGTGCAGCCGGTTTGCGCTCGTATTCACGACCTGCACGCCGGTGCGTGCACACGAGACCGTTTCCACTGGCGTGCGCAAGCGGACCTAGTACACCACAAACCGGACACCATGCTGCGAATGTCAGCTGAAATCAGCGGACACCCTCTGCGAGAGCTCCTTTCCTAATTTGAGTCGGGCTGCCGATACGCTGGGCCAACTCCAACAGCTGCTCGGTCTGGCGCTCGGTTGGAAACTTCGGCGGATGAGATGATATGCCATCTTGGTCAGGAATTCCTGGAACCAACGATCCCATGCGTGACCGCACCGATCATGAGAACGCATCTTTGGCGCATGCATGGCCGGCGACTTCGGGTTCTTCACCTTGATCCAACGCGGTGATCAGCCAGCCCGATAAGGGCGATCCCGGTGCTTGGAGACCAAGTTCAATGCCTGTTACTGCTCGGGTCCAATTGCCCGAACGCATTGTCCACCGGCCGCAACGCCTCGACTTGCTCGCGATGTAGCTTCAAGCCTTGGCCTGCATTGCTACACTCTAGCACGAGCGCCAAACCGGCCGACCTGCCGATCGAACAGCCGACCCGGTTCGAGTTGGTCATCAATCTCAAGACCGCCAAGACGCTCGGCCTCGAAATTGCGCCCGCAATGCTCGCGCGCGCCGACGAAACAATTGAATAGTAGGGCCCATGTCCGGTCTTGGCACTTTTTTCGGAAATGCCGATCCTTCCCATGAAGGTCGGCTATCAGGGGTAAAGCGGAAGTGACGGGGACATCGTTAAACCGACGCGATTGACCCAACTCGGACATCAGTGAGAACATTCTACAGCGTATCGAGACGGCGCGGTTTGTTGGGCTTGGGTCGCGAACTTGATCTTGCTGCACAATTTCAAAGTCTTTGGGTTGAAAATTAAGCGCGGCACGCTCGCCCTCCTCGACCAGCAATAGCCAACCCGCCGCCCAAGTGCCTGATCGGAAAAAAGTAGGTTTTAGCCTCGTCGAGAGGTTAGGATTTAGAGTGGCCCGCCCACCTTTCTCAGGAGGTTCGAACATGGCACGGCACCTTTTCTTCGCGATCACCCTCATAGGCATCGGAGTGCTCCTCAACTCACCGGCAGAAGCGGTGACAGACGCGCCGCGATGTGAGGATCAAGCCGCAAATTGCGTGGGCAGATGTGCCAACCCCGGTGGTGGGACGAATGATAACAAATGCATGAACTACTGCGATCGGCAGGTAATCAGATGTTTGATACGCGGGTATGGCGCGACCCGGCGGTGGTAGATGGTGACGGCTGAAGGGCCTCACAGAGAGCGTCAGATTGTTCGCGGCCGAACGGTAGTGG
>WNGK01016223.1_pt1 | contig 11947 bp, 9 predicted proteins | sample 5400601 | NCBI WGS metagenome assembly WNGK01 (sample SAMN13153376, study PRJNA577476) | soil metagenome | isolation source: 60 cm soil or saprolite under Garry oak tree replicate 1 | place: USA:California | collected 2016-06-15
CAGTGAGTACGGAGTGGCGGTCCACCACAGGCCGCGGGCGGCGAATCGCCAGCGGAAGAACTGGCCTGGCCGTACGTCGAGTCGGTCCAGGGCACGCCCGGTGAGGTAGACGGAGACGGTGTCGGGTGATTCCAGGTGAACGTCCGTCACGCGGAGGCGGTGGCGCCAGTTCACCCGCAGCGGTTCGAAGACCCGGTAACGCAGCAGGGTGATTGTCACGGCCAGGTACATGGCGGACCAGAGAACCCGTGCGCCGGTGTAGCGGAAGTCGGTGCCGGTGGAGAACTGGTGCGCGAACGACAGCGCGATAGCCAGGTAGGTGTAAAGGTGCACCATATGCCAGGTTTCGTACTGCAGCCGCTTACGGGCCGCACGCGCGGAGGTGACGGCTACCAGCAGGAACAGCCCGAGCGCGACGGTCGCTAGGAGCACGTCGGCATATTGCGTGTTGAGGTCGGCGATCTCGCCGGTGATGCTGCGGTTAGCCAAGTTGGCGTACCCGAGGATGGCCAGCATTGTGTGGGCGACCGCGGTTCCGACGATCCATCGGCCCACCCAGGCATGCAACAGGGCGAGTTGGGCGCTGCCGACCTGGCGGTCCAGCGCGGGAATCCGGGCCATCAGCAGCAGTGCCGCGACCACCGCGTAGCCGGCCTCGAGCCCGGTGAGGCGGGCTAGGTCAAGCAGCGGGCCGCTTTCGTCCCCGCCAAGGGTGTTGAACAGCCACAGCCCGAAAATGCCAACTGCTCCGCCGCGTACCCATCCCCGGACCCGGCGGGCGTTCACCGGTCTGGAGGCGCCGGTCGCCGTTGTTTGCAGGATGCTCATGGCATGAGTACAGCGCTCCGGCGTGAAGCCCTTGGGGGGCGATCGGTGAAGGGTCTGTGAGGTCTGCTCTGGAGACACGCCTGCCGGGGGGCAGCGTGGCGGGGCAGGTTCAGGCTGGCGGCGGGAGGAAGCGGTAGCCGACGCTGCGGACGGTTTCGATGATCGACGGGTGGGCGGCGTCGTCGCCGAGCGCGCGCCGCAGGGTGCGGATGTGGACGTCGACAACTCGTTCGTCGACGTAGGCGTCGTCGTCCCAGACGGCGGCGAGCAGCTGCCTGCGGGACAGGACCAGTCCCGGGTTGCGCGCCAGGGCCAGGAGCAGGTCGTAGTCGAGCGCGGTCACGGTGACGCTTCCGCTGCTGGTGTGCACGCTGCGGCGGCCGGGGTCGATCGTGATGCCGGCGAAAGTGAGCGCGGCCTCTGCCGGCTCGCCGTTGCCGGCGGCCGGTGCCGATGCCGCGAGCGGCGGCTGCAGCCTGCGCAGGATTGCCCGGAGCCGGGCCGCGAGTTCCCTGCCGCCGAAGGGCTTGGTGACGTAGTCGTCGGCGCCCGTGGTGAGGGAGAGGACCTTGTCGATCTCGTCGTCGCGGGCGGTGAGCATGACGACAGGGACGGACGAGGTGAGACGGATCTGGCGCAGCAGCTCCAGCCCGTTGAGGACCGGCATCATGATGTCGGTGACGACGATGTCCGGTTCTGTCTCGGCCAGGACGGTCAGGGCAGCCTCGCCGTCAGCCGCCTCGAGCACCTGGAAGCCATCGGCTTCGAGGTAGCGGCGGGCCAGGTCGCGGATCTTGGGCTCGTCATCGACGACAAGTGCCACCGTTGGCCGGGCCTGGACGGCATCTGCCGCAGCGCGGCCGCCGGGCGCGGTGTCCGGGGCCGAGGTGTTCCCCGTCGGCGAGTGGCTCATCTGGTCGGCCCCGCGCCCACCTGGCCGGCGCCCGGAGCCCGAAACGTGCCCGAGCGGGCCGGCGCTTTCGGCTGCCGCGGGTCGCTGCCCACGGCTAGGGTCCGCTCTTCGGCGGGCACGGGGTCGGGCTCGGCGGGGAGGGCGAGGGTCATGGTTGTCCCCCGGCCGACACCGCCCGAGGTTGCGGTGAGTTCGCCACCGTGGGCGCGGGCCAGGCCGCGGGCGATGGTGAGCCCGATCCCGCTGCCGGCCCGGTCGGGGTTACGCCGCTCGTCGCTGCTCGGCACGCGTTCGAACCGCTCGAAGATTCGCTCCAGGTCGGCGGGGGCGATGCCCCGGCCTGTGTCGGTGACCTCAACGGTGGCCGTATGGCCGGCGTGGCTGGTGGTGACGGTGACCGCGCCGCCGGGTGGTGTGGCGGCCAGGGCATTGCGGAGCAGGTTGGCCAGGATCTGCGTGATGCGGTGGGGGTCCACTTCGGCGTCGGCTGGGCCGCTCGTGCAGTGGCGCAGCTCGATGCCGGCGTGGGTGAACTGGGGGCGCAGCCGGCTCGTCACGTCCTCACTCAGGGCGGCGAGGTCGGTACGCGCGCGGTGCAGCTCATAGGCGCTCTCTTCGGCCCGGGAGAGGCCGGACAGGTCCTCGGTGAGGCGGTGCAGCCGGTCGAGTTCCTCGCGGACCGACACGATCAGGTCGGAGTCGAGGGAGTAAACGCCGTGTTCGACGCCGGCCAGCTGGCCGTCGATGATCGTCAGCGGAGTGCGCAGTTCATGAGCGACGTCGGAGACGAGCCGCGCGCGCCGCACTTCCAGGTCGGCCAGGCGGGCGGCGAGGACGTTCACGTCCTGCGCGAGATCGCTGAGCTCTGGCAGGCGCGGTTCGGGGACGCTCTCGGTGTAGCGGCCTTCCATCAGCGACCGGGCCGAGCGGCGCAGCTGCCGCAGCGGATCGAGCAGCAGCCGCGGGAGCAACGCCGCCGTGACCGCGCCGACGACCAGGCTGATCAGGGCAGCGATCACGACGGCTTCGAGCTGGTTGGTAAACACCGCGTCCTGGTAGCCGCTGTCACGGGGGGTACCGTGTAGCCGCGTCGGAGTCATGTACAGGCCGGTAGAGACGAACACGGCGGCATCGACGAGCACGACAACGCCATAGGACAGCAGCAGCCGCCGGGCGAGCGAGCCGCGCCGACCCAGCCACCGCCACGAGCCGCCCCGCCTCGTGGCAGCCGTGTGCTCGCCCGGCCCTGCGCCAACCGCTGGCGTCCGGGATGCGCTCACCGAATTCACTCTCCTGTGCTGTCCCTTGCCGACTGCAGTGTCCGGCGTCCTGCTGCCTGACCTCGTCTCATCTTGGCGTGCTGGATACATCATTGCTGATCGGCCAGCGAGGGTCGACTTGCACTGGCTGCTCTGCCGGATGCGGGCTCAGTGCCCGGCCGCCTTGTCAAGCGCGCTCTGCAGGGACTGCCGGTAGCCGTCGGAGGTATAGGTGGCGCCGGACACCGTGTCGATGTCCGCGCCCTGCGCGATCAGTGTGCGCTGCAGCAGCAACGGCCCAGCGTGCGCGTTGATCAGGTCCGATAGCTGCTCGTCACCCGCTAGCTTCGCGAAGGCGACCGACCGGATCTGCCCGCGCACGGTGACGATCCTCACCTGGATCGTGTCGTACTGAGTCTGCACCGTCTGGCCCAAGGTCGTGACCGTGACCGGCCCCGCCGACGGGGGCGACGGGCCTGTGCCCGGAGCCGCCCCCGTCCGCGCCGAAGGGGTCACCAGCGACGGCACCGGGCCCAGTGTGGCCGCCGGCAAGCTGCCGACTGCCGCGGGACCCGGATGGGTCCGGAACGACAGCAGCGCGATCAGCCCGGCGATGGTCCCGGCAACCGCCAGTATCAGACGTTTCACCTGATCACGTTCCTGCCCGCAGCCGTCCCTTTTGCCTTACCCGAACTCGCGATCATCAGCTGTTCTGCACTGGCTGCGGATCGCTGCTCAGCTGCCGGCCGGGATCCGATGGCGCATCTGGCCGGCGCCGCAGCGGCAGCAGCTGGCTGAACAGGCCGAGCCCGATCGCGGCCACGAACAGGTGCATCACCATCAGCGCGGCCACCTCGCCCCATGTCGTGTGCGCTACGTGACTGGTCGCTTCCCGGTGCGTCGCGCCCAGCACGACATCCGGCACCCACGACAGGACTACTACGATCGGAACCAGCCGGCGCATCACCGCCACCGGATCACCGGCGCGGCGCCGGACCAGCTCCCACACCACCACCGCGGTTAGCAGACCCAAAACCGTGGGCCCGATCAGACCGCCGAACGTCAGCGGCTGGAAGTCCGAATACGCGCCTGCGCCATGCGCGATCGCCGCGATTATCAGCTCCACGATGAGCGATGCCACCACCGACGCCACCAGGGCTGTCGGTAGCGCGATACGGGTGGGCAGGTTCCGGTAAGAACGAATATTTGCCATGACCCCAGCACACCGCCCGAGTGTGAAGCCACCACCGGCAGCAACGTGAAGCTTCGATGTGATCGATCAAGTCCTGGAGAAGGGGCTCACAGACTCTTCATCGAGCGCCTTCGAAGGGCTTCACACCGCAGCGCTGTACTCATGTCGTGAGCGTGAGGGCTTGCTCCGTCGGGGCCTGGCCACGGCGCGCTCGCCAGCCATCCGACAAGGGAGAACAGCATGAAACGAATGTTCCGAAGACTGACCAGGGCGCGGACCGCGCTCATCGGGATGGCGACGGTGACCATCGCCGCGGCGATCACCGGGATCATCGCGCAGCCGGGGAACGCCGCGGCCCTGCCGTCGTCCGGGTCCGGGCAGTGGCCCATGGCCGGGCAGAACATCAGTGACACGCACTTCCAGGCGGCCGAGCACGTCATCTCCCCGGCGAACGTGAGCCGGCTGACGCCGCGCTGGACGCTGACCACAGCGGGCGCCATTTCGGCCACCCCCGCGGTCGACGGCGGGGTTGTGTACGTCCCCGACTACGGCGGCAAGCTGTGGGCGGTCGAGGCCGACAGCGGACGGGTCCTGTGGTCGAAGTCGATCTCCGATTACACCGGGCTGTCTGGCGACCAGTCGCGCGTCAGCCCCGCCGTGTATGGCAACGAGGTCATCCTGGGCGACGGGTGGATCCTCAACCCGGGCAAGGCAGGCGCCAAGGTGTTCGCCGTCAACCGGCGCACCGGCGCGCTGGACTGGGTAACGCAGGTGGACACCGACCCGGACGCCGTGATCACCGCCGCCCCGACGATCTACCACGGCGTCGCCTACTTCGGCATCGCCTCCAAGGGCGAGGCAAGCCTGTCGCCCACGTTCCGTGGCGCGGTCGTTGCGGTTAACGCGACGACGGGCAAGCTGCTTTGGAAGGCCTACACCGTGCCTTCTAACAACGGCAATTCGGATTCCAACCTGCCCAATGGCTACTACACAGGCAACGCGGTGTGGGGGTCGAGCCCGGCCGTGGATCCTGCGCGGGGGCTGCTCTACGTCGGCACCGGAAACAACTACACCGCTCCCGCCGGGGTCTGCGAGGATCCCGGCCAGACGAACTGCACCCAGCCGGTCGCTGATGACTACGTCGACTCAATCGTGGCGCTACGGCTCAGCGACGGCTCGGTGGCCTGGGCCGACCACACCAACAACGGCGACATCTGGACGAGGCCTCAGCCCATCGGGCCGGACTACGACTTCGGCGCCGGTGCCAACCTGTTCACCGTGCCCGGCACCGGGGAGCAACTGCTCGGCATCGGCCAGAAGAGCGGGGTCTACTGGGCGGTCAACCCCTCCACCGGAAAGGTCGTCTGGCAGACCGACGTCGGCCCCACGGCGGATCCCGGGCACGGCATCGAGTACGGCACGGCGACTGACGGGCGGCGCATCTACGTCGCCGAGGGCGACACCCTCCACCAGCCGTACACGATCGGCGGCTCCGGGCCGTATGCGGGCCAGACGGACACCGCCGGATCCTGGGCCGCGCTCGATCCGGCCACCGGGAAGATCCTCTGGCAGACCCCCGATCCGAACGGCTCGCCCGACACCGCACCCGTCAGCGTCGCCAACGGCGTGGTCTACGGAGGCTCGATCTCGACCACCGGCACCAGCATGTACGGTCTTGACGCCGCGACCGGGGCCATTTTGTGGAGCTTCAACAGCGGCGGCTCAGTGACCGGCGGCGCGGCGATCTCAGCCGGATCCGTCTACTGGGGCTCCGGCTACTGCGGCACCGAGTGCCTGGCCACAGGGAACCCGCTCAATAACAACAAGGTGTACGCGTTCGGCCTGCGGTAACGGCCCGGCCGGCTTTCCGGAGCCGCCCGCGTGACGGCTCCGGAAAGTCAGCTCCTGTCCTGGCAAGTCATCTCCTGAAAGGAAACGCTTTGAACAGGATCAGTTTCCATTCGGCGGTCGCGGCGCTGGTTGTGCCCGCTGCGGCCGTCGCGGCCGTGGCTGTCGCCGGCGCGGTGCCGGCGTCTGCTTCGGCGGCCAGCGGCCCGATCGTCACCGGCGTGCGCACGGTGGCCTCGTTTGACTACGCGGCCGGGCAGCAGCCGGAGAGCGTGACGGTCAACCCCGACCAGTCGCTGACCGTCTCGCTGCTCGGCTTCCTGAACCGCCAGCCGCCGGAACTGCTGCGGATCAGCCCGTCCGGGCAACAGACCGTCCTGGTCACCGGCAACGCGGGCGAGGCCATCGGCGGCAACGTCCGCGGCCGCGACGGGTCCGTTTACTACAACATGCTCTCCGCGGACCCGGCCAGGTCCGGCATCTGGCGGATTCCCCCGGGCGGCGCGCCGGAGCGCATCGCCGCCATCCCCGGCGCGTTCCTCAACGGGCTCACCATCGACCCGGTCACGCAGACCCTTTACTCCTGCGACAGCCTGGCCGGCACGATCTGGTCCGTTCCGGCCTCCGGCGGCACGGCGACACAGTGGCTGGTCAGCCAGGCCCTCGCCCCGGCCCAGTCCGGGCCGGGCCACCTCGGGGTCAACGGCGTAGAGTTCCACCAGGGCGCCGTGTGGGCCTCCAACACCGACAACGGCACCCTGCTCCGGATCCCCGTCACCGGCACCGGCGCACCCGGCCCCGTGCAGCTCGCCGCCAGCGGCCTGACCGGCATCGACGACTTCAAGTTCCTGTCCAGCCGCAGCGGCATCGCCTTCGTCGCGCTGAACAGCCAGGACGAGCTGGCCGTGGTCTACCCGGGCGGGCGGTCGCGGGTCGTGCTGACCGCCGCCGACGGCCTTGCCTCGCCCAGTGACACCTTTATCAGCGGCACGCGCCTGTACATCACCGACGGCGGAGACGTCGCACCGCACGACTCGAAGCTGCAAGAGGCCCGAATCAACCTCGCGGCCCTGCCCAGGCACTAGCGGTTCTCTTACCGCGCATTCAAAAGGAGGATGACAATGACAAATTCCGCTCGGCGCGATGGCCCCGCCGTCGATCCACGCCACCTGCTGGTCATCGGAGCAGGCCCTGGCCTCGGCGGTGGTATCGCGCACCGGTTCGCGCAAGGCGGCTACCACCTCACGCTCCTGGCCCGGCGCACGGACGGGCTGGCCAAACTAGCCAGCGACCTAGCCGACACCGGTGCTGCCGTCGACACCGTGGCCGCGGATGCCAGCGATCCTGCGGGCCTGCGCGCCACCCTCACCTCGCTGTATGCACGCCCCGGCGCGCCCGGGGTCCTGGTCTACAACGCATCGATGCTGACGCCGGACTCGCTGCTGAGCAGCGACGTCGCCCACCTGCACCTCGTCGGAGCCATCGTGGCCACGCAGGTCGCTGCCCCGGCAATGCGGGCCGCCGGAGGCGGGACCATCCTGTTCACCGGCGGCGGCTGGGCAGACCACCCGGGCCCGGCCTGGGCCACCGTCTCGCTCGGCAAGGCCGCGTTGCGGCCGGCGGCGACCATGCTCGGCGCCGACCTGGCGCACGACGGCATACGCGTCGCCAGCATCACCATCGCCGGGCAGATCCGGCCGGGCACACCGTTCAGCCCGGACCAGATCGCAGAGAAATACTGGTCGGTCGTGCAATCAGACGGCACCTGGCAAAACGAATTCCGCTTCGACGGAACATGAACCGCGAGCCTTGGCACACCATCTGGCCAGGACCGCCTGTCCGGTCCTGGCCAGATGGCTGGCCGCACCCACTAGCGTGCCCCGTCAGAAGAGGGTGTCGCTGACGCGGAGCGGCCGGTAGCCGGTGGGGCCGAGCTGGGCGAGTTCGGCGTCGATGTCGACGTCGATGGAGCCGAAGAAGTTGATGTTCTCGCTGTGTGCCGGGGAGATGTGGGCCAGCACCTCGTCATCGACCCGGCGCCCGGCCGCGCGCAGCGACGCGACCGCCAGCCCGTAGTACTCGGTCGTCCAGGTCACCACGGCGTTGGCGACCAGGGTGAGGCACCAGGCTTGTTCAGTCTGCTGTTCGAGGTGGCGGGCGCGGATGGTGCCCTCGTGGGCGTAAAGCAAGTCGCGCTTCAGCGCGTGCAGCGACTCGCCCTTGTTGAGCTGGCGGGAAATCTTGCGCCGGTACGCCGGGTCCGACAAGTACCGGGCAGCGTAGATCGTTCTGCGGAGCGCGCCGTATTCCTTGAGCGCCGCGGCCAGCGTGTTCTGCCTGGTGGACGCCGACAGCTTGCCGACCAGCAGTGACGCGGTGGCGTGCCCGAACTTCAGCGACCCGGCCAGGCGCAGCAGGTCGTCCCAGTGGCCGGTGATCAGGTCCATGTTGCACCGGCGGGTCAGCAACGGCCCGGCTAGCGGGAACGCCGAGGTAACCTCGGCTTTCGCTCCGGTCCGGCAGAGGGTGATCTTGCCCAGATCCCTGATGCGCGGTGAGAGTTGCAATCCCAGCAGGTCGAACAGCCCGAAGTTGACCAGGGTTACCCCGTGCGTGTCGGTGGCGTGCTCGGTGATCGGGATGTCGGTGGCATTGCCGAGGATCTCATCGAGCACGTAGTGGGCTTCGCGCCTGGTCACGACGATGATCTTCGTACCGTACGTGGTGTGCTGGTCGGTCACATGCGTGTAGGTGCTCAGTCCCTCGTGCGCGAAATACCTGCTCAAAGCCCTGGCGGGACCGACTTGCCACGGGTGGGGAATCGCTGCCCATCGCTAGAAGACAGCGTGCCGGAGCCGAAGACCGGGGTGAGCGGCAACTTCCGGTGGTGGCTGATGAGCGCCAGGTTCGCCGCGCGCAGCGTCTCCTCCCGTACATACCACTCCGAGGTCCAGGCCAGCACGTCGTAGGAGATACCGCAGGCATCGGCCATCCGGGTTAGCCCAAGGTTGGTGCAGTGCGCCAGCAGCACCGCGATCAGATTCCGCTTCAGCTCCGGGCTGCGGGTCTGCTTGCCGCTGGCATGGGTGAAGCAGTAAAGGAACCCGGTGCGCTGGTCCATCTCGATCAGCAGCGACACGATCGGAGCGAACGGCAGCATCTCGGTCAGCTCCGCCTTCAGCGTCACCGCCTCGGCCGGGACGTCCTCGGCCGACAGCGGGGAGATCGCCAGGTCGCCGTCGTCGTCCAGCCGGACCGGGCCGTCACCGGCCGCGAGGGTCTGTTCCAGCTCGCCCAGCGCGGTGTTCAGCTCGTCCCCGGCCTGGGCTAGACCCGTAATGGCGTCGGCGGGTTTGCCGACCAGCCGGCAGAACTCCGCCCGGTGGCCGATCCACTTGGTGGGGGTGAGCAGGTAGGCAGCCGGGTCGGAGTAGCGGCGCGAGCCGGGCACGAAGACGTCGCCAGTGCGCAGCCCGTCCCGCAGCGCCAGCAGCACGCACAGCTCCCAGTAGTGCCGGTAGGCGGTGACGCTGCCTGCCTGCACCGCGGTGTCCAGGTAGCCGCGCCAGCGAACCGGAACGAACCCGACCGGCGCGCCTTCGGGGACCTTGCGGGCGCCGGTGGCGTTCAGCTCTCGCAGGATCTCCACCGCCTCCAGCAGCCCGGCCGCGGCCGTGCTGCCGGCGAAACGCACCGCCTCCAGTACCCGCGGGGTGAACTGCCGCAGATACCCGTAGGAGCCGTCCAGCACCGTGAGGTGCCCGTGATCGCGCGGCAGTGGCGGCAACGCGGGCGACTGCGCCGAGCGCAGTCGCTCCCACCCGACCTGCTCGCCACGGATCAGCCGGCCGACGTCCCCATCGGGCACCGCTGGGTCGGCGACGATGGCCAGGATCGCATCCAGCAACTCCAGGCGACTCTCACCGGACTTGGCGCGTTCGGCCAGGTAGTCACGCATCCTGTGCGCGGCCTTGCTCTCCCGCGCCGACACGGCCTGGTCGAACAGCTGCACGACCTCATCCAGTACCTCGGTCGCCGACTGCGCCAGCAGCGTCAGCAAGATCGGGTACCGGCGCTCCGGCTCCCGCCGCTGCAACGCCTGTGCCGTCAGGCGACGCCCGACGGTGGCCAGGAACCGGCGGCGCTCCGCCGGCAGTATCGACAGATCCAGCGTGTGCGCGTCCATCCCGCGCAGGAACTCCAGCTTCTCCACTTCCGCCGTCACCGCCGCGGGCGAGGCTTCCACCGGCCCGGTGCCCAGCCACCGAAGCCGGGTCATCCCGATCGCGGAGTCCACCACCAGCAGGCCATCCAGTCCGGCCCGGCGCTCGCTGGCAAGCTCGTGCGCCAGCAGGCCGAACGTCTCCCGCCGCGCTTGTTCCCGGGCGTGCGCGACCCGCTTGACCACCGTGACCGGGCCCGGCCGGATCACCCGCGCCGACATCAGGTACTCACACGCCAGCCGGAACAGCAACATCGGCGAATCATGTTCCATCGCCCGTGCCAGCAGGAACTCATCCAGTTCCTTCAGCTCTGGCTCACCCGCTGGCCGCCACTGCAGGTACCGCGCGGCCAGCAGAAGCTGATCGGTCCGCGTCTTCGCCCGCCGCCCGTACGAATCGATCGCATCCGGAGCGACCTTCAGCTGTTCCCCCAGCCGGGCCACCGCCGCCCGTGGAGCGGATGCCACGTCATCCGGCACGAACCCCAGCCACGGCAACGTGCACAGGGCGACAGCAAGACCCAGGCGATCCGCTGGCCCCCGGCCCCGGCCAGGATCAATGAACGCTCTATCGGCCGGAGTCAGCGTGAAGAACCGGTACAACTCCTCCCGGCCAATCTCCGGGAACCTCCGCAGCGCCTCCAATTCCTCATCCGCGAATACCTGAACGGCCAACAGCGCGCCTCCCACCAGAACCCAAAGATCCCCAAGCACGCGAGCCTACTCGGGGCATATCCGCCCGTTTTTTCTCGAGTGCTACGGCGATCCCCACCAGGCCAGCTTCCGGCCCGGGGCATCCGGAGAGGCCATCGCGCAGCCGGTCCGGGCCTTTAATACTGCAACGGGTGCGCCCAGAGAGCAGGAGGTGATCGTCCAGGGTCATGACCTGATCGGAAGCTCGTCGTCGCCTGTCGGCGGCGGGACCGGTCAGCTCGCTGACCGGCCTGCGCTGAGCAGGCTCAAGGCAATCGCGTGTGCCTGGCGACAGCAGTCTTACCAACACCCCAGGTCACCACCGCTCGGCCCTCGGGTGATCGTGTCGGTCAGATGGCTGCCGCCGGACATGGCCAGCACCTGGCATGGCGGGTAAGCATGCCGGGCCAGCGCAGGTCCGAGTTTCCTTTAGGACTTGGGTATGACGGTGGCGTTCACGATTACGGTGGTCTTGGTAACGGTGAGCTGGCCCTTCTTGGCCAGGTCGAGGATCATGTTGTCGCTGGTCAGCACCTGGGGCGTGACGCCGGGCTTCCACCGGACGATCACCGTCTGCCACAGCGGGGAGTAGTCGCTCTCCCCGGGCTCGGACCCCAGGACGGCGATCTGGCCGGGCGCGGCGGAGCCGCGCACGATATACCAGGCCGGCTGGGAGGCCGGCTTGACCGCGCCCAGCGACGGCGCGTAGTTGGCGTGGAAGGTCCCGGCGGCCGCCTTGGGGTAGGCGTCGCTGACCACCACCACGTCCTTGTGCGCGTCGTAGAAAGCCGGGAACGCCGGCAGGGTCTGGCTGGTCTGCGCGGGCAGGCTCCCCGCGCCAAGCGTGCTCGCCGGGGCCGCGGCCGACGACGCCGGCGTGCCCTTCACCGCGGTGACCGTGGAGTTCACCACCATGGCCGTCTTGGTGGCCGTCAGCTGGCCTTTCTTGGCCAGGTCGAGGATCATGCTGTCGCTGGTCAGCACCTGGGGCG
>WNGK01006889.1_pt1 | contig 11946 bp, 13 predicted proteins | sample 5400601 | NCBI WGS metagenome assembly WNGK01 (sample SAMN13153376, study PRJNA577476) | soil metagenome | isolation source: 60 cm soil or saprolite under Garry oak tree replicate 1 | place: USA:California | collected 2016-06-15
AGCTCCGACCCTTTCGAATACCGCCTGTGGCTCGGGGAGGCAGCGGCCCTGGCCGCGATCGCCCTCGCGGTGCTGTGGTCCTGGGTCCTGCGACGGAGGACCCGTTCGGCCATGGCCAGGCTGGTGGTCGAACTGGGCGAATCGCCGCCGGCCGGAAGGTTGCGCGACGTGCTCGCCCGAACCCTCGGCGATCCCGAGCTGGAAGTGGCCTACCCGCTGGGCGAGCCAGAGCGGTACGTCGACGCCAGTGGCAGGACGGTCGACCCTGCAGCACAGAACGGCCAGGACCTGACTGCCCTCGCGCGCGACGGGACCACCGTCGCTCTGCTCCTCCACCGCAAGGGCCTTCTCGACGATCCGGGGCTGGTCGACGAGGTCGCCTTCGCCGCCAGGCTGGCCCTGGAGAACGAGCGGCTCCAGGCGGAGGTGCGGGCCCAGCTCGAGGACCTGCGCGCCTCCCGTGCCCGCATCGTGGCCACCGGCGACGCCGAGCGGCGCCATCTCGAACGAGACCTGCACGACGGCGCGCAGCAGCGCCTCGTCGGCCTCTCCCTCGCCCTGCGGCTCGCGCGTGCCCAGCTCGGCCAGAATCCTGACCCGACCTTCGTCTCTCGGCTCGATAGGGCCGAGGAGGGGCTGCGCCTGGCCATCGACGAGCTGCGCGAGCTGGCCCACGGGATCTATCCAGCGGTCCTTGCCGACGAAGGGCTGGCCGCCGCTGTGGAGGCGCTCCTAGAACGCTCGTCCATCCCCATCCAGCTCGTCGCGATCACCGAGGAGCGGTTCCCCGGCTCGGTGGAAGATGCCGCCTACTTCGTGGTCTCCGAAGCGACCGGCGCCATCGCCGCGTCAATCGCCGCGAGCAGCGCCACTGTGGACGTACGGCGCGATGGAGACAGGCTCCTGGTGGACGTCGCGGACGAGGGCGCTCGCGACCCCGACACGGAAGTGGAAGGTAGGGTCACCGGTCTGGCCGATCGAGTGGGCGCGCTGAATGGCCGGCTCGTCATCGAGCGCCGTCTCGGGCGAGGGATCACGATACGAGCGGAGATCCCATGCGGATCGTGATCGCCGACGACGCCATGCTGATGCGGGAAGGGACGGCCCGCCTCTTGGAGGACGCCGGGTTCGACGTCGTGGACAAGGTCGACGACGCTCAGAAGCTCATGCGTGCCGTGGCGCTCGAACGCCCAGATGTCGCCATCGTCGACATCAAGATGCCGCCGACGCACACCGACGAGGGATTGGTCGCGGCGGAGGAGATCAGGACCTCCTACCCCGACATCGGCGTGCTGGTCCTTTCCCAGTACCTCGAATCCCGATACGCCATGCGGCTACTCGAGCGGCACCCCGAGCGGGTGGGATACCTGCTGAAGGAGCGGGTATCCGATATCGCCGTCCTGACGGACGCCATCCGGCGAGTCTCTGAGGGCGAGTGCGTGCTCGATCCCACGATCGTCTCTCGGATGGTGAATCGGCCCCGCCAGAGAGGACCTCTCGAAGAGCTGAGCGATCGTGAGCGGGAGGTCCTCGCTCTCATCGCCGAAGGTCGGTCCAACCGTGGAATTTCACAGACGCTCGTGCTCAGCCAGAAGACCGTCGAGGCCCACGTGGGCCACATCTTCTCCAAGCTGGGGTTGGGAGAAGCGCCCGAGTACCACCGTCGAGTCTTGGCGGTGCTGGCCTTCTTGAGAGCATGAATCCGTAGGGACGAACCCTTATCGGTCTCTCGAAAGATCGGGGCCACCCCTTCCTAAAGTTGGGGGCGCGTCCCGATTCGACATCTCCCCCCCACCGATAGCGTCGCCTCGGTCAGCCCCATCCAGGGGCTCAGGGAAGGGGAGGACCGATGAGACGGGATGGGATCGAAGGGCAACGAGGCCCAAGCCACAGGTTGCTCGTGCCGCTATTGGGGGCGGCTACGTTGCTGGCCGGCCTCCTGGTTACTGGTCCATCGGCGCAAGCGACGGTGCCGGGCACGAACGGCCGCATCGCCTACTCGCGATACGCCAACTTGTACTTCGGCAGCGAGGACATCGTGAGCGCCAATTCTGACGGCACTGGCGTGGTGAAGCTCACCAAGGCTCGACACGGGGTCTATGACGAGAACCCCGACTGGGCGCCCGATGGCTCCAAGATTGTGTTCCAGCGAGACAGCGACCTCAGCTGCGGCCAAGCGTGCATCCAGGGCATCTACACCGTGAACCCCGACGGCACCCAGCTGTCCCGGCTCACGCCGGACAACCACGAGATCTACTGGGCCGACCCTTCCTACTCGCCGGACGGCGGCCAGCTGGCCTTCAAGTGCAACGGCTGCCTCGGGTCCGGCGGCGGCATCTTCGTCATGAATATCGACGGCACCAACCTCACCCAGGTGACCAACGACGACGGGTCACCGTATGAGGAGGACGAGGTGCAATGGTCGCCGGACGGCACCCACTTCGTGTTCCAGCGGTCGCGGCGAAGCGACGGTTCCACTGCCATCTTCACCGCGACCGTCGACGGCACCGATTTCCTGCAGCTCTCCCCCTGGGAGCTCGACGGTGAACACGCGGACTGGTCGCCTGATGGCAGTCTCATCGTCTTCGAGAGTTACGGGGGCGGTGCCCCAGTCGGGGTCTCCACCAACGTGTTCACAGTGCACCCCGACGGGACGGACCTCACGCAGATCACCCAGAACGAGGGGGGGGAAGTAAACTCAACCAACCCAGCGTGGGCACCCGATGGGACTCGCATCGTCTTCGCCCAGAGCCCGGGGAGCGGACGATTCGGGTTCAACGATATCTACACGATGAAGGCTGACGGAAGCGACATCCGCCAAGTCACCGCAACCGTGCTCTTCGAGAAGCGGCCGGATTGGGGATCGCAGCCCTAACCACAGTTCAGTGATGAGCAGAACGATCCACGTGCCCGAGATGAGGCGGGGATCGTTAACAGGGCCGCCGCCAGTTCGGGGCGGCCCTCCCGCTTGCGCCTGATGCTTCTTCGGAACTTCGTCAGAAGGCAGAGGATCCCGAGGTATGCGTCGGTGCTGAGCCTGGCCCGGGTCGATGACTTCTTCTCTCCAATTGCCATGGGTGCGATGGAGTTCCGACTCGCTCCCGTCAGACGTAACCTCCATCGACGAAGGCTTGGGCCGCCTCTTTCACCTTGTCCAGGTCGCCCCCGCGGATGAGCTCCAGAGGCCGGCGCCCGCCGAGGATCCGATTCGACGCACGGAACCACTGCTCGATCCCGACACACGTCAGCGAGTCCTCGAAAATCTCGATGACGTCGGGTTCCGTCAGTCTCTCCATGACCTGCTGGACGGCTTGGTCTTGGCCTCCGCTCGCATCAAGCGTAACGCTCGCGTCCGGTGCAAGTGGCGCGAACTCCGCACAAGCCCAGCTGCCCTACGCGGGCGACTGATCAGGGCGAGCGTGGTCGGGGACGTGCGCTTCCCTCCGGAGCTCTTTGTCCACGTCCCGGTGGGGAATGTGCACGTGATCCAGGGCGGGATGGTTGTGGTCGTGGGTATGGGTGGAAAGAAGGTGACCCCAGTTCTCTCCCTGATGTAGGTAGTGCGTCACGTGATAGTGCTTGTGCCGGTGCTTCAGGGCTCGGTGCTGGTGATGACCCTGCTCCTTGGGCATTCGCTCACCACCTCTCTCGGACCTGCGCCACCACGAGCCGACCGTATACCGAGCGATGGATCCGGCAAGACTGGGAGAAGCCCGTCGCTACCGAGCAGGATTAGGGTCAGCTTCCACGCCGGGTTCGATGGATACCGAGCGACAGGGTATCCGGGCGCACCTAACGATGCCCGGAGGCGTGAGCGAATCCGCAAGAATCTCCTCGACGCGCTGCCTCAGCCTTTCGACAGAGGCCTCCATCACCTCTCCCTCCTCGCGATCACGTGGCCGTCGATGTTCGAGGCCCTCCTGATCAGCCGGTTGACGAACGATCCTTTCATCAGCTCCTGCCAAGGCGATCGCAAAGACTCCCCCACCAGAATCTGCATGACCATGCCGAAGGGGCGGTTCAGTCGATTGGATAGGGCGCGGAAGAACCGTCGCGTTCGACCGATCTCCCAGCAACTCGCTCACGAGTGCTCTTCCTAGTATTCGGAGCAATCTCGGGAGCTTGGGTTTCATCATGGACGCGAGAGGTACCCGCTGCCCATTGTTGGGTCGCATGACGTCCGCGGGATAAATGCGGGACGGGCGCACATGAATGTGGAGTGGCTCGGGCCGAATTAGCGCCCTGACCAGCACTTTCCTGGTGGGCGCTCTGGGTGTCGAACCCAGCCCCTCCGCCTTGTAAGGGCGGCGCTCTGCCGCTGAGCTAAGCGCCCGGCTCGGGCCCAAGTTTAGGGGCGAGGACGGCGGATCAGGTGCCGGGGCCGGCGGGGTCCAGCCACGCCAGTTCCGAGGAGCCTCGGACGTGCCCGCACTCGCGGCACACCACCTCGCCCAGCATGAGCGACAGCCGCGGGCTCCCGCATCGTTCGCACCGGTCGAGCACGCTCCTCCAGTCGGACCGTTCGGCCTGGCACGCCGGGCAGATCAGCGCCTGGCGTCCCCCGCTCACGCCGCGGCTCCAGGGGAGCTCCTTCTTCTCGGGATCGTAGGTGGGACGGCCGCACAGGGCGCACCCCGGGCCTCCTGGCGAGTGCACGGCCCCGATGGTATAGCGTCAGCCCACCATGGCGGACCGCACGACCATTCGGTACGAATCCGCCGACGGCCTGGCCACGATCACCCTGGCTCGTCCGGACAAGCGCAACGCGATGAACCTCGAGATGTTCTCCGAGCTGGGTGACGCCGCGGAGGACGCGGCGGGCGACCCGGAGGTCCGGGCGGTGCTGGTTCGGGGCGAGGGCCCCAGCTTCTGCGCCGGGCTCGACCTGTCGGCGCTGGGGGGCCTGGCGGAGATCCGGGGGGCCCGCTTCCGGTCGTTCGTGCGAATGGCCCAGCGGCCCTTCGCCGCCCTGGCCCGGATGCCGAAGCCGGCCCTCGCCGAGGTGCAGGGCCACGCCCTCGGGGCGGGGTTCCAGCTGGCCCTGGCGTGCGACCTCCGGGTGGCCTCCACGAACGTGCGGTTCGGCATGCTCGAGGCGCGGTACGGGATCATCCCCGACCTCGGAGGCACCCACCACCTGGCCAGGCTGGTCGGTGCGGCCAGGGCCAAGGAGCTCGTCTGGACCACGCGGACGGTGGAGGCCGAGGAGGCCGAACGCCTCGGCCTGGCCAACCGAGTCGTCGAGCTCAGCGCCCTGAGCACCGAGGCGGACCGCCTCCTCCGCGAGGCCATGGCTCACTCCCCCACCGCGGCCGGCCTGTCCAAGGCCCTGATCTCCCGGGCCGCCGAGACCCCCCTGGAGGTGGAGTTCGAACGCGAAGCCGACGCCCAATCGGTGTGCCTCGACGGCGAAGACCACCGCGAGTCGGTGGCGGCGTTCCTGGAGGGCCGGCCGGCCAGGTTCGGCTGAGTTCGAACCTCAGCGCTTCCTGGTCCTCTTCGGAGAGGGACTCTGTCTGGCCGGGGCGTTCGCGCAGGCGCTCTGGGCCTGGGCGGCGTCGTTCTGCGCGGTGGTGGCCTTCCGCCCCGCCGCGCTGGACGCTCCGTTCGCCGAGTGCTGGGCGTCCGTGATCGACGAGTTGGCGGAGGAGATCGCGTCGTCGATGGCCTTGTCCGACGGCATTCCCTTGGGCTTGTAGTCGGGGACGGCGGCCTGGGCCTGGCCGAGCTTGCCGTGGTCGTTCGCGAGCACGGTGATGTCCTGCCTCACCACCGCGGCCAGCGAGTCGACGTCGGACTGGGCCGATGCCGCCGCTCCGGCCTCGGCGCTGGCGCTGTTCGCCGCGGCGGAGGACTGATCGGCGAAGGAGCAGACCGCGTCCGCGTACTTGTGCCCCAACGCCTCGGACTTGTAGTGCTGGGCCAGGCTCGCCTCGGAACCGGCGGCGTTGGCCGCGGCGTTCACGGCGTCGACCGCCGCGGTGGTGGCGTCGACGTCCTTCGACAGCTTGGCCAGGTCCTTGTTCACCGTGTTCGACCACTTGTCCACCGAGGCCTGGTCCTTCGACTCGCCGGCCTGGGTGGTCACGCCCTCCTGCTGCGTCTGGAGGCCCTCCTGCTGCTTGACCAGGGCCGCGTTGAACACCGGGCGGGTGGCCGTGCGCATCGAGAGGGTGACCACGGCGCCGGTCCCGTCCGTGTAGGCCAGGGTGAGCGCGGCGCCGTTCAGCGTGCCCTGCCAGGACGTGCTGGAGTCGAGGGCCTTGGCAAGCTTGAGGGTGACGGCCTTGCCGTTCAGGGTGCCGGTCAGCGACGCCGTGTCCGCCGCGATCTGGTTGGTGGTCGCGTCCACGAGCGCCAGGGTGGCCGAACCGGCCAGCTCGTATTCCCCGGTGGTCTTGTCCTGGGTTCGGGTCCATTCGATGTAGGCCAGGCGGTCGGCGGTCTGTCCGAAGTACCCGGTGGGATCGACCACCGGCTTGCCGCAGGCCGAGAGCGCCACGGAACCGATCAGAGCGGCCAGGACGAACGGCACGCCCGGGCGGAGGCGAGAGAGCGGCGTTCGGGAACGGGCAGAGGCTCCTGGCTGGCTCATTGCATCGGCTCTCCAGCGACCGCGGCGCCCCGGCGCCGGTCGCCACGATCGTGTCTCGGGGCACCGATGGTATTAGGCCGCCGCGGCATTGGTCAACAAAAAGTTCGTTTTCGGGCGATTTGCTCCATCAGAGCGAGCTCGCCTGCGGCCCCATCCCCTTCCCCCATGAGGGATCTCCAGGAGGCCGAAGGCAGGCCGCGGCCTGCCGGCCGGTCCCGGCGTCCGGGGGTCCGGCCGGTCCCGGGCCCGGGATCGTCCACAAGAACTCCACGCTCCCGGGACGCTCTCGTGATGCCGAGGAGCCCCCTGCGCGCTAGGGTGGGAGGACCGGACGTTCCCGGAGGGGAGGGAGGTCGACGATGGCGATCAGCAAGATGCCGAAGGCGAACTCGGCCCCGGCCGGCCGGGAGGGGGCCCACGGGGAAGCGGCGCCGACCGCGGAATCGTTGGAGCGCGCACGGTCGGCCGCGGCCCGGATGTGCGCGGCCGCTCGGGTGCTGGCGCGCCATGTCGACGACGCCGACCAGCGGAGACGGTCCCTGCTCCTGTCGAACATCGAGGCCGCAGAGGACGAGCTTCGAGCCGCCCTGCGCTCGGCCTGACGCTCGTCACGCCCCTTCTGCGGGTCACCGGCGGGCCGGGCAGGCAAGTTTCAACCGCCAGCCATTGCCATTCGGGTCCCTCGGGGAGTAAACGTATCGGACACGGAGGGCCCACCGGCCACCGCTGCGGTCTGCCGGGCTCGGGGAGTCGGCCTCACCCGGAGAAGGGAAAGCGTGCTGCGCCCCGCTCGATCGATCGGCTCGGTGCTGGTGGTCCTGGCCGCCGTGGGCTGGGTGCTGCCCGGGGCCGCTCTCGGATCGGAAGGCACCGAGGGCTCGTCCCGGATCACGCTGGCCAGGACAGTGGGCCCGCCGACCACCTCAACGGTGGTCCGCGGCCGGGGGTTCGGCCCGGCCGAAACGGTGGACGTGACCTTCGACGGGACCGACCTGGCCCGGGCGAGGACGTCCGCCGCCGGGGCGTTCCGGGCATCGGTCGGGATCCCGGGTTCGGCCCTTCCCGGGTCCCACACGATCCGGGCGGGAGGCGAGACCTCGGGGCTCGTCGCCCGGGCCACCTTCGTCGTGCGCACCGACTGGGCCACGTTTCGCTTCGGCCCCGGCCGGACCGGCGACAATCACTTCGAGAACGTCCTGTCCCCGGCGAACGTATCGAGCATCGTGGAGGCCTGGAGCTTCGGCACCGGGAACGACGTCCGGTCCTCACCCACGGTCGCCAACGGCGTGCTCTACGAGGGTTCGGACCTCGGCTCCGTGTACGCGCTGAACGCGTCGACCGGTTCGGAGCTGTGGAGCTTCCCCACCGATGGCGAGGTGTTCTCGACACCTGAGGTCGCCAACGGCGTCGTGTACGTCGGTTCGGAGGACTTCGCCGTCTACGCCCTGGACGCGACCACGGGAACGAAGCTCTGGACCTCCTCGACCGCAGGCCCGGTCCTGTCGTCCCCGGTGGTCACGGGCGGCGTGGTGTACGTGGGCTCGGAGGACGATGGCGTCTACGCCCTGGACGCGACCACGGGGGCCCGGCTGTGGCGATTCGCCACGGGCGGCTACGTGCAGTCCTCTCCGGCCGTGGTGGGGGGCGTGGTGTACGTCGGGTCCGCCGACCACGACGTGTATGCGCTGAACGCGTCCACGGGGGCCGAACTCTGGAGCTTCGCCACCGGGAGCTACGTGCAGTCCTCACCGGTCGTGTCGGGTGGCGTGGTGTACGTGGGCTCTGCCGACGACGACGTCTACGCCCTGGACGCGGCCACCGGAGCGAAGATCTGGAGCTTCGCCACGGGAGGATTCGTCTACTCCTCCCCCGCCGTGTCGGGCGGCGTGGTGTACGTCGGGTCCGCCGACCACAAGCTCTACGCGCTCGACGCCGCCCTCGGGACCAAGCTGTGGAGCTACCAGACGGGGGACTTCGTGAGCTCCTCGCCGGCCGTTGCCGGCGGCGTGGTCTACGTGGGGTCGTTCGACTTCAGCGTGTACGCCCTGGACGCCGCCACCGGCGCCAACCTGTGGAGCTTCGCCACGGGCGATTGGGTGTACGCCTCACCCGCGGTGGTGAACGGCGTGATGTACGTGGGCTCCTGGGACAACGACATCTACGCGTTCGACCTGACCGGCCCGGCCGGTCCGAGCGGTCGCTGACGGCCGTCGCCTTTCCGAGGCGAACTGCCAGCGGACCGACCTCCAAAGATGACTGGTACCGCGGGGGTCTCCCGGCAATGGGATGGGTAGGTATCAGGTGAGCCATCACAGGAGGTGATGCTGCATGGCGTCGCAGAAGCAGGTGCAGGCGGCCAAGCGGAACATCGTGAAGGCGCGCCAGGCCGCGAAGTCGAAGAAGACGATCCTCCACCTCCCGAAGGCGGTGCGCCAGGACCTCAGCAGGCAGGCCGCGAGGTCCCGGGCCCGCGGCGGCAAGCCCGGCCGGAACCTCGAGGACCGAACCCGGCAGGACCTGTACGAGGTGGCCAAGCGGAAGAACATCGCCGGGCGTTCGAGCATGGGGAAGTGGGACCTGATCCAGGCAATCCGGAAGGCAAGCTAGGCCAAGCGATCGAAGCCGAACAGCCCCGGTGCGCGTACTCCTCGTGACCCTGCACCCGCGAAGTCGCGGAGCCCGAACCCTCGAGGAGACCTGAGCAATGCGTGGACCGAACGGACGACGCGGGCTGGCCATGCTTGGGCTGGCGATGCTGTTCGCCGGCGGGTTCGGGTTCGCCCCGGCCGCCGCGTCGGCGGCGTCCGGGCACGGTGGCGACGCAACCATCTGGACCATTCAACCCACGCCGAACCGCAGCAACGACTTCAACCAGCTCTCCGCGATCTCGGCGAACACCGCCTCGGACGCGTGGTCGGTGGGCACGTTCCGGGGACCGTCGTCGAACGCCTACAGGACACTCATCGAACACTTCGACGGAACGTCGTGGCATGCCATCCAGAGCCCCAACGCCGGCACCCTGAACAACGAGCTGAACGGAGTCTCCGCGGATTCCGGGACGGACGCCTGGGCCGTCGGGTTCCGTGAGGTGGGGGCCAACGACAGGACGCTCACCGAGCGCTGGAACGGCACCAGATGGTCCGTGGTGCCGAGTCCGAACGTCGGTTCGAGCAGCAACGACCTCCGCGGCGTGGTGGCAATCTCGCCGAACGACGCCTGGGCCGTGGGTGCGGTGGGCTTCACCGCGGCGACGCTCGCCGAGCACTGGGACGGATCGGCCTGGACGGTCGTCCCCACCCCGACCTCGCTGGGAGGCGGCAAGCTTTCGGCGGTGGCCGCCGTGGCCTCGAACGACGTCTGGGCGGTCGGCGCGGTCGGAGACGGCGACGACGGCGCCCTGGCCGAACACTGGGACGGCACGGCGTGGAGCGTCGTGCCGTCCGCACCCGTCTCCGGAGAGGCGCTCTTCGCCAGCGTGACGGCCGTCTCCTCCTCCGACGTGTGGGCCGCTGGGTCGAAGGGGAGCCAGACCCTGATCGAGCACTGGGACGGCTCAGCGTGGTCGGTGGTGCCGAGCCCGAACCCGCTGCCCACGTCGAAGGGGAACAACTTGCTGACGGGTGTCACGGCGAACGCGCCGAACGACGTCTGGGCGGTGGGGAGCACCCTCGACTTCACGCTGGGCGGCCTCGAGCAGACCATGACCCTGCACTGGGACGGCACCGCGTGGGGGGTCGTGGCCAGCCCGAACCAGGGGACGGGCAGCAACCTCCTGCTCGGTGCGGACTCCCCCGGCGGCGGGGTCGTGTTCGCCGCGGGGTCCTTCCTCGGTTCGGGCGGGACGAGCCGAACCTTGGTGCTTCGAACAACCCAGGGGTAGACGTTCGAGCCCGAACCGTCCTACCGAGGGGCCTCGGCGAAGGTCCTCAGGATCTGCGACATTCGGTCTGCCGGTGCGCCGATACCAGCGCTCGACCATCTGGGTTCGCTGACAGAGGGCCTTTTGGGGCTGGGGAGGCCGGTCTCTTGACACTCTTGACTTGTCGTGCTTGACAGCCGTAGTGTTGCCCTTAGTCGCCTTTGAGCTTATGGGGGGGGCGCGAACTGGTCTGGTCCAGGGAAATGCGCAGTATGACCGGGAGGAGCGGTCCATGATGCAGCGATTAGTTGTTGTCGGGTTGTCCCTTGGCTTCGTCGTCGCGACAAGCGGGACTGTCGTCGCAGCCCAAACCAAGGACAACGTGATCAACGAGTACTCGATCCCGACGCTGAACAGTCTCTCCGGCAGCATCGTTGCTGGGCCAGACGGGAACCTGTGGTTCACGGAGTCCGGGGCCAGCAAGATCGGCCGGATCACGACCCTCGGTGGGATCACGGAGTTCCCGGTCCCAACGGCGAACAGCATGCCGCTCGGGATCACGACCGGAGCTGACGGAAATCTGTGGTTCACCGAGGCGGCGGGCAACAAGATCGGACGGATCACGCCCACCGGGACGATCACCGAGTTCGTCGTGCCGACACCCGCCAGCACGCCGTGGATCATCACGGGCGGTCCCGATGGGAACCTGTGGTTCACCGAGATTGATGCGAACAAGGTCGCACGGCTCACCCCATCTGGGACCTTCACCGAGTTCGCCGTGCCGACCCTGAACAGCGCTCCGAGCGGGATCACCGGTGGCCCCGATGGGAATGTGTGGTTTACCGAGAGCTTCCGGAGTAACGTCGCTCGAATCACCCCGTCTGGGGTGATCACTGAGTTCAGGATCCCTTCGGGCGGTGCCTCGGCTCGCCGGATCACCGCCGGTCCGGATGGGAACCTGTGGTTCACCGAGTACGCCAGGAACAAGGTCGCCAAGCTCACCCCTGCCGGCTCGATCACCGAGTTCAGGATCCCGACCAAGAAGAGCACACCCGTGGGCATCACTGCCGGCCCGGATGGCAACGTCTGGTTCACGGAACGGACGGGCAACAACATTGCACGGACAACGACATCGGGAGTGATCAGCGAGTTCGCGAGCCCCACCGGTGGTTCGCAACCCATCGGCATCGCGACGGGGTCAGACGGAAACATGTGGTTCACGGAGTTCGCAGCGAACAAGATCGGCCAACTCGAGCTCGACGACGACTGAGAGCCCAGCTCGACTGGTGTGCCGGGGGGTAATTGGACAAAGGCTGGGGAAGAGTGCCGTGGCGTGGCTCTCGAGCGACTGTATGAACCGTGCCGGGTTCACCGGAGGCTCGGATCTCTGAGTGTGGCATCTTCCTCGGAGCCCTCCCTGCTCCAGTAAGCGGCCTCGAACTCTGCGGGCGGGACGTAGCCGATGGGCTCCAGGAGCCGACGGTGATTGAAC
>WNGK01008427.1_pt1 | contig 11946 bp, 14 predicted proteins | sample 5400601 | NCBI WGS metagenome assembly WNGK01 (sample SAMN13153376, study PRJNA577476) | soil metagenome | isolation source: 60 cm soil or saprolite under Garry oak tree replicate 1 | place: USA:California | collected 2016-06-15
GTTTCTGATTCCCTATGGAGGTTGGGGTTGTCAAGCGGGCTGGTGGGCTGGCTTGACGTTGGTGGCCTGCCGGCCAAGACTGGCCGGTGGGGAGGGCCGCCTCGTTGCGCCTTGAGCGCCACTTTGATGTCCTGTGAGGACTTGCTGAGGGGCCTTCCCCCTTGTCTTGCGGCTGCGTCGCCGGTGGCGGACCTCCTCGGGCACGGTGTAGCGCTCGGCGATGATCTGCCTGGCCTCATCTGGGGTGACCGGGGTGTTGTCGGTGTCGCAGATCACCTACGGCATGCCGCGGTCCATGACCGTCCAGGCCCGCTCTGCGAGGTGGGCGGCGACCACACAGACGGCGCCGAGGTGGTCCTTGCCGCGCTGGACCATTTGCACGTAGTAGATGCGGGCGAGCTGGGGGTCGAGGTGGCGGGCGGTGTCGGCGGCACGGTGAAGGGTGGTGCGCAGCAGCCGGTTGCCGGCCTTGGAGATGGGCTGGCTCTTGCGGTCGCTGTTGCCAGTCTCGGACGCGCGTGGGGCAAGCCCGGTGAAGGATCGGAACCTGCCGGCGGTAGGGAACCGGTGGGCGGGGCCCATGGTGGCGGTCAGGGCGGGCCCACCGATCTGGGCCAGGCCGGGCAGGGAGCGGGCCAGCTTGAGCGGGCCAGGCCCGGCGGTAGCAGTACTCCCGCTGGGCGGCATGGCGCTCGAGCTCAGCTTGGTGGCCCTGAGCAGGCGGACCTCGGTTTGGACCTCGGCGGCCAGGTCGGTGAAGGCCACCGCGGGGTGGTCGTCGTACAGCTGCAGCGAGGCGTGGGCGGCGTGGAGCCACTGGGCGGCGCGACCGGTGTGCTGCTGGCCGTGTGAGGCCGTGCGGATCAGCCGGCCAAGCCGGGCCTGGCCACACCGCAGCAGCGCATGAGGGTCGGCGCCGGTGCGCTCCAGGACCGCCAGGTCGGCGCGGCCGAGGTCACCGGTCAGCGGACTGGTGGGCAGCAGCTGGCGGACCAGGGTCTTGATGCGGCGCTTGTGATCGGCCGCTTGCTGGGTGAGCCGGTCGCAGGCGCGCACGCGGCGGTCCAGCGCCACCCGCTCAGCGCTGGGCAGCTGCAGCGCGTGCAGCCCGGCCGGGTCGACCAGGGGCAGCCGCGCGAGCGTGTCGGCGTCGATGCCGCCTGCCTTGGCCTGCCGCGACAGCACCCGGCGCAGAGCATGCGCACAAGGCCCGAGCTGACGCGGTAGAGGGTGTGCCCGCGGCTGGTGAAGAACACCGCGATCGGCAGCCAGGAGGGCCCGGTCGGCTCCAGCACCACCTCCAACCGCGTCCTCGGCGTGGCCCCTTGAAGGGCGGCCCGCTCCACCTCGACCAGGCTCTCAACGGTCGGCACCGCCTTGCGCCGGCAGACCACGCTGCCATCGCCTGCCAACCGATACCTGACCATGACCGACCTCGAAGCGATGAACCAGTCCAGCCGGAGCATAACCGACATCGACTGGCGTGCTGCCGACCCTGCCCGAGAGCGCTTCCGGGGCTCTTCCGAGACCCTTCCAGCCGTCTTCCCACAGCCGTCCGGAAGCGGTCCGGGTCCTTGCCGGAAGCGGCCTGCGGAAGGCTTGCCTGGCACGGCATTCCCTGGAGCGACAGCGCGCCCTGGGGACACCACGGCACGAAAGGCAGGCGATGGCGTGGCAGAGCGGCAGGGTCCGACGAGTGGCGACGACCATGGGCCCGCACGGCACAGGCTGACACCGCGGGTCGGAATCGCCGGCGCCCTGATGGCTGGGACGCTTGGGGTCAGCCTCACTCCAGGCCTATCGGAGCGGGTCAGACTGATCGCCGTAGCCCTCGAGACTGTCCAAGCGGGAGGTTGGGGTTGCGTCTGGTTGCTTCTCCAGCGCCAGAGCCAGCGGATGGCGCTTGACTACCTCCGCACCATGCCGGATCCCAGCTCGGTGATCGTGCGGGCCGACGGCTCGATCGAGGTCCGTTCCAGGGGTCGCTCAGGTCGACGGTGGCGCCGCGGGAGACGGCCCTCCCGTCGGCGGCGTGGTCGGGGCGGCAGGAGACACGGTCCGCCCGGACCATGAAGGTGATGCACGGCCTCCGGTCGGAGCTCCCCAAGCGGTCGGAGGAGGTCCCGAGCTGTTCGCGCCGTCGTCCGCGGTGCTGCTGCTGCGTGGGGTGCTGGGTGGCGGAGATGATCCCCACGCCAAGCGCGCGGCCCAGAGTGGCGATGCGCTCCAAGGTGGCGATCGCGGTTGGTGAGTCGCACAGGCGGCCCTGCTCGTCGATGACGATGACCAGCGCGGGCCGGGTGAGGCTTGGCTGCCATTCTTTAGCGCCGTCGTGGGCGAGCAGGTCGCCGTGGGCGTTCATGACCCGCTCGGCGGCCCGGAGGAGCTGCTCGGCGTTGGCGACGGTGTCGGCGATCCGGCCGGGCTCAAAGACCGGCTCCCAGGCTTTGAGCTCCAGGCCGTGCTTGAGGTCGATGCCCCACAGGACCGCGTCAGAGCAGGCGGCCAGCCGTCGATGCACACGTACCGGCGGTGCCGGGTCCTGCACGCAGATCGAGGCGCTGTGGCTTGAGGTGCAGTCAGTGCAGTCAGTGCCTTCCGCCTCTCTCATTCCGTGCGTCCAGGCGCTTCCCGCCGGCATGGTCGGCGTGCTCCACGTCAGGGATGGGGAGTCGATGCTCGACCTCGGCCGCGCTAGTTTCAGCATCAATATCAACGCGGGTCACCGGCCGCAAGTGGGCACCGAGGCCGGGAGCGTGCTGATCCGGCTCGCGGCCGCGTGCGACGTGCAGACGGCGGGGGATGGGGTGGACCGTCGTGCGGGGCGTCCGGCGCTTCCAGGTCGAGGGACCCCGCGGCACGCCCACGGTGGCCGACGTGTTCCCCGGCGGCTGCGTCACCTACCGGCCGGGGCCCAGCGCGGGCGGGTCGGCCGGGTTGCTGGACCAGGCCGAGCGCGCTGTGGTCTTCCGGACCCGCGACGACCTGCGCGAGGCCCTCGGGCGGCGCTCCGGCGGCAGGCTCGAGCTCGACTCGAAGGGGCGTAAGGGCGCGTAGAGGAGTAGCTGGGCCATGCCCCGACCGTCTGGGACAAATCCGTAGTCAAGCAGCCCAGCACGCCGGAGAGCAGACCCATGGGCCAGGGATCGCGCTAAGCGGGCTTGGGAAGGCATCAGCCTGACTCAAGGAAGTGAACACTTTGCCACGCGAGTGTTCGCGAATGACCCTAGAACTAGCACGTTGCCGAACCCCTGGAGTCCACGTGGCGCGTCCACGCCTTGACGGCGTCCGCGCCTTGACGTAGGCGTGTGCTCGGCGGCCGGCGGCTGCCAGTCGTTGTGGCATCCACGCATGCGGCATCCATGACCAGGGCCATGCCCGTTCGCCGTTGGCTGCCGCCGCCTGACGGCTTGGCCTTGACCGGTTGCGGTGCCGACCAGCGCTCGGCTGCGCTGCTGCGGCGGCGCCCGGGGTGCCTTGGCGCATCCGTCGAATCCGATCGGCATCGAGCAGTCCCTATAGGGGCTAACTTGTTTCCTACCTTCGGGAGCACTAGCGTAGTCGCCCATGTACGCACCTTGGCCCTGTAGGAGGGCCTTCGCGGAAGTCTTGCCGTTACCAGCCGATCTGCGCGGGATGGCATGTTTGTAACGGGTGCAGATGGAAGCGACGCCCGTGCCGACGACATGGCGAAGCGCTGGACCGCCCAACTGGCTGGGCCCCTCCTGCTGGTCGCCGCCACTGCCGGGCTGCTGCGGCAAGGCGTTTACTATCCCTCAATGCAGCGGTTCGTCGGCCTGCTCATCGGCGCGGCGACTCTGCTCGGGTTGGCCGCATGGCCGCTGACCAGAGACGACGTCCGCCTGCTGCCAGTCGTTCCAGCGTTGGCCTTGGCCGCCTGGGCAGTCCTTGATGCCGCCTTGGCGGGCGTTGCCGATGCCGGTGCCGGGCCGGCGCTGCTGCTGGTCGGGGTCGTTGCGGTGCTGCTGGTCTGCCGTCGCCTCCGACAGCAAGACCGGGAGATCGTGCTGGCCGGGGTGACCTGCATCGGCCTGCTGGTGGCCCTGACCGGCTGGCTGGGGGTCGCCGGCCGGGTCGGTTCCTGGGCATTTCAAGCCCAGGGTCTGTGGCGCGCCTCGTCGACGTTGACCTATCCCAATGCGACGGCTGCGGTGCTGGCGCCCATCAGCCTGCTGGTGCTGGGGCGACTGGTGGGGACGCCCGGTTCGGTGCCACTGACGTTGGCGGCGACCGGGCTGCTGGCCGGGCTGGCCGCGACGATGAGCCGGGCGGGCGCGCTGGCCCTGGTGGTCGGCTTGGTGGTGCTGGCCGGGCTGCGGGGCCCTCGTGCGGTCGCGTGGGCCGCGGTCGGCCCGTCGGCGGGCGCCCTGGTGGCACTGGTCTGTCTGCTGCCGTCGATGCCGGCCGCCGGCCCGCCCCGGCCGGCGCTCGCGCTGGTTGGCCTGTGCGCCGGGCTGGCCGTTGCCGCGATGGTGGTGCGGGTGCGGCGGTGGCCGGCGCTCGCGCTGCTGGGTGGCGTCCTCGCCGTCGGCGTGGTCGGGCTGCTTGCCACCGGCGGCGGGGTGGGCGGCGCCGCCCACACGGTCGCCCAGGCCCGGGTCAACCTCGCCTCCCGCGACCGGACCGGCGCGCTGCACGGGGCCCTGCGGCTGGTCGCCCAGCACCCCCTGACCGGCACCGGACCCGGACACGCCCAGCTGCGATGGAAGGGGCAAGGCCATGGGGCCCAGCTGTTCGCCTACGTCCACAACGAGTATCTCCAGGTCGCGGCGGAGCTGGGTCTGGTGGGCCTCGTCCTGCTCGCGGTCCTGCTGGTGGCAATCGCCTGTCTGCTGTGGCGCGCGCGCCACCGGCCGCCCGGGTGCCACTTGGGCTGGCGCGGCCGCGGCGGCGGCAGCCTTCGCCACCCACAGCGGCTTCGACTTCGTCTGGCACCTACCAGCCATCGTGCTCACCGTGACGCTGCTGGTCGGCGCCGCACTCCCGACATCCGACACCGCTCCTTCCCCCCAGCCATCCCCACCCATGTAAAGGAACCCAATGAGAACCAACCTGCGCATTAAGGTTGCCACCGCGGTAGCCGCCGTCCTTGTCGGCGGCCTGCTCGCGTGGTTTGCCACCGCCGGTCCTGCCGTGGCGTTCTTCTCCGGAGGGCTGTTCCTCGACGTCCAAGTCAAATCCCCGGCGACGCTGCTCGCCAAGGGAGCCGCCGTGCAGGTGCCGGTGGAGGTCACCTGCAACGCGACCGGCACCGTATCTGTCTCTGTCACCGTGACCCAGAAGTCGGGATCAGGCGTCGCTCGGGGCTCCGGCTCGACTCAGGTTGGCTGCGCCGGATCGGGTGAGCAGATCACGGTCCTGGTCCAAGCCACGGCAGCCAAGCCGTTCAAGAAGGGCGACGCCGTCGCAACCGCCGAGATCTTCGGCTGCAACAACGTCACCTGCGGCAGCGAGACAGATAGCGAGGTCATCCAGATCACCACGACCGCGGCGCCCACCACGACCGCGGCGCCCACCACGACCGCGGCGCCCACCACGACCGCGGCGCCCACCACGACCGCGGCACCACCGACCACCGCGGCACCCACCACGACCGCGGCGCCGACGACCACCGCGGCGCCAACGTCCACCGCCGGCTAATCCCAGCGGACCTGAGTTCCCCGCGCGTCAAGTCCGTGTCCTCAAGCCGTCGCGTCCCTGTCCCGCCAGAGCATGACCACTGCCTACCACAGGGACAGCCCGCAGTTGACGCAGGAACCTGTAGGCCAGGTGGTGGGTGCTTCGGATACGTTGGATGCCACGTTCAGCCGCGGCGGTCACCTCGGCAAGGGTGTCACCGGCCAGGTTGGCCAGCTCTACCCCTTTGAGGCTGGACCACAGCGCCTCGACCGGGTTGAGCTCGGGCGCGTAGCCGGGCAGTGGCTCCACCACCAGCCAGTGTCGCTGGCACCGCAGCCAGCCGCGCATCCGTTTGCTGCGGTGGGCGGGCAGCCCGTCCCACAGCAGGGTCGCCTTCTGCCCACCGAGGAAGCGGCGCAGCCCCTCCAGCGCGCCGATCAGGGTGTCGGTGTCGTAGGCGCCTGGCTGGTGGCGGAACGCCAGCTGTGCGCCACCACCACCCGACCCGTAGCACAACGCCGCAGCCATGGACGCCCGCTGCCATTTGAAGTGGTAGCGGATGACCGGGGTGCGGCCGCGTGGCCCCCAGGTGCGTCGGGTGACGGGGACCAAAGAGACCCCGGCCTCGTCCCAGAACACGATCGCGGCCCGGCGCCGCCGGGCGTTGCGCCGATCCACCAGACCAGGTCGTAGTCGGCGCCGTAGCGGTGGGCGTACTCGATCGCCAGCTGGGTCTTGCCGACCCCGCCCAGCCCATGCACCGCGCCGGCCTGCACCACTGCCCCAGTCGACTTCTCGGTGAGGTGTCGGCGGAGCATGGGCAGCAGGTCGCCGCGGCCGGCGAAGTGCGGGTTGCGTGGGCGGACGTTGAAGATCGCTGGGCGGCGGCCAAGGAAGGACGCTGCGCCCGCTCTGGCAGGGGCACCCGGGTAGGGACGCCGGCCGGCCGGCTTGGCCCGGCCGTGACCGAGCCCGGCGCGCAGCCGCTCTGCGGCTGCCTGCTCATCCAGGCCCACCAGGTCGATGTAGACCCGGGTCCGCAACAGCCCCGGCGGCGCACAGTCCTCGATGCGCACCGGCACCAGCAGCCCCGCCTGCGGTGGGGTCCTTGGCGAAGACCGCATGCCACTCCGCCGCCGCGAACACCGACGCAAGGTAGCGTTGCGACAGCACCGCGATCGTCCGCTTGGTCTGCTGGATGGCCTGGTGCATCTACTCGACGAAACCGCTGCCCAGCCGGAAGTCCCGGGCTTGCAGCAGCGTAGTGTGCCCGTCCTGTTCCAGGGTGTCGGCGATCCATTCGGCCCAGGCTTGGTCGGCGCCGGTGTAGCTGATGAAGAAGTCGCGCTGCTGGTCCCACCTGCCCACCCCGACCGACCTGCTTGTGTCTGTGCCTGCTGCGGCGCTTGTCCTATCACGTCCCGTCGGACTCTGGCAGGGCGGACGAGACCAGAACAGGGAACTGTGGGTGAGGCAGTGACCAGCAGCGAAAGGCCGGTAGGTAACCCTCTGGTGTGTAAACGCTTGAGCACGCGAGGGTTCGCGGATGTCTCCCGAACGCCGCGTTACCGCCGTATGGTGTAAAGCGTTGCTGTCCTGGTGATTGTGCGGCAGCGGACGACAGGCTGCAACCTCAGGGCTGGTGGTCAGGGCTCCGGCGTTCGCTCGATATGCCCGATGATGCGGTAATGACCGATAGTGTGGAGCAGGCAGGAACTTCCGAGATCATGCGGTTCTCACAGCCTCATGACCACGGTGGAAGCCCCTGCCTGCCGCGGCCGCGATGAGCTGCCGCAGGCAATCAACCGTGATCGGAGGATCGTCATGGCACCACCAGACGTTTCCTTGCCGCCCTACATCCGCCAGGCTGGCGAGCATCAGCGCCTGGCCTATACCGGCGGCCACGAGCTGGCCGTCGTCCTCGACGCCGTCATCACCGACGGCCAGCTCACCGTCATCGACGTGCATGCCCGGCGCGGCGACGCCTCACCGGTCCACATCCACAGCCGCGACGACGAGGCGTTCCTGCTCCTGGACGGGGCCATGACCATCTGGGTCGGCGACCAGCGTCATCAGCTGCGCCCCGGCGGGATCGCGTTCCTGCCCCGCCAGATGCCGCACGCCATCCGCTACGACATCGCCTCCCGGGCGCTGGTCCTGTCCACCCCGGCAGGGTCCCAGGAGGGGGTGTTCCGGGCGGCCGGCTGGGACCTGAGTCAACCCAGGCCCAACGGCTGGCAGATCCCGCCGGAGGCGCTCCGCAAGGCAGCGGAGCAAAACGGGGTCACCCTGACCGGGCCGCCCCACGGCCTGGACGACTGAGCGCCTTACGTTCTCTGAGAAGGCTCAGCGGTGCTGTCTGCGCCGGCCTCCCGCCGCCGGCTCCGCCCGCCCAGCGCGCTGCCGGGCCGGACGCGAGCGGGGAGACCTTTGCGGCCGCCGATCGGGTGGACGGTGGGCAGCGCCCAGTGCGGGCGGAGCGGAAGTGCAGGTGCCCGGCGAGCTGGTTCAGGCCGAGCAGGCCGGCGGCGCCGGCCGCGCTGAGGGCGGCCAGCGCCAGGGGGGTGTCGCGGCGTCGCAGTGCCGCCACCACCAGGCCGAGCAGGATCACGATTGGGATCACGAGCAGGTACGTGGCGGCAAGCAGGGCGGCAAGCCGGAGCGGCTGGCGCTGGGCGATGCGGTTGAGGGCCTCGACGGTGGCGCGGTCAACCTGGAACATCGGCGGCCTTCTGCTGGTCAGCCGGCGTTGCAGGTCGTCCTCACCGGGGCGACTGCGCCGCACGCGTGGCACCGAGGCAGCCGCACTCGTCGGAGTCCTCGCCAGCCGGAAAGGCGCTCGCGGAGCACGCCCCCGCTTGCCTGTGCTCCTTCTGCCCGGAGCTGGCGGGGATGTGCCGGCCGTGATCACGCTCGACCATAGCCGTGCCGCGATCGCGCTGATGGGGCGCCGGTCGAACAGCGGCGTCCGCAAGGACAGTCTCGGCTACGCGGAGGCGACCTCGGACCTTCGGCCGGTGAGAAACCAGACACCGATCGCGCAGAGCACCGCAACAACAATGCCAGCGATGGCCCGCTTGATGTGGTGGTGGGTCGACCCAGCCAGATACCCCGGGAACCACGTCGGCAGCTTGCCGGACGGGGTCGCGAAGTAGTAGATCCCGGCCACCAGCGCCAACAGGCCGATGATGACCAGGACGACCACGATGAGCTGGGCTGATGAACGTCTCCCTGTTGTCGCCATCGCGTCCTCCTCTTGGACGGAGCGTTCGGCGGAATCTACTACGGGACCGAGGTCCCGCGACGCATGGGCCCCGACGCGAACGCCCGGGGCGCGCAGTCGGGGCGCGATGCTCAGCGGTCGCCGTGCACCGGGCGCGCTGTCTGCCCAGCGACGTTTAGCTCAGGAGAGGTGAACGCTTTACAACGCAAGACTCCACAAATCACCCTAGACGGCGTATCCACGCCGTAAAGCATTAACCGGCTACTGAGGATTCTCCAGCGCCGATACCACCGCCGCAAGGTTCTCCCGGTGCTTGAGCGGGTCAAGCCGCTTCGATCAGTCTGGCCGTAGTGGTGAGCTGCCCGGAAGGTCGAGCTCGAACCAGATCGTCCTCCCCGCCAGGTCCTCGCGAACCCCCCAGCGGCGCGCCAAGGTCTGCAGCAGCTGTAGGCCACCCCGCTGGGCGACTGGAGGTCGGATGCGGTGCCGCAGCCGAGCAGGGCCGCCGTCGTCCGACACCTCGACCCAGAGTCGGTGATCGACCACGGCCAAGGCGACCTCGAAGGTGCCATGGCCCGGCCCGGCTGGCGTCTGGTCAAGGATGCTGGTGACGGTTTCGCTGACTAGTAGGCGGGCCGTCTCCCGCAGCTCGGAGCCGCGGGGTAGGGTTTCGGTGACGAACCGGCGGGCGGCGGCGACCTGGTCGTGGTGCCGCAGAAATCGTTTGCGCCTGGTAGGTGCGGTGTCAGCGTCATCCGGTCGCATTGGCCCTCCTAGGGGGTCGGAGGCCATCTGCCGGAACCATTCAAGCCATGTCATATCCGCCCTGGCGGTCCCCGCAACGCACGTCCGAGCGGTCGGGGCCGACAGTCGGCAGCTATGAGCGGTTTCGGTCGAATCGGCTGTGCGTCCCGGCATGATCGGCAAGGACATTGGTGCAAGGCTCCTCGCCTGGATCGGGCGGCCCGGGCTGGGCAGGTTGTGCGGCTCCTTCGTTCAGGCTGGTGCCAGCGACAGCTCAACGACCACCCGCCCCTGCTCCCGGCGGTCGCGGGCGCGCACCCCGGTCAGCGGGCGGCCGAGCAGCTCGCGGACCGGCGCGTCCAGCACGCCAGCAAGGTCACCGGCCCGTCGGCCAAACGGCCGGTCCAACCGGCTGAGCAGGGCCTCCGACGGGTCCTCCCGCGCGTCGGGCGGCGACGGCTCGGCCAGGACGACCCTGGCGTGGGTGTCGTCCAGCGCGACCACCGCCGGTTGCAGCGCCAGGCCGGTTCCCGCCGTCCACAGCGTCGCCACCGCATCGGCGAGCTGCTGGAGCGGCTGCTGGCTGTCGAGCTGGCCATCGGCCCGGGTAGGTAGGTCGAGCGTGGCTGCGGTCATCTCGCACCTCCTCGTACCTTCGTTGCCGCTTCGTGCTGGGGTTGTGACCTACCCGTGACCGATAGGCATCACACGCATCATCGGTACTTGTACCTACCTATTCCGCAAAGCGGCGTTACCAGGACGATATTCTGTTCTCGGATGATCGGGCGTGGTCGAAGAAGCCGATCAGCCGCTCGTGCCCTTCTCGCCTGACCCGCTCGGGGCTTGCTCGCGTTAGGCAGGGTGGGCCGCGGGTAGGCATGACTGACCCACCCGGTTAGGCGCTGCCCGAAGGGGTGGCGGCCACGCAGCTGACGATCCCCGCTTCCCCGGCCCACCTTGCCAGCCTTCGACACGCGGCCCGAGCTAGCCTGCGCGAGGTGCCCAGCGAGGTCGCCGAGGAGATCGTACGTGCTTGCGACCGATAGCCCGCCGGTACCCCGACAGGCCAGCCATCCGCCGAGGCCTGCCGCTGCAGCCTTTGGCGGCGCTGTATCGAGATAGCGGGTCCTTGACGCTGGCGGCGTGGCTGCGAGGCGACGATCTCGTGTCGACATGGCGCTGCCGGTCGCCTCCGACCGACGTGTGCTTTAGTTGTACGTCATGCCCGCGCGGTCAAGCCGTACAGCCGAGTTGATGGCGGTGCAGCGAGCGCTTGAGTCGGCACGGCTGCGATCGTCTCGGCTGTTTTGCGACGCCTTCGCCCAGCACTTTGTATCCCGGCGGTGGCGGCTGGTCATAAGGGCAAGCCGCGTGGGGGCGGTCCGGCGCGCGGTCGAGGTGCTCTACGACCGGGTGGCGGGCCCGGGCCCGCGCGCCTCTGCGGTGGCGCGGACCGCCTGATCGACGACCTCGTCAGCGACGCGCGCTCCTGGATCGGCCAGCTCGTCATCCTCGGGGCCGGCTTCGACAGCCGCGCCTACCGGCTGCCTGGCCTGGAGCCGGTGACCGTGTTCGAGGTCGACCACCCGGCGACCCAGCAGGCCAAGCGAGAAGTCCTTGGCCGCGTCCTGGCAGGCATGGTGGCTGGGGACCCGCTGGCCTGGCACGTGCGGTTCGTGCCGGTCGACTTCGAACGCGATGACCTGGGACGGGCACTGCGGGGCGCTGGGTACCGGGACAGCGCGCCGAGCCTGTTTGTGTGGGAAGGCGTGACCAACTACCTGACATCCGCTGCCGTCGACCAGACGCTGGGCGCCGTACACGGCCTTGCCGCCACCGGCAGCCTGCTGGTGTTCACCTACGTCGACCGGGCCGTGCTTGCGGGCGATGATTCCCGGTTCCCCGGAGACGCGCCGCTGGATCGAAGGCGTCCGGCGCAGGGGTGAGCCGTGGACGTTCGGCCTGGCTCCGGCCGAGGTTGCAGAGTTCCTCTCCCGCCGCGGCTTTGGGCTCATCGGCGACCTGTCCACCGCCGAGGCCGGCGAGCGGTACTTCCAGCCGCTGGGCCGTCGGGAGCGGGGATCGTCGCTGTATCACGTGGTCACGGCCTCGGTCCTGGCAAAGGCATGAGCTCGCGCGTCCACGGGGTCTGGGCGCATGGAGGGCGTCGGATGCCGATCGGTGCCGGGGATGGCCAGGCCGGCCACGATCGGCCCCGGTGCCCGCAGCAGGTGGGCGAGCAGCTCGACGGGGTCACAGCCTTGCTGGCTGGCGGTGCGCAGCACACTGGTCGGGACCTGCCAGGTGCCGGCACCAGCCCAGGTACGGTTGCCGCCCCA
>WNGK01006890.1_pt1 | contig 11945 bp, 8 predicted proteins | sample 5400601 | NCBI WGS metagenome assembly WNGK01 (sample SAMN13153376, study PRJNA577476) | soil metagenome | isolation source: 60 cm soil or saprolite under Garry oak tree replicate 1 | place: USA:California | collected 2016-06-15
AGGCAATATTCGCAGAGGAGTTCTGGAAGAGGAAGCATTTCATCTTCTTCGACTTCCTCTGCAAGAGCGGAGACCAGCAAGTCAAGCTTGATGGGCGCGAACTACAGGAATACGTTTGGGAGTATCCTGGCGCGGCGTTTAGGCCGGAGCTCGACTCATTTACGCGGAAGACGTTAGAGAAGTATCTTCAGAGAAGCTGACTCATGACTCGCAGGATTCGACGACTTAGATGCTTAGAAAAGTTTGAGGGACGTTTGGGAGGTTGCTATATTAGTCCCGCGACCGTGACCGTGACTGTCACTTGCGTCGTATGGGATACAGTGCCACTTGTGGCGGTGATTGTGACAGTGTAGGTTCCTGGCGTGGTGAGGAGCGATGCTGACACTGTCAATGTTGATGAGCCTGTGCTTCGGGGTTGTAGATTCACCGTGGATGGCGCGAGAGATGCGGACGGATTCGAGGGCGAGAGGCCGGCGGTCAGACTGATGGGAGTCACTTGGGCTGACAAGCCTACTCCTCCGGAGAATCCGTTCATGCTCGTTAGTGTCACCGTGGACGTGCCGGACGAACCGATCGAGATGGAGAGGGATGCTGGGCTGGCTGCGACGCTAAAATCTCCAATGTTTAGAGAGACACTTACTGTGCGTGTGACTGTCCCGTTTGTCCCACTCACCAAGACGGTATAGTTGCCCAGAGACGATGCAGCAGTTGTAACCGAAAGATTGGAATTCGCTATTCCACCCGAGGGTACTACGACGCTGGAGGGGGTCATTGTCGCCGTGGGGGAAGGTCCAACCGTACTGGAAGCGGCCGAGACCATTGTCGAGAATGTGATGTTGCCCGAGAAGAGGTTGAATGTGTTGACGGTAATAGCGGAACTGCCGGTCAGGCTGGCTAGGAGGCTTAAGCTGTTCGGATTGGCGCTGAGGTAGAAATCTGCGGGGGTGTTTGAGATCCTCCACGCTGTGAGGGGATGCAGCTCCCATCCTGAGAAACTGTGAGCGGAGTCGCTAAGATGATCCGGGTCCCAGAAAACGAAACCTTGAACGTCAATCAGTGATTTGTAAGCTGCAGTCTCCGCCACAAGAGTGTTGTTGTCGCAGGCAGTGTTTGGTCCGCAGTAGCTAGCGCCCTTCCAGTCATGATCAATCTCCGCGTGAAGTGTATGCATGCAGCCTGTTGTGTTGGAGGAGTCGCAGTTAGAGTATCCAGGAGTAAGGATGTTGAATGTGCTGTCTGACTGTGGACCATTGGGGTATGGAGCACCACCGTTTATCCGCTGGAAAGTCGTGTTCCAGTCCTCCTCGGCGCGGTAGCCTCTCTGCACACCGTTGATCTGGACGAACGCAGAGACTACCTGTCCGTTCGCGTTCGTAAAAGTGCAAGGGGGCCCGGGTGAGATCCACGCAGGCGGAGTGGATGAAGATGGAGTTAACCATCTCTTAGTATTATCGGGTCCGTAGGGAGAAGTTATTCCGGGATTGAAGACGCTGCCTTGCTCTGTGGCTCCGCCCAGTGAGCTAGTCTGATTTCCGACAAGCTGTTCCACGGTCACTAGCACCGGTGTGCAGCTAACTTTCGGGTTCCAAGAAAACAACCCGCTCGCTGTGGAGCTGCTGATCGCTGCGACCGGCCGAGGCATCCCGAGGTGACCAAACATCAACACGCTCGCCAGAAGGCTGCAGGCGAGAACCATCACTACGGCTTTCTTGTTCGGAATTATCGTGGCCCCGCTCCTCCTGCTTCAGAGGCTTCAGCCAGATATTTGAGCGGGACGTGTACAAGTGTTTGAGGAGCACGCCTTTCATAGCAATAGTGTGCAAAATGAAGCCTAGCATGACGTTTCTACACAAGTATAGACAGATGTGATGTATGTCAACACCATGCCCTGCAATGACTCACACCAGAGTCAACTCGTCGTTCATCGCAGGACTTGGAGCTGACCGGATCGGCTCCGGACGAGGTCGGCCGAGGTTGTTCAAGCAAGAGTAATGAGCGAGTCTTCGGAAACCGCTTCTGAACGCCTCATGAAATCGGTCTCCAAAACCGGCTTCTAAAACCGGGGCAGGTGCAGAATCCTTTTTCTTCGGGGAAAAAAATTCTCGACTCTGGTGCAGAACCATTTGTAGCCCCCAAGGGTCTGCTCGAGTTTCGCCACAAGAAGGCCCAGGACGCATAACACACGTCCGGAAATCGCCCAGAACATGCCCGAATCTCGAATTCTAGCCCGGTTTTCTGATTCCACAGGTTTCCATGCGTATCTGCAGGGGGAGCAGTCCAGCTTCGAAGATCATCAAGAGAACCCGTTTCGGGTTCTAAACAAAGGTTCTCACCCAGAACGGTTCCAACCAGCAAGACGCCTCCTCAAAAACACCCCGGGGGACTATTAGGGGTCCGCGACGCGGATAAGACGTTTCCACCCGGAGCCCCTGTGGATGCTGGGTCGAAATTCAACAGGAGACGCAGGCCAATCCTTCGCACTGGGTCCCGGCCACTTTGATGCCTTTTCTCCGCTCTAGCTTTATCTTCCAATCCTTGTCCGGTTTCGAACACTGACGAATCTTTGACCCTTGTTGTAGGCGGAGCTAACCGATACTTCAGAATCGGTCTCATCGCAGGCATTCTCGCAATACTCGCCGACTTCCTCCTAGAGCTTGCGCTGTTACGGCAGCTGTCGGTTTTCAACACTGGGCTCGGACTCTGGGTCTTCGTATCACAGTTCCTCATCGCTGCCGCCCTCCTACTGATCCTCGTAGTCGTAGGATCCTTCGCTTGCATGACCGTTCACCGGTCAAGCGGGACGAGAAAGCCCTGGATCGTCTACTACATCCTACTAGGACTCGCAATATTCGGAGCCTTCACTAGCGGCATGAACAGTGGTCTCAGTCTCGACGTGAAATATTCGACCTATCTTGGAAAGGCCGGAATTGACTATCTCAACCTCCAATACCTTGGAGGTGCAGTTATCTGGACGGCTCTCGCTCTAACAGCTCTCTTCATGATCAGCGATCCACGCATCTCCTACGGCGCTGGACAAGACGGAAAGAAGCACCTCTGCATGCACAGCAAACTCTTGGGTCTCCTCCGGCTCTTCCGGAAGGCGAATGTTGGAGATCTAGTTCCTCGCAGGAGATACTATGACGTTGGACCAAGACAGCCGGTACAGTGGGACATTGGAGAGAACCTCGATCACGCGGTACTCTCAAGGAATGGCAAGCTAGAATGGAACGACCGGTTCCCAGTCAAGTCGCCTATCTTCCTAGCTTGGACAGCGATCAAGTTCCTACTAGCCCTCGGAATCGCCGCCATCATATCCAATGACATTGCCCTGAGATTCCTGACTATCCAGAATTACATGACCCAGACGAATAGTTCCTGGGCGGCTCAGATAGGAAATTACTTCGGAATCCTCGGCATGAGACTCGCAGGAACCTACCAGGTCTCGCCTACCTTCGGAATTGATAACGTCTTCACATTCGAAGTCTTCAGACTCATCCTCTCCCTCCTGGGTCTCACTTTCATCGTTCTCGGAATCAGACTTGGTATCTCGATCATACCCAACTTCCTAGTCGGTGTTACAAAGAAAGCCCTAGGAATGTCCCGCCGGGCACTGAGCAACCTCTTCGCAATCATACTTCTACCCTTCATCTTCTCAGTCCTGAGCAGCGGTGCCTGGGTCTTCGACGTTGGCGGACCATTCATCCTCTGGACCCTACTCCTCTTCCTAGCAGCTTTCGCCCTCTTAACAGCAATCAGCCGCAACCAGAGGATACTCCACTTCAAGATGACGCGAGTCAAGGGAATAGTCATCATCGCAATCGTACTAGCCTCGGCAATCGCTCCTCCCGCGTTTGCCACATTCCTGCGCGCACAATCCGGACAGTATATCAGCTACCAGTGGAACCCAGCCTACGTCCCAACGATCCAGTACACCCGATGGGCCTACGGAGTAGACTCTGTCACCAGCGCCAACCTGTCGATGATCACGAGTTACACCAACCAGACCAACGTGTTGAATCACATTCGAATCTTCACGAACTCATCAGCCCGCCTCAACATGAGACCCCTAGTCGGCGTGAACTGGATGTCGATCGACAACGCCCCAGTCGACATCATCTACATCAACGGCACAGAATACTGGGTCTCGATCCTCCAACTAGTCGAAGCCAACTACGCAAACGACGTCGATGTCTGGCGCACCCAACATCTACTTCTCACCCACTCCGAAAAAGTCCTAGCAGTAAACGCTGCGACCACCCAGACCGTCGACATGAGCACGATATGGAACCTAACGCAGACACCCCAAGTCTACTATGGCGAAGGAGGACTGTGGTCTTCCGTCGACGAGGTATACCTGAACATTCCCGGCTTCAACGAGACCCATCTGACAAGCTACAAGGGCCCGCCTAGCTACAACAGCGCCCCCGACTACACATACAAGGGATTCTGGCTGTACTGGAAGTTCTTCTGGCAGGGAAGATTCGACTTTGCCAACGGCAACTACGGCAACATCAAAGCCCTAGAATACAGGGACGTGAACAACAGACTCTCCAACATACTCCTCCCCAACATGCAGATGGACCCGGACCCGTATCCCGTCGTGGACAAGCAAGGAAACATCTACCTGCTACACTGGATCTGGGTCAACTGGCAGAGCCCAACCGACTTCGCCGACTACCCCGAGCACAGTCAAACATCCATCCTGAGACTCTTCGGAGCCGCTCTGACCGACGTGAAAACTGGAGCAGTCACCGGATACCTGTACAATAACGGAAAGACAGACTATGTCACATCCTTCTACCGCTCAATGTACCCCCAGTGGAACCAGCCGATACCGTCTTGGCTCATACCCCAGTTGAGATATCCCGAACAATACTTCAACACTCAACAGGACGTGTACAACTTCTACTTCCAGACGGACCCATTGCAGTGGCAGAGGAACGTGTTCCTCCAATCAACCGAGGATACTCGGTTCATCATCACTCCCATCAATGGAAACCTGGCTTGGGCTGCTGTAAGGCTGGTGGAGATCTACCAGAGTCCGTCCCAGAACTTGGCCGGTCTCTATATTGCTCCCGCAGGAAACCAGACGGGAACAGTATACTTGATCAGATTCCCCGAAGGGACGACTGTTATCGGTCCCAACTCCGCTGCGTCAGCAGTAACCACGGACCCCACTGTCAAGTCACGCCTAACTCTCCACCCTGACTGGACCAGCGGAAACATGCTACTGTATTCGGTCAATGGCGGATTGATCTACGTGATCCCCTACTACGGGACATCGTCAAGTCTCACGGTGCCAGTCATGGTCGCAGTCGTAAACGCGTACACAAAACAGGTCGGGTCCTATGCCATATACAACCCCAACAATCCTACAGAGGTGCAGAGCGCGACAAGTCGCGCGGTCAGCAGCTTAGGGGTTTCAACTGGGACCCAGCAGACCATCAGCGGCAATGTAACTTCGATCAGTTCCTACGTTGTCAACGGGAACACAAGGTGGGTAATTGGAATAAGAACGAACAGCACATCAATCGTTCAAGTTCTCGCCAAGTCTGAAACATTAACCGCTACAGATCAAATCAAAATAGCCACAATTACCAATGGAACCAAGATTACTGTTCTAGTCGACACATCTCAACCACCGCCAATAGTGCTGAGCGTTCAATAGTAACTTCCCAATGGTAATGATCATCTAAAGAAGTTCTAACCTAACGAGTCTTACGGGCGTCCAAGGAATCCCAACTCGCAAAATACAACTCCCTTCTGGCTAAGCACCTGGCACTCAAGAGGGTTTATTCCACAGATCTGACAGATTAATGGCATGTCGAAGTTTCGTCATGCTCAGCGAGCGTTTGAGGACCTTCGACCGTATTTCTGGCCACTCGTTGTTCTGTTGATAGTATCTGTGTTAGCGGTGCCGATGACCCTGGTCTTTCCGTTGCCCATCAAGCTCTTGGTTGACAGTGTCCTCGGTTCTCAGCCTTTGCCCGGGTATCTCACAATTTTCGTGGGATCGCAAGCCTCCAAGACCCTCGCGCTGTGGCTGGCGATCAGCATACTTATGGCAGCTGCAGTCCTGACCTACCTGCAAAACCTAGTGAATGTCTGGTACAGCAACAAAATCGGAAATCGGATGACTCTCGATGTGCGGACCCGTCTGTTTCGACAGATGCAGCGTCTCTCGATCGCCTATCATGATACTATGGGAGCAGCAGACTCAGCTTATCGAACTCTGAACGACGCCCCGATGCTGCGCTCGTTCGGAATCGACAGTCTGATTCCTCTCGCCACTTCCATCTTGACTCTTGGCGCGATGATTCTTGTCATGGTCTTCCTGGACTGGCAGCTCGCCCTGATCGCGCTCCTCGTATCTCCAGTGATGTTCCTTCTCACATTCGTATTTCGGCCACGGATTCGCGCGGGATGGCGTAAGTTTAGGGCGTCGGAGAGTGCCGCTATGGCTGTGGCTCAAGAGAGCCTCGGTGCCTCAAGACTCGTAAAGTCATACGGTCAAGAGGAGCGGAAGAATAAGGAATTAGTGTCTCACTACGACGCAAGTCTGTCCGCGTCGCTGAAAGTCCAGGTTGACAGCGCAATCTACAGTCTACTCGTGGGCATTCTCACAGCCGCCGGTTTAGCGGCCGTGCTCTACATCGGCATCGGCCATGTCCAAGCAGGCCTACTAACCCTCGGAAGCCTTCTAGTCGTAAACTACTACGTGACCCAACTCTATGGTCCCCTGCGAAACGTAGGCCAGTCAATACTCGATATTCAAATGTCGCTGACCGGAGTAGAGAGATATCGCGCTGTACTCGACGAAAAACCCGACGTACCAGAATCACCGAACGCGCGTCCCCTGGTTAGAGCAAAAGGCAGGATCGAATTCCGCAACGTATCATTCGAATACACAAAAGATCATCCAGTGCTCCACGGCATATCCTTCGAACTGCCATCAGGCAACCGTCTCGGCGTGGTCGGTCCCACCGGCTCGGGCAAGACCACACTATCAACACTCCTCCTACGCCTCTTCGACCCGACTGAAGGCGTCATCACTCTTGACATTATCGACTTGAAGGACTACAAGTTAGCGGATCTTCGAAACCAGTATGCAGTGGTCCATCAAGAAACCGTCCTGTTTTCAACGAGTGTTGCTGAGAACATTCGCTTCGCCAAGCCCAACGCAACCATGGACGAAGTTATTGCGGCAGCGACCGCGGCAAAAGCTCATGATTTCATCACAAGTCTACCGAACGGATACGACACCTTGGTGGGTGAGAGGGGAATGAAGTTGTCTGGTGGAGAGCGTCAGCGCATATCCCTCGCTCGTGCATTTCTCAAAGACGCGCCCATCCTCATACTGGACGAGCCTACGAGCTCATTGGATGTTCATACGGAATCGGCGATCCTTGACACGATTCAAGAGCTGATGAAAGGTAGGACTACCATGATGATTGCTCACCGTCCAACTACTCTGAGAGACTGTAACATGATTCTGGTGCTTGAGGATGGTAGAGTGAGTCGAATGACTAGTGAAGTGGATTCGGTCATCTCTGATATGCAGACTGTAAGCGTTCAGACGTGATCCCATGATTACGGGGCGCAGTCAGTTATACCTGAAAGTTGTGGAGCAACGCTGAAGAATTTATTCAGCTGGATTCCAGATCGAACTCTTTGACAAGAGCCATGGCGGTTTTCATGTTTCTGAACACTTCTCTTGGATGGTGAGCGTCGGAGCCAAGGCTTACCCTGCAGCCAGCTTTTGAGCAGGCTATAGCAAGCCTGCGAACCAGCTCAGGGGCGTAGTCGATATCTCTCCCGTTCAGTTCAAGGGCCTTGTTCCTCCTCCTAGCTACTCGTGCAAGGTCTAACAAGAGCTCGTCGAGTTCGGGGGGAGCGATCTTTGAAGCTCTCGTGATTCTGACCGGATGAGAGAGCACTTTGAAGGGAACAAAATCGTTCTCTAGAGCCATTCGTTCAAGCCTAAGATATTCGCGCCAGTGTTCATGAGCCGAGGCCGGGTCAACTATTCCTCTAACGCTTTTCTCGATATCCTTTCCGTCCTCGAATTCGTGAACAGAACAGAGAAGGATATCCCATGCTTCTTGATTGACAAACTCTCCCACCTTCTTCTCGAAGCGCGGGGAAAAGTCAACCTCAAGCCCTCGATTGATCTTCATCCCCGGATATGCTAGTTGGTCGGCTTTCCTGAATTCACCGTCGTATTCCTTCAGGCTCCCGAAGATTCTGCCGCTCGGGTGTATTGATCCAAATCTAATGGATTCTCTGGGCTCTCTGAACTGGGATACGTGCTCCGTGATCGAATACTCACTAATGTTGTTTGCTTTGGCCGCAGCGAGCATATCCGTTATTTCTGCGAGGAGTATGTGATTATGATTGTCAACTAGAGTCATTGTTCCGCGCGTTCATTGGCCGTATGGGTATTCTATGGCTCTGACCCTCGGTTCTCTACTAGCGAAGTTGATGACGAGATCCCGGAGCATTAGGTGTTGGTTCCAGCCGTGGATCATGATCTCTATCGGCTGTACCTGATGGTCTTTTGGTGTGATTCTGAGATATCCGCGGCTGCCTCCCAGGTTCAGTCCTCTCAGAGGACTCTTCATCAGCAATTCCTCTATCTCTTTCTTCGAAAGCTCAAAGTTTTTCTTGCGCTTTATCAGCCAAGGGACATCAATGCTTTTTCGTGAGATGATTCTCTCCGAGAATCTTCTCGATAGAACCCTAAGAGCCTGGTCGGCCAAAATGATGACCAAGGGGAGGAAGACGAATAATATCTCTCTGGATCCGAGCTCAAATAACACCAGCAGATAGAGCAAGCTGATCACTATTAGGTAGGGAGCTAGAAGAGCTTGCGCGAGCAGTCGCATCCTGACGCCGATAATCCGCTGGTCCGTGAAGTAAAGACCGTACCCGCGAGATCTGCCGCGGCCCAGGTAGGTGCTTGCTATGCCTCCGAGAAACAATTCTCCAAACTGTAGGCCCTCTGTCCCCTCGTTCCATTGTAGACCAGACGTGGTTCCCGGCAAGGTAGTCATTGGTTTGGGACCTCGAAGAGGTCATAGCCAAGCTTGAATCCGGATTATATTCTTCTCGCTGATACGAGATAATCATCGTCATCTTGGAGAGAATGGGGGCAGAATGAACCTTAATCCGGGATCTGGGAGGGCGGTTTCATACGGTGCCCAGTTCACGCTTGCATTGATACAGATGAACGCTGATTGAAAAACGTCTGATTCGCCTGTTCCGCGCGATTAAATGGAAATCTCGCCCGGAAACGTTTCGGACCGGAAAAGGCCCCTTCCTAAAATTTTGAAAATAAAAAATTCCCACGACGCAAAACAGCTGTTGGAGGCAGTTCTCTGGCAATCCTTCACAGTCTATCGAATTCTCTCTGTGAAGATCGCCGAGAATGCGACCGAATCGCAAATTGGGGCAGGCGATTTTGGTCCACGGGATTCTGATGTTTGACCATGCGGATAACTCCCCTCTGGGAAAAACGGTTGACTGGCCTATTCTAGGCCGTAAACTACAAGACTCGCCGGAGCAGTTTCAACTGGCGAGAGCCCTCTAGAAAAAGGGGGCCGTAATATGGTCCTCGCGATGCGAGAGCGGTCTTCGTCCCAGAGCTACTTTGCTGTCTGGTTGACTTCCTTGATCGCACCCTCGAGAATATCGAGGCCAGAATCAACAAGATCCCGAGTAATGATCAAAGGAGGCGCGATACGCAGCGTGGAATGACCCGCAGTAATAATCGCTAGCCCACGCCGGAACGATTTCATCATGATCTCGTGAGCCTCCCTGTCAGCATACTCCTTCGTCTTCGGATCCTTAACAATCTCCGCCCCAATCATCAGTCCCTTCCCCCGGACATCCCCGATGATCGGATACTTTTCCTGCATCTCTCGCAGTCGCTTCATCATGTAGTTCCCCTGCTTGGTAGCGTTCTCCAGCAAATGTTCATCCCGTATGATGCCGATCACCTGCAAGGCAGCTGCACACGACACCGGGTTGCCCCCGAACGTGTTAGCATGCGATCCCCCGTCCCAGTCCATCAACTCCGACTTCGAAACAGTCGCCCCAATAGGCATACCAGACGCGAGAGCCTTCGAGGTGCAGACAACATCCGGCTCAACACCCCAGTGCTCAATCCCAAACCATCGACCAGTCCGTCCCATCCCGGACTGGACCTCATCATCAACCATCAAGATCCCGTTCTTGTCAAGCATCTTCTTCAGCCGCTGGAAATAGTCGTCCGGCGGCACAACATATCCTCCCTCGCCCTGAATGGGTTCGACAAACATCGCCGCAACATCCTCTGGCGGTAGATACTTGTCGAGGACCTGTTCCTGGATGAAATCGACACAGTACATCCCGCACTCCGGATAGGACAATTTGAATGGGCACCGGTAGCAGTCTGCAAACGGAACATGCGTGTCACCCGGAACCATGGGGAAGAAGTGTCTACGCTGGTAGGGCTTGCTAGCCGTCAGGCTGAGCGCTCCCAGAGTGCGTCCGTGGAAGCCGCCGATGAAAGAGAGAAACGCATGCTTCCGCGTATGCCACTTTGCAAGCTTCATCGCAGCCTCAATCGCTTCCGTCCCGCTATTGCTGAGAAACACTTTCTTCCCAAAATTCCCCGGAGTAATCTTGACCAGCTCCTCGGAAATCTTCACAACCTTCTCGTAATAGAAATCGGTCCACGAGTAGTGAATCAGCTTCTCAGCCTGTTCCTTGATCGCTGAGACAACTCGCGGGTGGGAATGACCAACCGCAAGACAGACGAGTCCCGAGTTGAAATCGATAAACTCGTTACCATCAACATCCTTGACGATACTCCCGTGCCCGCTCTCAGCAGCCAGCGGATAGAAACGGACGAGTGATTGGGAGATTACGGACTCGTCCTCCTTGACGAGCGCTCGTGCCTTCGGACCCGGAGGAGTTACTACTATCTTCGGATATTTCTCAGTCGACAAACAGGTCGTCGACTGTCTCGAACGGTCTACTACTAATAATATTGCTCGGACAAATTAGATGTCGGTCTTTCAGTGTCCGACAATGATCTCGATCATCGAAAGGCTCGCGGTCGAGCCGTCTTCCCGCTTAACTTCCTCAGTTCCAATATCGACAGAATGGATCCGAATATTCTTCATGAATGCTCGTCTCAGCATGTCCACAACCTCCACAGCCTTGGTAATCGACTGGCCTCTTCCTCTAACCATAACGTCAGCCACTCCCGTGTTCAGAAGGGTCATACATGCCACAACATAGTTCATGATAGGCTTCTTGCCGATTCTTACCATGTTCGGCTCTTCCTCTCCGTCTTCGAAACCGTCTTCAATGGCCGCTGGTGCCGCAATGTCCGACATGATAGTATCAGTACTGAGCACTGTTCCGGGCTATCTACAAGATTAAGCTTGCCAGACCATGCCAAGAAGGAGAGCAGAACTACGAGAAATACTCGTGGTCCTCGGTCATAGTCCGTACGTCATATTTTCAGCACTCTCTCCGAATTCAAAGCCGGTCTTTTAAGGGAAAACTGTCGCAATCATGAATCCTACGAGCCTGGTCGAGAAAACGTGGCCTCGGTATCTCCAACAGTATTTCACATGCTCGAACGGCTCGTCGGCAAGCGGGTCCTCGCGGTGATAAACCGCGACTTCGGCTATGAAGGACGACTAGCTGTCGTCTCTCATGAGCCGCCGGGGATCTGGCTAACCGATGCTGAGGCCGTTATCTTGCGTTCGACTGTTGTCAGTCCGATCCCACAGGTGGTAAGTAGAGAGTCAAAGGGAGAAACGTTCCTTCATCTCGACTCTGTTCAGAGGCTAGAAACTGTTCCGGAGGCGAAGACGAACGCGAGAAGATAGAGTGGGCTGGCTTGACGGGCTCTTCATCGGAGCATCAAACGCCACCCTAGTAATTGATCC
>WNGK01022813.1_pt1 | contig 11943 bp, 15 predicted proteins | sample 5400601 | NCBI WGS metagenome assembly WNGK01 (sample SAMN13153376, study PRJNA577476) | soil metagenome | isolation source: 60 cm soil or saprolite under Garry oak tree replicate 1 | place: USA:California | collected 2016-06-15
GCACCGGGCTTCAAAGCGAAAAGCTGGCAATCGAGCATATGGGACATTGTCGTGAGGGGGTGCCAGTTCTGGGAATGAACATGCGTGAACGCCCAAGCAACGCTGTGCCAGTTTAATCCCGAGCGGATGTTTTCGTTTTCACTGACGTAAGCAGGATCGTCGTAGTTGACGAACTCGTGGCCGAGCGTTTGCCCAAACACCATCCAAGTGATTGCGACTAAGGCGACGCAAATCGCTAATCTCAAAACGAATTGGGCGCGCACAGTTTCTTAATTGTGCGCTGAGCCGCGCACGCAAACAAGTTGTCGATCTTACATATTTCCAGCGCTAAAAGTAATGGCGTGTTCACCGGTTTGATCGAGGAAGTTGGTCGCGTGGTCTCGCTGGAAGCGAAAGACGGCAGCCCTCAATTCCGACTCCGTGCGCCGAAGATCGCATCCAAAGTTTCCGTTGGCGACAGCATCGCTGTGAACGGTTGTTGCCTGACTCTCACCGCGCGAAGGGGCGATGAACTCATTTTCGACGTTCTTCAGGAGACGCTTGATCGCACGAATCTAAATCGGCTTGGCCGGGACAGCCCGGTGAATCTTGAGTGCGCACTCGCCGCAGGCGCGCCATTGGGTGGACACTTCGTTCAAGGTCATATCGATTGCACGGCAGAAGTCATTTCATTCGAGAAAAGCAGCGAGGATTATCGGCTGGAGATTGAGCTGCCAACGCAGTTTGCCCAATACACGACTGAGAAAGGTTCAATCGCCATCAACGGGATCAGTCTCACCATCGCCGAGTTGTTACCCAAAAGCTTCGCCGTCTGGATCATTCCGCACACCAGGCGCCACACGAACATGGAGAACATGGCAGCCGGTGACTTGGTGAACATCGAGTTCGATATCCTGGCCAAGTACGTGGAACGCATGCTGACGCGCTACGCACCCCACGATTGACGGTTCGCTCGACGAGAAAATTGCGCCCTCTATATATAGTACGCTTCAGCAGCTCTCATTGCCGCACGAGTCGCCTTCGAGCGCACCGCTCACAATGACAACACGCCAACCGGTCAAGAAAATGACGCCGCAAATCGTAGGTGTCATCACTTCGCCGGCCGATCTCCGGTTCGCCATTGCCATGCCCGAGCCGCCGCACCTTTTTGAGCTTCGACTCGATCACCTCTGCACAATCATCGAACAACTGAAACGCAAGATCCACAAGTTGCGCGCGCCGATCATCATCACCGCGCGCAATCCGCGGGAAGGCGGCGCCAATAATCTCTCCCGGAAGGAGCGCCACGAGTTGCTCCTGCGTTTTCTTCCTCGCGCCAAATATGTCGATGTCGAGTTGCGTTCGGCGCGCGCGTTCAAACCGTTGCTCGCCAGCGCCCGACAACAAAATGTCCGCCGGATTCTTTCGTTCCATAACTTCAAGTCCACACCGTCGCCGCCCAGTTTGCGTTCCGAGGCAGCGTTAGCGAAAGCACAAGGCGCAGACATTTTCAAAATCGCAACGCGCACCGACACACCCGCACAGCTCGCTCGACTAATCGATTTCGTGACGGATAAAGATGTCGATCTTCCGGTGAGCGCGATGGGCATCGGCAAGCTCGGCGCCATCTCTCGGCTTTTGCTCGCCCGTTGCGGTTCTGTCCTCAATTATGCCGCGCTTCACCGATCCCAAGTCGAAGGACAATTGCCGATCGAACTGTTGCGTTCCGCGCTGCGGCGTTGAAAATTGTTCCAGGCGTTGGTGCACTCCTTTCATTCAAATCACAAGTGCGCCAACTTTACGGCGGGAGCCGCTGAGCGGCAGCGAATGCGGCTAGGGAAGCCGGGCACCCGAGATTAGTAGCCGCCGCAAACAGCTCGCGGCCACCATGGTGCGCTGGTGTAGATTTAAAACCCTCGCGCAACTGCATTCAAAGACGGATATTAATCTAGGGACGGAAATCGAAAGTGAAAAATGGGTCGGTAGATTTGCCTGACGAAGTGCCGGTAATGCCCCTGCCCGGCGCAGTCCTGTTTCCGCACGCGCTGTTGCCACTTTATATTTTCGAGCCGCGCTATCGCGAGATGCTCGAGCACGCGCTCCAACGCGATCGCATGTTTAGCGTGACGCTGATCAAACCGAGTTGTCCAGAATGGCACGCGCCCGAAGATTTTTTCCATTTCGCCACCGTCGGTCTCATCCGGGCCTGCGTCGGACGCGGTGACGGCACCTCAAATCTCGTCCTTCAAGGTTTGCATCGCGTACGTTTCACCAGTTTCACGCAGGAAACGCCGTTCCCGGTCGCCAGGATCGACATCGTCGAATCCACCAAGACTGCGACCGTCGAAAGCGAAGCGCTCGGGGAAAAAATTCTCGAGCTTTATGGGAAACTGAAACGCGCCGAACGTCAGCTCCCACCCAAAGTCGATCGCTACCTCGCGCAGCTCGGCGATCTTGAAATGCTTGCCGACCTGGTTGCTTCAACGTTCGTTGACGACCCGCTCCGGCGACAACGGATGCTGGAAGAATCTTCGCTGAACCAGCGACTGCGATTGCTCATCAACTATTTGCAGGACGAAATCGGCAGCGCGGCGATTTAGAAGAGGTGATTGATCTCAATCGCCCGAGCGGTTCATCCGAATCGCCCCTACCTGTAAAGCATCCCGTTCGCTAGAAATCCGCGCGTATTCTTCCATCAAATACCGGTCGGTCATTCCGGCCACGTAATCGCAGACGGTGCGGTGCAGGCCTTCTTGCTCGATCCGTTTGGTCGCTACGTCGCCGAGCTGGCTGGGATCGGCCACGTAGCTTTCAAAAACTTTCCGCAACATTTCACACGCGCGCTGATTCACTTTCGCCACCCGCGGATGATAATAAACATTCGCGTAAAGAAACTTCCGGAGGGCGGCATTCGCTTGATGCAATTCTGCGCTGTAACAAATTAATGGAGCCGGTTGCTTGCGGACGTCGTCCGAGCTTTGCGCATTCGCCTTGGAAATTGATTTTGCGCTCGTCGCCACAACGTCCTGCACTTGCACGTCGATGACGTCTCGAATGATCAACTTGTGCAGCTCCGGCTCACGCACGTTCGGATAACGCGTTAGAACGCTGCGTTGACTGCGTTGCCAGACTGCATTCTCTTCCAGTTGCGCCGCGCTCAGAATTTCAAAATCAACCGCGTCGTCGAGGTCGTGACTGTAGTAGGTGATTTCGTCCGCCAGATTTGCGATCTGCGCTTCGAGCGAAGGGCACTTGTATTTTTCTCCCCCCGGCGAAGTCGCCTCGTAAAAGTCCCGATGCTTTTGCATACCTTCGCGCACTTCAAAAGTTAAATTCAATCCCGGAAAAACCGGATACGCATTCTCGAGTAATTCGACCACGCGCAAGCTTTGCCGATTGTGTTCGAACCCGCCGTGGTCGCGCATGCACTCGGCCAGAATTTCTTCGCCGGAATGGCCGAACGGCGTGTGCCCAAGATCGTGCGCCAGCGCGATCGCTTCGGCGAGATCTTCATTGAGTGCCAGCGCCCGCGCGATTGTCCGGCTGATCGATGCGACTTCAATCGAATGTGTCAGCCGGGTTCGGAGATGGTCGCCGGTGCCGTTCAGAAAAACCTGTGTCTTGTATTCGAGCCGCCGAAATGCGCGCGAATGAATGATCCGTGCGCGGTCGCGTTGAAACTCAGTCCGATAGGCGTGGCTTGGCTCCGGATATTTTCGGCCGCGCGAGTCGCCCGATTTTTGCGCGAACGGCGCGAACGTAGCGCGTTCGGCCGCTTCCATCTCCTCTCGCGTTCTCCAACCTTCGTTCATCAGCCAGTAATTCCTGGATGTCGACCTTGCTCTGCCACGCCGAAGCCTTGGCGAAGGCGGGTCGCTTCCATTTCCTCACGCGTTTTCCAGGCGTTCTTCATCTGGCGATTAATCTCTTGATGTCGATCTTGTCGCTTCCAATTTTTCACGCAAGGCACGCTCCGCTCGGCGCGCTTGCAATCGGAGCAGAAGCAGATCGAAAAGCGCCAGCAGCAACGCGGTAAAAGTGAGCCAGATGCAGACGATCCAAAAGAGAATCACGCGCCATGGATGTTCCTGTGGATTCAAGGCGGGCTGAAAAAATGTGAATCCCGCAATGAGCAGCAGAAGCGCGAGCGCTAGGAGCAACAGCATCGCTTTGCGCCGCGTGTTCTGATCGCGAATCACGCCGCGGGTCGCGTGCACGACAAATGATGTTGTCCGCAAACGTTTTTCGTCGGGCGAATTTTCCATCGAGCAGTTTGCCAGCGACGCGCGCTGATTACTGGTCGATCTTACAATTCAAATAATTCAACACAATCGACTTCTCAGGAACAATCCGCAGTGCTTTCATAACGCGGGATGAGAAAGTCGAAGCCAAAACCAGGATCCCGCAAAAAGAAGCCCACCGCAAAGGCAAAGGAAAACCAGAGCTCGGTTCTAAAAGAGCGATTGGATGCGGAATTCGCGAAAGCGGTGGAAAGCGCGAAGTCTTACGTGGAAAATCCCCAACGGTTGCAGCCACTCTTCGAGGAAGCGGCAAAGCAGGCCGCATCAATGCCGAAAGAACCGTTCGCGGAGACGTGGCCATATTTTCAAGCCATGCTCCGTTTAATTCGCGCCTATTCCGAAGGCAACTATCGCGACGTGCCCGAGAGCACGCTGGTCGTGATCATCGCCGCCATCATCTACATCGTAAATCCACTCGATGTTATTCCCGATGCGCTTCCGGCGCTGGGTTATCTTGATGACGCAACTGTTCTCGCGCTCGCCGTCCGCAGAGCGCGACAGACACTCGATGACTTCATGACTTGGGAAACCGCCGCCTCGTAGACGGCAGCGGCCATAGGGTTCCGAGGCACTTGTCCCTGCCTTAAATCTGGCTCTTACTACAAAAGGTATATGAGGCGCGCGAGACAACCGAAGTTACGAGCCGAGAAATCGACATCATCTCCAAAGAGAGACGATCTCTCTCCAAAAAGTGCGCCTCGCAGTCCGGCATTCTCACAAGCTCTAACCAACGCTCGGTCGTATGCGAAAGATCCGGAACGATTACGTCAACTCTTTAAGGAAGCGGTAAAAAAGGCTCCGACGATACCAAAAGACCCGTTCAAGGATCTTTGGGCGTACTTCCAGGCGATGTTGCGTTTGATTCGCGCGTACTACCGTCGGGAATACCGCAACATACCTATGCAAAATCTCGTGATGATCGTCGGCGCCATCATTTACATCCTGAATCCATTCGATCTCATTCCCGATTGGATTGCTGGCCTCGGTTTTGCCGATGATGCGGTTGTATTGGCGTTTGCGGTCCGACGAACACGGCAGACTCTGGACGACTTTATGACATGGGAAATCGCGTCGCGCGAGCGACCCACACCTTAACCGCTGCGTTAAACCAAAAGCAGCGCCGGATTTTCGAGAAGATGGCGGAGTTCTTTTAAATATTCCGCGCCGAGCGCCCCGTCGATAACGCGATGATCGCAGCTCATCGTGATCGACATACGATGGCCGGGCAAAATTTGATCGGAATCATCAATCACCGGCACTTTGGTGACCTTGCCGACGGCCAGAATGAATCCTTGCGGCGGATTGATCACCGCGGAGAAACTGTCGATGCCCATCCCGCCAAGATTTGAGACGGTAAAGGTGCCGCCTTGAAATTCTTCCGGCTTCATCCGCTTGTTGCGCGCGCGACTGGCGAGGTCTTTCACCTGCTCGCTGATTTCCCGGAGCGATTTGCGTTGCGCGGCGCGAATTACTGGCGTGAGCAGCCCGTCTTCGATCGCGACGGCAATGCCAAGATGACGCGCGGCACTTTGACCGCCGCCTGTACCGCCGCTTTCAAAACGAAATCGTTGACCGTGATTTTCGCCGTGTCTGCACCTTCGCCGGCGGACTTCAACTCTTCACGCGCAGTCATCAGCGGCGTCGCGTTGATCTCGATCGTTAGATAAAAATGCGGAACAGGGCCCAGACTTTCGACCAGACGCTGCGCGATAATTTTCCGCATCCCGGAAAGTTGAATGCGTGATGCTCCAGTCTGCTGTGGTGGCAGCCGTCCCGGCTGCTTCTGTGCAGGCGAGACGCCTGCCTCCACAGGTTTTGATTTCGCTGCTGCTCGAACATCGGTTTCAGTGACGCGACCTTCGGGACCAGTTCCTTTGACGCTGGCAAGACCGACACCGAGCTCCGCCGCGACTCGTCGCGCAACCGGTGACGCTTTCACGCGCGCTGCTTCTTCTTCTGTCTTCTGTAGTGGCCGTCCCGGATGCTCTGGCGCAGGCGAGACGCCTGCCTCCACAGTTTTCTTTTCAGGCTTTGCGGGCCTTTCCTCTTTCTGCGGCGGCCCGGTTTCTTTGTCTTTTTTCTCTTCGGCTTTCGGCTCTTTCGGTTTCTCTTCCTTTTTTGGCGCTTCTTCTTTTTTCGAGGCTTCCTCACCTTCCCCGGCGATAAACCCGATCTTGTCGCCGACGTTCACCTTCCCGCCTTCTTCAACATAAATTTCGGTGAGCGTTCCATCCTCTGGCGATTCCCATTCCATGGTCGCCTTGTCGGTTTCGATCTCAGCAATCACTTCGCCAGCCGAAACTTTGTCGCCCTTTTTCTTTTTCCACGAGACGAGGGTGCCTTCCGTCATCGTGTCGCTCAGCTTCGGCATTTGAATCTCAGGCATAGGCAGAAGTGACGAGTGAATCCGAGCCGGACCAAAATTCGTGACAAGCGACCAGATTCATGCGTAACAGACCTTTTTCACGGCAGCGATTAATTTGCCGGCATTTGGCAGAACGAATTTCTCAAGCCGCTCGTTGTAAGGCATCGGTACATCCTCTTGAGAAACGCGCGCGATCGGAGCATCGAGCTCATCAAAAACGTTTTTCTGGATGCGGTAACAAACTTCCGCGCCGACGCCGCAGAATGGTCGATCCTGCTCTACGATCACGACCCGATGCGTCTTCGAGACGGAGTCGAAAATCGTTTTCTCGTCGAGCGGTTTGATCGAACGAAGATCGACAATCTCCGCGGAAATATCTTCCTCCTCGAGTTGAGCGGCGACGGCGAGCGCGAGCGGCACCGTTTGCGCGTAGCAAATGATCGAGACATCGCTGCCTTCGCGTTTCACTTCGGCCTGGCCAAGCGGAATAAGCAATTCTTCATCGGGCGGCTCGACCATGCCTTTCGAGCTGTAGAGAAGCTCCGCTTCCAGAACGAGAACAGGATTGTCATCGCGCACTGCCGTTTTCAATAAACCTTTGGCGTCACGCGGCGTCGCCGGCGTGCAAACTTTCAAGCCAGGCGCGTTCGCGTACAAAGACTCAGTCGCGTGTGAGTGGGTCGCGCCGAGCTGGTGCGCCGGTCCGTTCGGACCGCGGAATGTGATCGGAATATTAAACTGGCCGCCGGACATCATGAACATGTTGGGCGCGTTGTTCACGACCTGGTCGAAAGCCACGAAAGAGAAGCTGAAGGTCATGAATTCAATGACCGGTCGCAATCCGACCATGGCCGCGCCGATGCCGAGTCCGGCGAAACCGTTTTCGCTGATCGGAGTATCGACGATCCGTTTCGGCCCGAACCGCTCGAGCAGCCCTTGGCTCACTTTGTAAGCACCCTGATATTCTGCAACTTCCTCACCCATTAGAAAAACATTCGGATCGCGTGCCAATTCTTCGGCGAGCGCTTCGTTCAGAGCCTGGCGGTAAGTGATCTCCCTCACGCTTTTTCTCGGTTGAAGTAGACGTAGTCGTAAACTTTTTCGACCGCCAACTCCGGGCTGCTCTCGGCGAATTTCACCGAAGCGAGCACGGTCTCCTTCGCTTTCTTATCCAGCGCGTCGAATTGTTCGTTGGTCAGTTTGCCTTCGCGCGTGAGCTGCGCCCGCAAACGAATGATGGGATCGTCGAGCCGATATTTCTCCAGTTCTTCCTTGGTGCGATAACTGGCCGGATCAGACATCGAGTGGCCACGATAGCGATAGGTTCGGATTTCAACGAAAGCCGGATGCGGATCTTTACGAATCGAAGTAACGATCTCACTCAATTTGTCGCGCACTTCGCGAAAGTTCATTCCATCGACGATTTCGCCGGGGATGTCGTAGCCTTGGGCGCGATCGACGATTTGCTTCAACGATGTCGATCTTTTCACGGACGTTCCCATGGCAAAGAGATTGTTTTCGCAAACGAGCACGACCGGCAGTTTGTAAAGTGCGATCAGATTTAACGCTTCGTGGAATGAGCCTTGGTTGATTGTGCCGTCGCCGAAGAAACAAAGCGTAACGCGATCTTCTTCGCGATATTTCGAGGCGAACGCCATTCCAGCGGCCAACGGAACGTGCGCGCCGACGATCGCGTGACCGCCATACATGTGATTTTTCTTGTCGAAAAAATGCATCGACCCGCCAAGCCCTTGGGAACAGCCCGTTGCCTTTCCGAAAAGTTCGGCCATGCACGCGTTCGCACTCGTGCCGCGCGCGAGCGCGTGGCCGTGATCACGATAAGCGGTGATAATGTAGTCGTCATCGCGCACGGCCGCGACCGCACCGGCGACGACTGCTTCCTGCCCAATGTAAAGATGGCAGAAGCCGCCGATCTTCTGCGCTTGATACTGCTGGCTCGCGCGTTCCTCGAAACGGCGAATCAAGAGCATCAGCGCGAGCATCTCGACCTCGTCGCGTTGCTCGGGCCGCTGCATCGAAATTTACGCGACGCGAGGCAATGCCGCTCCAGCGCGCGCCCGGCTGGTTTTTCGCCCGAAGTTCATGCACGCGACGAAAAGCAGCGTGAAGAACAGATCACTCAGAATGGAGTTACGGAAAAACATCCAGGTCGGTGTCGCGCTGTATTCGGGCAAGCCGACAGTGAGCGCTTGAATCAGCCCGGCAAAACTTTTCACGTAACCCGGATCGCTCAGCCACGAGAACGAGTTCGTGATTAAATAGAAGGTTGCCGATCCAACAATCGAAGCTGGCAGCAACGTCTTGAGCGAAGCGCGGTGTTGCAACGCGAGTCCGATTAATCCAACGAGCGCGAGCGCGAGATAGCGGCCAACGATGTGCGGCTCAATCAGGGCCGCGCCGTAGTAGTAATTCAGAAACAAATCGGAAACGAAAAGCGCGCCGAGCGGAACTGAAAATTTGAACTTCGTCGGAAAATAAGCCGCGCCGCAAAGCGCGACCGCGGCCAGCGGTGCGAAGTTCGACAACCACGTCGCACCGGAGTGAATCAAGAGGCCCGCCGCGATACGATAAGCGACGGCCGACAGAATAAGAGTGAGCGCCGGAATCATTGAGAGAAATTTAGCCGTCCTGCGTGAGTTGCAAAGCTGATTTGAGGCAGACATTTGAATTTATGGGCGATAGAAGCCTGATTATTGGTGCAGCCGTTCCTGTGCGGCCAGGTCCCGCTCATTAATGATGAACGCGACGGAGCGCAGATTGGATGCGTCGCGTAAGCGTGCTCAAAGATTATCGATTACGAAGCGAGCTTGTGAATAGTGGGCGCATGAACGCTGCTCGCGCTCTGACCAAAAACAATGTCCGCGCGCAATTGATCAGGGTGAAAAACAATCAAGTTCAGCTTGCGCGGAAGTTTGGCTAGTTGCGCTCGAATGCGTGCGGTTAAGGCCAAGGCCGCAGAACCGAGCGGCGAAGTGCGAATAAAATGACGACGCGAGAAGTCGGAATTCACAGGAACTGAAATCTTAGACGCCCAGCGCGATCTGCAAAGTACATTCACCGCCGCGGATCGCGACGCGGTGTTACGGACGGCTTAAGTTACTTCCGGCCGCCGCTTGCGATTAAAGCGTTGAGTCGCGCTTTGCGGCGATCGGCCGCGTTGCGATGAATGATGCCGCGCTTAGCTGCTTTATCGAGCGCGGAAATCAGGCCGCGAATTTGTTCGACGTCAGGCTTCGCTCCACCGCGAACGCGCTTTTGTAGCGTTCGCAAACGCGTCCGCACGCTGCGGTTTTGGTGAGCGCGAGCGAGCGATTGCCGGGCACGTTTCGCTGCGGATTTGGTATTGGCCATGGTTTACTCCCGAAAATTTACGGGGCGTGGACGGTCGCGCAGCCCGCTAAAATGTCAAGATGTCGATCTTGAATCAGGCACGCGGACCGGACGCGATCTTGATTTGCGAAGAATCTCGTCTTGGTCCGGAAGCAGGAGCGTCAAAACCGTAAACTTCGGGGTCGGCCATCTTCGAACCTTTTGGCAAACGATCCTGAACAATCTCAACCGGAGCGCCGAGCGGAAGCTGGTTGTAAAGTGCGGTCACGTCGCTCGATCTCATGCGGATGCAGCCGAAGCTGGCCGGCCGGCCAATTATTTTCTCTTCGTTAGTTCCGTGAATGTAAATGCAGCGCTTGAAAGCGTGGGCGTTCGACGCTTCCAATCCGCGCAGCCAAATAATGCGCGTCATCACCGGATCGCGGCCGGGAGTATTCGGCTGCAGAATCTCGCCGGTCCAGCGACGATTATGGAAGACAGCCCCAAACGGCGCGCGGTCGCCGATTTTTTGCGCGACCTGCAATAATCCAAGCGGAGTGGCGAGACTGCCCCACGCATCGCCCAAGCCATATCTCGAGGTCGAGACCGGATACGTCGCTACTATTGCTCCGTTCTCGATCAGCATCAGCTTTTGGTCCCGCACACTGATGATAACTCGGGTGGAAAGAGTTGGGGCCGGGATCGTATCGGCAGGAAGAGGCAAAGCGCACAAAATCAGGGCAACGACGAGGGCGGAGGAACGAAACATCCGCCCTCTTCTACTCCGAAAACCCGTTTTGTCACGCGGGAATTGGAGAGGGCGAGCGGGAAGCGCCGAAGGTGAATTTCGGCGACCAAGGCAGGAGCGACGAAAGGGAGACATAGAGGAAGCCGCCTTGAAACATGAGCAGGAACGGTACCGACAGGAACTGCCCATGAGTTATTGCGAACCAGACGAAGTAGCTGAAATAGATCGCGAAAGCCAGTTCTGCGATCGGCAGCACCGATTTTAGCGGTCGGTATTTGCAACTCCGCCACGCCTGTGACCGTCGCTCGATCCCGTACTTCGGCGTTCGCGTGAAATCCGATTTGTGATTGAAGATCGCTTCCAGGACCGCGCGCGCATTGTTAAGCGAGAGACCGATTCCGAGCGCGAGCAGGCACGGAAGGAGCAACATTTGTTTCATCCAGGTGCGCGGATGAAGCTCGCGTTGTGCACAAACGTAAAAGACCGCCACTGACACTGACGCGGTCAGAAAAATCGGGACGTCGATCAAGAAGGTGCGGGCCCAGCCCGATTGCGGCCCGCCAGTGGATGGATGCAAAAGCACGCACAAACAGGCCAGAAGCAAATACGCAAAATTCGAGACCAAGTGACCGGTCGCTTCAGCTTTAATCGCGAATGGAAGCTCGCTCCGCCAAATCCGCGGCAGCAGTTTCTTGCACGTTTGAATGGAGCCTTTGGTCCAACGATGCTGTTGCGACTTGAAACCGTTCATATCGACCGGCAACTCCGCCGGCGTGACGACGTCTGGAAGGAAAATAAATTTCCATCCCACCAGCTGTGCGCGATAACTCAGATCGAGATCTTCACAGAGGGTGTCGTGCTGCCAGCCGCCTGCTTCCTCGATGCATGAGCGCCGCCAAAGGCCGGCCGTCCCATTGAAATTAAAAAAGCGTCCACTTCGGCTGCGCGCCGTTTGCTCGAGCAAAAGATGACCGTCCAAAAACATGGCCTGCATGCGCGTGAGCAGCGAGTAGCCTCGATTCAAATGGCCCCAGCGACTTTGGATCATGCCGATTTTTGGATCGGTGAAAAAATGGATTGTGCGCTGGAGCAAATCTGGCGGGGCGACGAAATCGGCGTCGAGAATGCAGACGAACTCGCCGGCGGCCGATTCGAGTCCGACCGCAAGCGCACCCGCCTTGAATCCCGTCCGGTCGACTCGGTGAATGAGCTGAACATCG
>WNGK01006894.1_pt1 | contig 11942 bp, 11 predicted proteins | sample 5400601 | NCBI WGS metagenome assembly WNGK01 (sample SAMN13153376, study PRJNA577476) | soil metagenome | isolation source: 60 cm soil or saprolite under Garry oak tree replicate 1 | place: USA:California | collected 2016-06-15
TTCTTCCAAATGCTCTATAGCCTGATCCGCTGCCCGCTCAATCACGATTGGGAACTTATGAAAGCAGATGGCCCGAAGCTTGAGCAACGCTGCCGAAAGTGCGGCAAACGGGTTACTCGCTCCATATAGCGCTCATCGCCTGGTTCGCAGCGCCGGATACGGACGAGCTGTAGTTCAATGCCTGCCTCGACTGCTACCTGGGTGAGATGCGCGCCTGGCTTGAATGTCTTCATCCTCCTCTGTGAATTTCTCGCCCCAGTTCTCTTCAGTGAAGTTGATGCAGAAAAATCTTCGTCTGCAAACGTCATTGAGAGTGAAGGCATCTCACCCTGCCATCTCTTCTCCTGTCCGACTAGTCCGTAAGTAATGGAGTATCCAATGAACGCATCAGAACAGCCTTCTGACCATGGTGATTCCAAGACCGTGGGGTGTTGCATTGTCTCGCTGGTAGCTTGTCGGAGAGAAGCAGTGTTCTCCATCTGTGATGGTCAGGGATTCACACCAAAAACCCCTTTTGCCTATCTATATTGGGATGAACGTTTCTGGTAGAATGAACTCAGGTGTTTCAAGTGGAGAGAACGGCGAATAAGTTGAAAGGCTTGAGAATGGAAAATAGGAACAAAACATTTCCAACACCATATCCAGAGCTCAATAGTGTTTTGCGGGATTTGGTAGACAGTGTGCAGGCGGTCTTGAGCACCAACTTCGTGGGTGCTTACCTCCAAGGTTCATTCGCGGTGGGTGATTTCGATCTTCACAGCGATGTTGACTTCATCATGGTGATAGAAGAAGAACTCTCTCATGAGGAAGTTCATGGTTTACAGGGAGTACACGAGCGCATCTATGGGGTCGACATCCCATGGGCGCAGCATCTGGAAGGCTCCTACTTCCCGAAAGGGGTCCTACGGTGCCATTCGCGCCTCGGTGGGCAACTCTGGTATCTCGACAACGGGAGTCGCTCACTCATCCAATCTGATCACTGCAATACCGTTCTCGTTCGGTGGGTGGTTCGTGAAAAGGGGGTCACTCTGGCAGGGCCTTCTCCAGCACTGTTGGTCGATCCGATCCCTGTTGAAACGTTGCGCAAGGAGATCATAGCAACCATTCATGACTGGGGTCAAGAGATTCTGGCCAATCCTGATGATTACAATAATCGGTTTTATCAGACATTTATCGTCTTGAATTACTGCCGCATGTTACACGACCTCCATAGGGGATTCCCTGGCTCCAAGCTGGCTGGAGCCAAGTGGGCAAAGGCGAACCTCGACCCTTCCTGGGCCGGGCTCATTGATCGAGCGTGGGATGGACGCCCGAATCCGGCGGTCTCTGTTCGCCAGCGCGCTGATGTAAAAGATTTCAAAGAGACGCTGGAATTCATCCTGTTTGCAGTTGGTTCGTCTGCAAGCTGACGAGCAGTTCCTTAGCAGCAAGAACGTCAAGTCCCCACACCTCGGGTGCTGGGAGTGGATGATTTTTCGTTTTGCCGCAGAAAAAGTTACGGAGTGATCTTAATCGACCTCGAACGGCAGGTTCCCATCGACTTACTTCCTGATCGGGGGGCCGAGACGTTCAAAAAGTGGTTGCTGGCCCATCCTGGTGTGCCGATCATCAGCCGGGATCGCGGAGGCGCATTTGCAGAAGGAGCCAGGCAGGGAGCGCCCAAAGCGAGGCAGGTCGCAGATCGCTGGCACTTACTCAAAAATCTCTCGGAGACGATGCAGAGCTTCTTTCTCAGCAAGCAATCTCTGCTCAGCTCGTCCCCGATTCATCAAAAGCTGGGAAGAGCAAGCAGGTCGTGGCGAGGTTTCTACCTTCTGGCAAAGTACATTCACCTATTCTGCATCCCGACAATAACCCTGGCCTTATCGTGTCAGCTCGCCGACGCTGGCCAGGCCTCGCAAAAATCACCGGTCTGGGTGGAGACCGTCGCCGACCAGGGGGCGATAATCGCCAGGCCGCCGGTGCATCCACATCCGGGTACAGCTACTTTTATGTGAGCCGCTTTAATTTTGCTTGAATTTCTTTCGGTGAGAGGTATTTTTTCTTCTGCTTTCTCTTCCTCTTTGCCATAGTGCTAATCCTCGCTTTCTTTCTGGTCGGCAAACCAGGGGTCATCCGGCGGCTCTGGAATGCCAAGTTGCTTACGGAGTTCACGCAGTTCTGCTTATCCCATGCGGGGTCACTCCCACGGGCAAAGCAGACGGTATCTTTCTTTCCACGCTCCTATGTGCATTCTACCACATGAGGTCCGACGTGAGCTTTGCTCCCACAGATTGCATTGCCTCACCAAAAGCGGTGGTGAACTGATTCTTCTTGAGGCAATGCGATTCATGGGCCGCGGGCGTACTGTCCATGAAAATGGCTGTTTTTATTAGAAGAGGCAATGCGACACTTTTCCTAAACGAGCGCGCACGCGGGTCCTGCTAACCGATATCGAGCTTTATATCCGTCAAAGGGCGCTTTCATTGTCTGCATAGACATGCATCATTGGTCTGCACCTCAGTCTCGCCTGCTATCGGCAATCGTGAAGGTGATTTCCGCGCTCTCTGACTCCATGAAAGCTGCCCCTCTTTTTAGCCCTTGTTAGTGGATTTTTGAGAGGTTGTCTGCTATTCTTAGGAGCATCGCCACCATCACACGGTTTTGCATGGAGTAAAGAAGGGTTATGGAAGAGCACAGTCGGTCGTTTGACATCTGCATTGTGTGTGCCTTGTATGAAGAAGCCAGGGCGGTGCTCGACGAGTTCTCGAGGCGTTGCGCTGTCTCCTTTACCGAAGCGTTTAGTCGCGTGGATCAGTATGCATACCGGCAGACCACGATCCAGAACAAGTACGGCGAACCACTTACGGTACTCGTTACCTGGCTAGCTGACAGCGGTCCCGTGCGCACGGGCCTGCATCTCAAACCCATCTTGCAGGAGTTTCGTCCCCGCTTTGCCGCAATGACGGGGCTGTGTGCCGGTTACAAGGGAAAGGTCAAACTGGGCGACCTGGTGGTGGCCGAATACGCCTACCACTACGAAGAGGGGAAAATCCTCAGAGGGCCAGACGGACATCCCCAGCACCTGCCGGAAATGAGAACCGCTGGCCCTGCGGCCCAGGTGATTCAGTACGCGAAAGGCTTCGATGGCTGGAGGGAGCCGGTGAGCGAACTGAAACGCCGGCTGCTCAAGCGCCAGTTAAAGGAAACCGAACAACCCAACTGCATCATCGGGGCGATGGCATCGGGGATGGCTGTCCGCCGTTGCAGGAGGGTCAGCAGAAAGCGGATGCGCGTCGTCAGCTGCAGCGAGATCTGTTCAAAGGCACGCAGCTGCTCGGCCTCAGACCCTGGCACCGTCGCCGGATCGAGGAAACTCCAGTGAATGCGCTCCGGGTCATCAGGGAACGTGGGACACGTCTCCAGCACGCGATCGCAGACGGTGACAATCGCGTCGAAGCGCTGGCCCCGGAAGACCTCGAAGTGCTTGGGAACCGCACGGCTCATATCGATGCCGAGGCGTTCCATGCAGCGCCGGGCCAGGGGATGAAGCCCCTCTGCTGGCTGGCTTCCGGCGCTGAAAGCCTCCACAGTGCCTTGGCTGAGATGGCGAAGCAAGGCCTCAGCCATTTGCGAGCGCGCACTGTTCTCGGTGCAGAGAAAGAGCACGCGCAAGCGAGGTGAGCAAATTCCAACGGACAGCATGTCCCGCCAGCTTCAAGACCTCCGGCGGTTGAACCAGCGTGTGTTCCATATCTTCCTCGAATCTAACAAAATAATTTGCATCAATTTTCATTGATGGAAGTATGCCTGAGACAGCAGAAGAATGCAAGACGAGGAAGACGCCCATGACATTTGTCATGTCCGAATCACGAGGGATTTCACTTCCGCAATGTCTGCTTCACCGCTATACTTTCCAGTACAAGCAGCTCGCGCCAGAGGAATGGACCCCTTTCCTTAATGAGCGATGAAGATACTGACCTGAGCGCTGGGACTGGTTTCCCAACTGCCCCTGTCACAGGGAGACAGCAGTTTGAAAGGAACACCCGTATGATCGATAGCTTTCCTCTCTCGTTCTTCCTTCCGCTCGTCGTGCATGCTCTGGCGGGACTCACGACGGGCGTGATCGGGGTGCTGGCTTTCCGTGCGCCCAAACGCCGAGGGCGCCATCACCGCTGGGGGACACGCTATCTGTGGGCCTACACCGTGGTGTTTTTCACGGCGACCATCCTGTCTCTCCAGCGCTGGTCCGCCGACGCCTACCTCTTCTTCATGGCGCTGACCGGGTATAGCTTCGCGCTGGCTGGCTACGGGGCACGACGTTTTCGTCGGGAATCCTGGCTGATGCGCTTGCTTGGGAAGCAGTGGGTCGTGGCTCACATCGTCGGGGTGATCGGGTCGTACAACGTCCTGTGGACGGCCTTTTGCGTAGATAACGCCCGCCTGATCCCAGGCTTGAACCAGCTCCCGCCGCTCACGTTCTGGGTACTTTCCACCGTGATCGGGATTCCGTTCATCATCGTGTCCATCTCCCGCTTTGTTCCGAACAGGGGTATGCCATCTTTTCGATCGCGTGCGGAAAGGAACACGGTGACCAGGGAAGCGGGAGTTGGCCTCTCATCTCGTGAGGAGGAAACCGTATGAATCTGTCACATCAAGGACAACAGCAGGAGCCTGGGAGCACGTCTGGTGACGCGGCTCTCGTTTTTCCTCTGGAGACACTTGACCGAACGTCGCTCCCGTTTGCCGGGGGAAAGGCCGCGAACCTGGGTGAACTGATCCGGGCGGGCTTCGCCGTGCCGGAGGGCTTCTGCGTGACCACTACTGCCTATGCGCGCGTGTCAGCTCGTGCTGGGCTTGACACCTATCTTGCGGGACTAGAGGTCGCCGAACGCTCGGACAGCGCGCGCCAGATCGAACTGGCCACCGCCATCCGCACCGCCTTGTGTCAGGCACCGCTGCCGTCAGAGGTCATCGAGGCCGTCGCCTCCGCCTACCAGGCCCTCTCTGCGAGAAAGCCCATCCCGGTCTCCGTCCGTTCCTCGGCGACCGCCGAAGATCTGCCAGAGGCCTCCTTTGCCGGGCAGCAGGAGACCTTTCTCAATGTCATCGGCATCGAAGCCCTGCTCGCTGCCGTCCGGCGGTGTTTTGCCTCGCTGTGGACAGATCGCGCTACGCAGTACCGCACCAGCATGGGCATTGCTCCTCGCAGCGTGCGCCTGGCGGTGGTGGTGCAACGGATGGTGGAAGCAGAGGTAGCCGGCGTCCTCTTCACGGCCAATCCCCTCACCGGGAAACGCTGTGAAGCGGTGATCGACGCCAATCCCGGCCTGGGAGAATCCGTCGTTTCCGGCGCGACCAATCCGGACCATTTTGTGGTGCAGACCACCACAGGCGAGATTGTCGAGCGCCGCCTGGGCGACAAGCAGGTCATCATCCAGGCGGCAGCCGGAGGCGGGACCCGGCAGATCGAAGCGGATGCGTCCTCCGCTCGTGCCTGTCTCTCCGATGATCAGATACGAGCAGTAGCGGCACTAGGGGCGCGCGTGGAAGCGCTGTATGGAACCCCCCAGGATATCGAGTGGGCCATCGATGCCTCCGGCCAGGTCTTCTTGCTCCAGGCACGACCGATTACGACCCTGTTTCCCCTCCCGCCCGAGGTTCCAGAAACTTCCGAGAGCCTGCGCGTGTACCTGGCTTTCGGCGTTCAACAGGGCACCTATCGGCCTTTCACCCCCATGGGACTTTCTGCGCTCCGGCTGCTCGCGTCCGGGTTTCTGGCACTCATTGGCTCCCCACTGCGCGATCCGCTCGACGGTCCCCGCTTCGTCGTGGAGGCTGCCAGTCGTCCGTTCTTCGAGGTCACTGCTGCCTTGCGCAGCCCGTTTGGGCGTCGCTTCCTCATAGAAGCCATGCGCGAGGCGGAGGTCCACGCGGCCACCGCTTTCGAGCAACTGGTGAACGACCCGCGGCTCTCGCTCCGCAAAACGCCTCGACGCACATTTGGGCGTGCGCTCGTCTTCCTGCTCGCGCGCACCCGCTTGCCCTGGTATCTCCTGCAGGCGTTCCTCTCGCCACATGCCGCCAGTCGGCGGGCGCAGCGCTTTGTGGAACAGCTCCACAACGCCCGCCAGATCGATGCGCGAGGTGATGCCGCCGCTCGTCTTGCCGAAGCCGAGCGCCTCCTGCTGCGCTGCCTGCGCCTGGCTTTTCGCGTCTCACCCGTTATGCTCGCAGGCATGCAAAGCTTTGCGCTGGCCCGGAGGCTGCTCGGTGACCTGGCCACGGAGAGTGAGTGCCAGATCGTCCTTGGCGGCTCGCCGACCAATCCCACAACCCAGATGAACCTGGCGCTCTGGAGACTCTCCCAGGGCATCCGGACGGATGAGCAAAGCCTGACCCTGCTTCGGCATACACCGGCCGAGCAGCTTGCTCAGGACTACCGGCAAGGACGCCTGCCCACTCCCCTGCAACAGAGCTTAGCGCGCTTCCTCCAGGAGTATGGCCACCAGAGTGTCTCGGAACTCGACCTGGGCACGCCCCGCTGGTCGGAGGACCCCAGCTACGTGCTTGCCCTCCTCACCGGCTACCTGGACATGGAGGAGCGCGCACACCCGCCGGATCTCCAACTGCAACGTGCCAGACGTGCGGCGCACGAGATGATCGCGACGCTTTCATTTCGCGCCAGGCAAAAATACCGGCTCCGTTGGCGGCTGGTACGCTTTTTCCTCGAGCGTGCCCATATGCTGGCAGGCTTCCGCGAGATGACACGCTTTGTGGCGGGGATTTTGCTGGCACAGGCACGCCAACTTCTCCGGCTGGTTGGAGAGGAATTGGCGCGGGCCGGGAGGCTGAACGAGGCCGCGGATATCTTCTTTCTCACCTTTCCTGAAGCACATGCGCTCCTTTCCGGCGGGGATCTGCGGGAGCGCGTAAGTGGGCGACAAGCTACTTTCGCGCGGGAACTCAGGCGCCGTCATGTGCCACTCGTCCTGCTCTCGGATGGCACCGAACCTATCACTCAGACGCAGAAAGGCCAGAGCGCTGTCCAGGTAGCAGGAACACTGCAGGGAACCCCTGCGTCCGCAGGACGGGTGACGGCGCCTGCGCGCGTGATCCTTGATCCTCATGACGCCCACCTGGAGCCGGGCGAGATTCTGGTAGCTCCCTCGACTGATCCGGGTTGGACACCCCTGTTTCTCAAGGCATCGGGACTGGTGATGGAAGTGGGTGGAGCGATGGCGCATGGCGCGATTGTGGCCCGTGAGTATGGCATTCCCGCAGTTGTTGGCGTGGCGGGTGCAACCGAGTGGATTGCGACCGGCAGCCGCGTGACGATCGATGGCACAACTGGTGCGATCGTGATCGAGTCCAACAATTGAGAGAGGGCTGCTGTGACGAGGTGGTGCTACAATGAGGTCGTGAGAAACGTTCGTTTTGCCACCGGCAAAAAGGAGGGAGCAGCATGCAGATCAGCCGAGATCAATGGACACGAACAAAGGAATCGGGAATCGCCTACCCGGGTGGCACGCAGCCGGCAGAAGAGGGTATTGCTTCCAGTGGTGTTACTTTCCATCTCTGGCGGCTCTATCAGCATGCCTGGCTGGTCTGCCTCCTCTTCCCCCTGGTTTCGCTCGTGCGTGATCCATTCCCTGTGTGGCATCTCGCCCTGGGACTAGGGGCCTTAGTCGGGTTCGCAGGCAGCTATACCTGGCTCATGTGGCCACACCCGGCCAGCCAGAGAGCACGTACGCGGGCGCAGTCTCGCACCTCATTCTTCCTCTTTATCGGACTTTCCGTGCTGGTCCTCGTGTCCAGCGCGATGTACGGTTCTGCCTGGCTCTGGCTGCTGATTGGGACGAGCGCCATCGCAGGACTCCTCCTGCCCCTGCGCGGCGCCTTTGCGGCGGTGGTGCTTTTTACGCTCTTCCCGCTCTTCCTGATGCTGAAGCTACACGGGGGTTTGGCAGGGGTAGACCTGTGGTGGCTCATCGCGCTGATGCTGCTGGTGCGCGGCCTTGGCCTGGACATGATCGGCGTGGCTCGCATGGGCAGCGCTATTCGGGAACTTCATGCCGCGCGCCGCGAACTGGCTCGCCTGGCGGTGATCGAGGAGCGCGAACGCCTCTCGCGGGACCTGCATGATCTGCTGGGGCAGACCCTCTCCATGATCACACTCAAGAGTGAACTGGCGCGGCAGTTAGTCACGGAGGAACCCGACCGCTGTACGCAGGAACTCTCGGAGATTGAGCGCGTGGCACGCCAGACGCTCCGCGAGGTGCGCGAGGCGGTTGCCGGCTACCGGCAACCGAATCTCTCGAGCGAGCTAGAGGGAGCGCGGCAACTCCTGGAAGCCGCGGGGATCGAGGTAGAGATCGACTCCATTCAGGAGGTGCTCCCACCAGCTATAGACGCAGCGCTTGCCTGGATGGTGCGCGAAGGGGTGACCAACGTCATCCGGCACAGCCGCGCGAGGCAATGTCACATTCGAGTGATCCATAAGAACGGACAGGCCTGTGCCGAGGTGCTGAGCGATGGAGGCGGTCGAGTTCAGGCGGAAAGCACGGTTCGTCCCGGTCTGGGACTGGCCGGCCTGCGGGAGCGGGTGGGCGCATTGGGAGGGTGGATCGAAGCAGGTCCACTCACCTTGCAGGGCAAAGAACACTTTCGCGTCCGTATGGAACTTCCCATCAAGCGAGAGGGGGAGTTCCTGGCCACGCAGAAGGAACAAGCATGATCCGAGTGTTGTTAGCGGAAGACCAGGCGATGGTACGTGGAGCGCTTTCGGCACTACTGAGCCGGGAGCGGGATATCGAGGTCGTGGCTGAGGTGGCGCGAGGTGACGAGGTGGTGCAAACCGCGCTGGCGACTCAGCCGGACATTGCGCTGCTCGACATTGAAATGCCAGGTGGCGATGGACTCACTACCGCGCAAGCATTGCGCAAGGCGCTGCCGAACTGCCGCAGCGTGATCCTGACCACCTTTGGACGCAGCGGCTATCTGCGCCGGGCCATGGAGAGCGGCGCCGTGGGGTTTTTGCTCAAGGATGCCCCGGCCTCGGAATTAGCTATCGCCCTGCGGCGCGTGATGGCAGGCGAGCGGGTGGTCGACCCTGACCTGGCCCTGGCTGCGCTTTCCGAAGGCAGCAATCCCCTGACTCCCCGCGAACGCGATGTGCTCTCAGCATCGCTCTTTGGGGCTAGCCTGGCAGAGATCGCCGCACGGCTGGTGCTCTCCGAGGGAACCGTTCGCAATCACCTCTCCACGGCCATGCAGAAACTGGGCGCACAGAATCGGATGGAAGCGGCGCGATTGGCTGAGCAAAAAGGATGGTTATGAGAAGGCGAGAAGATGGTGGTAACGTTGCAGCTTCGATCGTGAGCATTCATGCTTTTCCAACGCCAGCAATCTTTTCTTGAGGTTTTATAGGTAACCTGCTATACTCTGTTAGGCAACTGTTAGGAGTAGACCTAACGCGTGTATCTTCCTATTGGAGTGATAGATCATCAAGAAGCTGTCTGCAACCATCGGAGTCGTCTAAAACGGGACGCTGATGTTCTCACTCCAAGTTGGATGTGGTTGGCCTTCCATGCCGGCTTCAGTCGTGACCCAGTTGCGACAGGCACCATTCTGGCCAGCACTCGAAGACATCGCGCACACGCTCGTCTATGAATCGACGCTTCTGGGCGACATGCCGGCACTCGCCGAACGGATGGCCTCCATCCCGGTATCCACGCTCGTGATAAGCGGCGGCGAGATCCAGGCAAGGATGCTCCAGGCGGCGCAAGCAGTCGCCGATGCTCTTCCCACAGCTTCGTATCGCTCCCTCTCCGGTCAGACCCATGATATCGTTCCGGCTGTTCTGGCTCCTGTGTTGGAGGAGTTCTTTGCCAGCTAAAACAGCACGCTTCCAGGCTCGCCTTTGAGGAAGCGTCCCTTGATGGCCTTCACCAAAAGTGTGCCAGACTCAGATTTTCGTGAGGCAATGCGAACAAGTGAGGCAGGATGTCTACCCACACGATGTGGCTTCCCGAAGCTGTTTGGCTTGCCACATCAAAAGCGATAGTGAACCGATTTTGAGTCTCCGTCGTACCTGGTGATTCATGCATTGCAGAGCTATTTCTTGTCGCCTCAAAGTGTTTCTGAAGCCAATCACGAAAGGAGAGATATATGCCAGATTTGTTCCTCAGGGAACGAGGATGAGCTTGCGACGAGCAGACGCAGCCTGCCGCTCCCAGGCCTGGGCAACTTGCTCAAGCGGAACCATCTCCCTCTCGACCGTGCAGCGGCCTGCAGCAGCGTGTGCGAGGATTTGCGTGAGGGCCTGGGCTTTCTGTTCGTGGGTCAGCGCATTGTTGGTATAGCCCAGGATAGCATGCAAACGGCTGCGCACGATGGCTGACTCAAAGCGCGCCGAGGCTCCGGCGGCAGAGCCGATATTGACGAGCCTTCCCTCTGGAGCCAGCGTGCGAGCGGCGGCCTCCGCCGGAAGACCCCAGACGGGGTCGATGACGAGGTGCAGGGGACCTTCGCACACTGCCGCGATACGCCTGCTGATCTCGTCCACGCTGTCGCCAGAGAGATCAACGGCGGCATCAGCGCCGCGTGAGAGCGCCAGGGCGCGCCCGTCCTTGTCGCGCGAGGCGGCAATCACACGGCCAGCCCCAAGCAGTCTGGCCGCCTGTACTGCCACCTGTCCGACCGCGCCACTAGCCCCCAGGACAAGCACCTGCTCCCCGGGCTGGAGGCGACCGCGCCAGGTGAGCGCCATCCAGGCGGCAATCGCGGAAAGTCCGAGTGCCGCGGCGAGATCGCTCTCGATCTCGGCGGGAAGCGCGAGTGCTGACGCCTCCTCGATCAGGCAGTACTGCGCCATGCTGCCGTCCCCAGGCTTCATACCGGCATCACAACTGAACCACACGCGCTGTCCGGGGACAAGGACATCGGCCTCCATTACGATGCCGACGCCCTGCGTACCCGGAATATAGGGGAGCTTTGGCGCCCCAAAGTAGGACGTGCCGGACGCGCACAGCAGATCCAGCGGGCTGATGGGAGCCGCCAGGACGCGCACCAGCGCCTGTCCTTTCCCGCGCTGGGGGATGGACCATTGGAGATACTCAGGTGGAGTGGCGTGCTTGCGGAGCACTGCCGCCTGCATCTCGGCGCTCATCGTGGCGTCCATTCTTCAACTGCCAGTCTTGCTATCTCTGTGCGCATGTGTTTGCAAAGTACATGCTACTCCTGCCCGGCTTTGGCGCGCTCTCGGTGGGCGTAGGTGTACGGGTTCTCAATCAACTCGACTTCTGCCTTCTCGGGGTTCATGCCCTCGTTCCAGGCCTGCTCGCCCATTCTGGATCTCGCGTACTCAACCGTTTTCGCGACGGCCTGCCTGGCTCTGTCAAGGTCAATGCCCAGGAGGCGATGGTCGTACTTGACGACCTTGCCGTCCACCATCACGGTATGCACATCCCCGCGCCCGGCCTGAAACACGACGTGACCGTAGGGATGGAGCAGCGGGAACATCGCCGGCGACTGGTCATTCTTAATCAGGACGAGATCGGCCTTTTTGCCAGGGGTGATACTGCCGATGAAGCTGTCCATCCCCAGAGCTTCAGCGCCGCCGAGGGTGGCCCAGATGACCACTTGCTCGGCGCGCAGGTGGCTGAGCATGACGGTTTCGCTGCGCTTATGCGCTTCCATGTGCTCGCGGGCGCGGTCCGCGTTGAGCGTGGCACGCATCGCAGAGAACAGGTCGGCGCTCCACCACACGCTGGTGTCCATCGACAGGGACATGGGGATGTTATGCCGCCGGAGCTTCCACGTGGGCGGGTAGCCCTGGCCGGCGTTATCCTCGCTCTCGGCAGATACCGATGCGTGGCCGCCCGTGGCCGCGATGCGGTGATAGGAGTCATCGGAAAGCGATGACGCATGTACATAGATGGTGGAAGGGGTCATGAAGCCAT
>WNGK01006895.1_pt1 | contig 11942 bp, 10 predicted proteins | sample 5400601 | NCBI WGS metagenome assembly WNGK01 (sample SAMN13153376, study PRJNA577476) | soil metagenome | isolation source: 60 cm soil or saprolite under Garry oak tree replicate 1 | place: USA:California | collected 2016-06-15
TGATCGGGCCGTAACCGAGGATGTCGACCGGAGGCAGCGTGAGCGACATCATCTGCTCGCCCTCGTCGACCCGGCGATTGAAGTCCCGCTGCAGGTCTTCGCGACCGAGGTCGGTATGGATGATCGACTGCACGGGATACACCTGCGGGCTGTTCCAGTAGGTGTCGAAGAGCGCCGCGAGCTGCGGGACGACGGCGCCCACGATGAATGCGTCCATGTCCACGAAATTGTCGGTCATGCTGCGCATGAAGTACTCGTCGGCGATGTTGCGGCCCCCTGCCACAGCCATCGTGCCGTCGGCGATGAAGAGCTTGTTGTGCATCCGATGGTTGAGCCTTCCGAAATCCGCGAGCGAAGCGGTGTATTTACCGAGCAGGCTCTCCCGACCGCAGCAGAAGGGATTGAACAGGCGCACCTCGACGTTCGGAAATGCAGAGAGTCCGATGAACAAGGGATCGCCGCCCGAGGTGTAGAGGTCGTCGAGCAAGAGCCGCACGCGCACGCCGCGCAGCGCGGCGTCGCGCAACTGGCGCAGCAGCAGCCGCCCGGTATCGTCGTTCTGGACGAGGTAATACTGAAGATCGAGCGAGTGCTTCGCCCGGCGCGCGAGCTGAATCCGCGTGTCCAGCGCGTAGACGCCCACCGGCATCAACCGGAATCCCGACAATTCCGGCGACGGAATCGATGCCTGGGCAATCTGGACGAGCGGGCTGTCGAGTGAGGGTTTCAGTGCCGACGAGTCCGGAGCTTCGGGTCGTTGCGGGAGCATCCCGCAGCCGGCCAGGACGACGGCGACGAGCAGCGGGAATGCCGCGGGTAGATGCCGGCACAGCGTCGTCTGAACCCCCACGCTTGCGGCCTCATTAGCCAACTCATTTGCCAACTGAGCCGCTGCGCTGCCCCCAAAGGCGGGGGCCGAGTGCCGCGGCTCCATGCCGGCCTGCGCCGGCATGGACGGCACGAGGGGGCGTTGCGTCTCGCAACGCCGCGGCCTGCAAGGCCAATTCGCGCCTTGGGGCGGCCCTGCGGCGCTCATTTCTTGCCCTTGTTTTCGTTCCAGCCGCGCAACGCGGCGAGCGTCTTCTCCACGTGCTTGCTCGGATTCAAGCTCATGTAGTGGTAGACGATGGTGCCGTCGGGCGCGATGAGGTAGGAAATACGATTGGCGTACTCCGGCCGGGTCTGCATGACCGCATCGAAGGATTTCATGACGGATTGCGTCTGGTCCGAGGCCACGGGGAACTTGCTCTGGCACGCCTGGACCGAAAACTTGGTGAGCGTCTCGATGTCGTCGCCCGAGACACCGACCACCGTCGCCCCAAGCGCGCTGAACTGAGCGATCGCTTCCGCGAAGTAATGCGCCTCGACCGAGCAGCCCTCGGAGTAGGCGGCGGGAAAGAAGTAGAGAACGACCGGCCCCTTGCGCAGAGACTCGCCGAGCGAGTAGCGGTAAACCGAACCACTGAGCGCGGCCTCCGTCGTAAAGTTGGGTGCCGGCTCTCCCACGTCGAGCGCGGCTCGAACCGAGAAGGAGAGGGCGAGGCCGACGATTGAAGCAACAAGTCGTTTCATGGGTAACCCCGGCAGACGTTCATTTTAGCGCCACTGCCCGCGGCGGCGTCCAGGCGACCCGGTCTGCATTGAACACGAGCTCTCCTTTGAAACGTTGATCGCGCGACGGGCAGCCGCCGGCGATGCGCTATTTAGTCCGACCGGCGAAGCCGTCGACGCCGGCGGCGAGAGGCCGGGCGCCCGTGCCCGGATCGTGAATGACCACGCCCTCGATCGGGTCGATCGGCGCTTGCCACGGCGCGCGTTGGATCATGTGCCGCGCCGCCGCGTAGCCGGCCTGCCAGCGGGCCCGGATGCCGGCTGCGGTGAAATCGATGTCCTTCGTCTGATCCTCGCCGTCGAGTCGCGGCGCGACCAGCCGCACAACGTGCATCGTCGTCCCGCAGCCCCACGATGCGAGCTCGCGCACCTCCGCCGAGTTGCGAGTCTTTTCCGGCACGTGCTTGGCGATCTCGCGGATGATGTGGCGCAGATGGTGGATCTGCTTCTGCCGGGCGATGTGGCTCTTGGCGCGGCTCGCGTATTGAATGTCCTTGTGCCGGCCCATGACCTGCCACAGCGTCTCGGGCTCGGGGCCTTCCGGATTCCACATGTGCACGGCGAAGATCAGCGAATCCTTGCGTGGCTTGTCGTCGAGCACCGCCTCGATCGGCGTGTTGGAGTAGATGCCGCCGTCCCAGTACGGGTCGCCGTCGATCCGCACGGCCGGGAACGCAGGCGGCAGGGCGCCGGAAGCCATGACATGGTCGAGCCCGATCGTCTCGTCGCGGCTGTCGAAGTAGCGCATCTCTCCGTTGCGCACGTTGACCGCGCCGACGGTAAGGCGTGGACGCTTCGAGTTGAGCTGGTCGAGATCGACGAGCTTGGAGAGCGTCTCGCGAAGCGGGGAGGTCGTGTAGTACGCGGCCCCCTCGACGCCGAGCGAGGTATGCGGTCCGAACCACGACGCCCCGTTGGGCGAGAAGAACGTCGGGATGCCTCGCGCCATCGTCGCCAGGTTCGACAGCGCCGCGCCGAAGCCCGGAAGAAACTCGAAGGCCTCCGCGCCGGTGTGTTGCTCGACGCTGTCCCAGAACGCGCGTAGGCGATCGAGTCGGTTCTCGGGTCTGTTCCCCGCGATCAGCGCGGCGTTGATGGCCCCGATCGACGTCCCGATCACCCAGTCGGGCTCGATGCCGGCCTCGTGCATCGCCTCGTAGATGCCGACCTGATACGCGCCTAGCGCGCCGCCGCCTTGGAGCACCAGGACGACCTGGCCGGGCAGCGCGTCGTGGGCGTCGACTGCGGATTTGGTTGCCGATCGCCGGCTTGCGCGAGCCCGCCTCTTCGACACGCTTGTCGTGGTGCTCGTAGTGCTCATGGTGTTCCTCTCCGGTGCTTCGTCACTGCGCAGTCCAGCCGCCTTCGATGGGAAGTATGGCACCGGTGATCGATGCCGCGCCGTCGGTCGCGAGAAAAGACGCCAAGGCCGCAACCTCTTCGATCTGGACGAATTTCTTCGTCGGCTGGGCATGGAGCAGCACATCGTTGATCACCTGCTCTTCGGTGATGCCGCGCGCCCTGGCGGTATCCGGGATCTGCTTTTGCACCAGCGGCGTCCAGACATACCCGGGGCAGATCGCGTTCATCGTGATGCCTGCCTCGGCGACTTCCAGCGCTACGGTCTTCGTGAGCCCGGCGATCCCGTGCTTGGCGGCAACGTACGCGGACTTGAACGGGCTCGCGACCAGCGCGTGGGCGGAGGCAATATTGATCACCCGACCCCACTTCTTCGCCTTCATCGGCGGCAGGGCAAGCCGTACGGTGTGAAACGACGCGCTCAGATTGATCGCGATGATGGCATTCCATCTCTCGACGGGGAACTCGTCGACCGGCGCGACGTACTGGATGCCGGCGTTGTTGATCAGGATGTCGATCGCTCCGAACTCCGCGAGCGCCGTGGCCATCATCTTTTCGATCTGATCCTGATGCGAGAGGTCGGCGCCGTCGTAACGGACCTGCACGCCGTGCTCGGCGGCGATCGAGCTGCGCAGCGTCGCGATTTCCTTGGCGTCGCCGAAGCCGTTGAGGATCACGTTTGCGCCCTCTCCGGCAAACGCCTTGGCGATGCCCAGCCCGATGCCGCTGGTCGACCCGGTGATCAGCGCCGTTTTGCCCTTCAACATGATGAACTCCCTTGATTTCGCAATGATCGGTAGTGGATCGCACCGAATGCTGGTTCGGGCCGACCTGATCGCAGCGTTAGTCATCCGCGGGTCCACGGAACTTACAAGGCGCGCAACGCCGACGTAAGAAAGGATGCCCAGGCTCGACCAACGAGCGATGTGGACGTGACCGGCCCCGGTCGCTGCCGGTCCATCTGAATGGAGTCGATTGTGAGCGCCGCGCCGCAGCCGACGCCGGGTTAGGGCTTGCGGGGTCGTCCGGCCTTCGGAAAATGAAATAAAGCGAACGGAACCGTGGTATTACGCTGTACCTAAGCTTCGACACGTTCCTTTTGCAGGTCGAGCTCGCAACTTAGATGCAACCTTCGCGACCACGGGCTCGCGCACGCGCTCCAGCCGGCGTGCGCGTTAGAATGCCCGGCCTGGATGCACGGCCCATCACATGCGCTTTGCCCGCTTGACGCGACGTGACCTCCGCCTCGCGTCGGGGCTCACGCTTTTTGTTTACGTCGCCGCCCACCTGACCAACCATGCGCTGGGACTGATTTCGCTGACGAGTGCCCAGCGCGGCCTCGACATCGCCGTCAGAGTCTGGCAAAGCCTGCCCGGAACACTACTGCTGTACGGCGCCGCGGCGGTCCATCTCACGCTTGCTTTCGCGGCGATCTACGCGCGGAGGACGCTGCGCATGCCGACGGTGGAGCTGATTCGGATCCTGCTCGGCCTCGGCATACCCCTCCTCCTGATCGGGCACGCCATTGCCACGCGAATCGCGTACGAGCTCTACGATGCCTCGCCGGATTACACACGGGTCGTGTGGGCGCTCTGGAGTTCGGATAACGAAGGACGGCAGCTCGCACTGCTCGTTCCCGGCTGGCTGCACGGGTGTCTCGGTATCTATATCGCGTTCGGGCACCGCCGTACGTTCCAGCGGCTGCGCTTCGTGCTTTTCGCCGGCGCGGTGCTCTTGCCGGTGCTCGCGGGCCTCGGCTTCCTGGCGATGGGCAAGGAGCTCGCGATGCAAGCCACCAACCGCGCATGGCTCGATGCTCATCCCGCAACCGATCCGGCGCAGCGCATGGCCCTCATCCGACTTCGCGACACCGGGCTTGGAATCTACCTCGCGGCGATCGCAGCCGTGTTCGCCGCACGCGAGATTCGCGCCTTGGTCGAGCGCCAGCGCGGCGCGTTGATCGCGGTTACCTATCCGCAGCGCACCGTGCATGTGCCGCGCGGCTGGTCGGTGCTCGAGGCCAGCCGCAGCTTTCACATCGCGCATACGTCGGTTTGCGGTGGGCGTGCTCGGTGCTCTACCTGCCGCGTGCGCGTCGTCGACGGCCATGACCACTGTCCGCCGCCAGGACCGGACGAGCGGGCAACGCTCGAGCGTATCCGCGCGCCGGCCGATGTCCGCCTCGCGTGCCAGATCCGGCCACTCGGCGATGTTTCCGTGATACCGCTGGTGGCCGCCGGACGCGCCGTACTGAGGCTCGATCGTCTGCGGCATGGCACGGAGCGCGAGGTCGCAGTTCTCTTTGTCGACTGGCGCAACCGGGCGTCGTTCAGCGGACGGCATTTGCCGCAGGACGTTCTCTATCTCGCGAAAGTATTCACCGAAGCGATCGGCAGCGTGGTGCTGGCGACGGAAAGCGCCGCCTTCGATGCCGGCACGGAAAGCGCGATCGCCATCTACGGGCTCCGCGTCGACGTCGTTACTGCGTGCCGTGAGGCGGCGACCGCAGCCGCCGCCATCGAGCGGGCGCTCGATCGGCTGAACGGCGGACTCGCCGGCGAATTCGCCCAGACGCTGGACTATACGATCTGCCTTCACACCGGGCCCGCCGCAGTCGCTGACATCGGAGCGCGCGACGCATCCCGCGTCGCGGCGGCAGGCGAAGCGATCGACGATGGCGTGCGGCTACGTCGTCTCGCGGCTGAAACCGGGTCGCGGGTCATCGTCTCGGAGGCATTCCTGCGCCACGCCGGCGGCGCCGCCGCCGCAGACTCCAAAAGGCACGAGATTGCGGCCGACGGAGCAGAGCCGGCGCTCGCTGCTTACCTGCTGCCAGGCGTTTCGACGATGGAACTTAACTCGGCGTAGACCCAAGCAGAAGCAGGATGAGCGGCGTCGTCACCGCGGCAAGCGCGGTCGAGAGCACGAGGCTCGCCGCAACCGGGCCGCCCAGCGTGTCGAACTGACGCGACATCAGGTACACGTTCGCGCCGACCGGCAGCGCGGCGAGCAACACAATGGCGTTGGTTTCCAGCGGCGGCAGGGACAGTGCGCGGGCGAGCAGCCAAACGGCGAGCGGCTGAACCGCGAGCTTAAGCACGGTGATCGCCGCGCTCACGCGCCAGCCCTCGCGAATGCCGTATTCGGCGAGGCCCATGCCCAGGGCGATCAACGACAGCGGCACGGCAGCCTCACCGACGAGGGCCAGTGTCTGATCGACGAACCCGGGGAGCTGCAGCGCCGCGAAGCCCCATCCGGTGCCGAGGAGGATGCTCGCGACCACCGGATTGGCCAGTACAGCCTTGGCGGCCTGCACGTAGCCCGACCACGAGAGCGCGCGATGGCGAGCCCACTCGACCGACACCGTCACCAGCGTCCAGAGCACGAGTGCGTTGAACACCAGCACCAGCGAGATCACGGGGAGCGAGCGCTCGCCCAGCGTCACCTTGGCCAGCGGAATGCCGAGCATCACGTTGTTGGCGAAAATCCCGCCGAGCGCGAACACAGATTGGGCGACACCGTCGAGACGGAACACACGCGCCGCGAGCAGCCGGCCGAGCAGGAACACCGCGAAGCAGGCACCGAAATACGCCAGGAGCAGCCGCGCGTCGACCGGCGGCAGGCGTGAGAAATCGCTCATCAGCCGAAACAGCAGCGCCGGAATCGCCACCGAGAACACGAGTCGCGTCAATGCGTCGGCGACCGGCTTCGGCCAGCGCCCCCAGCGCGTGAGCGCGTAACCGAGCAGCACCAGCAGGAACAGCGGCGCCGTGAGCGCGACGATGCGCGCGAAGCCCCCCAAGATCGCCTCAGCGCACGCAGTTGCGCCCGGCGCTCTTGGCTTCGTAGAGCCGGGCGTCGGCGGCGGCGAGCAGCTCCGCGGTGCTCGCATGCGCGGCGCTGCAAGCCACCCCGATGCTGATCGTTACCTCGAGTCCCGGGCGCAGGGTCTTCCAGGCATGGCCGGCGACGCTTGCGCGCAGCCGCTCGCACACGGCACGGGCGCGCTCCGGTACGGTATCGAGCAGGGCCAGGACGAATTCCTCGCCGCCGTATCGTCCCGCGAGATCGCTCGGACGGCATGCCGAGCGCAGGATGCGGCCGACCGTACGCAGAACGTCGTCGCCCACGGCGTGCGAATGGCGGTCGTTGATCGATTTGAAATGATCGATGTCGGCGACCGCTAGGCAGAGCGGACGTTCGTCGGCCGCCGCCTGCCCGAACAGCCGCTCGAGATTCGCGTCGAGGTGGCGACGATTGGAGAGTCCGGTCAGCGCATCCTCGTGAGCTTCGACACTCAAGCGCACGTTGGCCGCGGCGAGCACGTCGCGTTCGGCGCGGTAGCTGTCGGCCTCCGCGCGCACGTTCTTTACCGCGAGCTGGACCACGAGGTTGCGGGCCTTGTTCTCGGCGTCCTCGGAGTGCAGCTGCCGATCGAGCCGGTGATACTGCTTGTAGCTCTCCAGCGCGGCGCGGGAATCACCTAGCGCCTCCTGGCATTGCGACAGCTCGTGCCAGGCGCGCATGGTGCGCTCCCTGGACTTGAGCTCTTCGCCGATCTTGAGCGCGTCGCCCAGCGGGGTCAGAGCCTCGGCGAAGCGGCCGAGCTTGCGCAATGCTTCGCCGACGTTCGTCAGGCACAGCGCTTCGTCGTAGCGCGACCCCATTGCGCGCAGCGCCGCGAGCTGCGCCTGGAAGAGCGACAACGCTCGCTCGAGATCGCCCAGCTCGGCGACAGCGCTGCCGACGTTCTCCATCGCCAGGGCCTTGAGGTGCGGGTCGCCCGCCTCCGCTGCGATCGAAACCGCCTCCTCGAACAGAGCCCGCGCGCGGTGCAGGTCGGCCTCACCTCCCGGACGCTGCTGGCCGGTGCGCAGGAACAAGATGCCGAGGCTGTTCAGGCTGGCCGCGATCGCGGCGCGATCGCCGAGCGTACGCCGGCGTTCGAGCGAGGCTTCGTAGAACTCACGCGCCCGGGCGAGGTCGCCCAGGCGGGCGTAGACCATTCCCAGGCGATGGTGGACGGCGGCCAGGGCGGCTTCGTCGGCACCGTCGTGCAGCAGGCGCAGCGCCTCTTCGAGCCGGCCGATCGCGACCGCGTAGTCGCCGATGTAGATGTCGACTGAAGCAATGCCGTGCAGGCAGCGCACCTGACCGGAGCGCTCGCCGAGACGCCGCCAGCCTTCGAGCGCGGCGAGGTACTGCGCCATTGCCTCGGGGTAAGCGGAGAGCGCGTAATGTGCATCGGCCAGGGTTTCTGCTGCCGCGGCGGAGCGCGCCTGGTCGTGTGCGCGCTCGGCGAGCGCGGCTGCTTCGAGCGCCGGCGCGAGCGCCTGTTGCGCCGCGCCGGTTCGGTTCAGCGTGCGCGCCTCACCGATCAACGCCTCGATCCGCGCAGGGTCCTCCCCCGGTCCTGGTCCACGGGCGGGCGAATCCGATATCCCTCCGATGTTCATGCCGGGCGCAGGCCAGCGCGTTGCGCGAGCCGCCTCATCCGCTCCGGCGCCCGACCAGCGCGAGAAACTCCTCGCGCGTGGCGACCGACTCGCGGAACGTGCCAAGTACCGAGGAGGTCACCATCACCGAGTTCTGCTTCTCGACACCGCGCATCATCATGCACAGGTGCTGCGCCTCGATCATCACGCCGACCCCGATCGCATCGATCGATTCCATGATTTCCTGCGAGATCTGCTCGGTCAAGCGCTCCTGGAGCTGCAGCCTCCGGGCGTACATGTCGACCATGCGCGCCAGCTTCGAGACGCCGAACACGCGGCCGTTCGGGATGTAACCGATGTGGCAGCGTCCGAAAAACGGCATCATGTGATGCTCGCACAGGCTGTAGAGCTCGATGTTCTTCACGATGACCATGCTGTTGGTCTGTTGGGTGAAGACCGCGTCGTTGATCACCTCCTTGGCGTCGGTGCGGTAGCCGGAGGTCAGAAAGTGCAGCGCCTCCGCGACGCGCTGCGGAGTCCGCTCGAGGCCCTCGCGAGCCGGATCCTCGCCGAGCTCCACCAGCATTTCGCGGACAAGCGTCTCCAGTTTCTGGCGGTTCATTCCCGGCCTCCGTCAAAGGCAAGCAATCGAGCGATTATCCCATGGAGGCGGTTCGATCGAAGCAGGCCGTAGCATAATGCGCCGAGCGATCCCGGAACCTCAAGGAGGAACGAGCGATGGGCCAGTGGATGCAGTTGACCGCCGCCGACGGGTTTCGGCTGGCGGCATATCGCGCCGATCCGGCGGGGCAGGGAAAGCCGCGCGGCGGATTGGTCGTCGTGCAGGAGATCTTCGGCGTCAACAGCCACGTCCGCAGCGTCTGCGACGGCTTCGCGGCCGATGGCTACGTGGCCATTGCGCCAGCGCTGTTCGATCGCTACCAGCGCGACTTCGATATCGGCTACACGCCCGAGGATATCGCGCGCGGTCGCGAGTTCAAGGCGAAGGCCACGACGGACGTGGCACTCTCCGACATTGCGGCGGCGCGCGACGCGGCCGCTCTCGCGGGTCGCGTCGGCATCATCGGCTACTGCTGGGGTGGATTCATCACCTGGATGAGCGCCGCGCGGCTAGCGGGCTTCGCATGCGCGGTCCCGTACTACGGCGGCGGAATCCTGGAGGCGGGCGGCGAGCAGCCGAAGTGCCCGCTCATGGCGCATTTCGGCGAGCGTGATGCGGCGATCCCGGTGGCGGGCGCCCGCCAGCTCGCCGCGGCGCATCCGGAAGCGCAATTCTTCTTCTACGACGCCGAGCACGGCTTCAACTGCGATCAGCGCAAGAGCTACAACCCCGCGGCCGCCAAGCTCGCGCGGGAGCGCTCGCTCGCGTTCCTGCGCCAGCATGTAGGCTGACAGAGCGCTCCTCGTTGGCGTTCGCTGAAGGCTTCGTCAGTCGTCGTTCCCGCAAAATAAGCGGGAACCCAGTGTCGTAAGCGCCGCAAAGTTGCTGGATCCGCGCTGGCGCGGGGATAATGTTGACAGAAGCAACTAAAAGGTTGACATTGGCACCGATACCGATGATCTCCCGTGAGAGGTGGATGGCGATGGCGACGACCGACGCGGCCCTCGAGCAGCGCATCGCCGCGGTGCGCGCGTTCAACCGCTTCTATACGCAGCGGATCGGCGTGCTGCGCGAGCACCTGCTGGAAAGCCCGTTCCCCTTGACGGGCGTACGCGTGCTCTACGAGCTGGCGCACTGGCCGGAAACAGGCGACCCGCCGACCGCGAGCGTGCTCGCCGCGCGACTCACGCTCGACGAAGGGTATTTGAGCCGCGTCCTGCGCAGCTTCGAGCAGCGCGGCCTGGTGCGCAAGAAGCCTTCCGCCGCCGACGCGAGACGAAAGTCGCTCGCGCTCTCCAGGCGTGGCCGGCAGCTCTTCGCCTCACTGGATGCGCGGTCGCGGGCGGAGGTCGCGGCGATCCTCGGCAAGCTTTCAACCGCTGGGCAGTCGCGCGTGGTCGAAGCCATGCGGAGCATCGGCGGACTGCTTGGTGAGCCGTTGGCCGCTGCGCCCCCGCGCCAGCCGCCGTACGTTTTGCGCCCGCCTCAACCGGGCGACATCGGCTGGGTCGTCCACCGCCACGGCGTCCTCTATGCGCAGGAATACGGATACGACGAGCGCTTCGAGGCGCTGGTAGCGCAGATCGCAGCCCGTTTCATACAGCACTTCGATCCGAAGTGCGAGCGCTGCTGGATCGCCGAGCGCGAGGGCGAGATCGTGGGCTCGGTGTTTCTCGTGCGCAAGACCAGGACAGCCGCCAAGCTGCGACTGCTGCTGGTCGAGCCCCAGGCCCGCGGGCTCGGCATCGGCAGGCGGCTGATCGATGAGTGCCTGCGCTTCGCGCGTCGCGCCGGCTATCGCAAGCTGATGCTATGGACGCAGAGCGATCTCTCGGCCGCACGCCACCTCTATGCGGTTGCCGGATTCCGCAAGGTCGCCGAGGAGGCCCACGAGAGCTTCGGCAAGAAGCTCGTCGCGGAGACCTGGGAGGTGGCGCTTTAGCCGCCGCTCAATGCGGCCACAGCCAGCCGAACGTCCCGGCCGTGAGCAATGCGTAGATCAGCCCGTCGATCGTCCCCTTGATCGTAGTGATCCACTGGCGGCCCATCCAGATCGACATCGGCCAGAGCGCGAGTGCATAGCCCGCGAATGCCGTCGTACCGACGATACGGAACACTGCGGGATAGGCAGCTCCGGGCGGGAGCGCGCTCGCGGCCACATATCCCGCGAACAAGCCGACGACGAGCGAGAATATGAACCACATGACGAGACTCTTGCCCATCGCCATCGCGCCGTTCGGGAACACGGTCATCACGATCACCGGTCCCTTGGTCATCTTCTCCAGGAACTCGGGCGTCTTCATTTCTTTCATGCTGTCGCACCTCGGCACCATGTAGTCGCCGGGCGGAATCGCCAGCGGACGCAGCGCGTCCATCACCTTTTCTTCGTTGGCCAGCTTGGGGTAGTCGGTCGCGTGCCACCACTGCAACAGCATGTGGATGATCGTGCTGGCGATATACACCAGCACCGCCGACACCAGAATCGGAAGCCACAACGCGGAGAGCGGGGTCATCAAGGGCTCCTCAGAATAAGCGCGCTAGCGATTCTCCGAGGAAGCTCGACGCGCGTCAACGAGCGCTGCGCAATCGAGGGTCGCCCAGATCGCGAATCGCGACGTCCCGGCCGGATCGCGTGCACCTACTCCAAGGGAGTGGCCGGGGCCTGCCTTCGTATTCAGCGACACTAGGTCCACCAGTACCGCGTAATGTGAAAGAACACCGGCGCGGCAAAGACGACCGAGTCGAGACGATCGAGCATGCCGCCGTGCCCCTCGATCATGTCCCCCCAGTCCTTCACGCCGCGATCGCGCTTGATAGCCGACATGACGAGCCCGCCCAGGAAACCCATGACGTTGATGGCCAAGGCGATGAGCGCCGACTGCCACGGCTTGAACGGAGTGATCCACCAGAGCGCG
>WNGK01007707.1_pt1 | contig 11942 bp, 13 predicted proteins | sample 5400601 | NCBI WGS metagenome assembly WNGK01 (sample SAMN13153376, study PRJNA577476) | soil metagenome | isolation source: 60 cm soil or saprolite under Garry oak tree replicate 1 | place: USA:California | collected 2016-06-15
AATCGGACCGTGCCGTTCTGATGAGCCACGCCGGCGAGCGGAATTCGTTGACCTAGGAAAAGGCTGCGCGCGAATAGGCCCTGGTGGCATTGGCCGTGTTCCTCGCACTTAATGTGATTCAGGGCGTGTTCGAGCTTTTGGATCAGCTTCTCGTGTGCCCGCTGATTATTGGGCTTGTAGGTGAGAACGATTTCGCCGTCGCGATTGAGAGATACCCGGTTATTCGGATCGGGCAAATCCTCCGATGTCAGCCAAAAATCAAGGGAATGTTTCGCCATCGCTTCCAGCGTCCAGCCCGGCGCTATGGCCGGAGCTCCGGCGCGCAGGGTCTCGGCATCCAGCTTGCCGACAAACGAGATGTGGCCCATCGGGAATGGAAAATCGCTCGAACCGAAGTAAAAATCATTTACGGAGAGAGTCTTTTGGAAGATCGTCGGATTGGGGCATTTCGAAATAGCCATGATGACCGAATTCGTATGTCCCATGTAGTGCCGTCCCACCACATCTGAACTGTTGGCTAGCCCCCGCGCATGGCGATCGTTGGCGGAGCGCAACAGCAATGCCGCCGAATTGATTGCGCCGGCGGACACTGCCACAGTGTCGGCGGAATAGCGATCCAACTGTCCATCGTGCTCGACGATTACGCCCGTAACCTCGCGGCCGGAGTAACTGGTTTCCAGCTTGCGCACCAGCGCGTTCCGCAGAAGTGACACGTTTGGATGACGCAGCGCCGGTTCGACGCACATTACTTGCGCATCGGACTTGGCGTGAACCAGGCACGGGAATCCATCGCACGTGTTGCAGCGGATGCATTTGCTCGTGTGCGGATTGCGTTCGTCGAGGCGCACCCCGAGCGGCGTGTGGAATGGCTTCAATCCCATCGTCGACAGATCATCGCTGAGCTGCTGAATGCGAGGCTCATGACTGCTCCAAAGTCCTCTCTGCGCAAGCGGAACAGCGCGGCGCCATAGAATTTGGTGTTACCGCCCACGTAGTAATTGGTATGCGGATGAAGTGGCTTGCCATCGGCGTCGTACCAATGCTCCTTCGTTTGATACTTGCCTTCGACGTTCACGAGTTTCGGATCCCAATTGGCCTTTTCGCGAGGAACGAAATCGCCGCGTTCGAGTATGAGGATCTTTTTGCCGGATGGCGCCAGCCGATGTGCAAGCGTTCCACCGCCGGCTCCACTTCCAATGATGATCACGTCGTAATGATTTGCGTTACTCATGCGCAGTTCCTTTCATTCCGCAGAAAATGCAGTCCCGTGCGGGAGTGTGGTCGAGTTTGCAGCAAACAACCGCCGGCTTTCCCCTTTGCCAGATGAAAACCTGCGCGGCCGCGAGCATGGCCGTCGGAGGCACCAGCAGGTAGATCAGGAATCCATGCCAAATGCCGGAGGGCAATGCGGAGCCGAAGGTCCGGGCGGGGTTCATACTCATACCGGAGTACGGCGATTCGATTGCGATGTAAATGGCAACCATCAGACCCGCGACCAGCCCGGTGAGCCGGTTGAGCGTGGGATGATTGGTGACCGAAAGAACGATTGTCATCTGGAGAAACGAGATGACAAATTCTCCCAGGCTTGCGACTGCCGGCCCCGTGGCGCCCGGATACGTAGCTGCGTATTGCACCGTGGGATCGGCAATTCGAGACCCGAGTGCCGCGGCCGCCACGAAGACTCCGATCGCAGCTCCGGCAAATTGAAACAAGAAATAGAAGGATGCATCAATCGCTTTAATTTTTCCCAGGCGCAGAAACGTGAGAGTCACTGATGGATTAAGGTGCGCCCCCGAACGCTGTCCCCACGGGGAATAGATGAGGACGATCGCCGTTACTCCCATGGCGATGCCGGTGAGGGCGCGCCGGAGAATTGAAGAAGTGATCGCCTGCCGGACGGCCGAGTCCGGAAGTTGCAGAACGACGGTAAACGCGCAGGCCGAGAGCATGAACAATGCGAGAAGAGCTGCTTCCATCGCGTATTCGGGCCAATGCAGGGTCCTCGTCAAGCTCGGCCGCTCCACTGGCCGCGTTCCAGGTTCGGAACGCAAGCCTGTTACGCTGGTCTCTGTTTCGTCGACCTGTAGTGGAGTCGTCATGCCTATTCAACCTGCGCAATCTGAGCCCGGATCGCCGCAAAGGTGACAGACTTCCTGACGAAATCGTCTCGGCCTGAAACTAACGGTCAACCGAAGGCTCTCAATCGCACAGGCAGGTTTTCCTGCTCGATACTCTCTCTTGGAGAACAAGAATGATCTCGCACAAGGTAACGAAGCGTCCGACGCCCTGGAACACGCTAAGGGCCGGCCTGAAATACCGCTGGACGGTGCCCTTCCGCGCTTTCGAATGGCTGTGGGAATGGGTCGCCTTTGGACTGAGCCGGTGGAGCTTTCTCGAGGTTCTCGAATACCTGGGCAGCTTGTCCGTATTGGTGGGCGTTATCTTCTACTTCAGCGAATCGGGGGATCGCGTGAAACAGCGACACTACCAGGCTTGGCAAGTGATCAATACAGCCCAGGGCAAAGGCGGCAGTGGCGGGCGGATTGAGGCGCTTCAGGAACTGAATGAAGACAAGATTCCGCTGGTGGGCGTGGATGTCTCATCGGCGTTTCTGCAGGGCGTTCGCCTGGAGCACGCCAATCTGTTGCGTGCCGACATGAGCGCGGCCGATCTCCGCCGAAGTGTGCTTGTCTCCGTCGACCTCACATTTGCCGACCTTCATGATGCCAATTTTCGCGGAAGCAATCTTGAAAATGCGTCGTTCTCAAATGCCGACCTGAAGGATGCGGATCTTGTGGGAACTGACCTGGCCGGCGCCGACCTGACCCAAGCCGATCTGACCGGCGCGGATCTGCGTTCTGCCAATCTGTCCTCGGTGAAATGGAAAGCCATCAAAAGCATCAAGTCCGCGAATATCGCTGGCGTGAAGGCCGCGCCCGGGGGGTTTGTTCAGTGGGCCCTGCAGAATGGTGCGGTTCAAAACGCGCAGACGGAGGAGTAAGAGAGATCCGATGATCGGCTTCCAGCCGCACGCGAAATTGAAAAGACAGGCTGAGAGCATTCAGCCTGTCTTTTTGAGTTTCGCGTGCGGCGAGGCTTACCGGGCAAGTGCGGTGTCGGGAGAAGCTTCGGCATTCGCCTGCGTCATGGGCCAAGGGCTGCGAACCTTTGCCTGCGGCTTGTTGAAGACTCGAGCCAGGATCGCATCCGTGGAGAACAGCCCCGCTCCTAAGATCAACATGAGAATCGACGCGAACAAAAACGTATACGGATCGGCGTTGTAGAACTTTCCCGGATCGGAAAAAATCGAGCCAAGCGCCTCGCGGTCGGCCGTGAGATAGGCGACCAGCATGTTGCCGGTCAGAATCGATCCGGTGAGCCGCGAGGCCAACCCCAGAATGAGCAGAATACCGCCAAAAAACTCCAGGTTGCTGACCATGATTGCGTTGGCGTGCGGGAACGGGATGTTCAGGCTTGCGAAGAAGTCGGTGACACCGTCGAGGCGGTGGAGCTTGCCCCAGCCGGACTGGGCAAATTGCCATCCCCAGTAAAGCCGGACGGCCAGCAGAAACGGCGACTGAAGTTTGCTGGAAAGCCGGCTGAAAAGCCGGTACAGCGGAGTAAACTTCGAGAAGAGAAGGGGGCGCATTGCGAATACCTCAGCTTTCATCTGATTGGATTGCCCGGGCGGCGGGCCGATCAAAAATTCTGCATCTCGCGCGAATCTTCGACCGTCACAGCATTCGAGTTTCGAAACCGAAGAAGGTGACACCGGCTGCAGGGATTGTTGAAGTCCCCTGATTCCGGAGTAATTGAGGCAGATGGACGACGTCTACGCAATCAACCTGGCCAAAACGATTCTCCGCGAGGGATTCACCGAAGGAGACGTCGAGAAAATCCTGTCGGTATACGACGACGCTTTCGCGGATATGTCCTTCGGCATGCCCAGCTTTTATTACTCCGACGCCAGGGACGTGTTTCGCGCTCGGCTCGACCGCTTATTCCGCGATTACACCGCAAGCATGAGGGTGATCATCATCGACGTTGTACTGAACGGAGACCGCGCATTCGATTGGGGGTGGCATGTGCTCGATTTGAGATCGAAAACCGATGGCTCGGTTTTGCAGGTGCGCACCCGCTATTTCGAAACTTGGCGCAGGGACGCGGCACGGGGATGGCTGATCACGAGTTTTATCGACAATCTCGATCAGGCGCCGCGCCTGCCCGAGGAAATCATCGGAGAAATCACGACCAGCGAAGATAACAGCCTGGTTACCCGGGCGCCTCGCGATCTTCGGCAATTCGCCGCTCCAGGGCCGCCGTAATTCGCTCCGTGGCGCCGGCGGGCAATTCGAATGTCTGCTCGTCTCCAATCAGCGCGACCACGTTCCGGGTCCCGTCCAGCAATGCCTTGCAGTCGCGGCAACGAGCGAAGTGATACGTCAGCCTGGCCTTCAGGTCAGGCTCGACGTCATCATCGACATAGTCGGAGAGCCGCCTCCAAACTTCGAAGCAACTGATCTCGACGATCATTGATTCATCCGGCATGGCCCGGTGGCCTCCGTTCCCCCACATGCAAACTAGAAAGGCCGCACTCGCTTGTATGATGTGCTGCCTGTGTTCCAATACCCGTCAAAACCAGGCGCGAGCGCATCCCGCACCTGGAGCCTTGCTCGAAGGAGCCGCGTCTTTACAGAAGCCTCGCTGATGTTCAGCAACAGGGAAGTTTCCGCCACGCTAAGATGTTCGATGTCGCGAAGCACCAGCACATCCCGATATATGGGCTTCAAATCCGAAATTGCCCGCTGCAGCGCATTGCGAAGCTCCTTTCGCTGCAGGGCTTCGGATGGAATCTCGCGCCAGTCCGCCAGGTCGATCGGAATGTAATCCCCTTCGTCAGTCTCTCTGCCGCAATCGATAGAGTCTTCCGCCGCCCGATGCTGTTTACGAAGCCGATGGCGAGCTTCGTTCAATGTGATCTGAATGATCCAGGTGCTGAATTTGCACTCGCCGCGGAATTGCGAAAGATTCTTAAACGCCTTGAAGAGCGCCTCCTGCGATACATCCTCGGCCTCGTGCTCGCTTTTTACAATGCTTACCGCCATGGAGTAGATCAGCTTCTGATACGGACGTACGAGTTCCATAAAGAGTTCTCGCTGGCCGGCGAGAATTCTCTCGATGAGAACGAGTTCATTTCTGAGCGACTCGCCGCCGGGAGTATAGGTGCGATGCGCGACATCCGGGCTTGCACCGCCGGTCGGGGGAAGACCGGCGGCATTCAGCGCGGAGGCCATCCGAGGCCCAAGCATGACCTCCTCGGCCCCACCCTGGATGAGTTCCCGGTTTAGAGATTCATCGGTCATCGTCTTCCGTATTCATGATCCCGGTGTCAGCACAAAGCGTATCGCAGTTTTCGCAACGAGGCACGGCTTTTTTAACGTCGAACGGTTAACCTCCGGTGGCGAATCCCGGATACAGCGTCATCCCGCCATCCACAAACAAAGTAATCCCGGTGACGTAGTCCGATTCGTCCGACGCAAGCCAAACCGCGGCGCGCGCAATATCATCGGGCTCGCCTACGCGCTCGTAGGGAATCAACTTGAGCAGGTCCGCTTCGGCTTCAGGTGTTTCCCAGGCCGTCCGGTTAATGGGTGTCTTGATGGCGCCCGGCCCGATGCTGTTCACGCGGATGCGATGCGGGGCCAGTTCCTGTGCCATGCTTTTCATCATCAGCATGATTCCGCCTTTGGAGGCTGCATAATTGCAGTGCCCGGCCCACGGAATGACCTCGTGGACCGAACTCATGCAGATGATCTTGCCGGCTGCAATCGAGCGTTGCGGGTCCACGCCGCGGCGAACAAATTCGCGAGCCGCTTCCCGCGCGCAAAGAAACTGGCCCGTCAGGTTCACGTTCAATACGAATTGCCACTGGGCCAGCGTCATGTCCACCAGGGCGGAATCACGCTGCAAGCCGGCATTGGCGACCAGGATGTCGAGGGTACCGAACTCGTGGAACAGATCGGCATACATCTGTTTCACTTGTTCTTCGCTGCTGACGTCTGCTTGAAGTGCAATTGCTGTTCCGCCCTCAGCCTTGATATCGGCAACCACCCTATCGGCCTGTTCGCGTGTGCCTGGATGATTCACCGCGACTTTGGCTCCCGCCCTGGCCAGCGCCTTGGCCACGCCTGCTCCAATTCCCGAGCTGGCGCCCGTTACAAGCGCTACTTGACCGTGCAATGGTTGATACTTTTCGTTTCCGTTATTCATCGAAGCACCTTCCCAAAACTGAAAATGAAATTGATGATTCCCATCTCTTCGCGCATCGGTTCGAGCGCCCGAGGCGTTAATCCGCCGCGACCGCCGGGGACTCCGCACCGTCTCGGACCATGGAAGTCTCGCGCGATCCTTGATTGACAAGCTTTGCGAGCCGCAGTAATTCCGCGACGCTCCACGCCTGCGCTATACATCCACGCGGATGATGAGGCTCGTCGGCATCGAAGATCTCCGAGATTTGGCCGAGACCCGCCTCCTCCAGGTGAATGCTGAATCGATCCAGCCAGGCTTGCGTTTCGACCAGCGCCTGAGACCGATTTTCGGAGTTCCTGATTTTCGCAGAGAAGAACGGTCCTGCCAGCCACGGCCACACCGTACCCTGGTGATACGCGCTGTCTCTGCTCCACACGTCGCCTTCATAACGAGGCCGGTAGCGTGAATCCGACGGAGCCAGCGTACGAAGTCCGTAAGGCGTCAGCAGGTCGCGCTCGGCCGCGTCCAGTACGGCAAGCGTCTTCTCTCGGTCCAGGAGATTGTGCCGCAGGCTCACCGCAATCACCTGGTTCGGGCGAAGAGAAGCATCGGGACCCGTTTCGCCTGCGACATCGAACAGGCATTGCGCCTGGTCGTTCCAGAAAACACGCTCGAAGTTGGCCCGCAGGCGGTTCGCCACGCCGGCGCAGTAATCGGCAAACGCGCTGTCCTGAAACTCGCGGCCCAGCTCTTCTATAATCCGCAGGGCGTTGTACCAGAGCGCCTGGATTTCCACCGGCCGGCCCGCGCGAGGCGTAATCGCAATGTCGCCGACCTTTGCGTCCATCCACGTTAGTTGGGTCGTGTCGTCCCCCGCCCACAGAAATCCTTCGCTATCGGCGTGGATTCCGTAGCGAGTGCCCGTGAGGTGGTGGTTGATGATGCTTTTCAGCGCGGGATAAAACTGCACCCGGATTAACTCGAGTGCATCCGTTCGCCACTCCTCGTCCTGACGGTAGCTCAGATATTGCCAAATGGCTTCCACAAACCACAGAGTCGCGTCCACAGTGTTGTACTCCGGCGTCTCACCCTGGTCCGGAAAGCGATTGGGCAGCATGCCGCCATGAATGTACTTGAGGAACTGAAGCAGGATATCCTTGGCGATCTCCGGCTGGCTTGTCGATAACAGGAGCCCAGGCAGAGCGATCATTGTGTCGCGACCCCAATCACCAAACCAGTGATACCCCGCAATGACCGTCTTGAAAGGCGGTCTTGCCACGATGAAATGCTCGGCCGCGGCTTCCAGTTTGCGGATCAGATCGGATCCGTTGGCATTCGCGTCACGCGCGGCAGGTTCATCGCGGAGAATCTCGGCCTGGCGATATTCTTCCGCACGATCGATTGACTGTGGTTCCGTCGAGGCAATCAACACGAACCTGCTCCGCGAATTCATGGAAACCCGAAATGTCAACGGGTTGAAAAGGTCCTCGCGATGATCAAGGCCGCGCGCCTTCTCTTCCGTATATTCGAAGTTGTTGTACCAGTAGCCCGTAATTGAAATCGTGTCTGCATCATGTGCCAGGTAAAGAGCGGGCAAATCCTGGTAAGGCCTCAACTTGACCACGCTATCCGACTCGATGACCACTGGATTAAGCGCGTTGTTCCGATGGGTCGTCGAGTGGTAATCGCGAAACGCGATCAGCGGCGACACTTCAAGGACGAAATCCCTTCCTTCGGCCAGCGGTGTGAGGACGTATTCGACCACCACCGTGTTCTGCCCGCGCGCCATATAGATCGATTTGTCGAGTATGAACTCATCGTTCGCGTAGGTGTAGACCGGAAACGGTTCCAGCCGGAACTGCTCTAGATTCCGGTATCCATGAGGATGAATGACATCGTCTCCATAAACATTGGTGGCCAGGTCGATCCGGTTTCCATCGATGATCAGTGCGTCTTCCAGCTTCGACAGCATCACGAGCCGGCCTACCGGCGGGTGCATCGCCGCGACCAGCAGGCCGTGATAACGGCGGCTGTTCGCACCGGAAACGGTGGAAGACGCATATCCGCCGATTCCATTCGTGATGAGCCACTCTTTCTGAGCGGCTGCGGCGAAATCATTGCAATCGGATTGGTTGAGGATGAGCACGATTCTTACCTGCCGAAGCAGCGGGTTTGGACTCGCTGCTGGCCGTTATGAGCCCGGTTTCGCGGAAAGGTTACAGCCGTTTACCATGATTTCTCGTCACCGGAGAAATTCGAGAAAAAATGCATTGGCTCGTAACCTTTCGTGCGCAAACCGCTCTTATAGGTCACAGGCCGCGCCAACGCGGCACTCAACACCCGGAGGAACAATCATGAACATGTCAGTAAAGGCAATGATGCTGAGCGCGGCGATTACCGGCCTGCTCGGAGGCACAACCTCAACGTTGCATGCTTCCCCGACTCAAACTGCGGCAGCCAAGCGGTTCGTTTCGGGAACCAACAGCCTGGGTCGCGCTGCCTATGCAGCAGATGCGGACAAGCACTCCTGTAAGGGAAAGAACGACTGCAAGGGCCAGGGCGGCTGCAAGAGCAGCGATAACGGCTGCAAGGGAAAGAACAGCTGCAAGGGAAAAGGCGGTTGCGCCACCGACGGCTCGAAACCACCTCAGTTCTGATCTCCAGGTTGCTCGTCCCCCGCGGAGGATGATTTTTATTCTCCGCGGGTTCTCTTTTCTCGTCCGCCAGGACGTCCAACGGCTTCGAATTGATTCAGCTATCAGCGCAGCGATTCCATCAGGTGCTGATTCAGCCGAACCTCAATTTCCTGAGCCAATGGAAAGACTTGACCGGATCCCAGGAGCGTAACCACATTCCGAACGCCGTCGTACAGGGCGGAGCAGTGGTCACATTCCCCCAGGTGAGCATCCACCCGCACGTACGCCTCTAGATCCAAATCCCCGTCGAGATAGTCGTTCAACAGCCGCCGCACTTCCGCGCAGGACATTTCGGCAAGCGCGGTTTGTCGATTTGGAGACATGGCCGATTCATTGGATTCCGCATTTCCGGCAAAGTGACGGATTTTCTTCTGCTGGTTCCTCAGAGTTTCGCGGATCGGCGGCTACGCGAAACGTCGATCTATAGAGAACTACGGGACAGCGGAAGAACTGCGAGTCTCGGCCGTTTCTGGATCGCTTGCATGCTTGTAGCCGAGTGCGCTCTCAATCCGCGCATTGCGGAAATCGGGCACGGTTCCCAGGCCGAAGGCAAGGGTATTCGCAAATTGCGCGAATCCAACCGTGACGATTGCCTCCAGGATCTGCTGATCGTTAAACCCAAACGTTCGCAACGCATCGATGTCTGTTCGGTCAACCTTGGACCTTTGAAGGTTCAGCTTGGAGCAGAAATTGAGCAAGGCTTTATCCGCAATCGAGATCCTGGAATGAAGATGATCGACGGCAATTTGTTCAGGCTCGGGTCCTTCAATACCCAATAAACGAACAATTTCGCAGTGCGCTGTAACACAATAGGTACTCAGGTTAGCAGCAGAACACGTAAGGAATATGTACTCGATCTGCTTCCGCGACAGGGCTGCTTCATGAAACAGGATCGACTCCATCAACTTGATTTCAGCATCGACAAGATCGGGACGCGCCACCTGGGCTGGGTAGAAATTCGGTAAAAAGCCGAATTGGTTCCGAATGGCTGTAAAGGCAGGGAAGTCCCCTTCTTCATACGCTGGACTGTTCAAGTAGGCCATGTCGCGCCCCTCCAGTGACTTTACTTTTTTTACTGACTTATGAAACTAGGGCTTAGGGGAAACAGATTCATAATGGCAGAAATGGAAGGTGGTGCGCTATACATATTAGCAAGTCACTTCCCCTATGACCGAACACGCCCACGTTGAGAACGAACCCGCAACTCGCTTGGCTAATCTCCAATGCACGTTTCCGTTCCTGCGGGAGGTATTTGCCGCACAGTCGCAAGTACCTCAGTTCATTGCCGTTGAGGAGGCTCTTTTACGGTCGATTCGCGATGCCGGCGGTCTTCTGCCTGAGCAGAAGACTGCGGTGATCAACGCTATCGTTATGGGCCTTGAGTTTCCCGATGCGTTCTCTCCCGAATCCGGAAGCTCTGGGCACGACTCCCGTCTGCTCAATTTCGCGTGGAAGCTGGCCGCGTTCGGCCCATTTGTTGCAAAGCAAGATATCAGGGAACTGACCACGGCCGGGCTAAATGAATCGTGCGTGGTTGAAGCAGTAGCAGTGGTAGCCATGGCCCGGTTCTTACTCACGCTGAGAACAGGTCTCGGCGTTGGGATTGAAACCTCGCCGGCCAATTCCCATCTCCTGAAGCGACGCACAGAATGCCCACCGGAGTACTTGCCTTCCGAAAGGCCGTATCTCTCTATCCCCTCCCAAGACCCGGACGCGCTGAAGACAGCGTACTCGCTCCTTCGCGAGCAATCTGGCTTTGTTCCGAACTTGTTTCGAATGCAGAACGCGTGCCCTGGAATTGCAAAGGCCGAAGTGGAATTGCTGGAAGTAGTGCTATTCCCTGAAGACCGTTTGAGCCGGCTCGTGAAGGAGCAAATCATACTTCGTGTCGCTTCGCAAAACTTCGATCCATACCTTGTTACGGTTCATACACGGATTCTCGGCCTGTTAGGAATGACCCCAGAGGAATGTGACCAGGTGATCGATAACCTCGACTGCGCCCCTGTAGCTCAAGCGGAGCGGTTATTGCTGCAAGAAGTCGGAAAGCTCAGCCTTTCCCCAATCTCGGCCCGTCAAAGCTTCAATCCCGATCGGCTGCGGGAGAATGCCTTTACCGAATCGCAGATTATCGAGGGCATCGTTGTGGGGGCGTTCACCAACTTTCTCTCCACCGTCCAGTTCGGGTTGGGTCCCACTCCAGACTTCCCGCCCCGCCGGAATTTCAACCCTGAACATTTGTATCTTTTGCCCGGGAACGCCCGTCCCAACTCCAGCGAGTCCCCGGCCGGCGATCCCGATTCAGAACTGGTAGCCCAGGTCAAAGCAGGCCAGATGGACGCTTTCGCAGACCTCGTACGGCGTCACACCCGGCGTGTGTTTGGAATACTGTTTGGAATTCTGGGCAACGTGGACGATGCGCGCGACTCAACACAGGACGTGTTCTTGAAGACATTCCAACATATCGAGCGCTTTGAAGGTAGGTCAAAGTTCTCCACCTGGCTCACTAGTATCGCAGTCAATACGGGTACGGAGCTCCTGCGTCACCGCAGACCCACGGAATCGATCGATGATGTCGAAGATGAACAGGGGTTTCGACCCCGACAACTGCAAAGTTGGGTTGACGATCCCGAACAGCAGTTGGCAAAAGCGCAAGTGAACGAGTTGGTACGCAGAGGGATTCTTCGCCTGCCTGAAAAGTACCGGGTTGCCCTGCTCCTGCGCGACATTCATCAGCTCTCGACTGAGGACGCCGCAGACGCGCTCAGCGTGAGCGTTGCCGCCCTGAAGGCACGCGTGCTGCGTGGACGATTGATGCTGAGAGAAAGCCTCGCTCCGCATTTTATCCGCCGGAAAGGGGATGGAGATGTTTAGCTGCGCAGACTTTCTCTCCGAATTCGGCGACTACCTGGACGGTTGCGCGAGTCCCGATCTGAAGGCTTGTATTAAAGAGCACCTGCGTGAATGCAAATCATGCAGAGTGATCATCGACAGCACCGC
>WNGK01015684.1_pt1 | contig 11941 bp, 10 predicted proteins | sample 5400601 | NCBI WGS metagenome assembly WNGK01 (sample SAMN13153376, study PRJNA577476) | soil metagenome | isolation source: 60 cm soil or saprolite under Garry oak tree replicate 1 | place: USA:California | collected 2016-06-15
CGGAGCGACGCTCAGCCGGTGCATCAGGTACGCGATCGAGCGGAAGCGCGCGAACGAGTCAGCCCGCAAGCTGCGCGAAGCCGCGATACGGCAGGCCGAGTACGCCAGGCTGGAACGCGGCCTGCTCCCGGTGCCGATCCTGGAAGACGAGAACCTCTATCATTCGCTGCGTTACCGGCCGGGCCGTGATCAGGCGCTGCTTGGCGGCGACTTCTACGACCTGGTTCAGACGAGCGACGGCACGCTGCACGCCCTGATCGGCGATGTTTGCGGTCACGGGCCGGACGAGGCGGCGCTCGGCGTGTGCCTGCGGGTCGCCTGGCGGACGCTGGTCCTGTCCGACCAGGAGCCCGGTCGCACGCTGAACTGCCTGCAGGAAATGCTGATCCGCGAACGGCACCGACCCGAAGTGTTCGCCACGGTGGCCACCTTGAGCATCGACGTAGCCACGGGCAACGGAGTCATGCACGTCGCGGGCCACCCGCCGCCCGTGCTGCTCGGGTCGGCGCCATCCGCGCTCGGCGACGGCCGCGCCGGGCCGCCGCTCGGACTGTTCGACGAGGACTGGCCCGAAGTTCCCGTATCGCTCGGGCCGGAATGGTCGCTGATGCTCTATACCGACGGCCTCATCGAGGGCCGCGGCGGGCCGGGCCGACGGGTGCTCGGACCAGAGGGGCTGCTCGACCTGATCGCGGCATCCGCACCCGGGCCGTCCATGTACGGCTTCGAGGACGCCCTGGCCGACACGCTGCTCAAGACGGTCGAGCGGCTCAATGGCGGGCCGCTGGCCGATGATGTCGCGCTGATCATCATCGGGCGGCACGCGTGACCGACCCGCTCGCCAGGACCGCGCCCGCGGGCGCCGGTCAGGAGGGCCCGGGCAGTGTCTGGGCCAGGACACGCCATACGTTCAGCGAGGAAACCTGGTCCCTCAGACGCCGGCTCGGCCTGGCCTTCGTTATCGCCGGCGCGGTGTTTGTCCTCGGGAGCGTGCTGGGCGCACTCGCGCTGAACGGCATGGTGAGCGCGGTCAACCTCCAGGTCAACCGGCTCGACCCGGCGGCGCGCACCAGCAGCTCCATGCTCACGTCGCTGGTCGACGAGGAGACCGGCGTCCGCGGCTACATCATCACCGGCCAGCAGTCGTTCCTGGCGCCCTACCAGCAGGGCGTCGGTCAGACCGCCCGCAACCTTGCCGAGCTGCACAACCTCGTAGATGCCTACCCCGCGCTCCGGCCCCGGCTGCGTGCCATCGAGACCCAGGCCAACCTGTGGCGCAGCCAGTACGCGGCCCCCGCGATCGCGGCCATCATGAGTCATCAGCAGGTCCCCGACTCGCTCGAGACAACAGGCCAGAACGACTTCGACCTGGTCCGTACTGACATCGGGGCGCTGAACAGCGAGATACTGTCCGAGCGCGCCGCCGCGCTCCGCCGGCTGCATGCGGCCACCTCGGCCGTGATCGTGGTGGCGATCACCGCAGCGGTCGCGCTGATTGCCGCCGCCGCGGCGGCCTGGGCCGCGATGAACTCCTGGATCACCAGGCCGCTGGCACAGCTCGGGAACGAGGCGCAGGTCGTGGCATCAGGCGGGCTCGACCATGAGCTGAAGGTCAGCGGCCCGCAGGAGGTGATGGAACTGGCAGCCGACCTGGAGGCCATGCGGCGCCAGCTCCTCGCCAGCCTGGATAACGTGTCCTACAAGGCCACCGAGCTCGAGCGGTCCAACCGGGAGCTCGAGCAGTTCGCCTATGTCGCCTCGCATGACCTCCAGGAGCCGCTCCGTAAGGTGGCCAGCTTCTGCCAGATGCTCGAGTCCAGGTACGCGGGGCAGCTGGACGACCGCGCGCACCAGTACATCGCCTTCGCTGTCGACGGCGCCAAGCGCATGCAGCTGCTGATCAACGAGCTGCTGACGTTCTCCAGAGTCGGCCAGCCGGGAACGGTCCGCGGCCCCGTCGACCTGAACTCGGTGGCCAGCGAGGCCGTGGACCGGCTGGACGCCACGATCGCGGACACCGACGCGGAAGTCATCGTCGGAGCGCTGCCCACCCTCAACGGCGACGCGACGCTGCTGACTCAGCTGTTCCAGAATCTCGTCGCCAACTCGATCAAGTTCCGGCAGCTGGACGAGCGGCCCCTGATCCGGATCACCGCCGAGCACATGGACGGGCACTGGGAGTTCGCCTGCCAGGACAACGGAATCGGCATCGCTCCGGCCCACGCGGAGCGGGTGTTCGTGATCTTCCAGCGGCTGCATCCGCGGGACGCCTACCCGGGAACCGGCATCGGGCTGGCTCTGTGCCGGAAGATAGTGGACTTCCACGGCGGGCGCATCTGGGTGGATACGGACGCTGACCATGAGGCTGGCCGGGGATCAGGTACTACAATCCGGTGGACATTTCCCGCATCGGACGAGCAGAAGGAGGAGGCCACATGACCGCCGGTGATCGACCGGTCATGATCCAGATCCTGCTTGTCGAAGACGACCCAGGGGACGTGCTCATCACCAGGGAGGCCTTCGCCGAGAACAAGGTGCGCAACCACCTCAGCGTGGTCTCCGACGGGGAGACGGCGATGTCCTTCCTGCGCCGCGAGGGGGACTTCGCCGCCGCGCCGCGACCGGACCTCATCCTGCTCGATCTCAACCTGCCGAGGAAGGCCGGCCATGAAGTACTCGAGGAGATCAAGTCCGACGCCGACCTGCAGCGTATCCCGGTTGTCGTGCTGACGACCTCCGATGCCGAGGAGGACGTCCTGCGGAGCTACGATCTGCACGCCAACGCCTTCGTCACCAAGCCGGTCGACTTTGGCAGCTTCATGAACGTGGTCAAGCAGATCGACGACTTCTTCGTCACCGTGGTCAAGCTTCCCAGCCGCTGACGCAGCGGGCGACGCGAACGTATCGCGCGGTGGACATACCATGCACGCGTGAACGGAGCTGACGCCGCGCCGCCGCGTTCGGCTGATCTGGCTGGACTGCTCGGGCGCTGGAGTGCCGACCTGGCCAGCTGGGCCATCCCCGAGCGCATCCGGGATTCGGTGCCGGACTCTCCCTGGGTATTGCCGGGCCAGGTCTTCGCCCGCCGGGCCGACAAGCTGGTCGCCGAGCCTGGCGGCCCGTCGTTCGAGCGGGCCTGGGCGGCGCTGGATCCGTCCGGGACCGTCCTGGACGTTGGCTCGGGAGCCGGCGCTGCCTGCCTGCCGCTGCTGGCTCGCAGCACCGAGCTGACCGCGGTCGATGAAAACGAGCGGATGCTGGCGCTGCTCGCCGAGCGGACCGATGCCCGCGGCGTCCGGGCTCGCCGGGTACATGGCCGGTGGCCGGACATCGCGCGGCAGGTGCCGCCATCCGATGTCGTCACCTGCCATCACGTGCTCTACAACGTTCCTGACCTGGCTCCTTTCGTGGCGGCGCTGACGAGCCATGCCCGGCGGCTGGTGGTCGTCGAGACCACCGGCTCGCACCCCCTGACCTCACTCAACCAGCTGTGGCTGAGGTTTCACGGTCTGCGCCGGCCGGACCGCCCGACGGGAGACGACCTGCTCGCGATCCTGCGGGTCATGGGCCTGGACATCTCCTTCGAGCGATGGCGGCGGCCAGGCGGCCCTGATTACGCCAGCTTCGAGGAACTGACTGACGTCACCCGCCGGCGGCTGTGCTGGCCGGCGGACCGCGCTGGCGACGTCGCCGAGGCCCTGATCGAGGCTGGCGTCGATCCGGCGCGTCCGCAGGATCTGGGCTCGTCCGGCCGGGATGTCCTGACCATCTGGTGGAGAGGCGGCGGGCACAATTAATACATTGCCAGCGCTGGCCAGCTCGGTGCCAGCCGATCCGGGGCGACCAGCAGATTTGGGGCTAGCCGATTTGGCGGCCCGCACGTCTTGATGTAGAGACGATAGGACAGCGCGACGACGGTGAGGCACCCTTCATGACTGACTGGCCGGACGACTGGTTTCGCGACCCCGCGGCGGCAGGAGCGAAACAGCCAGGTGACGGGCCTGAACCCGGACCGGGCGCCCCGGCGACCGGACCGCTGGGCCCGGCCGTGGCCGAGCCCGCCGCGCAGCTCCCGCATCGCTCACCGGCAGGCGGGCCGGCCGCACCTCTCGGCAGTCCAGCCGGCGCCGCGGCGGTGACCAGCCCTGGTCAGCGTCGCCCCGCTCCGGCCGGACCGGCCGCACGCTCCGGCCGGCCGGGGCCAGCAGGACTAGGCGGACCAGGCGGAGCAGTCGGATCAGGCGGACCACGCGGGCCGGGCGGGGCAGGCGCACCGCCGGGCGGCTGGCCCGCTCAGCCCGCCGTGCGCACGACGAACCGGCCGGCCAGGCCGCCGCTGATGCCAGGCGGCGGTGCGGGCGCGGGCGGCCGCGGGCTCGGCGGTTACTCCGGGCAGCTGGGCTGGCGCCGGTGGCTGCGGCCCCGCCCGATCCTCGCCCTGATCGCCGTGCTGCTCTCCGTCGCCATCGTCGGCAGCGTCGCTACGTACTTCTACCTGGACTCCAAGCTGACCAGGAAGAACCTCCTGGTCGACTATGCCGGACGACCGACACCAGGTGCGGGCCAGAACTGGCTGATCACCGGGTCGGACAGCAGGCAGGGCCTCAGCCGTAAGGAAGAGCGCAAGCTGGCCACCGGGCACGACATCAGCGGCCGCCGTTCTGACACGATCTTGGTCCTGCACCTGCCAAGCAACGGCGGGCGTCCGGCGCTGATCAGCCTGCCCCGTGATTCGTACGTGCCCATCCCCGGCCATGGCACTGACAAGATCAACGCCGCGTACGCGATCGGGGGCCCGAAGCTGCTCGCCGAGACCGTGCAGTACGTCACGGGGCTCCATATCGACCACTACATGGGGATCGGGTTCGGCGGCTTCGTCCGGGTCGTCGACGCGGTCGGCGGCGTCCGGATGTGCCTCAAGGCGCCGCTGGTCGACCCGAAGGCCGGCCTGCACCTGCACAAGGGCTGCCAGGTGCTCGACGGTGCGCAGGCGCTCGGCTTTGTCCGGTCCAGGGAAAATTACGCAACGCAGGACCTGCAGCGGATCCAGAATCAACGGCTGTTCCTCCGTGCCCTGCTGCGCAAGCTGACCAGCGCCGGCGTCCTCGCCAACCCGTTCGCCGCGCTGCCGGCCGCCTCCGGAGTCACCGGGACCCTGACCGTCGACAGGGGAACTCACCTGTACCAGCTGCTGAAGGTGGCCTTCGCGCTGCGCAACCCGATCACCACGACCGTCCCGATCGCCAACCCCGGCTATGTCACGCCGTCCGGCCAGGACGCGGTGCTGTGGAACAGCACCGAGGCGAAGCAGCTCTTCCGCGACCTGCGCAACGACCGTCCCATCCCCAAGGGGCTGATCAAAGGGTCCAGGCTGAGCGGCTAGTCCGACCGCGCCTCGACGCGGGCGGGCGGCCGGTTCAGTGGTGTCTCAGCCTGCCTTCAGGCAACGTTCAGCCAGAAGGCGGACAATGGTGGGATGATCAGTGCCTCCGGAGAACGCCGGCAGCCCACCGCGAAGCTGCTGGTCGTCGAGGATGAGCCGAACATCCTCGAGCTGCTGGCGGCCAGCCTGCGCTACGCCGGATTCGAGGTCGTCACGGCGGCGGCGGGTTCCGAGGCCGTGCAGGCTGCCCAGCGGCACCGGCCCGATCTGATCGTGCTCGACGTGATGCTGCCCGACATGGACGGCTTCGACGTGCTGCACCGGCTTCGCGGCGGCGGCACCCGCATCCCGGTGGTATTCCTGACCGCACGCGACTCCACCGAGGACAAGGTCCGCGGGCTGACGCTGGGCGGCGACGACTACGTCACCAAGCCGTTCAGCCTGGAGGAAGTCATCGCCAGGATCCAGGCCGTCCTCAGGCGGACCCGCGGCGGAGCAGCGGAGCCGTCGCCCAGGCTGGCCTTCGCCGACCTCGAGCTGGACGAGGACAGCCACGAGGTGTGGCGCAACGGCAGCCAGGTGCAGCTGTCCCCCACCGAGTTCAAGCTGCTCAGGTACTTCATGCGGAACGCGGGCCGGGTGCTGTCCAAGATGCAGATCCTCGACCATGTCTGGGACTACGACTTCCGCGGCGACACCGGCATCGTCGAGTCCTACGTCTCCGTGCTGCGCCGCAAGATCGACGCGTCCGAGCCGCATCTGCTGCACACACTGCGCGGTGTCGGCTACGTCATGCGACTTCCGTCGTCCTAGCCGGGCTCGGTCCGATGGCCTCACCAACTGGCTCCACCGGCTTCTGGCGCTCGGCCAGGAAGCTGCCGGCCAGGACGCCGCTCCGAGTCAAGCTGATCGCCGCCGTGCTGGCGCTGGTCACGGCCGCTCTCGCCGTGATCAGCATCGCCGGCATCGCGTTCCTGCGCGGCTACCTGCTCCACCAGGCCGACCGGGAACTCCGCGCCGCGGCCTATAACGCCAACGCGGGCTCGATCATCTCCTCGTACCTGTACGACTCAGGGCGTCCGCAATACGGCGGCCTGTCGATCCAGTGGCTGCCGGCTGACGGCAAGCTGCAGCAGGTGGTCGCCGAGGTATCCGGATTCAGCAGGGGCGGACAGCCGAATCTGGCCCCCGGGCCAGCGGTGAGGCGGTCAGATGGCTGGCTCTACAAGCCCGGGTCCGTGAATGCCCGCACGCACAGCTGGATCAACACCCGAGGGGCGCCGGCCTCGGCACCGGTCTCGGCACCGGTCACCGTGCACGCGTCGTCGGGCGACGGCCGCTGGCGGGTAGTGAGTTCGGCCGCTACCTTCCGCGGTCCGTCCGGCCAGACGGTCAAGGGCTCGATCATCCTGGGCATCGATGTGACCACGCCCTATCGGACTATCGGCGAGCTGACCGCCATCGACCTGATCGTCAGCGGGGCCCTGCTCGTCGTGCTCGCGATCTTCGGTATCGCCGTCATCCGCTCCAGCCTGCGGCCGCTCACTGACATCGAGCGGACCGCCGAGGCTATCGCGGCGGGTGATCTCGGCCGCCGCGTGCCTGAGCGTGATCCGCGCACCGAGGTTGGCAAGCTGGGCCGCTCGCTCAACGCGATGCTGGCTCAGATCGAGTCCGCGTTCCGCGCGCGCACCGCGTCCGAGGAATCGGCCAGAAGGTCAGAGGAGGCCGCCCGCTGGTCGGCGCTGGCAGCGAGCCGGTCAGAGGACCGGCTGCGGCAGTTCGTCGCCGATGCCAGCCACGAGCTGCGGACGCCGCTGACGGCGATCCGCGGTTACGCCGAGTACTACCGTCAGCGCGGCGGGGTCGGCGACAACCCGCGCGGCGATAGGCCGCCCGCCAACAGCCCGCCCGCCGACAGCCCGCCCGCCAACAGCCCGCCCGCCAACAGCCAGACCGCCGACAGCGATACGGCCGACCCGACGACCAGCTTCGGCCCCGGGCGTCCCACCGGCCCGCTGACCCGTTCCGACCTCGACCACCTCATCGAGCGGGTCGAGAGCGAGGCGGCCCGGATGGGCGTGCTCGTCGACGACATGCTGCTGCTGGCCCGACTTGACCAGCAGCGGCAGCTGGACTTCCGCACCGTCGACCTGCTCGCGATCGCCGCGGACGCCCTGCACGACGCGCGTGTTATCGCGCCGAGGAGGGCGATCAACCTGACGGTCGGCACGCCAGAGGCGCCTCTGGTCACCGGTGACGAAGCAACGCGATGACGCACACGCCGGACGGCACGCCGATCGACATCACCATCAGGTCCGGATCACTCGGCAACGGCCACCGCCCGCGGACCGGGCCCGCCCAGCCGCCGCGAACCGAAGTCCGCCCCGGCACCGACGGCGAGCCCGCCATCATCCTCGAGGTCGCCGACCATGGCGCTGGCCTGACCGACGAGCAGAAAGAACGCGTCTTCGAGCGGTTCTACCGCGCCGACCGGGCCAGGACCAGGACGGCTGGCGGGACCGGGCTGGGCCTGGCGATCGTCGCGGCGATGGTCAGCGCTCATCATGGCCGGGTCTGGGTCGACTCGCAGGCCGGGCAGGGCGCCACCTTCGGCTTCGCGCTCCCGCTCGCCCCCGAGGCCAGGGCAGCGACCAACTAGTACGGTAGCCGCCATGACCGACGTCCCCTCGCGCAGCGAGATCGTGATCATCGGCGGGGGCGTAATCGGCTGCAGCATCGCCTACCACCTCGCCAGGCGCGGCAAGACGGACGTGATGCTGATCGAGCGGCGCCGGCTCACCGAGGGCAGCACCTGGCACGCGGCGGGGCTGATCGGCCAGCTACGCAGTTCGAGCAGCCTGACCGCCCTGATGCGGGCCAGCGTCTCCGCCTACCAGACGCTGGAACGCCAGACCGGATATGCGACCGGCTGGCATCAGGTCGGCAGCATCAGGATCGCCTCGAGCGATGACCGCTGGCACGAAATCAAGCGCCTGATCACGGCGGCCAGGAGCTTCGGCTTCGACGCGCACCTGATCTCCGCGCAGACGGCACGTGACCTGTTTCCCCCGCTCTGCCTCGACGGCGTGCGCGGCGCGGCCTGGGTGCCGTCGGACGGCTACGCCGACCCCAGCCAGCTCACTCATAGCTTCGCCACCGGCGCACGGGCCCTGGGAGTCCGGATTATCGAAAACTGCGAGGTCACCGCCATCGAGCGAGATCGCCGCCGGGTCACTGCGCTGGTCACGCGTGCCGGCCGGATCGAATGCGACACCGTCGTAAACGCCACCGGAATGTGGGGCGCGCAGACCGCCGCCCTGGCCGGCTCCGACCTCGCGGTCAGCCCGGTCGAGCATCAGTACGTGGTGACCGACCGGATCGCTGATCTCCCTGCCGATCTGCCGACCCTCCGTGATCCCGATGCGCGGTTCTACGTCAAGGCCGAGGGCGGCGGCCTGGTCATCGGCGGCTGGGAGGATGGCAGCCGGGTGCCGTGGCGGCCGGTCCCCGCCGACCTCGGCCCCAAGCTGTTCCCGCCGGCGCACGACCGGTTCGCCCCGCTCGCTGAGGGCTGCGGACACCGGATTCCCGCCTCGGCCGAGGTCGGCATCAGGACCTGGGTGAACGGGCCCATCCCGTTCTCCCCCGATGCCGAGCCGCTGATGGGGATGACCGAGGATCTGGATAATTTCTTCCACTGCTGTGGTTTCTCGGCCGGAATCGCGGCAGCCGGCGGAGCGGGCCACGCGATGGCCGGCTGGATCATCGACGGTGACCCCGGACTTGACCTGTGGGCCTTCGACGTCCGCCGGTTCGGTCGGCCGCATAGCGTGCCCGGCTACCTCGAGCAGCGCTGCGTGGACGCGTACGCGAACTACTACCAGGTGGCGTTCCCCAATCGCGAGGTGGCGGCCGGACGAGGCCAGCGCCGTAGCCCGCTGCACGACGTGCTGAGCGCACGGGGCGCGGTGTTCGGCGCGAAGTTCGGCTGGGAACGGCCCAGCTGGTTCGCGTCCGTGCCGGGAGAAGCGGAGGAGCCGGAGTTCGGCCGCGGCCGCGGCTGGCCGCGGATCGAGGCGGAGCACCACGCCGTTCGCCGGGCCGCCGGCCTGATCGACATGAGCTCGTTCAGCAAGTTCGAGATCACCGGACCGGGGGCGCTGCCGCTGCTCCAGCGGCTGGCCGGCGCGGATCTCGACGTCAGGACCGGCAGGGTCGTCTACACCCAGCTGCTGAACGAGCGCGGCGGGATCGAGGCCGACCTAACGATCACCCGCCTGGGGGTGGCCGAGTTCTACCTGGTCACCGGGGCGGGGTTCGGGCGTCATGACATTGCGTTCGTGCTCAGGCATGCGCCTGACGACGGCTCGGTCACCGTTCGCGACGTCACGTCGGCGTTCGCGGTGCTGACCCTGGCCGGCCCGCGGTCACGGCTGATCGCGCAGCGGATCAGCCGGTCCGACCTGAGCGGCCCTGCCTTCAGGTACATGACGGCCCGCTGGATTGACCTCGGCCACGCGCCGGTGCTCGCGCTGCGGGCGGGGTACGTCGGCGAGCTCGGCTGGGAGTTCCACGTGCCCGCCGAGTACGCGCGCGACCTGTACGACCGGCTGCACGACGCGAGCACCGGCTCCGACACCGGCTCCGACACCGGCTCCGACACCGGCTCCGACCTCGAGCTGCGCGATGTCGGCTACCGGGCGGTGAACTCCCTCCGGCTGGAGAAGCATTACCTTGCCTGGGCCGCCGACATCAGGAGCGACGACAACCCCTACGCGGCTGGTCTCGGCGCCGCGGTCAGGCCGGACAAGCCGGGCCTGCTGGCCGGCCCCGCGCTGCGCCGGATCCGCGATGACGGGCCCGCCGAGCGGCTGTGCTGGTTCTCGGCCGACACCTTCTCTCACGGCGCCGAGCTGATGATGCACGGCGGCGAGCTGCTGACCCACCCCGAGCACGGCTTCGCGGCCAGCGTGCGCAGCGCCGGCTACGGCTTCACCGTCGGCCGGACCATCTTCTCTGCCTACCTCCCGGCCCACGTCGCCGACGCGACCGCCCCGGCCGCTGGCCGGCAGCCGACCTTCGAGATCGAGGCAGCCGCGGAACGCTACCCCGCGACCCGCCTCACCGCCCCCCGCTACGACCCCGGCGGCTCCCGCATCCGCGCCTGACTTTCATGATCGTGTCGGATTGACCGGGCGGGCGTTGCAGCAGGAGAACTCGCCACCATCACGGAATCGCGCACGGAATCGCGCACGGAATCGCGCACGGAATCGCGCACGGAAATCGTGCACGGAATCGCGCGCTCGTCAGGCGCCTAGGGCGGCGCGGGCGGCTGCGAGTGCCGGCTCCCGGTAGCTCGCCCCGAACAGGCACACGTGGACGAGCAGCGGGTGCAACTGATGCAGCGGCACCCGACTCTCCCAGCCCCCGGCCAGCGGGGTCACCTCGCGATAGGCGGCCAGGATCCGGTCCAGGTACGGCGCTCCGAACAGCGCCAGCATCGCCAGGTCGCTCTCTCGATGACCCCCGTGAGCCGCCGGGTCGACGAGCCACCCACGCCCGTCTGACCAGAGCAGATTCCCCGACCAGCACGCTCTATGAAATTCACTGCCATTCGAGCCAGCGCAGAACGGGATTAGCCTGCCTGAGGCTGTGACATCCCGACGATCATGTGCCCGGTGTTCGCGTCGACGAAGACCCAGTCGGTGCACGGGACGTCTGGGAGCACAGTTACCGAGTTCCCGCGTACACAGGTGCCACCGGGCGAGCTATATCCGTATGCGAGCTGATTCAGGGCCGTGTAGGCGATGCCGTTCTGGACAGGATCGTTGCTGCACGTTGTGCCGCAGTCCGGCCCTATCGGCAGGGTGAAGAGTCCGAGCTGCGCGGTGACGGTAGACGGGATCGCTGTATTGCTTGACCCGCTTGCCTGCTGTATGAATTGAGCCCACGCCTGCTGTGCGGTCAGGGCGGGCGCCGCATTGGCCGGAGGCGGCGCGAATGTCGCGCCGTAATGCGGATCGAGCGTGATGGTCGTACGCACCGCCGATGCGGTAATCACACGTGCCCTGCTGGCCGCAGGCTGCTCCACGCGAGCGGCTCTGTGGCTACGGGCAGGTTGTGAGTTCTCGGCACGGCCGCCGCCGGTCTGCGACGCGAGCAGGCCGCCTGCCAGCGCGGCAAGCCCGATCGCGCCAATGATGACGAATTTCCCGCGTTGCCTCATGTGCCAGCCCATCAGCTATGGTCCCGCATCGCATCGAGGTTGTCACTCTGTAGTAGAGCAGGTGGGTGGCCTGCTAGCCCGCGCTCGGCCTCTTCGCTGGGCTGGCTGCTGCCTGCGGTCTACCGGCCTGTGGTGTGGTCTGAGACAGTGTGACGACCAGCAGTCACCGTGAATCCTGGCGGGCGGCTCGACCTGACCCGCCAGCTCGCCCACCCGCCCGGCCACCGACTCCACCATGGCCACGTCGGCGTCCCCGAATGTCCCCGCGTCGCGGGCCAGCCGGCAATACGGCAGCAGCCGGTGCTCGGCGTACCACGACGGCCAGGAGT
>WNGK01017671.1_pt1 | contig 11941 bp, 9 predicted proteins | sample 5400601 | NCBI WGS metagenome assembly WNGK01 (sample SAMN13153376, study PRJNA577476) | soil metagenome | isolation source: 60 cm soil or saprolite under Garry oak tree replicate 1 | place: USA:California | collected 2016-06-15
TCTTACTCTTCGCATTTCACCGACAACATTCTGCGCGTCGGCCTCAACTATCACTTCAGCGGTCCGGTCGCGAGGTACTGAACTCTCCCGAGACTTCAAAAACCAAAAGCCCCGGCACGGTCCGGGGCTTTTTTTAATGGTGGCCTGCGAGGATTTTTAAGCGTGTCACACCACCTTGCCTTGTCTCAGCTCCGCGATTTCCTGCGCGCTGAAGCCGAATTCGGCAAGAACCTCCTCGGTCTGCTCGCCGAACTCCGGCGGCCGCGCCGCCATCTTGCTCGGGGTGCGCGACAGCGTGACCGGCTGACCGACCAGACGGATGTGGCGGTTCTCGGCGTTTGGCACGTCCTGCGCGATGCCGAGATGCTTGACCTGGTCGTCCTCGAACATCTGGTCGATCGAATAGATCGGGCCGCAAGGTACCCCGGCGGCGTTGAGCTCCCTGACCCAGGTATCGGTGGATTTCTTTTCGGTGAACTTGCTGATCTCGGCGTTGAGCGCGTCACGGTTCTTGGAGCGTGCCGGGGCGGTGGCGTATTCGGGATTGGTCACAAGCTCGGGCGCGCCGATCGCCTGGGCGCAGCGTTCCCAGATCCGTCCGCCCGTGGTGGCGATATTGATGTAGCCGTCCGAGGTCTTGAACACGCCGGTCGGAATGCTGGTCGGATGGTTGTTGCCGGCCTGCTTGGCGACGTCCTTTTCCATCAGCCAGCGCGCGGCCTGGAAATCCAGCATGAAGATCTGCGCCTGCAGCAGCGAGGTCTGCACCCATTGACCCTCGCCGGAGACATCGCGCTCCAGCAGGGCCGTGAGGATACCGATGGCGCAGAACAGCCCCGCTGTGAGGTCTGCCACGGGGATGCCGACCCGCATCGGACCTTCGCCCGGCGCGCCGGTGATCGACATCAGCCCGCCCATGCCCTGCGCGATCTGATCGAAGCCCGGACGCTTGTGATAGGGGCCATCCTGGCCGAAGCCGGAGATGCTGCCATAGACAATGCGCGGATTGATCTGGCGCAGGCTGTCGTAATCGATACCGAGCCGGGCCTTGACGTCGGGGCGGAAATTCTCGACCACCACGTCGGCCTTTTCCACAAGCCGTCGAAACACTTCGAGGCCTTTCTGGTCCTTCAGGTTGAGGGTCATGGCGCGCTTGTTGCGATGCAGGTTCTGGAAATCCGAACCATGGCGCGGGCCGCCCGGCTGTTCGCCGGCGGCATCCTCCATCAGGGCATCGATCTTGACGACATTGGCGCCCCAGTCCGCAAGCTGCCGCACGCAGGTCGGCCCGGAGCGGACGCGGGTGAGATCGAGCACGGTGAAGCGGGACAGGGCGGACGAGGCATGTGGGGAAGGCATTTAGGGAACTCCGGTCCTTCGTTGGTTTCCAAGACCTTGCGGTACTTGCGCGGCGTTATCGCTGTGACCTTGTTTGGTTCAATACCTTGTTCCCCCGGAATAGGCAAAACGACAAGCCGACCGAAGGGCCTTTGCTGAACGGCCGCAATACTTTCCGGATAATTTTGGAGACTGCGCGGCAGGTCGGACTGGTTCGCGTCGTCCAGCTTGCTATCGCGTCATCCGTCGCAGATCGGCGCGTGCCTTTTCAGCACGGCTGCTAAGGCCGTTAATAGCGTTCATCGGCGATGACCTTGCCATCGTTCGGCAGGCGTCCTGGCGCCACTAGTTCCACGGTGCCTTGAAGTTTTGTCACGGCGCGCAGCGTTGCTGCCACGTCACTTCGAAGGGCTTCGCTCGCAGAGTTGCATTCCCCCTTGAGTGTCATCACGTCGGTCTCGCCTTCGCGCGTGACGACGAGGCGCAACCGCCCGAGCTCGGGATGCCGCTTGCCGATCTCTGCGATCTGCTCGGGCCGTACGAACATGCCCTTGACCTTGGTGGTCTGGTCGGCGCGGCCCATCCAGCCCTTGATGCGCATGTTGCTGCGTCCGCAGGGGCTGTTGCCGGGGAGGGCGGCGGTGAGATCCCCGAGCGCGAGCCGAATCCAGGGGTGATGGAGATCGAGCGAGGTGACGACGATCTCGCCGACGTCGCCTTCTGCCACGGGATCGCCGGTGCCCGGCCGCACGATTTCCATGATCAGGTCCTCGTTGACGACCATGCCTTCGCGCGCCGAAGTCTCAAATGCAATGAGCCCGAGATCGGCGGTGCCGAACGCCTGATAGGCATCGACGCCGCGCGATTTTATCTCGTCCTGCAGCGACTTTGGAAATGCCGCGCCGGACACCAGCGCGCGCGTGATCGAGGAGACGTCGCGGCCGGCGGTCGACGCCGCGTCGAGCAGGATTTTGAGAAAATCCGGCGTGCCGCTGTAACCGACCGGGCGGTACGCCTCGATCAGTTCGAATTGCGCTTCGGCATTGCCGGGACCGGCCGGGATCACCGCGCAGCCGAGCGCGCGCGCGGAGGCATCGAAGATGAAACCGCCCGGCGTCAGATGATAGCTGAAGGTGTTCAGCACCACGTCGCCCGGGCGGAAGCCGGCCGCGAACAGCGCCCGTGCGCCGCGCCAGGGGTCGGCATGCGTTGCCTCGGGCTCGAAGATCGGACCCGGCGAGGTAAACAGCCGCCCGAACGAGCCGGGAAGCCCCGTGACGAAGCCGCCGAACGGTGGCGAGGCCTTTTGCAGGGCGGGGAGATCGGCTTTGCGCAGCACCGGCAGGCGCGCCAGCGCAGCCCGGCTGGTGAGCCCAGCGGGATCGATGCCCTGCAAGCGTTCCGCATAGGCTGGCGCCGCCATCGCCTTGCGCAGCACATCCGGCATCCGCGAAAACAGTTCAGCCTCGCGCATCGCGGGCGCGCGGGTCTCGAGGGCGTCGTAGTGCTCGGTCATGAACTATTCCTTCGTCATTCCGGGCCTGCACATCGTGGAACGACGGCTATTAGAGCCACCGCTTCCGTCGCTTAAAACTCTTCAGATTCTTAAAGCTCTTGCGCTGGTCGCCGGCGCCGCCGAGGTAGAACTCCTTGACGTCCTCATTGTCGCGCAACTCTTCCGCGCTGCCGTCGAGCACCACCTTGCCTTGCTCCATGATGTAGCCATGGCTTGCCACCGAGAGCGCGGCGCGCGCGTTCTGTTCCACCAGCAGGATCGTGACCCCGAGATCCCGGTTGATCTTGCTGATGATCCCGAACACTTCCTTGACCAGGAGCGGCGACAAGCCCATCGACGGCTCGTCCATCAGGATCATCTTCGGCCGCGCCATCAGTGCCCGCCCGATCGCCAGCATCTGCTGTTCGCCGCCGGAGAGATAGCCGGCCAATCCGGTGCGCTCCTTCAGGCGCGGGAAGTAGTTGTAGACCATGTCGATGTCGGCGCCGACCTCGTTGTCGCTGCGGGTGAAGGCGCCGAGCCGTAAATTTTCCAGCGACGTCATGTCGGCGATGATGCGGCGGCCCTCCATCACCTGGATGATGCCGCGGCGAACGATCTTGTCGGGATCGACGCCGTCGATGCGCTCGCCGCCAAAGACGATTTCGCCGCGGGTGACTTCGCCGTCTTCGGTCTTGAGCAGTCCGGAGATTGCCTTCAGCGTGGTCGACTTGCCGGCGCCGTTGGCGCCGAGCAGGGCAACGATCGCACCCTGCGGTACATCCATGCTTAGCCCGCGCAGCACCAGGATGACGTTGTCATAGACCACCTCGATGTTGCGCACGCTGAGCAGCGGCGAGGGGGCCGTGACGGCGCTTGGGTTTGTGCGGACAATTTCAGTTGCATCAGTCATGCATGGTCCTGAGCTGTCAATAAGATGTCGTGATCAGCCGCGCTTACCGCCGTCATCACCCGCCAACGGGTCGGCCGAACGGCCGCCCGATGACAGGCTCCGGCGGGTGATCCAGTATTCCGGTGCGTCTGCGACAGAATCGACATGCCGCGCCGTACTGGATCCCCGCTTTCGCGGGGATGACAGCAGCGGAAGTTACCTTACCACCCTAGCCATTCGGCCTTGCGCGGCAGATCGATGGTCTTCACTTTCTCGAGCTTGATGCCGCCATTCTTGACGAGATCGTTCAGTGGCGCATCGGTCGCACCCGCGACCTTCATGCGATAAAGGTCGACCTTGAGCGTGCCGCGGTGATCCTTCTCGGTCCAGGTCGACGCATTGCAGACACCCTCCATTCCGGCCGGTACCCAGTTGGCTTTCTGGTAGAAGCCCTTCTTGACGTTTTCACCGGTCGTGCCGCCGTTCTTGGCGGCCCATTCCACGGCTTCCTTCATGTACAACGCGGTGCAGACGCCCGCGACGTAGTGGACCGGCCGATAGGCCGTGCCGGCCGCGTCGGACATCTTGGAGATATCCATCATGGTTTTCATGCCGGGTGCGTTGCCGCCCCAGGCAACCGCGGTGCGCAGCGGAAACACCACGCCATCGGCAGCCGCGCCGGCGGCCTTGGCGGCATTCTCGTCCATGCCCCAGACGTTGCCGAGGAATTGCACATCAACGCCGGCAGCCTTGCAGGCATTCAGCACCGAGATGTTGGAGCCGGCGGTGTTGCCGAGATAGGCGTAATTGGCGCCGGAACTTTTCAAGGTCAGGCACTGCGCGCTGTAGTCGCCGGGTGTCAACGCGAACACGATTGGCGGCAGCAGCTCAAAGCCGAGTTCGGTTGCGATCGCTTCACCCGCTGCCTTGGGCGCATTCGGATAGGGGTGGTTCGCACCCATGTGAACGAATTTGGGTTTGCCGGTCTTGCCCTTGGCCTTCCAGTCCTCGGCAGCCCAGGTCAGCATGCCGCGAACGGCGTCTGAATAGCTTGGGCCGTAGAAGAAGTTGTAGGGCGCGGGCTTCGCCTTGCCGCCTACGCCGGTCGGATCCGAAAGGGCCGCGGCGTAGGAGGCTGAAATATCGGGGATCTTGTCCTCGGCAAGGAAGCCGGTGAGGGCTTCGGTGTCGGCCGTACCCCATCCGAGAATGGCAGCCACCTTGTCGGTGCCTGACCATTTCTTGTATTGCGCAATCGCGCGCGGAACCTGGTAACCGTAGTCAACCGTATCGACGTTGACCTTGGTGCCATTGATGCCGCCGTTCTTGTTGATCCAGGCATAGGTATCGGCGACGCCCTGACCGAAGGGTGTTCCAACGTCCGACGTCGGACCCGAATAATCGGTCAGATGCCCAAGGGCGATCTGGGCCTGTGCCGTGCCGGCGGCGGCGCCGAGCAGCAGGGCAAGCGAGGCCGTACTCAATAAGGTTTTCATCGTCATAAGCTTCGTCCTTCGTTTTAATATCGAGGTCTTCTTATTGTCTTTCCCGTTCCGACCTCAATGCGAGAACGGGTAGAGTTTCCAGTAAGCCTTGATTTGCCGCCACCGGTGCGCGAGTCCGTCCGGTTCAAAAATCAGAAAAATAATAATGATGACGCCGATGGCCATCTCCCGCAAAAACGCGATGTTGTTCTTCAGGCCGAGCGCCTGATCGATTGGGCTGTCACGCAGCGCGACGCTGAGCCATTCCATCGATTCCGGCAGCAGTACCATGAAGGCTGTGCCCATCAGCGTACCCATGATCGAACCGAGGCCGCCGATAATGATCATGGCCAGGAATATGATCGAGCGGTCGATGCCGAAGCCCTCATTGGAGACCACCTGATTGTAGTGCGCATAGAGCGCACCGCCGACACCTGCAAAAAATGCGGCGAGGCCGAACGACAGCGTGCGATACTTCGTCAAGTTGATGCCCATGATCTCCGCGGAGAGATAATGGTCGCGTATTGCGATCAGCGCGCGGCCGTCGCGCGAGCGCATCAGGTTGGTCACCAGCAGATAGCAGACAACGACATAGGCCAGCACAACATAGAAATACTTCTTATCGCCGCGCAGCGAATAGCCGAAAATCGAGAACGGTTCCGCGCTGGCAGGAACGCTTCCGCCGGTGAACCATTCCGCGCGTGCAAAGAAATCCAGCAGGATATATTGCGCGGCCAGCGTGGCGATCGCGAGATAGAGCCCTTTCAGGCGCGCGGCAGGGAGGCCGAAGATCAGACCGACCGCCGCCGTCACCACGCCCGCCAGCGGAATCGCGAAGAACACCGGGACGGCAAACCGGTTCGAGAGATAGGCGGACGTGAACGCGCCGAAACCGAAGAAAGCAGCGTGGCCGATCGAGATCTGGCCGGTGAAGCCGACGACGATGTTGAGGCCCAGCGCGGCTATGGCAAAAATGCCGATCTGAATAAGCAGGCTGAGGCTGTATTCGTTCAGGATGTGCGGCGCAAAGCAGATCAGGACAATGCCGACAATCATCGCGTTGCGGCTGGAGGAGGTCGGGAACACCGTGGTGTCTGCCGCGTAGGAGGTGCGGAAGTCGCCGGCGGGAATGAGGGTCTGGCCTGCCATGATGATTACACTCGTTCGATGTCTTTGGTGCCGAACAGGCCGTACGGCTTGATCATCAGGATGATGATCAGTGCATAGAACGGCGCGATCTCATAGAGATTGCCCCAGTGCAGATATTCGCTGTCGAGAAAGTGCGCGAAGTTTTCCAGCAGGCCGATGATGATGCCGCCGAGCACGGCACCACCGACGCTGTCGAGGCCACCGAGGATCGCCGCCGGAAACACCTTGATGCCGTAAGCCGACAGACCCGCCGAGACGCCGTTGACGACAGCCACGACCACGCCGGCCACCGCGGAGACCGTGGCGGAGATCGCCCACGCCATGGCGAAGACGCTCTTCACCGAGATGCCGAGCGATTGCGCCACCTGCTGGCTGAACGCGGTTGCGCGCATGGCGAGGCCATATTTCGAGAAGCGGAAGAACCACGCCATCCCCACCATCATCGCCAGCGAAACCGCGAGGCTCATCAGATAAACGGTTTGGACCTGCAGTCCGAGGATATTGACGTTCTGGGTATTGAAGACGCGCGGGAACGGCTGAAGATTGACGCCGAATGTCCATTTCATGAGCGCGGAGAACACCGTGGACAGCGCGATCGTTACCATGATCACCGAGATGATCGGCTCGCCGATCATGGGACGCAGGATCACGATCTGGATGGCGATACCGAACAGGAACATGAAGACCAGCGTGATCGGCATGCCCAGATAGAACGGCACCTGATATTTGGTGAGCAAGGCCCAGCACACCCAGGCGCCGACGAGCAGGAGTTCGCCTTGCGCGAAGTTCACCACCTATGCGGATAATTTGCGTCTCATTCCGCGGCCTCCGCGACCGGCGTGTCGTGCGAGAGATCGACGACGGCGAGCGTGGTGCGGATGCGCTGGGTGGTGCCGTCCTGGAAGCGGATCACGGTATCGATCGGAATGTCGCGCTTGCCGCCATAGATCGCGTCGATGATGGTTGCGTATTTTTCGTTGATGACGCTGCGGCGCACCTTTCGGGTGCGGGTGAGTTCGCCGTCGTCGGCGTCGAGTTCCTTGTAGAGCAGCAGGAATCTGGAAATGCGCTGCGCCGGCGGCAGCGTGGCATTGACGGTTTCGACCTCCTTGCGCAGCAAGGCGTAGACTTCCGGCCGCGAGGCGAGGTCGGTGTAGGTGGTGAACGAGATCCGTTTCTTCTCCGCCCATTTCGAGATGATCGAGAAGCGGATGCAGATCATCGCCGCGAGCGCGTCGCGGCCGGCGCCCAGCACCACCGTCTCGGCAATGTAAGGCGAGAACTTCAGCTTGTTCTCGATATATTGCGGCGAGAACCGTTCGCCGCGCGCGGTTTCGGCGAGATCCTTGATGCGGTCGATCACCACGAGCTGCTTGCCGTCGTTGAAATAGCCGGCATCGCCCGACTGCATCCAGCCGTCTTTCATATCGGCGGCGGAGGCTTCAGGGCTCTTGTAGTAGCCCAGGAACATGTTGGGGTGGCGCACCACGATTTCGCCGACGCCATGGATATCCGGATTGTCGATGCGAATCTCGATATTGTCGGCCATCGCCACGCCTGTGGTGTCGGGGTCGACCTTGCCAAATCGATGCAGCGTGTAGGCGCCGAGCAATTCGGTCTGGCCGTACAGCGTGCGCAGCGGCACGCCCATGACCTGAAAGAATTTGAAGGTGTCCGGACCGAGCGCGGCGCCCCCGGTCGCCGCCGAGCGCAGCCGCGTAAAGCCGAGACGGTCGCGCAAGGCACGAAACAGCAGCGCATCCGCGATCACGGAACGCTTGCCCTGCGCCAGCGCCGACAGTCCCGTCTTCATGCCGATCTGGTAGAGGCTTTGCTTGAGCGGCGAGGAGTCCATCACCTGCGCGCGCACGTCGGCGGCGATGGATTCCCATAGCCTCGGTGCGAACAGCACGAAGGTCGGCGCGATCTCGCGGAAATCGTTCATCATGGTGTCGGGCTGCTCGACGAAGTTGACCTTCATCCGGCACAGCAGGCTCTTACCGAGCGCGTAGACCTGTTCCATGATCCACGGCAGCGGCAGCACCGAGACGTATTCGTCATCCGGCCCCTTGGGGTCGAACGACAGATAAGCCGCGCAATGCCGCAGCACTCGCCCCGCGGCGAGCATCGCCAGTTTCGGATTGGCCGTGGTGCCGGAGGTGGTGCAGAGGATCGCGACGTCCTCGCCTTTGGTCGCGTCCACCAGTTTGTCGTAGAGATCCGGCTCGCGGGCGGCGCGGTCGCGCCCCATGCTTGCAAGCTTGTCGGCCGCCATCAGGCGGGGATCATCATATTTCCGCATGCCGCGCGGATCGGAATAGATGATGTGCTTGAGATTGGGTACGCGATCGGCGAGCGTCAGCAGCTTGTCGACCTGCTCTTCGTCCTCGGCGAATACCAGTTTGGCTTCGCCATAGCTCAACAGATACGCCGCTTCCTCATCCAGCACGTCGCGATAGAGGCCCAGACTCATGGCGCCGATGGCGTGCGTGGCGATTTCCGCCGAAACCCAGTCCGGCCGGTTGTCGCCGATGATGCCAACGACGTCACCACGACCGAGCCCGAGTTCGACCAGGCCGAGTGCAAAGTCGTGCACCCGCGTCTGATAGTCGTTCCAGGTGAACATGCGCCAGAGCCCGAAATCCTTTTCGCGCAGCGCGATTTCGCCGCCGTGTTCGCGGGCGTTGAGGCGCAACAGCTTCGCAAAGGTATCGGCCTGGGCGACGCGTCCGGTGTAGTCCATCATGCCGCGCACTCCGGGGCGGCCGGCTTGTCGTCGGGATCGACCAGAACCTCGTCCTCTTCGCCGAGATAGGCGCGCTTCACATGGGGATCGGCCAGCACCGCGGCCGGATCGCCTTCCGCGATCTTGCGGCCGAAATCCAGCACCATGACCCGGTGGGAAATATCCATCACCACGCCCATGTCGTGCTCGATCATCATCACGGTCATGCCGAACTCTTCGTTGAGATCGACGATGTAGCGGGCCATGTCCTCCTTTTCCTCGAAGTTCATGCCGGCCATCGGTTCATCGAGCAGGATCAGCTGCGGCTCCAGCGCCATGGCGCGGGCGAGTTCGACGCGCTTGCGCAGGCCATAGGGCAGGGTGCCGGCGGTTGCCTTGCGCACCGACTGAAGATCGAGGAAATCGATGATCTCCTCCACCTTGCGGCGATGCTCGAGTTCCTCGCGTCGTGCGCCGGTCAGCCAGTACAACGATCCCGTGACGAAATTGTTTTTCAGCAAATGATGCCGGCCGACCATGATGTTATCGAGCACGCTCATATGATGAAACAGCGCGAGGTTCTGGAAGGTGCGGCCGATGCCGAGGGAAGGGCGGGCGTTGGGGTTGAGCGCGGTGATATCCTGCCCGCGATAGAACAACTGGCCTTCGGTCGGCCGGTAGCGGCCCGAGATGCAGTTGACGATAGAGGTCTTGCCGGCGCCGTTGGGGCCGATAATCGAGAACAGTTCGCCGTCGTTCACGCCAAAACTGACCTCGGTGAGCGCACGTACGCCACCAAAGCGCAGTGAGACCCCGCGCACTTCCAAAGCGTGTTCCACGCATTCCCTCCCTGGAGCGGTCTCGGGCAAACGGGTTTCGATCGCCGTGAGAAATCGCTCGCGATCAAAAGCTTTCGGCGCTTGAAACGCTCTATCCTTGGCGGGTTCAGCCGCGCGCCAAGCCGAGCCTACAATGGTCGGACTGCTCAACATATTGGACTATTAGGCGCAGTTTGCCCAGCGCGCTTTGTTTGGGGCGGCTGTTCGAGGCGGCAATTGAACACATTCCTTCCGGTTACCTCCCTCCGAAGGGAGGGGTCGGAATAAAACAGATCGCTCGTATGGAGCGTAACAAGCTGGGCACGGTCATTGCGGCTCCCGGCCGGAAGCCGGAGTTCACAAGCGCTGCGCGCCTCTTCAGTCATCAGCGTCTGCATGAGATAAGTTTCGGAAAAAAAGAGAAAAATCTTTAAAGAAATTTTGCTTGATGCGGTTTCGTATCAGAAGTCAGGGCCGCTCGCAATACGGTACCGTATCGTACGTTCGGAGGACGCGCAGCGCCGAACGCACGCCAGAATATTTCCGGCGAAAGCGCCGCCGTGCCTTCGCTGATCTCGCTTGGGGACCTGCGCGGGGAGGGGCATTTGACGCGCCGGCTACGGTGTCTCTCCTGGCCTATTCCGCGCTTGCGTAACGCGGATGCAAGCCGAAGACACCGATCAGCATACTTGCGCCACGTGAAGCTGCGCGCGCCGTCTATCACCGCCACGCGTTCGGGAAATACGTCAGCGGATCGAAGAAGGAAATGTATGGGAGTGAGCGGACGATAGTTCGCCTCGCGCCGGCGCAAATTCTCGCTTTCGGAAATCATTTGCATTCTCCTCCAAATATGGTTCCCCCTTCGAGTGCCCGCATGGCCTTTGGCATCGACCTCGCCGGCGATACACGCATCCCATCAAGCCTCCCGCCGGTCCATCGTCGGCGGCCGATCCTCTACGACGGCCGAGGGCGACACGTTGTTCATGCGGGCCGATAGATCGCCGTGCCACGGCCAGGCCGCGCCGGAATGGGTGACCGAACCAACGCATGCCTCCGATCACCCCCTCCGAAGGGAGGGGTCGGAATAAAACAAATCGTCCGTAGAACGAGACAGGCCGGGCAGGGCCATTGCCGGTCCCGCCCGGAAGCCCGGGTTCAAAAACATTGCGTGCCTCTTCAGCATCCGCATGGGATAAGCTGCAGACATATAACAGGAAATTTCGTTGAACCAGCATCGGCGCCGTACGCGATACAGTGTCATATCAATATTGGGGGATGGGGTGACAGACGAAGACGCATCTCAGGATTGGGTTACCGCCGGCCTTGCGGAATTGGCAAAAGGTGGCGTCGACAGTGTCCGGGTTGAGGTGCTGGCCGATCGGCTGGGAGTGACCAAGGGTGGGTTCTATCGCCGCTTCAAGGATCGGCGGGCGCTGTTGAATGCGATGCTTGAGACGTGGCGGGATGGCCGCGTCACCGCCATCGAGCGGCAGGCCGAAGAGGGGGGCACGACTCCGGCCGAGAGAATCGAGTCGCTGACCAAGCTTTATACCGAACGGGCCAACGAACAGGGTATGGCGATCGAACTCGCGATACGGCAATGGGCCCGCAATGACCCAATGGCTGCCGCAGCTGCCGCGATCGTGGACGCGGCACGCTTGAAGACGGCGAGTTCGCTCTATCGGAGTCTTGGGCTTTCGGCGCGGGATGCAGACGCTCGCGCCGTGCTTTTTTATGCGTTTTTGTTCGGCCAGAGCATGATGTTTCTCGATGAGGCGCCGCGCAAGCGGGCGAGCCTGATCGCCGCCTGCGCCAGGGTTCTGATGGACGTCGAGCAAAAGTAATATGCCCTGATGCCGGCGGGCGCCGGTTTTCAAGTCGGGTCATTATTCTCGCCCAAATAGTTATCTAACCGCTGGGGAAACAAACGTGCAAAGCGCGTCATCGAATCCTCCGGCCAAATCGCAGGAGAATCATCATTGATCTCGCACTGCCTGGACCCGGAACCGGAAGATCTTATCAAATTCCTTGAACGCAACC
>WNGK01015254.1_pt2 | contig 11940 bp, 10 predicted proteins | sample 5400601 | NCBI WGS metagenome assembly WNGK01 (sample SAMN13153376, study PRJNA577476) | soil metagenome | isolation source: 60 cm soil or saprolite under Garry oak tree replicate 1 | place: USA:California | collected 2016-06-15
TGGGACGACGCCAGGTACTGGCTGCCGCTCGTGCTGGCTGGGCAGAAGGTCGTCGCCGACGTTACGTTCGCGGACGACTGCGCTACCGTGGCGGCCATCGCCCCCGACCTGCTGACCGGCCCGGTCGGAGCGCGCCGGGCCTGAGCACCGCGCGGCCAGACGAGGTACTCGCATTGCCTGAGAGTAGCTATATCTTTAGCCGTGCTAAGGTTCTGGCTGTGAGCACAGCAGAGGCAGATCCGGCGGCAGCGGCCCGGACGGCAGCATCGGATGCCCGAGCTGACCACGCGGGCGCCGGCGCCGGCCGGTACAAGTGGGTCGCCCTGTCCAACACGACGCTCGCCATGATGATGGCCACGATCGACACGTCCATCGTGATCATCGCGATGCCCGCTATCTTCCGAGGCATCCACCTGGACCCGACCAATCCCGGCAACATCAGCTACCTGCTGTGGATGATCATCGGCTACCTGCTCGTCACCGCCGTGCTGGTCGTGACGCTCGGCAGGCTGGGCGACATGTTCGGCCGGGTCAGGATCTACAACCTCGGCTTCGTGGTGTTCACGCTGGCCTCGATCGCGCTCTCGCTCGATCCGCTGACCGGCCCGCCCGGCGCGCTATGGCTGATCTTGTGGCGGCTCGTGCAGGCGTTCGGCGGCGCGATGCTGATGGCCAACGCGGCCGCCATCCTGACCGACGCCTTCCCCGCCAGGCAGCGCGGGATGGCCCTGGGCATCAACCAGATCTGCGGCATCTCCGGGCAGTTCATCGGCCTGATACTCGGCGGCGTGCTCGCCGCATGGGACTGGCGCGCCGTGTTCTGGGTGAACGTCCCGATCGGTGTCTTCGGAACCGTCTGGCCTTACTTGAAGCTGCGCGAGATCGCCGCGGTCCGACGGGCACCCATCGACTGGTGGGGCAACATCACCTTCGCGGCCGGAGCAGGCCTGCTGCTCGTCGCGATCACCTACGGCATCCAACCCTACGGCGGCCACCCGACCGGCTGGACGAGCCCGCGGGTGCTCGGCGGCCTGGCCGGCGGCATTATCCTGCTCGCGATCTTCTGCCTCATCGAGACGAAGATCGCCGAGCCGATGTTCCGGCTCGGCCTGTTCCGCATCCGCGCCTTCGCGGCCGGGAACCTGGCGAGCCTGCTGGGCTCGATCGCGCGTGGCGGCCTTCAGTTCATGCTGATCATCTGGCTCCAGGGAATCTGGCTGCCGCTGCACGGCTATGACTTCTCCCAGACGCCGCTGCGGGCCGGCCTGTACCTGCTGCCGCTCACCGCGGGCTTCCTGATCGCCGGCCCGATCTCGGGTTATCTGTCCGACCGGTACGGCCCGCGGCCGTTCGCCACCGCGGGGCTGCTCGTCTCCGCCGCGGCGTTCGGCGGGCTGCTGCTGCTGCCGGTCGTCTTTCCCTACTGGCTGTTCGCGCTGATCATCTTGGGCAACGGGCTGGGATCCGGCCTGTTCGCCTCGCCGAACACATCAGCGATCATGAGCAGCGTCCCGGCCCGATACCGGGGCGCGGCGTCCGGCATGCGGTCGACGTTCCAGAACTCCGGCATGTCGCTGTCGATCGGCATCTTCTTCTCACTCATGATCGCCGGTCTCGCCGCGGCGCTCCCCCGCACTCTCAGCGCCGGCCTGCGCGCGCACGGCGTTCCCGCGTCGCTGGCCGCGCACGTCGCGGGCCTGCCCCCGGTGAGCACGCTGTTCGCGTCCTTCCTTGGCTACAACCCGATCGGCAACCTGCTCAGGCCGACCGGCGTCCTGGCACGCATACCGCGGCCCGACGCGGCCGTGCTGACCAGCAAGGAGTACTTCCCGCACCTGATCTCCGGGCCGTTCCACCAGGGACTGGTGATCGTATTCAGCGTGGCTATCGCCATGTCGCTGATCGGTGCGGTGATCTCCCTGCTGCGCGGCGGCCAGTTCTACTACGACGCACCCGACGCGTCGTCCCCGGCGCCGAACGGCCGGCCGCAGGCGGGGAGGTGCACGTTTCAGCGGACTCGCCCGGCGGCGGCTAATCAGGCTGCTGCCGACCGGACCGTAACCGGCCAGGCGGTCACCGGGCGGCGCGGCGCCGGCTGACGTAAGATCAGCACCGTGCCCCGATATGAGTACCGCTGCCGCGCTTGCGGAGACACCTTCGAGCGGACCCGCCCGATGAGCGAGTCGTCCGCGCCGTGCCCGTGCCCGCAGGGGCACGACGACACCGTGCGGCTGCTTTCGACGATCTCGGTGGGCGGCCGGGCCGGCGCCGCGAGCGGGAAGACCGGCCCGACCGGTCCGAGCGGGCGCGGCGCCGGCGGCGGAGGGTGCTGCGGCGGTGCCTGCGGCTGCGGCTGACCCCGGATGACCGGGTCGGCGGGACTGCCCGCGGCGCTGCTCCACGCCGAGATCGATGCCAGCACTGCCGCACTCGCGGCGCTGGTGGATACCTGCGACCCGGCCCTGCCGATACCGGCCTGCCCGGGCTGGACGCTACGGCAGCTGGCGACGCATGTCGGCCGGGCACACCGGTGGGCGACCCAGATCGTCGCCACCAGGTCGGACGAATTCATCGAGTTCCGGTCCGTGCCGGACGGCAAGCTCCCTGACGACCTGGCCGAGCGCGGACGCTGGCTGACCGCTGGCGCCGCCAGGCTGCTCGATGCCCTGCGCGGGGCCGGTGACGATTCGGTGTGGGCGTTCGGCGAGCTGCTCCCGGCCGGTTTCTGGGCCCGCCGGATGGCCCACGAGACGCTGGTGCACTGCGCCGACGCGCAGCTGGCCGTCGGCGACGAGGTGAGCATCCCGGCCGCGATCGCCGCTGACGCCATCGACGAGTGGCTCACCACGATGAGCGGTCCGCACGCCGGCCAGCCGGATCTTCGCGCGAGCGCGCTGGCGGCCGGCGCCGCGCTGGGCGTGCAGGCGACCGATCCGGAACTCGGCGGCCGCGCCCGGTGGCTGATCCGGCATGCGGCCGACGGCGTGCAGGTCCTGACCGAGGACAACGTCAGCGCGGACACCTTGCTGGCCGGCCGGGCGGCCGATGTGCTGCTCGTGCTCATGCGCCGGATGCCGGCCGCCGGCGGACCGGCTCGCGTGTCAGGCGACGCCGGCCTGCTGGCCCGGTGGCTGGAGCAGACCGCCTTCTAGTCGGCCCGAGCACCGCCGTCTCGCCGGAACCACCTCGGGCTCGGGCCCCGCCCGCCGGGGCACGGGTCGCCCCCGCCGGCCTGCCGCGAGAGATCGAAGGGTAAGTCCCGGTTCGGCGCCGGGGGCCAAGAGTAAGCTGGTGAAACTGACGGACGTGAACTGTATTGCGGGGATTACGGGGATTACGGGGATTGCGGGATTGTGCCAATGCTGGACGCTATGCGGGAGTTCGTCCTAGTCGAGGACGCCGATGTGCGCACGCCAGGCGGCAGCTTCCCGCATCTCGCCGACAGCAGGTTCAGCCTGGTCAGCGGCGGGCCGTCCCGCAGACTGCGGCGGACCTGGGTCGACACGTTCGACTGGCGGCTGTTCCGGGCCGGACTGAGCCTGGAGCTCAGTGCCGGCCGCAGCGGCTCCGAGCTCGTCCTGACCGGCCGGGACGGCGAGGTGGTCGCGGTCGAGCCGGTCTCCGAGCCCATCAGATGGCCATCCCTGATCGACGCGCTGCCGGTCGGCCCGCTCGGTGAGCGGCTGGCCCCGGTCGTCGGGGTCAGGGCGCTGCTTCCTGTGGCCAGGGCCACCAGCGTCCTGACGCAGCGGCGGGCGCTCAACACGGACGAGAAGACGATCGCTGTCCTGACCATCGACCAGATGACGCTGACTCAGCCCAGGCGGGCGCCGGCGCAGCCCAGGGTCGCCATCAGCCCGCTGCGCGGCTACCAGGCGCAGGCGGCGAGGCTGGCCGAGGTGCTCGAGCTGGCACCTGGCGTCGCGCCAGCCGTGCACTCGGTCTTCGAGTCAGCGCTGGAGGCGGCCGGCCGCAGGCCGGGCGACTACACCGGCAAGCTCGACGTGCAGCTGACCGGCGACATGCCGGCCGCGCTGGCCGTCGCCACGGTGCTGACCAGGCTGCTCGACACCATGCACGCGAACGTCCCAGGGACAACCCGCGATATCGACACTGAGTTCCTGCACGACCTGCGGATCGCGGTCAGGCGCACCAGATCGGTGCTCAAGATGGCCGGCTCGGTCCTGCCGGGCAACATGGCCACCAGGTACCGGCCCGAGTTCAAGTGGCTGGGCGACCTGACGACCCCGACCCGCGACCTCGACGTGTACCTGCTCGGGTACGCGCAGATGGCCGCCGGCCTGGTGGCCGGCACCGAGCCCGAGCTTCGGCCATTTCACGAGTACCTCCAGGCCCAGCGGGCCGCCGCTCAACGAGCTCAAGGCCCTGCAGGACTGCCTCGGCGAATTCCAGGACACCGAGGTCCAGCGGGCTGAGCTGCGCGGTTTCGCCAGGCAGATGATGGCCGACCGCAGCGCGCCGGCTGAGACCTTGCTGGCGATGGGTGAGATCGCGGCCACCCTGGCGCTCCGGCAGCGAGCGGCCCGCAGCGAATTCGCCGGGCGTTTCGCCAGCTTCGCGAGCCCGCGCGGCCTGGCCAGGATCGGCGCACTGACGGGGGCAGCATCATGAAGATCGTCGCGGCATACAACATCAAGGGCGGCGTCGGCAAGACCGCCACGGCGGTCAACCTCGCGTACCTGGCCGCTGCCGACGGCTATCGGGTGCTGCTCTGGGACCTGGATCCGCAGGCCGCCGCCAGCTTCCTGTTCCGGGTCAAGCCGCGGGTCAAGGGCGGCGGGAAGGCGCTGATCGCCGGGAAGCGGCCGATTGACCTGGCGATCAAGGCGACCGATTTCGACAACCTGGACTTGCTGCCCGCCGATTTCACCTACCGCAACCTGGACCTGCACCTAGACGGCGAGCGCAAGTCGACCACCAGGCTGCGGAGCCTGCTCAGCCCGCTGCGCCGGCAATACGACGTCGTCATGCTCGACTGCCCGCCGAGCATCTCGCTGCTGTCGGAGAACGTGCTGCGCGCGGCCGACCTGCTGCTCGTGCCGCTGATCCCGACCACGCTGTCGGTACGGACGCTGGACCAGCTGACTGATTTCGTGGCCGGCCTGGACGGGCACCGGCCGGACATCCTGGCGTTCTTCTCGATGATCGACCGGCGGAAGCGGCTGCACCTGCAGATCGCCGAGGAACTACCCGCTGGCCGCAGCGACGTGGCCGCCACCGCCATCCCCGCGCTGTCGGCAATCGAGCGGATGTCGCTGCAGCGGGCGCCGGTCACCGCGTCCTCGCCGCGGAGCATGGCGGCCCGCAACTACCGCGAGCTCTGGCAGGAAGTGCGCGATCGCGCAGGTCTCAGCCGAGCCCGGCCAGGAAGCTGATCATCGCCTCGTTGACCTCATCGGGCCGCTCCTGCTGGGTCCAGTGACCGCATCCGGGCAGCAGCCGCGCGTCACGCAGGCCAGGGACCACGCCCCGAAGCTGGTCGATGACCGCGGCGCCGCCCAGGAAGCTCACGGCCACGTCCCGGTCGCCGGCCAGGTAGAGAGCGGGAACGGTCACCGGGGCGTGCGTCCACGCGGCGGTCAGCTCCCAGCTCAGGTCCATGGCGCGGTACCAGTTGAGCGGTCCGGTGAAGCCGCCTGCCGCGAATTCCTCGACGAACACGTCAAGATCGTGCTCGCTCAGCCAGCCGGGCAGCGCGCCGGGCTCCGGGCACAGGTCGAGGAATTCGCCGGCTGGCGGGACCACGGGCACGCCGCCCCGCGTGGCGTCGCCCCCGGCCGAAGACAGCAGCCGGCGGAACGTTGCCCGCGGATCACGGCCCAGCTCCGCGTCGGCGACGCCGGGCTGCTGGAAGTAGCAGATGTAGAACCCGTCACCGAACAGCGTGCGCAGGACGCGGAGCGGCGGAGTGGTCCCCCGTGGCGTATACGGGACGCTCAGCCCGATCACGCCGGAGATCCGGTCGGGCCGCAGCAGCGCGGTGCTCCAGGCGACCGGGGCGCCCCAGTCATGGCCCGCCAGCACCGCCCGCTCGGCGCCCAGCGCGTCCATCAGCCCGACGACGTCGCCGGCCAGGTGCAGCATGGTGTACTGGTCCGCCTCAGCCGGGCCGCCGGTCCTTGCGTAGCCGCGCTGGTCGGGCGCCACGGCATGGTAGCCGGCGCTGGCCAGTGCAGTCAGCTGGTGACGCCAGGAGTACCAGCATTCCGGGAATCCGTGCAGCAGCAGGACAAGCGGCCCGGTCCCGGCCTCGGCGATGTGCACGCTCAGGCCGCCCACGTCCACGACACGGTGGCTCACGCCATCGGCTGAGTTCTGCACAAGCGGCATGGCTGGAGAATAGCCGCATCGCGCGACGACCGCCGGCTACGGGAGCCCCGCCCGGTGTGATGGCTGCGCCTGCGCGTGCGCCGACGGCCAGGTCCAGTGGCTGCACGCGGGCGCCACGGTAGCGGCGCACTGCGACGCGCTGGATTGCCGGGTCTGCCGGCCGGCGGGCTTGGTGACGTGCAGGGCGGCGGGCGCGCCGGCGGCTCCGTTAGTCGGAGTCCGCCCGGACGGCGTGGCCGAGGCCGAGTGCTGCGCGCGCTGCCCGTGGCCGGTCCCTGCGCTGCCCGGCCGGAACGTGCTCATCAGGTAGATCACCCCCGCAACCGCAGCGATCAGCACGAGCATCATGATGGACAGAGTTGCCCTGGCGCGCCTGGTGCGGAGCACATGCCCGAACCCGGGCTGGCCGAACGCGGCCAGCCGCGCGGCGAGCTTCGGATCGTCGGCGGCGAGCATGCGCTCCATCTCCTCGAGAATGCGCTGCTCATCCATGGGAAGCGCCACGTGTCACCTCCACTGCCGCCGCCCGCGGTTTGACCAGAGCCGCGGGACTTTTCCTTACTATCCCCTGTTGGAAGATTATTTACCTACCGATGACCTAAGACTAGCCGCGGCTTTAACGTTCTTGAAAGAATCGAACATGTGTTCTACAGTGAACTGATGCGATGGGATGGACTGCGACTGCATGATCAGGGCGCCGGCGGACCGGATGCAGGCGATGCGCCAGCCAGGCCGCAGCCCCTGGCCCTGTTCGGGCGGGACGCGGTAGCGCGGACCTTCGACACGCCGGGCTTCCGCGGCATGACGTTCTATGAAGTTCATGCCAGGTCGATTATCAACAAAGTGCCGGCCGCGTCCAGGATGCCTTTTCAGTTCACCATCAATCCATATCGCGGCTGCGGCCACGCGTGCGTCTACTGCTTCGCCCGGGGCACCCATACCTACCTCGACCTCGACGCGGGCCTTGATTTCAACTCCAAGATCATCGTCAAGGTGAACGCGGCTGATCTGGCCAGGAAGGAACTCGCCCGGCCCAGTTGGGCGGGCGGGCATATCGCGATGGGCACCAACGTGGACTGCTATCAGCGGGCCGAGGGACGTTACCGGCTGATGCCGGGCATCATCGGGGCCCTGCGTGACGCCCGCAACCCGTTCTCCATCCTGACCAAGGGCACGCTGCTGCTGCGGGACCTCGATCTGCTCGAGGAGGCAGCCGAGGTGACGACGGTGGCCCTTAACCTGTCGGTCGGCTTCACCGACGCCGAGCTTTCCGCGTTGGTCGAGCCTGGCACGCCGGCGCCGCAGCGGCGGCTCGAGGCCTGCGCCGCGATCACGGCCCGTGGGCTGGGGTGCGGCGTCCTGATGGGACCGGTGCTGCCGTACCTTTCCGACTCGCCCGGTCAGCTCGCCGCGACCGTGCGGCAGATCGCCGCGGCCGGCGCGGCCAGCGTCAGCCCTATCGTGCTGCATCTGCGGCCCGGAGCGCGGGAATGGTTCCTGGGCTGGCTGGCCGAGCACCATCCGGACCTGGCGCCGCGGTACCGCCGGCTCTACGGCTCTGGCGCCTACGCCCCCAAGGACTACCAGCAGCGGATCTCGGCCGAAGTCGCCGGCCTCGCGCGAAAGTACGGGATCGGCCGGGCCAGCCCGGCCGCGGCCCGGCGGCTCCGGCCTCGCGCATCCGGTCCCGCCGCGGCGGAACCGGGCCAGCCCGGAACCCCGCCCCCGCCGCCGGGCGGGGTGCAGCTGAGCCTGCTGTGATTCCGCCGAGGTAAGCAGGCCAGATCCAGTGGATTGGCCAGCACGGGGTCGCACGTAGAGTTGGCTGCCGTGGGGTATCAGCACGATGAAGCGGCCGAGCGGACACCGGGTCGCCTGGTCGTGCGGACTGTTCCGCTCGCCGATCCCGGCAGCCTGATCGCCCGGCTTCCTGAGCCAGGCGCACTGGCCTGGGTGCGTCGCGGCGAAGGCCTGGTCGGCTGGGGTACTGCGGCCAAGATCACCCTGGCCGCCGGGCACGACCGGTTCCTGACCGGCGAGAAATGGCTGCGGGAGCTGTTCGATGGCGCGGATGTCGCCGATGAGGTCAGGGTTCCCGGGACCGGCCCGGTGGCCGTCGGCAGCTTTACCTTCGATCCCACCTCAGACGGCTCCGTGCTCGTGGTCCCCCGCGTCGTGCTCGGCCGCACGGACGGTGCCGGCTGGCTCACCACGATCGGAACTTCTGCCCGGCCAGCGCCAGCTGCCGCCGAGGTCGCGGCCGGTCTGCCGGTCCCCGAATCCCCGGTCATGCCGACCGGCGTGCGGTGGGCTGACGGCAGCCTGACCACGCCGCAGTGGGAGCGGGCCGTCGCCACAGCTGTGGCGGCGATCGGATCAGGCAGCCTGGGAAAGGTCGTGCTCGCGATGGAGCTGAACGCGATGGCCGCGGCGGACATCGACGCCCGAGTCCTGCTGTCCCGGCTAGCTGGCCGATACCCGGACTGCTACGCATTCGCCTGCGACGGCCTGGTCGGCGCGACGCCCGAGCTGCTGATCCGCCGTACCGGCACTCAGCTCCACTCGCTGGTCCTGGCCGGCACCATGCCCAGGGGCGGCACGCCGCAGACGGACAGCGCGCTCGGCGCCACCCTGCTCGCCTCATCGAAAGACCGTGCCGAGCATCAGTACGCGGTCGCCGACGTGCGCGCGGCGCTCCAGCCGCTCTGTGCTGACCTGCGCGTCGAGGACCGGCCGTCACTGCTCCGGCTGGCCAATGTCCAGCATCTGGCCACGCGGGTCGATGGCCGTCTCGCGTCCGGCGAGGCAGCCAGCAACTCGGCGCTGGCGCTCGCGGCGGCCCTGCATCCGACCGCCGCGATCTGCGGCACGCCCGCCGAGGCGGCCATGGACCTGATCCGCGAGCTCGAGGGCATGGACCGCGGCCGCTACTCGGGTCCCGTGGGCTGGGTCGATTCCAGGGGGAACGGCGAGTGGGGCATCGCGCTGCGGTGCGGGCTGCTCGCCGGGCGCCATGCCAGGCTGTTCGCGGGCTGCGGCATCGTCGCCGGGTCCGACCCGCCGACCGAGGTGGCCGAGGCGCAGGCCAAGTTCTGGCCGATGCGGTACGCCATCGAAGGCTGATCCGCCCGCGGCTCCGCTCTCACCACGGTCACGGAGTGATTGCGGTTGCATAAAAGCTGGGAGCCGGTCTTCGTCGCGGACTAGACAGCTTGGCCGATGGCGTGTAGTTACGGAAAGTGATACTGCGATTACTCGCAGTCACCTATGCGACGACCGATACATCTTGGCTCACGCGCCAGGTTCGAAGGAGCCCGCTCATGACACGTCGTACCCAGCGGATTGCCGTGACGGCGATGGCTGGCCTGGCAGCGGCCGGACTGGCCGCCTGCAGCAGTTCGTCGAGCAACAACTCATCGGCCGGGTCCAAGCCCGTGCACGGCGGAACACTGAAGCTTGTCGCGGCGTCCGGCCCCGATCACATCGACACGGTCCCGGCCTACTACACCGCCGACTACATACTCGAGCGTGGTTACGCGCGGCAGCTGCTGACTTATCCCACCGCTCCTGGCAAAACGCTCACCTCAGCGGGATGGACGAAGAACACCACGCCGGTGCCGGATGTCGCCACGGCCGTGCCGACGACCGCCAACGGCGGGATCACCAAAGGCGGCAAGACCTACACGTTCCATCTCAAGCAGGGCGTGGACTGGAACGCCAGCCCGCCCCGCCAGGTTGTCGCCGCCGACTTCATCCGCGAGTTCAAGGCGTTCTGCAATCCGGTCAGCCCGGTCGGCAACCCGCTGTACTACACGGCCACGATCGCGGGCTTGAAGCAGTACTGCGACACCGAGACCAAGTATTTCGCGGCCAAGACGCACTCCCCGACCGCTGCCAACATCGCGAACTTCCAGAACACTCACAACATCTCGGGCATCACGGCCGTGAACTCGTCGACGCTCAGGTTCAACCTGATTCAGCAGGCCGGTGACTTCATTTACATGCTCGCGATGCCGTTCACCTCGGCCCGCCCGTCGGAGTACGACAAGTACGTGCCGAACAGCCTGCAGCTGGACCAGCACACGATCTCCGACGGCCCGTACCAGATCACCTCGTACGTCCCGAGCCGGTCGATCACGATGTCGCGAAACCCGGCCTGGAAGCAGTCAACCGACCCCAGCCGGCACCAGTACGTCAACCAGGTCCAGGTCACGATGGGCGTCTCGGACGCGCAGACCCAGTTCAACGACATGAAGGCGGGCCAGTACGACCTGCCGCTCGACACCGGCATCGTACCGAGCGAGATCCCGACGCTCGAGTCCACGCACGATCCGAAGTTCTTCGCGTGGCCGGGCAGCAATACCTTGCCGTACATGGTGTTCAACCTGCGCAGCCCCAACAGCGGCGGCGCCATGGGCAAGCTGGCGGTCCGCCAGGCGATCGAGTACGGGGTCAACAAGGTGGCCGTGCAGAAGGTCGTCGGCGGCCCGACCGTCGCCAAGATCCTCAACACGGCGATCCCGCCCGGCAACGTCGGCTACCAGAACTACAACCTGTACCCGAGCAACAACAGCCAGGGCGACACGTCCAAGTGCAAGTCGATGCTGGCCAGCGCCGGCTACAAGAACGGCCTCACGCTGAGCTACCTGTACCCGAACGACAGCATCAACAAGGCGATCTTCGAGGCTCTCCAGGCCAGCCTGCAGTCATGCGGCGTGAAGCTGGCCGGCAAGCCAGAGTCCGGCTCGACCTTCTTCGTCGACCTGGGCAACGCGCCCGCCAACGCCAAGCCAGGCGTCTGGGACATGGCGCAGCCAGGCTGGTTCCCTGACTGGTTCGGCAACAACGGCCGCACCATCATCTCGCCCCTGTTCCAGACGAACTGCGTGCTGAACACCACCAACTACGGCTGTTACAGCAGCAAGCAGCTGGACAGCCTGATCACGCAGGCCGAGGCGTCGACGAGCCTCAGCCAGGCCGGCACGCTGTGGAACAAGGCGGACCGCAACGTCATGACCAATGCCGTCATCGTCCCGCTGCTCAGCCAGCAGCTGCTGATGTACTCGTCCACGAACGCGCAGCAGGCGGGCACCTCCGCGATCGTCTACCAGCCGAATGTCGGCGGGCCGGACATCACCAACATCTGGCTGAAGAACGGTTAGGGCGCAGCCCCAGCGAGTTAGCGATGGTCCGGCCGGGTATGCAGGTAGCGTGCCCGGCCGGACCGTCGCTGACTCGGACGCGGCGATCCACGCGAAGCCTGACGACCCTGACGACCCTGACGATCCTGACGATCTCGTCGATCCCCGGCATTCATCCTGGCCGGACAGCAGGACCGCTGGACGTCAGGAACAACTGCAACCAACTAGCTAGCTCGGCTTCCCCCCGCCGACGCAGCGCCTTAGCCCTCGCTGCGGCGCTGTGACTGGCACCACCTGGGAGGAAGGACGATGAGCCTGCTTGAGGTGACGGATCTGCGGGTGAGCTTTCCGACGGCTGATGGTGTGGTGCAGGCGGTGCGGGGGGTGTCGTTCGGTGTGGAGCGGGGCCGGACGCTGGGGATCGTGGGTGAGTCGGGCAGCGGGAAGA
>WNGK01006901.1_pt1 | contig 11937 bp, 11 predicted proteins | sample 5400601 | NCBI WGS metagenome assembly WNGK01 (sample SAMN13153376, study PRJNA577476) | soil metagenome | isolation source: 60 cm soil or saprolite under Garry oak tree replicate 1 | place: USA:California | collected 2016-06-15
GCTGATGTCCGCGTGGAGCTCCACGTTCTGGAGGTTCACCGGCTCCGTGAAGCTGGGCCAGCCGGTGCCGGATTCGAACTTCGTCTGGGCGTCGAACAGCTCGGCGCCGCACCCGGCGCACCGGTACACCCCGTCGTCGTGCGAATGGACGTATCTCCCGGTGAAGGGCCGCTCGGTGCCCTTGCGGCGCAGCACGTCGTACTCCTCGGGCGACAGGCGCCGGCGCCACTCCTCGTCCGTGGTCGGGATCTGGTCTTCCATCGCGGTCTCCCTCCGTCTCGCCTGAGCATCCGGGGTGGGAACGTGCTCGTCGGCTCAATAGGGTCTCGGGCATCGCCCGTTCCGTTACCGACGGCGGGCCCGAGTAACGTTCGCGGGTCGCGGAAGGACGATACGACCACCCCTCGACCCGAGGAGGAACACATGGCGTCGGTCAAGCCCTGGAAGGCCTTCACCGACCTGTTCCGCAGGACGAAGGCGTGCCCGGAATGCGCAGCGAAGGTCCCGCGTGGGGACGCGACGTGCCCGGCGTGCAGCTACGTCTTCCAGCCGAAGGGCTTCATCCCACCGTACCGATAGCTCAGCCAGGGGACCCGCCGGCACCGGCCCCACGAGGGTTCGCCAGCGACCGCAGCGAAAGGACTACCGTTACGATCGCGGGATGGCGGCGGTGGCAGGGGGGGAACGTACGGTGCCAGGTCTGGTTGGGAAGATCGGTTCCTGAGGTGGCCGCCGTCGACGCGCACGGGCCCGGCGAGCGGTTCCTCTGGTGGCGGATCGGACGCTTGACGGTGGAGCCGGTGTTCAGGCTGGCGTTCCGGGTCCGGATCAACGGGAGCGACCAGATCCCCGAGTCCGCCGGCGCGATCCTGGCGGCGAACCACGTGAGCGTCCTCGACCCGGTCTTCGTGTCGCTCGCCGCCGCGCGGCGTGGACGGCCGGTGCGGTTCCTCGCCCTGGAGGAGGCCTTCGACCAACCGCTGGTGGGGTGGGCGCTCCGCCGGTTGCGCCAGGTCCCCCTTCGCAGAGGGTCGGGGGATTGGGCGGCGATCGACGAGGTCGCCCGGCTCGTGCGGACCGGGCTCCTGACCGGGATCTCGCCGGAGGGCCCGGTCGGCGACGGGACCACCATCCAGCCCGGCCAGAAAGGGGTGGCGCGGATCGCCCTCGCGTCCGGGGCTCCGATCGTCCCCGTGGGGCTCTGGGGCAGCCAGGAGCGCTGGCCCAAGGATGGCCTCACGCTCCGACGGCCGGTCCGCCCGACGGTCGTCGTCAACGTCGGCGCCCCCATCCGGCCGGAGGGCGATCCGCGTTCGCCCGCCGACGTCCGCGCGGTGCGCGACTTGGTCATGGAGGCGATCGGCGAGCTGGTGGCCGAAGCCCGCGACCACCATCGGGCGGTGGGCATGACCTCGGCGACGGCACCTCGCAGACCCGCGTTCTCGGCGGCCGCGGATCACATCCTCTCGGCCGACGGACCCCCGCCTGAGGAAGCCCGCCCGCCCGCCCGCGACCCGTTCGGCCAGCTCCACGCGCTCCTGCGTCGTCACGGCGATTTCGCTCCCTACCGTGCGGGCCGGGAGACCGCCTACCTGGTCAATCACCCGAGCTTCATCCGCCACGTGCTGGCGGACAACGCCGCGAACTACAGCAAGGAGACGTCGATCAACGGTGCGTTCCGGGAGGCCGTGGCCGACGGGCTGCTCACCAGCGAAGGTCCGGTCTGGCGCCGTCAGCGGCGGATGATGCAGCCGGCGTTCCAGCGGGACCGGCTGACCGCGCTGGCCGGCGGGATGATGGAGGAGATCGTCGCCACCGGTGACCGGTGGGACCATCTCGCCGACACCGGCGAGATCGTGGATATGACCGAGGAGATGGGATCGCTCACCCTCCGGATCACGGCGCGGGGGTTGTTCGGCGCGGACCTCGCGGAGCAGGCGGAGGGGATCGGACGAGGGATCGGCGAGGCGATGTCCCACCTCCGGGGACCCAATCACCCCCAGTTCCAGGAACCGAAGGCCCACGTCTACGATCTGGCCGCCCGGATCGTCGCGGAGCACGGCGAGGGCGGGGATCCGCCCGACGTCCTCTCCCTGCTCCTGCGGGCGCGGGACGGCGGGCACGGCGAAGCCCTGACCCCGGTCGAGGTCCGGGACCAGGTCATCACGCTGCTGGTGGCCGGCTACGAGACCACGGCGAACGCGATGAGCTGGACCTGGTACCTGCTGTCGGAGCACCCCGAGGCGTCGAGGTCGCTCCGGGGCGAGCTCGAGGCGGTCCTGGCGGGCCGGGCCCCCGACGCCGGGTCGATGGCCAGGCTGCCCTACGGCCGGATGGTGATCGAGGAATCCATGCGGATGTACCCGCCCGCGTGGATCCTGGGCAGGCGGGCCCTCGCGGAGGATCGGCTGGGCGACCACGTCGTGCCCGAAGGAAGCGTGGTCGCGATCAGCCCGTATCTCGTGCACCGGCATCCGAGCTTCTGGGAGGAGCCCGAACGGTTCGACCCCCTGCGGTTCACGGCGGACCGGGTCTCGGCCCGAACCCCGTTCTCCTACATCCCGTTCGGGGCCGGGCCGCGCCTGTGCATCGGGCACAACCTCGCCATGATCGAAGCGCAGCTCATCCTGGCAACGCTTGGGCAGCGCTTCGCGCCGCGGCTGGTCGCCGACCACCCCGTGGTGCCCGAGCGTCGGTTCGTCCTCCGTCCCAAGGGCGGTCTCCCGATGAAGATCGACCGCGCGACCACGTGACACGATCCCGCAGGTGACCCAGTAGGGTCGGAGGGTCTGGCTCAGATCACGGTGGCTCGGACTCGAACCATTCGGCGATGGCTTTCCGCCTCGACCGGACGCGCGACTCGGCTCGGGGGATGTCGATCATGTACGGTCCGCAGAGGCTGCCCAGGTACCACCTGGGGATGCCGATCGGCCGCAGCCCGAACCGGTAGTGCCACTCGATGCCCACGGCTCGCCACGGCTCGGTGATCAGGCCGAGGTTCGTCACGCCCCGCCGGGTTGCGTCCCGCCACACCGCCCGGTAGAGCATGCTGGCGATCCCCTGCCGGCGTGCCTCCAGGAGGACGGCCAGCGTCGCGATCTCCTCGAGCCGCCCGGCGGAGGCGAGGGCCGGCCACCGCGCCTTGCCTCGGACGACACGGAACTCACGCAGGAAGGGCGGGAGGATCGGGCCGCCGGCGATCAGGCGCAGCACCCCCACGCATCGGTCACCGTCGTAGGCCACGTGGAAGCGTGATTGGGGCAGGTACTCGTCGTACCGCTCGAGCGTGCCGTATCCGCTCTCGACGAACACGCGGTCTTCGACCACCCGTCCGGCGGCGACCTCGTCGGGGGCGGCGAGCCGGACGTCGATCATCGTCGCATCGCGGGTCGAAGCGTACCCTCCGCGCCGTCAGGGGGACCCCGCGGGCGCCGGGAGCTCCTCGGTCCATCGGTACCCGGCCTCGCTGTGCTGGGACACGTCGAGCCCCGCGTCCTCGTCCTCCTCCGACACCCGCAGCCCCACCAGGACGTCCGTGACCTTCAGCAGGACCATCGTCATGGCGAAGGAGAACACCACCGTGACCAGCGCGAGGACCGCCTGCCGGCCGACCTGCGTCAGGCTCGCCGCGGCGCCGGCGGCGTTGATGGCCAGGCTGGCGAACGCGCCGGTGGCCACCACCCCGAGCATGCCGCCCACCATGTGTACCCCGACCACGTCCAGCGAGTCGTCGTAGCCGAACCGGTCCTTCAGTGACACCGCCAGGTAGCACACGAGTCCGGCGGCGAAGCCGATCACGAGTGCGGCCCACGGCTGGACGTACCCCGAGGCCGGGGTGATCGCGGCCAGGCCGGCCACCGCCCCGGTGGCCGCGCCGATCGTCGTGACCTTGCCGTGCCGGAGCCGCTCCGGGATGACCCAGCCGAACACCGCGGCCGCCGCGCCGAACTGCGTGTTGACGAAGGCGCTCGACGCGAGGGCTCCGGATGCGAGGGCGCTCCCGGCGTTGAACCCGAACCACCCGAACCACAGGATCCCCGCCCCCAGGATCACCAGCGGCACGTTGTGCGGCCGCAGGTCGGCTGTTCCGGACCCACGCCGCCGCCCCAGGTAGATGGCCGCGGCAAGCGCCGCCGCTCCGGCGTTCGCGTGGACCACCGCTCCACCGGCGAAGTCGAGGGCGTGGACGCCGCCCGTGCCGAGGAAGCCGCCTCCCCACTCCCAGTGCGCCACGGGGGCGTAGACGAAGATCGACCACAGGCCGATGAACATCAGGTACCCGGAGAACTTCATCCGCTCCGCGAAGGCGCCCGCGATGAGGGCCGGGGTGATGATGGCGAACATCAGCTGGAACACCATGTACGTGGTGGCCGGGACCGTCGGAGCGTAGGGACTCGGGCTCGCCCCGACGCCGTGCAGGCCCGCGAAGTTCAGCCCGCCGATGACGCGGCCGACGTCCGGTCCGAACGCCAGCGAGTAGCCGACGATCGCCCACAGCACCGTGACCAGCGCCAGCGCGATGAACGACTGCATGATCGTGCCGAGGACGTTCTTCGCTCGAACCAGTCCGCCGTAGAACAGGGCGAGCCCCGGCGTCATGAACATGACGAGCGCCGCCGAAGCGAGCATCCAGGCGGTGTCGCCGGTGTCGATCTTGGGCATGGCCGGCCTCCTCCCCTTCACGGGACGGGTGCGGATGGTGACGGCCATCGTTCCCCAGCGGCGCCAGGAGTTCAAGCAGCCCGCGAGCCCGCACGCAGGACCGACGCGGCGGCGGTCAGCCGCCTCGAGGAGCGACGGAGGGGGCGGACCCGCCGCCCCCTCCGTCCTCGTTTCCGTTCGTCCGACGATCAGGACGTGACGTTGATGATCCCCTGCATCCACGGGTGGATGGCGCAGATGTAGAAGAGCGTGGTTCCGGCGGGTGCCGTCACCTTCACCTTCTGCACGCCGAACGGGTTCACGACCCATGTGTCGAGGGGCTGGTTCAACCCTCCGTCACCGCCCGGGTCGTAGTGGTTGTTTCCATCCAGGTGGGCGAAGATCGTGTTGCAGATGCGGCAGGCGAACACCTCCGCGACGCTGTTCGGACGCTGCGTCCGTTCCACGATCGAGATCGTGTGGGGGTCGCCCACCTTGTTCTCGAGCTGGATGAACGAGCCGGTGGGCACCGTGACGGACTCGGGCGACCATCGGAAGGTGCTCTGGATCAGCGCGTCCCGGTCGAAGTTCTCCGTGCCCTCCGCCCGGATGATGTTCCCCGATGGGACCGTGGCGAAGGCGATACTGGTGGTGACCGCCACGACGGCCGCCACCGTGGACAGGATCGCGATCTTCCCTTTCACGGCATCATCTCCTCGTGACCCGATGGGTTGAACGGACTGCTCCTTCCTTCACGGCCGGATCGCCGGATCTCACTCGCCTCCTTCCTTCGAACGGGCGCCCGCCCCAGCCGTCCCCCAGGGGCCCGTTCGACATCGATGGCCACCAACTTCCTTCCCCATGGCCCGATGATGCAAATCGGCCGTTCGAAGGAAGCTCCACGCGGCGAGTGTCTCATCGGCCGACTGGAACGAGTCGATCGCCTCAGCGGTACACGCCGTTGTGACCGAGGCAGAAGCGGCCCGGTTGCGGGAAGAACGCCAGGCCGTGCGGATCGCGGCCCACCTCGATCTGCCGGATGACGTGGCCGTCCGCCGTCGAGACCACCGTCACCGTCGTCCCGTAGCGGTTCGACTCCCACAACTGGGAGCCATCCGCGGAGATCTGGACCATGTCGGGCGAGCCTCCCACGGTCCAGGTGTGGACGACCCGCCGGGACGCGAAGTCGATCACGGAGATGGTGCCGGCCAGGCGGTTCGTCACATAGAGCTTCGTCGTGTCGCGGCTCAGCGCCATCCCGTGCGCACCCCGGCCGGTGCGCAGGAACTTCACCACCTTCATGCTGACGGGATCGACGATCGACACACCACCCGAACCCTGGTTCGCGACGTAGAAGGCGCTCGCGTCCGGTGAGAGCTTCACGTCGACGGGCAGGCCTCCCACGTGCACCATGCCCACCACTTTCATGGCGTGGACGTCGACCTTGACCACCGTGCCGTCGAACTCGCACCCGATCATCAGGTAGCTCCCGTCCGCGGAGAAGTCCAGATGGTCGGGGCCGCTGCAAGGCATGGGGACGCTCTTGATGAGGGCCCACGTCGTCGGGTTCATGAACTCCAGCCGGTCGTAGTACTCGGCCACGTCGATCGCCGCCGAACCGTCGAGGGTGAAGTAGAGGTTGTAGGGGTGCTCGATCCCGTGGATCGTTCGGACCAGCTTCCCCGTCCGCGGATCGATCACACCAAGCTCGCTGGCCGCCGACGTGTCGACGTAGAGCCACTTCAGGTTCCACGAGGGCGTCACGTGCTCGGGGAACGTCCGGTACCCCAGGGTGATGCGACGCACGATGCGGAAGGTCCGCGGATCGATCACCTCGACGGTGCCGGGGATGCCGTTCGGGACGTAGACGTACTGGGGGTCGCCGGCCACGGCCGGGCTGAGTGCCGGACCGACGATCGCCGCGTAGACGTTCCCGGGCGACCCGCTCGGGATGGACGTACCCCCGGCGTGCGACGGGACCGAAGCGCGTGACGACGTGCCACCGGCTCCGGTCGTCCCGAGTGACGTTCCTGCGTCGGAGTCGAGGCCGCGCACCGCGAGCACGATGCCGGCGGCCACCAGCACGGACACGAGCGCGGCCGCGAAGGGGACCTTCGGGCCTGTTCGCTTCACGCGCCGCCTGGCCGGGAGGCTCATGGAGCCGCCTCGATCTTCGACGCCGGGGTCTTCCGGCGGCCCGCGTCCGCGCCGCGAGCGTCCGCCAGGATCAGCGTCACCCGCGCCCCGACCCCCGGGGCGCGTTCCAGCTCGACGGAGCCGCCATGGGCCTCCGCCACCGCCCGGACGATCGTGAGGCCGAGACCGGGGCCGCCCGTCGATGCTTGCTCCTCCCCGATCCCCGTGGGGTGCCCGTGCGCGAAGGGCTCGAGCGCTGCGGCCAGCATCTCCGGCGGGAACCCGGGTCCGTGATCGCGAACCGCGATCCGCACCTCGTCGCCCACCCGGCGGGCGTCCACCTCGATCGGACCGTCGTCGGCGTGGCGGAGCGCGTTGTCGAGCAGGTCCTCGATCGCCTGGCGGACCCGCGAAGGGTCCACGCGGATGACGACGTCCTCCGCCGCCGTCCACGAGATCGTCCGTCCGTCGGCGCTCGCCCGTGATGCATACGCGGTGCAGACGTTGCCCACCAGGTCGCGGAGGTCGACCGAGATCCTCCGAACCGGCAGACGACCGCCCCGCACCCGCGCCAGGACCAGGAGGTCCTCGGCCAGCCGGACCAGGCGGTCCGCTTCGGCGGATGCGTTCAGGAGGGCCTGCCGGATCTCCTCGGGGTCCGTGGCGTTCGCTGCCGCCAGGTCGAGTTCCATCTTCAGCACCGCGAGCGGCGTCCGGAGCTCGTGGCTGGCCTGGTCGAGGAACCGGCCCTCGCGCCGGAACGCCTCCTCGAGCCGAGCCAGCAACGCGTTCAGGGTGGAGCCCAGCCTGGAGAGCTCGTCGTCGGCCGGCGAGAGCTGCAGCCGACGGTCGAGCTCCGATTCGGAGATGGCGCTCGCCTCGCGCCGCATCCGCTCGACCGGGCGGAGCGCGGCCGCGGCGAGGATCCAGCCGCCGGCCGACACGACGGCGAGCGCCACCGACCCGAAGACCGCGAGCAGGAGCGTGAGCCGCGCGAGCGCCTCGTTCCGATCGCCCAGCGTGGACCCCACGACGACGAACAGCGACTCGCCCGGTCGGCGCACGGGGACCGTGAGGAGCCGGACGGGGTCGTCGACGCCGGCCACCCGTTTCGTGAGCGAGGCGGGCTGGTTCGCGGCGGATCGGAGCTCGGCGGGCGACACCATCGGCGCGGCGGCGACGCCGCGGCTCGTGTCGACGATGCGACCGGAGGGCGACAGGACCTGGGCGAACGCCTCGTCGGGATCGATCAGGTTGCCGCCGGCGACGATCACCGAGGGGTCCTGCCGGGCGATCGCCGCGAGGATCACCTGAGCCCGCGATCGAAGCTGCATGTCGATGTCCCGCGTGAGGTCCGTTTCGAACCTCGAGTGAAGGACGAAGCCGAGCACGAACAGCACCGCCGCCATGCCGACGGCGAACGCCAGCGTGAGCCGAAGCCTAAGCGATGTCCGGCGCATCATCCCGGTCACTCCTCAGCCGGTAGCCGAGCCCCCGGACCGTCTCCAGGCACCGCCGGCCGAACGGTCGATCGATCTTCTCGCGGAGGTACCGAACGTAGACGTCGACCACATTCGAGTCGCCGTCGTAGGCGACGTCCCACGCGTGCTCGATCAGCAGCTGCCTCGACAGGACGACGCCGGGGCGGCGCATGAACAGGTGCAGCAGGGCGAACTCCTTCGGCGTCAGGGCGATCGGCGAGCCGCCGCGGTGGACCTCGTGTGAGGCCGGGTCGAGCACCAGGTCGCCGACCGACAGCACCGGAGGCCGCGGTTCGGAGTCCCGACGCACGAGCGCCCGGATGCGAGCCAGCAGCTCCGGGAACGCGAACGGCTTCGTCAGGTAATCGTCCGCCCCAGCGTCCAGCCCGCGCACGCGATCGTCGACGGCGTCGCGAGCGGTGAGCACCAGGACGGGCGCCCATCGGCCGTGCGCACGGATGCGCCGCAGCGCCTCGAACCCGTCGAGATCCGGCAGGATCAAGTCGAGTACCACGACGTCGTAGTCGTTCGCCGACGCCATGAGCACCCCTCGTTCTCCCGTTTTCGCCACGTCGACGGCGTACGCCTCCCGACGCAGTCCGCGTTCGATCAGCTCCGCCATCCGAGGATGGTCCTCGATCACCAGCACGCGCATCGACACGCAACCTCCGCACGAGGATAGGCCGCCGGAGATGAGTGGAGGGTGAAAGGGAACTTCGCGGGTCTCATGGTTCGCTCATCCCCGGATGCCACGCTGCGAACCAGTGGCTACCGAGGAGGCGGTGTTCATGATGAAGGTTGGCGTGGTGCTCGCGGCGGTGCTCGCGCTCGTGGCGGCGGCGTGCGGCTCGAGGTCGGGGTCCACGGCGACGACGACCAGCGGTCAGACATCGCCGACCGCGAGCGCGGCTTCGTCGGCGATCGGGTACCACCCGGTGATCGACCCCGCGAACTTCCGGGCCACGGTGGACAACCCGTGGTTCCCTCTGAAGCCGGGCTCCACCTACATCTACACCGGGACGAAGGACGGCAAGCCATCGCGGGATGTGTACGTGGTGACCGCGGGCACGAAGCTGATCGACGGCGTCCCCTGCGCGATCATCAGCGACCGGCTCTACCTCTCCGGGGTGCTGGAGGAGAAGACCACCGACTACTACACGCAGGACCTCCAGGGGAACGTGTGGTACTTCGGCGAGGCCACCGAGGAGCTCGACACGAACGGCAACGTCACCAGCACGGAGGGCAGCTGGCTCACCGGGCAGGACGGTGCGCTGCCCGGGGTCTTCATGGAGGCCGACCCGGTCGTTGGGCACTCGTTCCGGCAGGAGTACTACGCGGGCCATGCCGAGGACCAATACCAGGTCGTCAGCCTGGCCTCTTCGGTCACGGTCCCGTACGGGTCGTTCGGCAACGCGATCCTGACGAAGGAGTGGACCGCCCTCGAGCCCGCCGTGCTCGACCACAAGCTGTACGTGAAGGGTGTCGGTGAGGTCGCCGAGCTGTCGGTCCACGGACCGGTCGAACGAGCGCGCCTCGTCAGCTACACGGCCGGCTAGGCGCTCGCGCCGGGCTCGACGGGTCGAGGCCCGCCGGCGCGCGTGACGAGCGCCGCCACCACCAGCGCCGCGCTGATCCCGGCGAGCACCCAGGCGATCAGATGTAGGTCCGCGGTGCCGGCCGACCGCCCGAAGGCCGCCCCGAGCAGGGCGGTCGACAGGACGGCGCCGACGTACCGAGCCGTCTGGAACTGTCCTCCGGCCGTGCCCATCAGGCCTCGCGGGGCCCGCTCGTAGAGGGCCGCCTGCAGCCCGAGGTTGTTGAAGCCGTTCGGCACCCCGAGCACCACGCTGACGGCCACGAGCCCCATCAACGGCGTGGTCGGGCCCACCGCGAGGAGGAGCAGGGATCCCGCCGTCAGCCCCACCGCGCCGATCAGCATCGACGGTCGCGGCCCGCCGCGACGCGTCAGGACGGCGGCCACCGGGGTCGCGAGCACCCCGACGCCCGCCACCGGCAACAGCAGCAGGCCGGCCTGGGCCGGGTGGAAGCCTCGGGCTTCCTGCAGCCACAGGGGAAGGCCGAAGAAGACGGCGTAGAACACGACGTTGATGGCGGCGAACTGCGCGTAGACACCGACCAGCGCGCGGTTCGACGCCAGCATGCGCAGGTCGAGGAACGGCTCGGGGGCGCGGAGCGACCGCGACGCCAGCAGGGCCCCAGACGCGATCGCCACCGCCAGGAGCCACCACCGCCTCCCGTCCGGCAGCGAGAGCAGGAAGGCCAGGAGGGCGGCCAGCGTCCCGCTGAACAGCGCCACGCCCGGCAGGTCCATGCGGCGGATCGACCCCCGGACGGCCGCAGCGCGGCCGCCACGTTCGACGGCCAGCTCGGGGCCGGGCCCGTCGGCCGGCAGCCACGCGAATGCCAACGCCAGACCGGCCAGCGTCGCCGGCACATTCACCAGGAACACCGCCTGCCATCCGGCCGCCGCGACCAGGAACCCGCCGAGCACCGGGCCGAGCGCGGCGCTCACCGACGCGGTGATGGCGAGCGCGCCGAGGGCGTCCGCCGGCGTCCGGCCCGTAGGGTCGGCCCTCCGGATGATGGCCAGGCCGGCCGGGAACGGAGCCGAGGTCCCGAAGGCCTGCAGGACGCGCAGCGATACGAGCCATCCGAAGGACGGCGCCAGCGGCGCCACCGCACCCGTCAGCGTCACCAGGGCGAGCCCCGCGACCAGCACGCGCCGGGGACCGAACATGTCGGCCAGCCTCCCCATCAGCGAGTAGCCGATCGCGCCCGCAAGGTAGAACCCGGAGATCAGCCAGGTGGCCGCCGCGGCGGAGACGCCGAAGTCGCGCCGCAGAGAGACGAGGGCGACGGCGATCATCGAGGAATTGAGCGGGTTGAGCAGGGTGCCGGCTCCGATCGCGGCGACCGGACGCCACCCGATGAGGGCGGCTTCGGGCTCGGGCTGCGTCACCACGAGGACGGGCGGGCGAGGCCGGCCGACCTTACGGCAGGGAGGCCGAACGCCTGATCTGACCGTCCCGGTAGACCATCGCCTTCGTCATCATGTCGATGATGAGTGACGGGGCGCCGCCCTTCACCAGGTAGCAATAGATGCCGACGTCCGCGGCGGCAAGTCGCAGCTCGGAGTCGTCGTAGGCCGACAGGATCAGGACTTGGGTGTCGGGTGCCTGTTCCTTGATGTGCCGCGTGGCCTCGATCCCGTCCATGCCGGGCATCCGGAGATCCATGAGGACCAGGTCGGGTCGGAGGGACGCGGAGAGGTCGACGGCCTCCTCGCCATCGCACGCCGAGCCGACGATGTCGAAGCCCGAACCCGACAGCAGGTCCGTGAGCGCCTCGCGCATGTCTGGCTCGTCATCGACCACGAGCACGCGCGCCGGAACGCCGGCCGTCACACGGAACCTCCTGCCTCGTCGTGAGGGATCAGGACCCGGACCAGGCTCCCCCGTCCCGGGCTCGACCCGACGTGCAGACTACCTCCGGCCATCTCCGCGCGCTCGCGCATCGTCACCAGCCCGAAATGCCCATCGGTCGCCGGACCGTCCGTGTCGAATCCGCGGCCGTCGTCGCCGATCTCGATCTTCAGCGAGCCGTTTTCGCGCGAGAGCTGGATCGTCGCGGACCCTGCCCGGGCGTGCTTGACCACGTT
>WNGK01009195.1_pt1 | contig 11936 bp, 10 predicted proteins | sample 5400601 | NCBI WGS metagenome assembly WNGK01 (sample SAMN13153376, study PRJNA577476) | soil metagenome | isolation source: 60 cm soil or saprolite under Garry oak tree replicate 1 | place: USA:California | collected 2016-06-15
CGTCCTGATCCTGAACGGAGAGATCTACAACTACCGGGACCTGCGCGATGCGGTCGAGCGCGAAGCCGACTCCGGTCACCCACTTGCCGGCTGGCGCGGGCACTCCGATACCGAAGTCCTGCTCGAGACGATCGTCCGCCACGGCATCGTCGGGGCGCTCGAGCGCGTGGTGGGCATGTTCGCGATCGCGATCTGGGATCGCGAGCTACGGCAACTGACGCTGGTGCGGGATCGCATCGGCGAAAAGCCGCTCTATTATGGGTTCGTCGGTGGAAGCCTGGTGTTCGGCTCGGAGCTCAAGGCGCTTGCCGCGCATCCCGGCTGGCAGCGCGACATCGATCGCGAGTCGCTGGCTGCGTACTTGCGATTCGCGTATGTGCCTCACGAACGCTCGATCTATCGCGGGATTCGCAAGCTGCTTCCAGGGACGACGATCACGTTCGGGCTGGGCGAGATCGCGCGCGGGAAGCTGCCGCAGCCGCGCAGCTACTGGTCGGCAGCCGCAGCAATCGTCTCGGCGAAGCGCGATCCGTTTCGAGGCAGCGAGGACGAAGCCGCCGACGAGCTGGAGCGCCTGCTGACGCAGAGCATCCGCGATCAAATGGTCGCCGATGTCCCGCTGGGAGCGTTGCTCTCGGGAGGGATCGACTCGTCGACCGTCGTCGCGCTCATGCAAGCGCAAAGCACCCGGCCGGTGCGCACGTTCACGATCGGATTTCGCGAGGAGGGCTACAACGAGGCGGAGCACGCGAAAGCGGTCGCCCGCCATCTCGGCACCGAGCACACCGAGCTCTACGTCTCACCGCAGCAGGCGCTGGACGTGATTCCGCGCCTGCCCACGCTCTACGACGAGCCGTTCGCCGATTCGTCGCAGATCCCGACCTTTCTCGTTGCCCAACTCGCGCGAAAGTACGTCACGGTGAGTCTCTCCGGCGACGCGGGCGATGAGCTTTTCGGGGGCTACAACCGCTATTTCGTCGGCAGGCGGGTCTGGGAGTGCGTCGCGCACCTGCCGCGCGGCTTGCGCTTAGCGGTCGCCGCCGCCCTTCGCCGCCCCGCCCCACAGACGTGGGACCGCGTGTTCTCGCTGCTCGATCCGCTGTTGCCGAAGAAGGCGCGCGTGCAGCTCCCCGGCGACAAGATGCACAAGTTTGCCCGGATGCTGGCGCTGCCTTCCGCCGAAGCGTTTTATCTGGGGCTGGTGTCGCAGATCTCCGATCCGGCCGCTGTCGCGGTACGCGGCGACGAAGCGCCGAGCATGCTCGGGCTTCCGGAACGCTGGCCGCCACTGGAAGACTTCACCGAGCGCATGATGTATCTCGATCTCGTCAGCTACCTGCCCGACGACATCCTGGTGAAGGTCGATCGGGCGGCGATGGGCGTGAGCCTCGAGACGCGCGTACCACTGCTCGATCATCGCGTCGTCGAGTTCGCATGGCGGCTCCCGCTGTCGCTGAAAATACGCCACGGGCGCGGCAAGCACATCCTGCGCCAGGTGCTGCATCGGCACGTGCCGCAAGCATTGATCGAGCGCCCTAAAATGGGCTTCGCCGTGCCGATCGATGCATGGCTGCGCGGGCCGCTTCGCGATTGGGCCGAAGCGCTGCTCGATCCGGCGCGCCTTGCGCGCGAAGGTTACCTCCGGCCGGAGCCGGTGCGCGAAAAGTGGAAAGAGCACCAGTCTGGACAGCGAAACTGGTCCTATTGGCTGTGGGATGCGCTGATGTTCCAGGCTTGGCTGGAAAACGAAGCTCCTCACACGCCGGTTGTCAACTGTAAAGTACACATTGCAACGCAGTAATCTTCGGCAATCGCCGTGTATTGCGCGAATGCCCCGAGCCAGCGCATACTTTTCCCACAGCGCGTCCACAAAAGGCAGCAGGAGGGGTCCTGCGGCCGGTCAAAGCCAGTTGTTTTGTCGTCTTCAAAGGCCGTAAAAATTCCGACGTCGATCCGGGGTGCGCGCTAAGGGTCATGGGCGCGTACGCGTTCGCTCGGGAGTCATGCGGAGCGTTGAAAGAAGTTCGATTCTGATGTTGTAGAGGATGTAGCCCCGGTACCGCCGGGAAGCAATATCTGATGCGAGTCCTTGTTTCATTTAACGGGAGATCGAAAAATGAGCGCAAAGAGAAGCTGGACAGGACGCGCGGCCGCAGCCGCGATGGCAGTTGGACTGGCGCTGGCGACGAGCGCGGCGGTTGCGGCGCCCGCAGCGGAGCAGGTGGAAAGCATGATCGTGCCCAGCGCGAAATCGCTGCTGCGGTTCTACCCGACGCAGCTTTCATCGACGCCGGCGGGCATCGTCGAAGACCAGGACGTTTGGCTGGCGAAGGTCCAAGGGCTGATGGCGGGTGCTCCATCCTTGCTCCAACAAAGCATCCTGATGTCGCAGACCAAGCAGGAGTTCTCGTCCAACGTGGCGCTGCTTCAGCAAATGCAGAAAGGCGTGTTGGAACAGAGCGCCCTGAATCTGCGGAGTCAAGCCAAGAGTGGACAGATGGCGCCGAAGCTTGGCTTTACGGGCCCTTCCGATCTTGTCTATACAGCGCTCGAGCCGTGCCGGATCATGGACACGCGCAATGCATCGGGTGCGAGCGGCGTGCAGGGTCCGATTGCTGGCGGTAGTTTGAAACACATTCCGGGTTTCATCACAGCCGGAACAGACTGGAGCCAGTACGGCCAGATCGCGCCGCTGTCGGATTGTGGATTGAACAGCACCGTTGGTAACCGCATCTGGGCGGTGGCCATTGTGATCACCATTCCCGCGGAAGGCGGGCGACCGAACTTCGACGCTTTTCTCGGGGTCAGCGATATCAATAACCTGAACACGACGCTGTCGCACGTCGCATTGAACTTTACGCACGGTCAGGGCATTTCCACCCTGTACATCGTGCCCCAGATCCCGGGGAACACGATCTACTTCGCGATGCCAGCCGGCTTGTCTGCGAACATCATTTTCGATGTGGTTGGATATTTTGCCATTAACTTGGCTACTGCGCTGGAGTGTTCAAACCAGACCGATAGTGTCGTGGTCTCGAACGGCATCACGGGCGATATCAAAACTGGCTCTTGTGCTGCCGGGTTCACCTTGACCGGGGGAGGCTGTGATTGGGGAGCCGGTACAACTGGGAATCTGAAGACGCTCGACCTGAGTGGCGAGCGCGATACCGATGGCGCATGGGCTTGCACAGGCACGAATAACGTCGGAGCGGACCGCACTTTGCGCGCGACAGCCTACTGCTGTCGTGTTCCCGGCAGGTAATCTGGGGCGCGTATCGGCGCGTATCGCAACGCGCAGCGTTTGCAATTCTGTAACCATCGCAGCCCCCGGTTTCCCCGGGGGCTTTTTCTTTTGGCGTCGTTGAATAGAGCAACCTATCCAAAACGACCACCTCCGTCGACGATTGTAAAACACACGTGTCGTGGCGCATGATCGGATCGCGTCTTGTGCAACCTCAATCATTAGTCCACGCTGACCTTTGTAGGTAGGCTCGAAAAGTGGGCAAAGCAGCGCCCGGGCATGTCCTGGGCGCTTTTTTATCGCGCCTTGTCTTAAAAGAACAGACGCTTCTCACTCAATCAAAGCAAGACCCGCGCCGACGAATGGCGCATCTTCACCGCCATGTAGTACGCAACACGCGTTGCGCGGTTACTGTATCCGGGGCATACTTTTGCGCGATGAGTAAAGCGTCGCTGCGCGCGGCAGCGGCGGCCAGCCAAAAAAATACGACATCGATGCGAACAGCTTTCAATCGCGTGATACGCCGCCTCGGCACGAAGCAACGAAGTGAGCGCTTGATTGGAGAAAAAGACATGACCAGGGACATCAAAATCTCCGGCTGGATTGCATCGGTCGCGATGGCGGCGCTGGTGACGGGCACGGCTGCGGCGGCGCCGATCGTGGCTCCTGATCGCAGCGCGACGCCGGCCGTTCCGAGCGCGGCGTCTCTGATCCGGTTCTATCCGACGCCCGTCGCAAGCTCTCCCATCAGCGCCGTCGACGATCAGGAAGTCTGGCTCGCCAAGGTGCAGGGTCTGATGTCGGGCGCTCCGCCGATGCTGCAGCAAAGCCTGCTGATGTCGCAGACGACCAGGGAGTTCGTCTCCAATCTCGCGCTGCTCGAGCAGATGCAGGATAGTTCGCTCGCCTTGCCGCATCATGGACTCGCGCAACGCCACCGGCGCCAGCGGCGTGCAGGGGCCGCTCCTGGGCGCGACTTTGTATCACGTCCCCGGCGTCCTGCCTGCCGCCGCGACGTTTCAGCAGTACGGCGGCGCGAACAGCGACTGCGGGCTTTCCACTCCTCCGGGAAACAACATCAAGGCGGTTGCCATCGTGATCACCATCCTGGCGCCCAACTTCGATGCTTTCCTGGGAACCTCGGATATCAATAACCTGTCGACCGTGCTCAGCAATGTCGCGTTGAATTACACGCGTGGACAGGGACTCTCGACGCTCTACGCCGTCCCGCAAGACATCGCCAACACGATCTACTTTGCGATGCCGGCGCAGCTCGTCGCGCATCTCATTTTCGACGTCGTCGGCTACTACGTCCTGTCCGACGCGACGGCGCTGGAGTGCATTACGACGACGCCGACCACCCTGACGTTTACAGGGACCAACGGAAGCTTGAACAGCGCCGCCTGCGCAGCGGGATTTACCAAGGTGAGCGTGGCGTGCCGCACGACTGCCTTCAATACCGCGAATTACAAGACCATCGGCATCTCGTCGGGTGGATCCGATTGCGAAGCCACTGACACCGGCGGTGGAACGACATTGAACGCGACGGCGACCTGCTGCCGGGTCCCCGGGAAGTGACGCGCAGCAGCAAGCCAACGCGCTCCACCTTTTTGACGGGAGATCGGCACGTGAGCAGGACACACGGATATTTCACAAGCTGCGCGGTCATGGCGTTTGCGATCGTCGCGGGCGCTGCTGCAGCTGCGCCGCGGCCGGCGATCGAAGACGGCCCCGGCGTGACGGCCCCGAGCGCCGCGCCGCTGGCTCGCTTCTATCCGGCGCCTCTCTTCTGGTCACCGCCCGGTGCCGTCGAAGACAAGGACGTCTGGCTCGCGAAGGTTCAGGGTCTTTCGGCAAGCGCTCCCTCGATGCTGCAGCACAGCCTGCTCATGTCGCAGACCGCGCGGGATTTCTCCACCAACGTTTCCTTGCTCGAGCAGATGCAGGACGGATTGCTCAAGCGCGGCGCGCTCGATCTGCAGCGCCGGACCCTCAGCAGCGCAATGATGCCCAAGGCGCTGGGCGATACGGCGAACCTTATTTACGTCCCGCTGACCCCGTGCAGGATCATGGACTCTCGCAACGCGACCAGCGGAAGCGGCGTGCAGGGGCCTCTCAACGGCGGCACGCTCTATCAGGTTCCGGGATTCCTCGTCACCGGCGAGACCTTTCAGCAATACGGCGGCAACAACACCGATTGCGGGCTCTCCGGCCCCCCGGGTGGCGGCCATGTCAAGGCACTCGCTGTCGTGATCACCATCCTGGCGCCCAACTTCGATGCCTTCCTCGGTGTCTCCGACATCAACGACCTGTCGACCGTACTGAGCAACGTCGCCCTGAACTACACCCGCGGCCAGGGACTTTCGACGATGTACGTCGTGCCGCAGGACGTCATCAACATCATTTACTTCGCGATGCCTGCTCAGCTCGTCGCACACCTGATCTTCGACGTCATCGGCTTCTACGCCCCATCCGACGCGACGGCGCTGGAGTGCGCTACGACAACACCGACCACGCTGACGTTTGCGGGGACCAACGGCAGCTTGAACAGCGGCGCGTGCCCGGCCGGATTCACCAAGCTGAGCGTTGCCTGCCGCACGACAGCTTTCAACACAGCCAGCTACCGCACCGTCGGTGTTTCGTCGGGAGGATCCGATTGCGAAGCCACTGACACCGGCGGCGGGACCACGTTGAACGCGACGGCCACCTGCTGCCGCGTCCCCGGGAAGTGATGCGCTCGAGGTTGTAACGGCGCTTCCGCAGCGTCCCGCGAAGCGCTGCCAGCGAGCGATAGGACGGGCCGCTCCGACGGTTGTTTCGGACTGCGCCGCGAATTGTGGCGATATAATCCGCGTCGTCCGACCGGCTGTGCCCCAAACGCGGACGAATATCCGCCTGAACTGTCCTTGCTACGCCAGATTCTCGACTCCCAGATTCGCTGGTCGCGCTCCTGCGAGCGCCGTCTGCCTGCCGAGCTGACGACCGACGGTTACTCTGACTTCGCGTCCCGCATCGTCCCCGCGTATCTGAAGAAGGGCCAGGTCGTCTACGACGTCGGCGGTGGCAAGCGCCCTTATGTCTCCGCCGAGCAGAAGGCGGTGCTGGGGCTCACCATCGTCGGTGTCGACATCTCGCAGGATGAGCTCGACCGCGCGCCGGCGGGTGTCTACGATCGCTCGATCTGCGCGGACATCAGCCGCCTGCACGGCGGCGGCGACGCCGATCTCCTGATCTGCCTGGCGGTGCTCGAGCACGTCCGTGATGTCTCCGCGGCATTCGACGCGATCGCCAGCTGCCTCAAGCCCGGCGGCCGCGCGTTGCTCTTCGTTCCCTCGCGCAATGCGCCGTTTGCGCGTCTCAATCTCATCGTTCCCGAGAGTCTGAAGCGGCGTGTTCTGTACTCCGTTTTCCCGCAAAGCCGCGGCCATCAAGGGTTCCCCAGCTACTACGATCGCTGCACGCCGCGCGATTTCTCGGCTCTCGCGACGCGCGCGGGCCTGCGCGTCGACGACCAGAAGCTCTACTTTGTCAGCACGTACTTCTACGCCCTGTTTCCGGCCTATCTCATCTGGAGGCTGTCGAAGCACCTGATCTACCTGCTCGACAAGCGCGCGGCGGCAGAGACATTTGCGACGGTGCTGTCGAAGCCGCCTGCCCCCGCGTGCGTAGCAATCCCGTGACCGAGGCCCGGCAGCCTGCGGCGCTGCTCTTCGCCAACACCGACTGGTATCTTTACAACTTCCGGCTTCCGCTCGCGCGCGCGGTTCGCGCCGCCGGCTACCGCGTTCATCTCGTCTCGCCGCCTGGACCTTATGCGGCGCGGCTCGCGGCCGAAGGCTTCGAATGGCATGAGTTCGATTTCGTTCGGCAGGGAATCAACCCGCTCGGCGAAGCCTTCACCGCCGCGCGGCTGATCGCGCTCTATCGGCGCATCCGGCCGACGCATTGCCACCATTTCACCATCAAGTGCGTTCTCTACGGATCGCTTGCCGCGCGGCTCGCCGGCGCCACCAAGACGATCAATGCGATCACCGGGCTGGGCCACGTGTTCCTCTCCACATCGCATCGAATCAGCCTCCTGCGGCGACCGATCCTCTGGCTCTATCGTTTTTGCCTGGCTGGCACCGACGTCGTCTTCCAGAACGAGGACGACCGGAAGGCATTCGCCGGGGCCGGCGTGCTCGATGGGGTTCGCACGCATCTCATCCGCGGCTCCGGTGTCGATGTGGCCAGATTCCGGCCGGACCCGGAACGCCGATTCGACCGTACCCCGGTGTCGATCCTGTTTGCATCGCGGCTCTTGTGGGAGAAAGGCCTCGCGGAGCTCGTGGAGGCGGCACGCATCCTGTCCGCGCGCAAGCTCGACGCGATCGTACGCATCGCCGGGGAGCCCGATCCCGGAAATCCGAGCGCCGTGCCCGCCGCCACGCTCGATGAATGGCGAGCGCTGTCGAACGTGGAATTTCTCGGTCAGCGCGACGACGTCGAGCGATTGCTCGCCCAGGCCGATATCGTCGTGCTGCCCAGCTACCGCGAAGGCACGCCGCGCATCCTCCTCGAGGCGGCGGCAGCCGGATTGCCCTTGGTCGCGACCGATGCCCCGGGGTGCCGGGAGGTTGTGCATTCGAATGATAATGGCATACTAGTGCCCGTCGGCGACGGGAAGGCGCTAGCAGACGCGCTCGAGCGCCTCGCGAGGGACCCGGCGGAGCGTGAGCGGATGGGTGCCTGGTCGCGCGAGATCGCCTGCGACGAGTTCGACGAGAACCGTGTCCTGGCGGCGACGCTTGCGATCTACCGCAGCAAAAGCGAGGAGTAATGGTACAAACAATCGTTGTTCACGCGGCGCTGGCTTGTTTCGCGGCCATTTCGCTGATCGTGCTGCTGCGGAACACCGCGCGCCGCATGGGTCTCGTCGACTACCCCGGCGGCCGCAAGCAGCATGAGGGCGCGGTTCCCGTCGTCGGCGGCATCGCGATCTACGGCGCTTTTGCTTTCAGCACGCTGCTCATCACACAGTCCGAGCCGCTCTATCCTTTCCGCTCTCTGCTCGGCGGAATGGGCCTGCTGGTGCTGGCCGGCGTGCTCGACGACATGCACGACCTGTCGGCGTTCGCCAAGCTTGCGCTGCAATGCGCCGCCGCGTTGCTCATGGCGGCGTGGGGTGGAGTCTACGTCGCCCAGCTCGGCGACCTCTTCGGTCTCGGCGGCAATCTCGCGCTGGGCAACTTCACGATCCCGTTCACCCTGATCTGCGTGCTCGGCATCATCAACGCGCTGAACATGACCGACGGCATCGACGGCCTCGCCGGCGGGCTTACGCTCGTATCCCTGGCGTCGTTTGCCGTTCTGTTCTCCGCGCTCAAGCTCAATTCGCAGCTGCTGATCGTCTCGATCCTGATCGGCGCCGTTGTCGGTTTCCTGTGCTTCAATTTGCGCCAGCCGCTGCGCCCGCAGGCGAACGTTTTTCTCGGCGATGCCGGCAGCATGGCGCTGGGCTTCGCGCTTTGCTGGTTTGCGGTGAGCATCACGCGCGTACCGGAAGCGCCCGTTCCGCCTATCGTGCTCGTGTGGCTGATCGCGGTGCCGCTGCTCGACATGGGCGTGGTCATTCTTCGACGCGTGCTCTCGGGACGCAGCCCGCTCTCCGCCGACCGCGAGCACCTGCACCATCTGTTGCTTCGGGCGGGGCTGAGCTCCGCCGCGACAACGTGGACGCTGTTGCTCGCGGCGCTGGTCACTTCGGGCATCGGGCTCGCGATCTGGAAATACGGGATCAGGGACTCGTGGGCCTTTTACGGATTTCTCTTGCTGGTCGTCGCGACAGCCGCGGCTGGACAGTTCACGAACAGGCGGCGACAGCTCGTTGAATCGCGTCAGGAGCCCGGAGACTTCGCGCCGGTTGCCGGCGCCGCACCCGCCAACGACGACGAAGTACTCGTGCTGAGGGAAATCGACGTCCGGGAAATCAGGAACAGGTAAAAGATCAACGCCGGCACAAAGTGCAGCGTTGCCCTGTTAAGCGTCCCGTAGTCGCCCCACCACTCGACGGAGTTGGTGAAAAAGAACGAAATCGCGAGGAAACCCACGCCTGCGGCGACGAGAACCGTTGCCGGGCGCAACGCCTTCGCAGTCGCGACGCGCCACCACATGACCAGCGACGCGGCAAGCAGGTACCAGAGCAGGTGGTAATTGTCGAGCACCAGATAGTTTTCCAGCACGAATCCGGAAGTCGGGTTGGGCTCGACGTGCGCCTGATATAGCGTCATCGAAAAGTTGCGCTGCTTGGCGTAGACGTACGCGCCGGCGAGCAGACCCGCGACCACGACGGCCACTCCCCAACGGATGGCCTTCCGTCCGCTGAAACGATCGAACAGCGCCACCAGGATCGCGGGCAGCAGAGTCAGGCTCCAGATCACGCCGGGTATCTTGAACAGCGGAGGCATCGCCGCGAACACCAGCGCGAGCATGAGCTGGCGTCGGTCCTCGGTGACCACCCAGGCGAAAAAAGCAATTGCCGCGAGACCGAAGGTCACGGCGAGGGGCAGATCGGCATAGCCGGGAAGCGCCGCGTGCGCGTCGAGCATGGGCACCGATGCGAGCAGATACGAAACGATGGCTGCCGCGAGAGCGGAGGCGCCGATGGTGCGCGCCTGTCCGTAAGCGGCAAGCGCGAGAGCCCCGAGGAGCAGCGGCCAGGCGACGTTCATTTTCGCGTCGTCCCACGCGCCTAAGCCCAGGTTCCCCCAGATTTGAATGAGGTTGATCGCGGGCGGATACCCGTTGTCGAAGTGGCCGTAGAAATTATTGAGGTCGCGCGTCTCGAACCAGATCTTGGTCTTCGGGCCCCAGATGTCCCAGGCGTCCCATGGAAAAAGCGGTCGCCACCATGCCTCGAGCGTGAGCCCGGCGATGCGGATCAGCGTCATCGCGATCAACGCAAACCATGCAACCCGGCTCCATCGGCTGTCTCGAGGGACGGACGCTGCATCGGACGCGGCAAGAAGCCCGCGTTTGTGCAGGACCATCGTGGCAGCGATACCGCCTGCCGCCACGAGAACGAGACCGGCCGCGGTCACGCCGAATGAAAGCCCGAGCTTGGCCGCGAAGCAAGCGCGCATGACCAGAGTCGTGAGCACGATGCCGGCGACGAATCCATAACCCGCGAGCGTCTGCCAAGGCGCGCGCCGGCCTGTCCACAGCAGCGGCGCGAGCGCTGCGGTGCCTGCGCCCCAGGAAAGGAGAAGCGCGAGCGCGAGACCGAGATCTCCCATCAGCGTAGCCTCACCAGCCGAATCATCGGATCATCGACGAGCATCGCGACGCTTGCAGTGCGTCCATCATCGAGTCTCAGCGTTCCTGCAGCGGAATCAAGCGTGGAATGCGTCGACTGCACAATCGCGAGCACGGACTGAGCCTCGAGCGTGTCCGGCTTGGGCTGCAGCCACAGCGGGAAGAGGTAGTAACGCAGCTTTCCCAGAAATAGCTCGGAATCGGCGAGATCGCTCACCAGCGTCACTTTCGTCACGCCCGCGGGAAGCCCCTTGCGGATCGTCTCGGCGATGCGATAGATATTGCCGTCCTCGGCCGCGCGATGCTTTTCGTCGATAGTCTTGCCGGCATATTTTTCGGCGGTGCGGTCGAGGTTCGAAAAAAGATTGAGCTGCCATCGGACGTCGGCGGCGATCCAGGCACCGATCGCGAACGCGGCGCCGACTGCGAGCGACGGAGCCAGGCGCCAGCGTTTGGCAAGCAACCGGTACAGCCAGAACGCCACCACGGCGACCGCGAACGCGGCAGGGACCAAGGGCACGCGCGGGTTCGGGGAACCGCCGAAAAGGTAGTTCACCGAGTGCTGTCCCCACGGCTCGTGATCGAGCCACTCGCGCACCGTTTGCGAGAGGATGTCACGACCGGTTTCGGATTGAAGCGTCGCGGAGCGAAAGAGCACGCCCGCGCGCGGCAGAAGCCTGAATGCGATCGCGAGCCCGGCCACCCGGCCGCGCCACTGCGGATCAGCGGAGAGTGCGACGCGCTCGCGACCGTTGCCCTGCCAGACGATCGTTTTGGCGAAAGTGGTTCGCGGTCCTTCGGCTTGACGCCAAAGAATACGCACGGCCATCGGCGGGGTATCGGCGAGGGCGGCGATTTGGATGCTGGGAAACGACGCAGTGTCGATGACGCGATCCGTCATGCGGATGATGAGGACTCCCTGCGCATCGGCTGTGGGTGCCCATAGCGAGCCGCGCTGGAGCGCCTCGCCCTGCACAACGACCGCATCCTCGACCTTCAAATCCATGGACCGAGTCCCGCCGAGGATACCTCCCTTGGCGACAACTGCGAGGTACCCGCCCACCCACAAGGCGATGCTTGCAAGAAGAGCGATGACGGCGATTGAAAACTGCGAGGGGGTGGAAGGGACCGACCGATGCATGTTCAGCGTTGACGCTGTCGCGGGGGGCATGTGAGGGATTCCGGTTGCGCAAGAGCGGGCGACGCGGTTTGGCGAATGTAGCGCGTTCGGCGATCCTCTACAACTCGATAGCACGGCTGCAACGGCTTGCGTACGGCTCTATTCGCGAACAAAGCGAGTAAGCAGGGCATGCACAGCGCGAACGAAGGTGGCGAAGAAGGATATGTCTCGTGCGTTGCTCGTCAAATCCGCGCCGCACCCGCCGACGGACCACCGCCGCCG
>WNGK01006903.1_pt1 | contig 11935 bp, 10 predicted proteins | sample 5400601 | NCBI WGS metagenome assembly WNGK01 (sample SAMN13153376, study PRJNA577476) | soil metagenome | isolation source: 60 cm soil or saprolite under Garry oak tree replicate 1 | place: USA:California | collected 2016-06-15
CTGACCCGTCACGTGCTGCAGCTTCCACATCCACTGCTTGGCGACAACGAAGATCTCCAGCGCGTCCGCCGGCGGCGCCGCGTGGTCGAAATAGAGCGTCGCGCCCCATCCGAACACCGCCATGAACAGCAGCAGCGGCACGGTGATCCATGTGATCTCCATGCGCCGTTGAATGCGGTGCTGAACCGGCTCCGGTGCGCGATGCCGTGTCACGTCAGCGCCGCGCCGGTACTTGAGCGTGAACACGATGAGAATCACCAGGACCGCGAGTGCGACGATGCCCGTCATCAACGTGACGGCGAAAAGAAGCGCGTCGACCTTGCTCGCGAGCACCGACGCGGCCTCCGGAAGGAAGGGCAGCTTCATCAATCGGTCCGCGATTGCGCCCTGCCCTCGCGCCGGCGCAGGCCGACGAGAAAGCCGCCGAGCCCGAGCGCGGTCACCACACCGAGCGCTCGCGCGACGGTCTCGACTGTCGCGGAGTATTTGCCGGTGGCGGGATCGTAATGGAAGCAGAGCAGCAGCAAGCGCTCGACCGGCGATGCGATACGGTCGTGCGCGGCATCGAGCAGGCTTATGCGCAAGTCGTCAGCCGGGAAATCGATGCCGAAGAAATAGCGTGCGACCCGGCCGCTCGGCGTGATGACGACGATTCCGGCAGGGTGGAGGTATTGATGCGCCGAGCGATCGTAGCGATAGCGGAAGCCCACCGCCTGCGCGAGCTGGGCGATGGCGTCGGCGTCCCCGGTGAGGAAATGCCATCCGACGCGAGCGGTTCCGCTGCTGGCAACGAGCGAAGCGCTGGCCGTTGCTGCGATCGCCGCGGTTTCTTCCGGATCGATGCTGACCGCGATCACCTCGAACTGTGCACCAGCTTCGAGCTTCGTCGCGACCAGCCTCTGGCTCAGTGCCTGCCGCAACGCGCTGCAAAGGTTCGGACATTCGTGATAACCCAGCAGCAGGACCGCGGGTCGGCCGTCCAGGAATTGCGCCAGCGGCGCGCTTTTGCCGTGCTCGTCGGTGAAGCGTGCGACGAGCGGCAGCATGGCGGACAAATGCTGATCGAAGCCGATGTCCAGCAGTGTATCGAGGTCTGCCGCGCCGCCTCGGCTGCATGCAAGTACAACGAGCACCGTAACGATTTGCAGCGCGCGGGTTATCACGGCACGGCTTCTTTCGTTGCGCTGCGCTCCGCCAGCAGTTGCATTGCCCGCTCGATGGGAATCTGCACCGCGCCTTTTTGGCGGTCGATCCAGCGGTAATCCTGCAGCTGCGCGCGCTTGGCTGCGCGCAATGCCTCGAGCTCGGTTCCAGACGAGACCTCCAACGGGGGTCCGGAAATCGCCGGCGGACGCACATCCAGAGGCGTCGGAATCGCGCGAGCGAAGCCGCTGGAAAAAGCCCGCCCAAGGAGCGCAGAGGCGATAACGCATCCCGCGACAATCGCGATGACGGCCGCCGCCACGACCAGGATCCTCACGATGTCGATCGTATCGGACTCGTACTGTGCAATGCGGCGCGGTGCGGACTTTGCATCAGCCATGGCGGGCGACCGCAGGGTCCGGTGTGTCGGCCGACCGTAGTCGAGCGAGTATCGACAAGAGGCTGGCCAGCCAGAAACCGCTAATGGCGAGTGTGGCGGCGACGTCGGTCCAGCGCAGGGCGAACCCTTCCGTTCGCGAAGGAGGCGCGACGAGCCAGAGCAGCTCACCCCAATGCGCGACGAGCACGATCGCACACAGGCCGGCGAGACGACGCGGACTGCGCTTGAACGAACGAAACAGCATCGCGATCATGGGCAACGCGAATTGGAGCGCAAGCACCGCGATCGCCAAAGCGCGCCATTTCGCGTCGGCGCGCAGAACGTACCACCCGATTTCCGGCGGAAGGTCTTCCGCCCAGATGATCAGGAACTGCGTGAACGCAAGGTACGCCCAGAGCATGACGAATGTGAGCAGCAGATTGCCGAGATCCTGCGCATTGCGCGCCGCGTTCGGCGAGCCGTCATGGAGGTATCCGGCAAAAACCGCGAAGGCGACGGTGAAAGCGAAGCCGGACAGCGACTGCCCGACCATGACAAGCAGGCCAAACGTCGTCGAGTACCAATCCGCGCTGAGCGACATAATCCAGTCGACCGCGGCAAGCGTCATGGTCACGGCGTAAACGAGCAGACCGGCGATGGAAAGTCGCCGAAGCGCCGGTCTAGGCGGCGACGCAGCGTTGGTTGCACCGGCCCGCCAATATCGGAGGAGCGCGCTGCTTATGCCGATCCACAGCGCAAAATAGACGACGGCGCGGACTTCGAAAGCGGCAGCGTTGAGGTACCAGCGCCTCGCACCATCGCTTTCCCGCGCCCACGGATAAAGATCGCCAAGTCCGAAGGCGAGCGGCAGGCCCAGGAGTGCCAGCACGGGAAGCGTCGCCATCGCCGCTTCCGCCGCTGGGCGGACTGCGAATCCCCATGCGCCGCCCGTCAACTCGTGAATCATGACGTTGACCATGCTGCCGAGCGCGATACCCAGGAAAAAGAGCCACACGAAAAGCCATGACTGGAAGACGTGCGGTCGGTCGAGCCAGTATGCCGCCGCGGTCAGCGCGCTGCCGGTAATCGCCGCGGCAAGAGCGCCGCGGCGCACGCGAAGCGCGGATGCGCCGAAGCGAGTCATGGTGTGCGCTCCAGTCGGCCGCGCGCTTCGGACGGAACGTCGGCGAGCTTCGCATTCTGGCTCAACTGCAATGCGCGGATGTAGCCGACGATGGCGCGCCGGTCGTCAGCAGCGATGTGCTCCGCGTAGGGATACATCGCTCCATAGCCTTCGCTGATCACGGAGTAGAGATACGCGTCGCTCGCCTGCCGCAGGCGATCGCTGTGGAGGGAAAGCGGGCGCGGAAAGCCGCGACGCACGATCATGCCGTCGCCATCGCCTGCTTCGCTGTGACAGGGCACGCAGAAAATGTCGTAGCGCTCGCGTCCGCGCTCGAGTATCGCCACCGTCCACGTCGCGTGCTTCGTCGAGTCTCTGAGCGTGGCATCCTCCGAGCTTTTCGGCGAAGCGCTCACGCGGCCGCTCGATGTGCCCGCCAGCGTTCCTTCGCTGTACGCGACGGCGCCGGCAGGCGGCGGGCGCGATGCGCGTCCGTCTGCCCAGAGCGAGCTCTCTGCAAGAGGCTTGTACCTTGGCTGGTCGTACATGTTCTGCGCCGTCTTTTCACAGCCTGCCACCAGCACCGAGATCCCGATCGAAAACAGGCTCGACCAAAGAAGCAGCGATTTCCGGACACGGCTGATCATGGCATCAGCGATCGACGCGCATGACGCGCACCGGCGCAAGCTCGCGCAGGAAGCGCTCGGCGGCATCGGCGTCGAATGCCGCGCCGGATGCGCGCACGCAGAGAAAGAAACGGCTGCGCGATGCGAGGTCGAAATCCGGCGCGTCGAAGACCGGATGACGCAACCGGGGCAGCCCGTTGAGCGCAAGAAAGCCGAAGAACGCGGCCAGCGCTGCACCGAGCACCGAAAGCTCGAAGGTCGCCGGGATAAACGCGGGCCATGCGTGCAGTGGTCTTCCGCCCGCATTGATCGGATAGTCGACGACAGCGCTGTACCACTGGAGAAAGTAGCCGCCGATGCCCCCCAACAATCCACCGATCAGCGTCACCAGCGGCACGCGGTTGTGCGTAATGCCAAGGGCCTCGGGAAGGCCGTCCACCGAAAACGGAGCAAAGGCTTCAAGGTTCCGAAGCGACGCGCTGCGACAGCGGCCAACGGCGTCGAGCAGCGCCTGCGGCGTCGCAAATTCGGCCATGACTCCATAGAGGATATGTTCGCTCTTCATGTGCCTTCGCGCATCTTCCGCGCGAGCTTGCGCATTTCGGCAATCGATATGGCCGGCAGGAAACGCAGGAAGAGCAGGAACAGGAGCGCGAAGCAGCCGATCGACCCGGCGAGCGTCGCCAGATCCCAGAATGTCGGGTAGAACATCCCCCATGCCGAAGGCAGGAAGTCGCGGTGCAAGCTGACGACGATGATCATGAATCGTTCCAGCCACATCCCGACCAGCACCACGACCGCGATCGTGAAAAGCGATAGGGGACTTGCGCGCACCGGCGCAAACCAGAGCGCCTGCGGAACGATCGCGTTGCAGAGAATGACGGACCAATACAGCGGCGCGTAAGGGCCCTGCATGCGGTTCATCGTCAACGCGATGGCGAAAGGGTCGGCGCTGTAGAACGCCATGAAGATCTCGATCAGATAGCTGTAGGTGACGATCAGGCAGCAGACGAGCAGGAGCTTGCCGATGTTGTCCAGATGCCGTGCGGTGATGAAGGCGCGCAGCCCGAATAGCGCGCGCAGCGGGATGCACAGCGCCAGCGCCATCGCGAATCCGGAAAAGAGCGCGCCCCCTACGAAGTACGGCGGGAAGATCGTCGAATGCCAGCCGGGCGTGTTGCCAAAGGCGAAGTCGAGCGAAACGACGCTGTGCACCGAGATCACCAGCGGTGTAGCGAGCCCGGCCATCAGCAGATACGCGGTGTCGAAGCGGTGCCAATGGCGCGCCTCGCCGCGCCAGCCGAGCGCAAGCAAGCCGTATGCGACCTGTTTCCAGCGTTTGCGCGCGCTGTCGCGCAGCGTGGCTAAGTCGGGGATCAGGCCCATGTACCAGAAAAGAATGGAGACGATGATATAGGTGCCGATAGCGAAGATGTCCCACACCAGAGGGCTACGCCACTGCGGCCAGAGATTCATGATGTTCGGATACGGGATCAACCAATAGAAAAACCACGGCCGGCCGAGGTGAAGAATCGGCAGCAGGCAGGCGATGGCCAGCGCGAAAATCGTCATCGCCTCGGCAAATCGGTTGATCGACGTGCGCCAGCTCTGCCGGAGCAGAAGCAGGAACGCGGAGATGAAGGTGCCGGCATGACCGATGCCGACCCACCAGACGAAGTTGGTGATGTCGAACGCCCAGGCGACGGGCTCGTTGACGCCCCAGATGCCGACACCTTTCGCGAAAAGATAGCTGATCGCGACCAGGAAGAGCAGCGTCAATGCCGCGGCAACTGCCATGCCGGCGATCCATCCCCAGTGCACCGGCTGCACGAGGACGATGTCGGCGATCCTGTCGGTGATCGAGGCGTCGCTGTAATGGCCGCGCAGGACGGGTGTCGCCGCAAGCGCCGATTCAGTCTGCATCGCCATCTCGAGCGAACCGGCATTGCGCCAGGCTTCGCCTCGTTTTCATATTTGCTCGTTCCCTGGCGCCGGATTGATCACCTTGGGCAGATACGTCGTCCGCGGACGGGTATTGAGCTCTGCAAGAAGCGCGTAATCGAGCGGCGAGGCCTTGCGCTCGTTGACCGCGCTCGCGGGATCGTTGAGGTCGCCGAAGGCGATCGCCTGCGTCGGACACACCGCCTGGCACGCCGTCACGACTTCGCCGTCGGCAATGCGGCGATTCGCTTTGTCGGCATCGATGCGCGCTCTGCTGATACGCTGCGTGCAGTAAGTGCACTTTTCCATCACGCCGCGCATGCGCACGGTCACTTCCGGATTGCGCTGCGCATTGAGGCTCGGCACGTCGCGGGTGTAGCTCAGGAAATTGAAGCGACGGACCTTGTACGGGCAGTTGTTGGAGCAGAAGCGCGTGCCGACGCAGCGGTTGTAGACCTGCACGTTGAGTCCCTCGGCATCGTGCACCGACGCCTCGACCGGGCACACGACTTCGCACGGCGCGTGCTCGCACTGCATGCACGGCACCGGCTGAAAGAGCGTGCGCGGCTTGTCCGGGCCGCCGGCGTAGTAGCGGTCGACGCGTATCCAATGCATTTCGCGGCCGCGCCGCACTTCGCTCTTGCCGACGATCGGAATATTGTTCTCAGCCTGGCAGGCGATGGTACAGGCGGCGCAGCCAATACAGCTCGAGAGATCGATGCTCATGCCCCACTTGTAGCCGTCGTAGGCATGAGGCGGATAGAGCGTCGCGGCGTCCGGCGCTGCATGTACCGTCCGGCACGGAGCTTTCGCACACGCGTTGGCCTCATTGCGCGTGAGCAGCCGCACGATGTCACGGCCTTCCATGCGATCGTGCGTCTGCGTCGCGGCGAGCGGGTAGCGCGCGCCGGTCGGCGTCAGCGTCGCTTCCGTCGCAATCCACGGCGCGACCGACGTGCGCAAGGCGTAGGCATCGAAGCCGACTCCCGTTCCGACGCTCCCCGCACGCGTACGGCCGTGTCCGAGGTATAGCGTGACGGATCGGTCCGCATGACCCGGACTGATCCAGATCGGAGCCTTGATGCGGCGTTGTCCGACGCCGATCTCGACGACGTCTTCGGTCTTCAGCCCGAGTCGCTGCGCGAGCGCCGGCGAAATCATGGCCGCGTTGTCCCAGGTAAGCGTCGACAGCGGCTTGGGTAGCTCCTGCAGCCATGCGTTGTTGGCATAACGACCGTCGCCCAAGGTCGGATCGGCCGCGAAGACCAGCTCGATCATGTTCTGATCCGGCAACGGCTCGACGCCGATCGACAAGCCGCGCTTGAGAATTGGAGCGCGCCGTGCGGCCGAAGATTCTTCGACCACGCCACGGTGCAAGGCGTCGTGCCAGAACGACTCGAATCCAGCCGATCCGCGCTTTTCGTTCCAGTGCTGGCGCACGATGTCGTAGCCCGTCGTGCCGATTTCGCCCGAGATCCCGGCAAGCAGCTCGTGCGCCGAATGACCGCCATAGAGCGGCGCGATACACGGCTGCTGGATCGTCACGGTGCCGTCGAAGGCGCGTATGTCGCTCCAAGATTCGAGCACGTGCGCCGACGGCAGATGCCAGTCACAGCGCACCGATGTCTCGTCCTGATACAGGCTCAAATGCGCCTTCCATGCAACGCGTTGCAGCGCCGTTCCGAAATCCAGATCCGCGGGCGCGTTATAGACCGGGTTTCCACCAAGGATGAGCAAGGTAGTGACATGCCCAGCGGTCATGGCGCCGACAAGCTCGCGCATGGATTCCATCTGGCTTGCCGGCTCGAATGCGACCGGCGTGCCGTATTCGATCGCTGTGGCTGCGTTGCCGAGCTGCTGGTTGATCGCGTGCACGAGCGCGTGCACCTCCGCCGGCTGATGATCGCCGGCGACGACCACCGACGCGCCGCGATGCGCCAACAGATCCGCGACCACCGCATCGAGCCATGCATCACGCTCGATTGCGTCACTGCTCGGCCTCGCTGCGCCGACACCGAGCGCACGCGCCAATGCGTGGGTGATCCGGGGAATCTCTGCACTGCGTACGATGCGCTTGTGGTCCGCCATGGCGCCGGTCAGGCTCGGCGTTCCTTCCGCGGCATAGAGGCGGCCCATGCTTGGCGCGTGGTCTCGCCGGGCTGCGGCGAAGTCCCGAGCGTAGCGCACGCATCCCGGCAGGCCGCCGAGGAAATCGGCGTCGAGCGCGACCACGACCCGCGTGCTGCCCAGCATGTAGCGCGGCTCGAGCGGTTCGCCGAATGCGAGCGCACTCCCCAGATAGACGTTATCGCGGTTAAGCGGCTGATATTGATGCCAGCGAGCGTGCGGATACTTCGCGGCGAGCTGGCGTAACTGGCGGTTCAGCGTGGGCGAGGTCACCGTCTCGGCGAGGATGCGTACACCTTCGCCGTTGCGCGAGCCGATAAGCCGCTCTTGCAAGGTCTCGAGGAAACGCTCCCAGGTTTCGACGTTCTTGCCATGCAGCACGAGCTGTGACCGATCGGGATCCCACAACTCCAGGACGGTCGCCTGCGAAAAGATGTCAGTCGCGCCTAGGGTCGCCGGATGTAAGGGATTGCCCTCGATCTTGGTGGGGCGTCCCATGTGGGTCTCGACCAGCACGCCCATGCCGTAACCGTCGCGCGAAATGGCCGACGCGAAAAATACCGGCTCGCCGTACGTGCTCTCGGGCGGCCCTTCCCGAAACGGCACGATATGCTTCAGCGGAGGACGCGAGCATCCCGGCGTTCCCGCCAACGCGAGCGATGCCGCCATGAGCTTCATGAACTCGCGCCGATGCCAGTTCATCGGCTCGTGAGTCGGTGCATGGGCATCGATCTGCGCACCTTCGAGCTCGTCGAGCCCCCGCCAGAAAGCCTGCTGTGCCGCCTCGGCGCGCATCTCTCCCATTGCGGCGAGAATGGAATCGGGAAGTGGACGCGTCGTCATGCGGGATTCAGCGGTGGCAGGCAGAGCAGCTCGTCAGCTCGCGCTCGTTGCGCACGTAATATCCGAGCTTCAACGCGGCGCCGTGCGCGAGCTGATCGGCGGGCGGCTGCCAGCTCATATCGAAGATGCGGTCGGCCGGTCGCAGATATTTTTCCGGTGCGCGGTGACAGTCGAGGCACCACTGCATGTCCAGCGAAGCGACGCGCCAGGTCAGAGGCATGGTGTCGACGCGGCCATGGCAGGTCGAGCACCCGACGCCTTTGGCGAGGTGGATGCTGTGATCGAAATAGGCAAAGTCGGGAAGATCGTGGACGCGGTTCCATCGCAGCGCCGCGCCACCCCGATACGCATTTATCAAGGGACGAAGCACCGGCGCCTCGGTGTAGATGTGCGAGTGGCATGTCATGCAGGTCGACAGCGGCGGGATGCCCGCGAACGCGGAGGTCTCCACCGAGGTGTGACAGTAGCGGCAATCGATACCGTCATCGCTGACGTGATGCTTGTGGCTGAAAGGCACCGTTTGCTCGACCGGCGCCGCGAGCTGCGCGTCGGATCGAGCATTGACGCGATACGTGATCAGGGCGAGCGCGACGAGCGCGAGCCCGACGCAGAGGACCAGGCGCAGCAGGAGGGTGAAGCGGGCCGAGAAGACTTGCGCCACGGCGGCTCGGCCACTGAACTCGGGTTGGCTACTTCCCCGGATCCTTGACGTCGGGAAACTTGTCGAACTCGATGTTGTAGAGCGTACCGTCGACCTTCTCGACGCGGCGGATGTACACCGTCTGCACGATGTCGCGCGTCTCAGGATCGATCATGATCGGACCGCGCGGGCTCATGAGCTTCATGCCTTTCAGGGCCGCTAAGAACTGATCAGGATCGGTCGAGCCTTGCGTTTTTTTCAGGGCCTCGGCAATCGCGGCCATGCCGTCGTACCCGGCACAGGCCATGAAGTTCGGACGCAGCTTGGTGCCGTTGGCTTCGACATACGCCTTGAGAAACGCCTTGTTCTCCGGCGAATCGTGCGCGGCGGAATAATGGAAGCTCGTGATCAACCCGAGCGTCGGATCGCCCATCGCTTGCAGCACGCCGTCGTCGGTCAGGTCACCGGTCGCAACGATGCGGATGCCGGCCTGCTTGAGTCCACGCTCTTCGTACCCCTTGATGAACGCAATCGTCTGACTTCCCGGCGGGAGAAAGACGAAGACCGCTTCGGGCTTGGAATCCTTGACCCGTTGCAGGAACGGCGCGAAATCCGGGTTCTGGAGCGGCGTGCGCACGCTGTCGACGATCTCCCCACCCGCCGCCTTGAACGCCTTGATGAACGTGCCTTCCGCGTCGATGCCGGGCCCGAAATCCGAGACCAGCGTGAACGCGCGCTTGATGCCGTTTTTCGCCGCCCACTGCGCGATGGGCTGCGTGTCCTGCGGCAGGGTGTGCGAAACGCGCACGATATACGGCGAGCGCGTGGTGATGATCGACGTGGCCGCGTTCATGATCACCATCGGCTTCTTCGCTTCTGCGGAGACAGGCGCCACGGCGAGCGCATTCGGCGTCAGCCCGAATCCTGCGAGGATGTCGACCTGGTCGCGCGTGATCACTTCCTGCGCGAGGCGCTTGGCGATGTCCGGTGCGGCACCCGTGGTGTCCTTGACCACGATCTCGATTTTCCTGCCGGCAAAGACGTCGCCATTCACCTTGAGGTACGCCTTCATGCCGCCGAGGATCTGGGTGCCGTAATCGGCGAACGGGCCGGAGAACTCGGCCACGACGCCGATCTTCACGGGCGCTTGAGCCCCCGCGGCGCCGCTCGCCAAGCACAGCATCGCCGCCAGCACGAGTCGAACGCAGCGCGTCACTTTTTTCATGGCCTTTTCTCCTCGACAGTCGGCTTGCGAATCGCTCAGACGGGCGTTTCCTCGCGCCATAACCCCAGGGCCTTTTGTACGGGACGGTCGGAAAAGCTGAATAGCACCGCGTCGTCGACTGCTTGATGTGAAACCTTGCACCATGACGGCACGACGAAAACGTCATGTGCTTCCCACTCGAATTTCTGGTCTCCGACCTGGCTGCGGCCGCTTCCCTCCACGACGCAGTACACCGTGCCATCCGTCGAGCGGTACGGAGCCCCGCGGAAGCCCGACGGAAGGAGTTGTATAAACGCAGCGATCGTCGGCATGGGATAGCCTCCCGTCGCGGGGTTCGTGTATTGCATCTTCACGCCGTGGCTTGCGTGAGACGGGCCGTTGTGCCACAGCCACTCCAGCGTTTCGCGGCTGCGTGCATAGGGGTACGTGAAAACCGGCGTTGTTGGCGAGCTCGGCGCGTATTCGAGCGGCAGGAGATTGGACCCGAAGCGCGCGAGCGCGTCGCCTTCGGGCTTGGTGACCGGCTGCAGTTCCTGCGGAAAGCGCTCGGCAAATCCGGCATCGAAAAACGCCACCATCGGAATGTCGAGACCGTCGAGCCACACGACGGGCGCGCTGCCTTGGTTGCCGTGGTCGTGAAAGGTCCACGACGGTGTGATGATGAAGTCTCCGGGGTGCATCGTCGCCCGCTCGCCATCCACCGCGGTATACGCGCCTTCGCCTTCGATCACGAACCGCAGCGCGGATTGGGTGTGGCGATGGCTGGGCGCGACCTCGCCAGGGAAGATGATCTGCAGGCCCGCGTAAAGGCTGTGCGTGATCGAGGAAGCTCCGCGCAGCCCGGGGTTCTCCAGGATCAGCACCCGGCGCTCGGCTTCGCGCGCGCTGATGATGCGTCCGGCCTCCGTGAGATACGGCCGCACGTTCGCATAGCGCCACAGCGCGGGAACGCAGGACGGCGCGGGATGTGGCGGGACCAGATTGCCGAGGACCTGCCACAACGGCGTGAGGCTCTCCTTGTCGATCCGCTCATAGAACTCCTTCCGCTCGGGCGTGACTTCGGGCTGGGCGAATAGCATGCTTATCGGTCCTTTCGCGAAAGAATTCTCGCACAACCGCGAGTGCATGGCTGAACTCATTCGCGGCCACGAAGACGAGCCTTCCCGAGCGCGCGAGGCCTCCGGTCCGATGCAACGGGCCGCGCGTGGGCTATCGATCGCTCGCAACGGGGCTCGTACCCGCGAAGCCTCTTATATAGTCGGGGGCGGTAAAGATCCAGTCGAGCGCATCGTAGTAGCGCGTCGCCGATCGCCCCTGATAGATGTTGTTGCGCACGAGCCTCGGCACGCCCTGTGCATGATAGAGCAGGCCCAGCATGCGCGAGGAGATCTGCACGCGGGAGGCACGCACCAGGCGCTTCGCCTGGTACTCGCGGAACGCCATCGTGAAATCTCCATCACTACTTTCCGCAGCGGCGGCGAGGCACACCGCGTCCTCCATCGCCATCGCCGCTCCTTGCGCGAAGTATTGCAGCATCAGGTGCGCCGCATCGCCCAGCAGGGTAACCGGACCGCAACTCCAGTTTTCCACCGGCTCGCGAAAGCGCAGCATCCATCGTCTGAACTTCTTCGGGACGCGCAACAGGCTGAGCGGCTTCTCGCAGTTGCTCGCGAACAGCGGCAGCACTTCCTCCACCGGCGCTTCCTCATTGTGGCCGGCACCGGCGTGCTCGCGCACGACGGTCGCGACCAGGTTGAAAAGCTTCCAGCCGCGTAGCGGGTAGTGGACGATGTGCGTGTTCGGCCCGGCCCAGAGCGTCGCCGCCGCCCAGCGCAAATCCTTGGGCATGTCGTCGATCGATAGCACGGCGCGATAGCACATGTGCCCT
>WNGK01006906.1_pt1 | contig 11932 bp, 14 predicted proteins | sample 5400601 | NCBI WGS metagenome assembly WNGK01 (sample SAMN13153376, study PRJNA577476) | soil metagenome | isolation source: 60 cm soil or saprolite under Garry oak tree replicate 1 | place: USA:California | collected 2016-06-15
CAATGGTGGTGGGGCCATCCCGCGTTCGACCCGTCGGGCGCGCTGTTCGTGAGCCCGGAGCTTCGCTCAGCGCTCGCCCAGAGCCTCCGCCTGTCGTTCCTGACGATGTTCATCGCCGTCCCGCTGGGTGTGGCCTTCGCCATCGGCCTGGACCGCTGGCGGGGGCCGGCTCCCGCGGGGGCCAACTTCATCATGCTGTTCTCGTTCGTGATGCCCGAGATCATCATCGGCATCTCGATGTTCCTGGTCTTCACGTACCTGCTGAAGTTCGTCCATCTGGGAACGACCGCCCAGCTCCTGTCGCTGGTGACGTATCAAGTGTCGTACCCCGTGATCATCGTTCGAGCCCGCCTGCTGTCCATCGGCAAGGAGTACGAGGAGGCGGCCATGGACCTCGGTGCGTCGCCTACCCGAGCCGTTCGCCGCGTCCTGCTGCCCCTGCTGTACCCGGCCATCCTGGCGAGCTTCGTGCTGGTGTTCGCCGACACCATCGACGATTTCATCACGGTGCGGTACCTGTCGGGCGGGGCGAACACCGAGCCGCTGTCCGTGAAGATCTACAACTTCTCGCGCGGTACGCTCACCCCGGCCATCAACGCGGCGGCCACGTTCCTGCTGTTCTCCACGCTCATCGTGGCGTTGGCCGGGGTCGTTCTCTACCGGCGCGTCTCGCGCGGCCAGCGCGGCCAGACCCGGGAGATGTCCGAGTACCTCACCTGAGCTCGGCGGCCTTCGGCGCTCGCGGGCGCCTCGCGCCGCCACGGCGGGCGGTGGCGAGGGGCAACGCGAAGCCGAGCTCGGTCGCCGCGGTACGAAGGCACATCTCGCGCATCCGCTCCATGGGGACGTCGGGATCCTCCAGCACCACCTGGATGGCCAGGCCGTCGAGGAGGGCGCTGAACCGCAGCGCGAAGTCGTCCGCGTCGATGGCCCGGAACTCTCCGTTGGCCTGCCCTTCCCGGACGATGTCGGCGATCGTGGTGCGCCACCGGCGGTCGAGCACGCGGCGGCTGTTTGCGATCTCGGGGTCGCGAGGGGCGCGCGCCCATACGTCGAGCCACAGGATGTACTCGTCCTGCCAGACGTCGGAGTCGGAGTTCTCCACCGTGCAGGACAGTTCGATCAGCCGGACCAGTCGGTCCGTGGCGCTCTCGATCTCGGCCAGCTCGGCGGCGGTCTGCTCGTAGAAGCGCTCCTCGGCGAACGTGAGGGCCTCCGCGAGCAGGCGGTCCTTCGACTCGAAGTAGTAGAGGACCAGGGGGGCGCTGGTCCCCGCGCGCTCGGCGATGTCGGAGATGCGGGTGTCGCTGAGCCCGCGTTGCCCGATGACCCGGGCGGCGGCCTCCAGGATCTGGACGCGGCGCGCGTCCGACAGCCTGCGGCGCGGACTCACCTGCGATCCCGTGGTCGACCGATCATTGAACCGCCATTCAACGGTCCGAACGACCCAGTGTCAATCAGCCCACGGGGAGGGCGGGGTGCGGAGGCGAGGATAGCCGGAAACCGGGACACCCACGACCACCAGGCGGAGGCGGCCGCTTAGGCCCCGGCGGACGCAGGCGCCGGGCCGGCACTCGGCCGGCGAGGGCTGCACGGCGGGACAGCTGGCGGCTGACTCGGGCGGCCCGATCGGGGGAGGCCGGGACGGACGGTCCGCACCGTCCGCGTCCCCATAGCCGCCTCGCACCGGTCACCGCACCCGCCGGCGTCGACGTTCTGCCCACGTCGTGCTGACCCAGAACGCGGACACGGCCAGGGTGAGGACAGCACCGAGCACGTCGCGAGGCCGGGTGACGATATCTGAGATGGAGATGAATCCTCCCGCGATACCGAGCACCAGGAACAAGGAGAGAAAACGATCCGAGGCGCGACTCCACAGGCGTCGATACGTCGGGGCTGGGTAGCGCTCGGCGTTGGCGCGTTCACCGAATCGCCGCTTGGTGAGCACAGGGAACAGGACCCACGCCAGTACCCAAGTCGGAACGGCGACAGCCAGAGCGAACCAGATGCTCGCGTGGGTGCGGATCATTCCCCAAGCCGTCAGCAAGACCGAGAGGACGAGCCCCAGGTAGCACCCGGCGATCCAGGGGTGCTCTTTGCTCCACGCTACCCGGTCGGCGAGGGACAATGGCGGAATCCACTTCATCCCGCACATCATCTTCCCGAGGCCGCGTTAGGGGAACCTCACCGACCGCAGCTACTCGCCGACGTTGCCCCAGCCGCTTCGCCTGAGGACCGGGTCAAGGGTTCGGTGCTCGCCTCGTCAGCTCCGCCAAGGCCGTTTCGACCAGCGCCACATCGTCGGATCGCGGTGGCACAATCGTGCCGATGGTGGACCTCCTCCCGAACCGAGCGCAGTCCCGCAAACTCGTGGTCAGCGTCGCGGTCTTCTGGGTTGCCTGGGGCGTCTTCGCGCTCACGGCCGCCGTATTCCTGGCCGTGGCAGTGGTTGCTTTCCTGATCGGGATGCTTTTCTTGTTCCGGTTCTATCTGACTTTGTACCGGGCGTGGGAACCCGAGAGCGGAGAGACGGCCTGGAGCATGATGTTCCGGCCTCGGTTCGGCCGCCGCCGGATGCGCGCCGGTCTCCACATCTTCGACGTTCTCAAGCCTCGCTGGATCAGGCACACCCTCCGAGAGACGGGGTGGAACGTGCCGGTCGTCGGCTGCGGCCTACTCGCGCTCCTCGTCGCCGATCTCGTCCTGTGGTTCACGGTTCTCCGGAACGCCTCCGGCACCTAGATGGATGACTGTGAGGGCGAAGCGGTGAGCCATAAGGCATGCCGCGGGTCCCGTACGGCGACAGCCCGCTTGGCCATGCGGGCGTACTCGAGGCGTCACCCGATGTTCGCGTGAGCCGGAGGCTGCTGATCGGGATCCGGTCGCTCCTCCCGCCACAGCCAGCCGACCGAGGCGACGGCCACCACCAGTACCGCTCCTCCAGCCAGTATGCCGACGCGGACCGGTTGCCGATGATCGACGACCGGCTGGGTGCCGTTCCTCGCATCGATGGGATCGGCGGAGCTCGAGCAGAGGGGCGCGTTGTCCGGCGTGAGCGTGAGGTAGTAGTTCAGCGACTGGCCCGGGGGGCAGCCCAGCCGGTCGGGGACGCTGGCGGAGATACCAAGCGCAGTCAGCGCGACGATCAAGGCTCCGATGAGCCCACCCCATCGGCGGAGGGCGGCCAGCGAGAAGAGCCCCGCGCAGAGCCCGAGGGTGCCGAGCGCGACCGTCACCTTCAGGCCGTAGTCATTCCCACTGCAGAACTCATTGGTTCCGAACGGGGGCATCCCACAGGTCCCCCGCCCGGGAGGCAGGAATAGAGCAACTCCCAAGCCGGCAAGAAGGAGGCCACCAGCGACCCAGGCGACGGTCTGTCGCGGCGCCATCATGTCCGAGAGGACACTATCTTTTGACCGGTCGTACGCGTTGGTGTGCTCGATGGCTTCGAGGTCGTGAAGGACTTCCTGTGATGCGCGGTGAGCGCATACGATGACTCCATGATCGGGGACGAGGTCGAGATCGTTGTCGACACGGGCGGTGGAGTACAGACCTACTCGATCGCGGCGACCAAGGCCGGGCGCCGGGTCGAGGTTACGACCTCCCGCGGCGTGGTGGAGGTGGCCGAGGTGACCCGTACGGGGCGGGCGGTCCGAACCGGGAGGTTCATGGCCTCCCGCGTCGTGGCCCTCGTGGAGCATCCTGCCGAGGCTGAGTCATCGAGGTCGCATCCCGGGCCGAACCCTGCCCAAACGGAACTCCTCTAGCTCACCACCCGGCGGTTCCGGTATCCATGCTCCCGGTTCAACGAGCGGCGATGGGGCTCGCCGGATCCGCCCGGCTCGCGGCCTGATGGCTCCCGCCGCCACTCTTTCGGCGGCCGGAACGCTGGCGCTGCTGGCGTGACCCCCGTGCCGACCGGCGCCGCTCACGATCCGGGCGAGCGGCCTGGGTCGCCGATACTAGCTGCCCGCCATAGCGCGTCGAGCCCGTCCTCGGTCCCGGGCCAGTGTCGCCGGACGGCGTCCGGTCCGGCGCGACGGACCACGGAGCGAAGGACGGCCGCGACGACGATCGCGTCGTCCACGTACCCGATCACCGGGATGAAGTCGGGGATCAGGTCGACGGGCGAAGCCAGGTAGGCGAGGAGCAGCCAGAGCCGGATCCGGAGCCCGGCAGAGAGCGTTCGGTCCGAGCCCAGCCGCCGGACGAGGCGGATCGTGTCCGGAAGGAGACGCGCGACCTCCCGGAGACCCGACCCCGGACGACGGACGACGAAGAGGAAGCCGACGAGGGCGAGCCAGGTGAGGACGAGGCCGGCCGCCACCCCGAGCAGGATGTGCCACAGCACGGGCTCTAGCGTACGGGGACGAGGGCGTCCAGCAGCGTGCGGACGCGACGGCCGATCTCGTCCCGGATCGGCCGGACCTCCTCGACGCTCATCCCCGACGGGTCGGGCAGGTCCCAGTCCAGGTACCGCTTCCCCGGGTACACGGGGCAGGCGTCCCCGCACCCCATCGTGACGACGACGTCAGCGTCCCGAACCACCTCGTCGGTGAGCGGTTTCGGGAACCCGTTGGAGATGTCGATGCCGACCTCGGCCATGGCTAGGACGACGGCCGGGTTGACCTCGTCCGCAGGTGTGCTCCCGGCCGACCGGACGTGGACGCGGCCCCGAGCGTGATGGTCGAGGAGCGCGGCGGCCATCTGGCTCCTCCCGGCGTTGTGGACGCAGACGAACAGCACTTCCAGCCTGTCCTTCATGATCTTCCCTTCCCCGTGCCGAGGGTGCGGAGGCGTCCGTTGCTCATCACGTTACCGGCCGAGCCGTTCTGCGGCGATGCCCGAACCGGTCACAGCCACCACCACGAGGCCCGTGCCGATGGATCCGGCGAGGCACGGCGGCCGAGCGGTCCGGGCAGCGCCGCTTCCGGTCACCGCGAGCAGCAGCCCGACGGGCAGCAGTCCTCGGGGTCGAGCGCCTGAAGGTCCATCCGGTCCTCCTTCCATATCGACGACGGTGGGGATTAGATACTTCATGCACGGTTATTTCGAACTACCGTGCTACGCTCCGCTTGGGAAACCGAACGGTTCTAAGCGGGAGGCCGGAATGGCGGCGAGACAGTTCAGGGTGCCTCGTTCGATGCGAAGAACGGGCACCATGATAGCCGCCCTGCTCTTTATCCAGAGCCTAAAGGGCTTGCATCAGTTCGTTGCACAACAGGCCGCGTGGCTTCGTTGGGTGGGCGATCTCTCGTCCTCCGATACAGCCCGAAGCGTCTTCTTCGCGCTCGCCCTCGTCGTGGTCACAGCCTCGCATAGCGATGCTGTGTGGCGTCGGATTACGTTGCCCTTCGCCCCATCGGTGCGGCGACTGCGCGAGGAAGGCGAAACGCTGGTCAGGGAGGTTGAGGCCTACGCTAAACACTGGCAAGCGACTGATCCGGTTCATTCTGAGAGACCACGACGCGCGGACGATTCGAAGGCCTGGGAGAAGTACGTCGACGAGATGACCAAGCATGGTGCGGAGAGTCAAGCAGGCTGTCGGAGCCGCTTCGGAGGTCGCGTCGAGCAGTGGCTGAAGGACGCGGCGGACACCGGTTTTGAACCCAACGACGACCTCCACCCTGGACTCGCGGGATGGTGCACAAATTCGCTAGCCATGCAGGACATGGCTGTGACCATCCGAGCCCTTACAGAGAAGATGCGGTGAGGAATCGGGGCTGGGGCTTCGCTGAGACATCAGCCGGAAGCGACCAACTGGCGATAGGTCAGCGCGTCGGCCTGGATCAACCGCCGGAGCGTGTCGCGGAACAGCCACGGGTTCTCCCGGTTGTTGAAACGGAAGGCGAACTCGTCCACGTACGCCTGAAGGTGCTTGGCCGAAAGCTGGTGGTAGGAGCCGACGATGGACCGCTTCAGCAGCGACCACGCAGACTCAATGCCGTTCGTGGTCACGTCACCCCGGACCCATTCGTCGATGGTGTGGTTGACCCACTCGTGACGAGTGTCCTCGTCCGCGATTCCCCGGTAAGAGTGGTGGGAATCGGTGTAGATGGCCTCGGCCTCGTCCGCCACGCTGTCCCGCAGGAAGCCGTGGATTGTCTCCTGGCGCACGTCGCGCACGACCCGGACCCGAAGCTCCCCGTCGCGCTCCAACGCACCGAGCACGATGGTCTTGTTCTTGAGCCGGTTCTTTGCCTGTTCCCGTGGCGAACGCGAATGCGTCTTGCCGCCAACGTAGGTCTCATCGGCCTCCACGATCCCCGACAGCATCTCGGGCGAGGCTTCCTCCATCGCGGAGCGGATGCGGTGGCAGAGGTACCACGCCGTCTTGTAGGACACGCCGAGCGTGCGCTTGAGTTGGTTCGCGGAGATGCCCTTCTTGGACTCGCACATCATGTAGATGGCGAGGAACCACTTCCAGAGGGGAAGGTGGGAGTCGTGGAACACCGTCCCGGCCGTGGCCGAGAAGCGGTAGCGGCATGAGTTGCAGTCGAACTGCCGGCGACCCTTCGCGGTCGGGTCCGTGGGCCATCCGATCCGCGACAGCTTGTCGAAGCCACACCGCAGGCACCGAACGCCTTCCGGCCAGCGTAGGTGGATCAGGTAGTCCCGGCACGCATCGTCCGAGCGGAACCGCTCGACCAGCTTCACGAGGTTCATCTCGCCCCGGACCTCAGCCCTCTGCGCCATCAGGAGACCCCCATGCCTAGGAAGAAGAAGCAGCCGCAAGAGTGGACGACCGAGGAAGTCATCAAACGGTTGTTCCCCAAGAAGGTCGTTGAGCATGTCAAACGGGAGGCAAACCCTCCCGAGAAACCGCAGGTCAAGCCGTTTGATGAGTCCACTAAGGATGATGATACATGACAACTAGGCGTGCGTCAAGTATACAATCCCCACGACGGTCGATATCTTGACGGTTGTATCGACGTCTGTCAATATGACGCCCATGAGGCTGATCGCGCAGATCGAGGACTGCTGGACGCCCGTCCTGGAGGCTCCCCTACTCCAGCCCGAGGCGGAAGCGCTCGCGGGCACCCTCAAAGTGCTGGCCGATCCGGCCAGGCTCCGCCTGGTGAGCGTCATCGCGGCGCAGCCCGGCGCCGAGGCGTGCGTGTGCAACCTCACCGCTCCGCTGGGTCTGTCGCAACCCACCGTGAGCCATCATCTCAAGCTCTTGCACGAAGCCGGGATCCTCAACCGCGAGCAACGCGGGCGATGGGTGTACTACTCGCTGCGCCCGGGAGCGTTGGACCGGGTGGCGTCGGTGTTCCAGACGGGAGGTGTGCGGGGTGGATGAGGAGCTTCGCCAGGAGGTCATGGCCCGATACGCCGCGTCGGCGACGGCGGTCGCCGAACGGTCCGAGCGGTCGTGCGACTGCGGGAACGCGGACTGCTGCGACCCGAAGCACGGGTTCGGCGGTGCGCTCTACCAGGCTGCGGAGCGCGAGGACCTGCCCGAGGCGGCCGTGCTGGCGAGCCTCGGCTGCGGCAATCCCACGGCCGTCGCCGAGCTTCGGGAGGGCGAACGCGTCCTCGACCTCGGCTCCGGTGGCGGGATCGACGTGCTGCTCTCCGCGCGGCGCGTGGGGCCGACGGGCAAGGCGTACGGCCTGGACATGACGGAGGAGATGCTGGCGCTGGCCCTCCGGAACGCGAGCGAAGCGGGCGCGACGAACGTGGAGTTCCTGAAGGGATACATCGAGGACGTGCCGCTGCCTGCCGGGACGATCGACGTGATCATCTCGAACTGCGTCATCAACCTCTCGACCGACAAGCCGCGCGTGATGGCCGAGATGTTCCGGGTGCTCAGGCCGGGCGGCCGCATCGGGATCAGCGACGTCGTCGCGGAGGATCATCTGACGGCCGACCAGCGCGCCGAGCGCGGCAGCTACTTCGGGTGCATCGCCGGCGCGCTGTCGCTGACGGAGTACGAAGCGGACCTGGTGGAGGCGGGCTTCCGCGACGTCTCGATCGTCCCGACGAACGAGATCGCCGATGGGATGCACTCGGCGATCATCCGGGCGGTCAAGCCGTCGAAGGCGCCCGCTGCGGCGCCGCTGGTCCAGATACCCGTCAGGAACGCCGCCCCCTGCTGCTGATCGACCCCGGACGACGAAGCGCACCCGGCGCCGACGTGGCCCGGGTCGCGGCACGGCCGCAACGGTATAGTGAGACGCCGGATGACCGGACGACGTCGAGGCGAAGCGGCCTTCCTCCTGCCCGCCGCCGCCGGGACGTTCGGCGCCGGCTACGCGGTGGGGGCGTCGCCGCTGATCGGATCCGGGCTCGCTGGGATGACGCTCATCAGCTTGCTCCCGTGGGCGGCGTTGTTCGCCGCCTTCATCGGCGCGGCGATGCTGCAGAGCCATTACCTGCCGTTCAGCTTGGGCGGGGTCACCGTGGGCAGCGTCACGCTCCGGCCGGAGATGGCGATCCTGATCCCGATCGCGTTCCGGGCCCTCCTGATGTCCAAGCCGCAGTACCGCCCCCGGTGGGGGAGCGTGGAGTTCCTCCTGCTCGGATGGATCCTGCTGAACCCGCTGACGTCGTTCGTCAACTCACCGAGCTTTTTCCGGAGCATCCAGCCGGCCGGCGAGCTAGCCCTCGGGTTCGGCGCGTTCATCACCGTGTACACCGCCGTCTCGACCAAGCAGCGGCTGTGGTACGCGACGCGGCTGTTCGTGGGGTTCCTCCTGTTCGAGTCCGCGTACGGGTTCGTCGCTACGGTCGGTCATTACCTCGCCGGCACGAACTTCGGGGTGAGCGTCCGGAGCGAGTTCGGCGCGGGCACGTACGGCACGATGTACGAGCACGACATCTTCGCCTCCACGTGCGCGGCCACCGCCATCATCTGCTACGTCCTGTGGCGCGAGCAGAGCACGCTGTTCTCGAACCGCACGTACGTCTGGGGCTTCTGGGTCTCGGTGATCTCGATGTTCGCCGGCCTGGCCCGGGCGGGGTGGATCGGGTTCTTCCTCGCCCTGGTCGCGGTGGCCATCGTCCTGCGACGGACCCGCCGGCCGGCGAAGCTCGAGCGGGCCGGCCTCATGATGTTCGGGCTGGCGGCGATGATCGCGCTGGGATCGTGGCTCTTCCTCGCCGCCCAGACCTACCAACCGACGACGTATCAGAAGAGCGTCACGAAGTCCGGCGGGGGCACGGGCAGCGTGGTGAACGGGCTGTTCCAGAAGATCAACGACCTGACGAACGTGACGACCGGTACCGGGGCCGCCCGCCTCTCGGAGACCAAGCAGGCGCTCGGCGACCTCAAGCACTCACCGCTGATCGGACTGGGGACGTTCACCTACGACCAGCGGCACCCGTTGAAGACCAAGACGAACTACATCGGGGACATGTGGCTGCGCGCGCTGTACGACACGGGGCTCGTCGGTTTCCTGTTGATCGTCGTGGCGATCGGCATCGCCCTGTGGCCGTCCAGGTCGCTGCTGCAGGCGCGGAGCCCGACCGCCACGATCGCCCGGGCGCTGACGTTCGGGTGGATGCCGCTGGTGATCGCGTACGCCGCGACCGACGACACGCTGTTCATGTGGCCGTGGATCTTCCTGGCCTTGATCCGGGCGTCTCGATCGCTCGCCGAGCGGGAGCATCGCGCGGATCGGCGGGCTCGCCTCCAGGCCGACCGTGCGCCAGCGCTCGCGGCCCCGGCCGCCGGCTGATCGCTCAGCTGCGCGGGCGCCGCTTCTCCGTGTCGTAGATCGGGAGCACGTCCACCGTGGCCCGGACGACCCCGCCGTCCACGGCGACGTCCAGCCGTTCGCCGGGCGAGGCGAACCGGGCGCCGAGCGTGGCCAGGCCGATGGGGCCGAACAGCGGGCTCGTGGTCGGGCTGGTGAGCGTTCCGGCCGGCTCGCCGTCCTTCGTCACCGCCGCGCCGTACTCGGGGAGCTCGTCGGTCTCCAGGCGAAGGGTGACGAAGCGGTTCGGCGGGTCCGCGGCCACACGCTCCAGCGCCGCCCGCCCCAGGAAGTCGCTCGGCCCGAAGTGGACCAGCCGCCCGAGTCCCAGGTCGAACGGCGTCAGGCGATGCGCCGCGTAGTCGTAGTCGAGGATGATCAGGCCGGCTTCGATCCGGAGGATCTCGACCGCCTCGACGCCGAACGGCCTCGCTCCGGTCTTCGCCACGAGCACCGTCCACAGGTCTTCTGCGTCCCCCGGCCCGCAGAAGACCTCGTACCCGAGCTCGCCGCCGAAGCCCGTCCGGGACACCCAGCAGGGGATCCCGCCCACGCGAACGGGGTCCGGGAAGAACCGGAAGTACCGGAGGCTCGCGGCGTCGGCATCGCAGAGCGGAGCGAGCGCGTCCCTGGCCCGCGGGCCAAGCAGACCGACGTGCGGGAGGCGCACCCCCAGGTACTCGATCTCCACGTCGAGCCCCGCGGTGGTGTGGGCGAAGTGTTCCGCGTGGTCGGACCCGTTCGTCATCACCCAGACGTGTTCCGGGGAGAAGCGGAACACCGTCCCGTCGTCGACCATCAGGCCGTCGGCGTCGCAGAACGGTCCGTAGCGCACCTGGCCGTCGTGAAGGCCCAGGATGTCGCCGGCGTGCAGTCGCTGCGCCGCGCGAACGGCGTCGGCTCCGCGGAGGTCCCATTTGTTGAGCGGAGAGACGTCCCACAGGCCGAGGTCCTCACGGACCGCGCGGTGCTCGGCCACGGTGTCGCCGAACCCCTCGGTCCAGTACCAGCCGGCCTCCTCCATGAACGTGGCGCCCATGTCGGCCTGCAGCCGGTAGAACGGTGAGCGGATCGCCTCTCCCACGGCACGGACGATACTTGAACGGCCGTTCAGGATTCAAGCCCGCGGCCGGGTCCCGCGTTGCGTCGCCCCGGTGGCCCCGCATAAACTGAACGACCATTCAAACTTCGAGGGCGGGTTCGATGGACGGGACGTACGACGCGATCGTGATCGGCGGGGGGCACAACGGGCTGGTCGCGGCCGCCTACCTGGCGAAGGCCGGCGCCCGGACGGTGGTGCTCGAGGCCCGCGGCAAGACCGGCGGCGCCGCCGACACCAGCTCGCCGTGGCCGGAGGCTCCCGAGTTCAAGGTCACGACGTACTCCTACGTCATGAGCCTCATGCCGAACACGATCATCGAGGACCTCGAGCTGAAGCGCCACGGCTACAAGGTCTTCCCGATGGGCCCGTACTACCAGGCCTGGCCCGACGGGTCCTCGCTCAAGCTGTACGCCGACGACGCCAGGGCCAACCACGACGCCATCAGGAGGTTCTCGAAGAAGGACGCCGACGCCATGCCGAAGTGGGACGCGTGGCTCGGCGGGCTGGCCGAGATCCTGGGTCCGCTCCTGATGACGGTTCCGCCGAAGATCGGTTCGAAGCGGCCCTCGGACCTGGTGGACGCCCTGCGGCTCCTGTGGCGGTTCCGCGGGCTCGACGTCCGTTCGGCCGGCGAGATCACCCGGCTCATGACCATGAGCATCACCGACCTCCTGGACGACTGGTTCGAGTCCGAGCAGGTCAAGGCCTGCCTGGCCATCAACGGCGTGATCGGGACCTGGGCCGGCCCGGACGAGCCCGGGACCGCCTACGTCATGGCCCACCACTCGATCGGTGACGTCGGGGACGGGCACCTGGGCGGCTGGGGGTTCCCCGAAGGCGGGATGGGGGCCGTGTCCGACGCGATCCGCCGCTCGGCCGAAGAGCGAGGCGCGGAGATCCGGACGAACGCCCGGGTCGAGCGGGTCCTCGTCCGGGGCGGCCGGGCCGTCGGGGTCGCGCTGGCGAGCGGCCAGGAGCTGCGCGCCGACACGATCGTCACGGCCGTCCACCCCAGGATCGCCTTCCTGCAGCACCTCGACCGCAGCGAGCTGCCCGATGACTTCGTCGCCGACATCGAGCGCTGGAGGTCCCGGAGCGGCGTGGTCAAGATCAACCTCGCCATCGCCGA
>WNGK01012443.1_pt1 | contig 11932 bp, 10 predicted proteins | sample 5400601 | NCBI WGS metagenome assembly WNGK01 (sample SAMN13153376, study PRJNA577476) | soil metagenome | isolation source: 60 cm soil or saprolite under Garry oak tree replicate 1 | place: USA:California | collected 2016-06-15
GTGCCACGAAACGCCGTTACCAATTTGAAGCCCTGATCCAAACAGATGAACGCGACTCCCAAAACCGCGATTCTTACAACGAGCGGATGACGGCCATAAAGCAGATACGTGATAATAAACGGCAGAATCGCCGCAAGGAAATGACTGCGTGCTCCTTCCAGAAGGAAGTATGGAAGTGAGACGACGAACATCCCTCCCGCAATACATCGCCAGAAAGTAGTGCGCTGGAAAAATATCAAGACGCCAAGAAACGCCGTAATCGCATTAAACATGTAACCTGCGGATGCGATGAGAAATCCGGCCGCGGAACTTTCGATGGCGCCCCGGCCCCACATGGTCGCCCCTGCGCGGGAGTCAATGGGAAACAATGCACCAAGCACATCGCCACCCATCCGGGCAATGCCAACAAGCAAGAGCAGAAACCACAATGCCCCCGCAGCAATTAACATCTGCTCCGGTGCGAAGTGCCGCATTCCGGTTAAGCCGGTCCCTCGTCGCTGCACAATCCAACACATTGCAACCGGCATGAAAATGCGAAAGGCGATCAGAAAGATCAATACTTCGCCGTAGCTTTGACTGATCAAGGACGAAGGAATGTAATCGTACTGCTCCGGGTTGAGAAAAGGATCGATGAAATACCATGCGAAAACCGTGACATAAACGGCAAGCGTGATGGAAAAGCTATCCCTGTTCAGCAGCTTTATGCAGCTTTCCACCGTCAACAAGACCAACACGGCGGCAGCGAGATAGAACGTTACTTCATTCGTGACCATAACCGAAGGAACGCGCGCCATTATAAAACACAAAGCGCAAACTGAAAGGCTCGTTAATGCATGTCGGCAGCCTACTGCATCGCGCCGAGCTCTTGCAGCCGCTGAGCAAGCGCATCGATTGTAAATTCATTTCCGACGCGTGATGCGGCAGCGAGAATTTGCAGCCGACTCGGATCAGTGATGCAGTCGCGAATTGCAGCTGCAATGCACGCAGCACTGGGTTCCTCGAGAAGGATCCCGTTGCGGCCGCTCTCAACAACCCTGCCGCAAAACCTCGACGCCATAATCGGCAAGCCGTGTGCCTGCGCTTCGAGCTGCGTGATCGCGAATCCATCCGAGAGCGTCGGGAGAAGGAAAACGTCGGCAGCTCGGAACTTCTCAGCAGCCTGGCTCCGTGTCACAGGCCCACACCATTTCACTCGCTCGTCTCTCCCTATTGTTGTTGCATTTGTGACCTGCATCGGTCCGACGATCCAGAATTCAACAGGCTCATTTCGCAAAATTCGAGCCGCATCCAACAACCTGGCGATGCCTTTGCGCAAGTTCACTTGGCCGAGGAAAAGCACGCGCAGCGGCCGCTCGTTTGTAAAACGATCTGGATACAACCGCGCAACTCCGAGCTCTGACTTTTGACCTCCGAGGCCCGGCGGTTCGTATGCCAACGGAATAACTGACAGCTTTTCGGTCGCAACACCGCTGCGAATCAAACCTTCTTGCGACCATTTAGAATTGACCACAATGCGGTCGGCAAGGTCGCATTCCTTCCGCCACAAAACCCAGTACTGCTCCGGTGCGGGCTGCCAGTCGCCGGCCAACTCAGGCACTCGCGCCGCCTCTTCTGCCACAATCCTCTCTTCTTCGGGGCCGGGATCGATCTGCATAAGCACTGTTTTCCACCCGCGCGATTTTGCATGCCGAAATGGTTCAAGCGCTGTGTAACTGTAGCTTAATAAAATGGGTTGGTAGTTGAGAGTTGACAGTTGGGAGCGAAGAAATGAGACGACCTTGCGTTGAAACCAGCAGTTGCGCGCCATTACTTTTGGCCATTCGGCAAGACGACGTGAGTGCGCAAGCGCCTCAAACAGCACCAGCGACGAATTGAAGGCGATCACGGGGGCGTCGCGCAGCTCGTTGTGAAAGCGGTCTGCGAGCCTGGAGCCGGAAAGTTTCGCCAGGAAAGATGAGGGCGGAACCCAGGCATCGGTCACCAGCCGGCCAAGCAGGCCAAGGCGAAATAACGCGCGAGGAATCGCATAATGTTCCCGCGCACCGAGCTGACAACACAGCCACTTCACTGGGTTAGAACTCATCTTGTGGCACTGTCATGTTGAGCGAAGTGCTTGAATGAAATGCGAAGCATGAGGCAAGGCTTTCAAACATCTCGCTTCGTTTCCCCGATACTGCGTTCGCCCTTTGGATCCGAGATTGAAAGCCTGGCCTCGCCCCGAAAGCGTTCGGGGCTACGTTGCAGCTTCGCTTCGCACAGAATGACAATTTGAGTGCTTTCAAGGCAAGCTAAGCCACCGCTGATAAGCTGCCCACGAGACTGGCTTGCGTTTTCGCAGGAAATAAGGAAATCCCGCCACGGCCTGAGCCCACCACCCTGGCTCGCGAACGACCCACGACCAGCCGCGCTTGCATGCATAACGAAATTGCGAGAAAACGCGCCAGGCAAGCATGGCAAGGACAGGCGGGAAAGGGCACCTCATCAAAGTGCTCCAGAACTCGTTGCGCGCGTGACGATGATGAATGCCGATCTCATCACGGGCGCGACCAGCGTAATGATGACGGATGGTGACGATCGGAGAGAAAAGCACGTCATATCCAGCAGCTGCACATTGCAACGCGTAATCCGGTTCTTCGTACATGTGGTAGAACCGGGGTTCAAAGCCAGGCAACTGCAGATAAGTCGATCGGCGCAGTACCGCTCCAGAGTTAGCAAACGAACGAGTCAAACGCTTTTCTGAGCCGACCTTTGTCTCGGCGAGCGTCTCAGGATACTCGTCCGTGCGCTGGTGAAAATGGAGTACCGCCAGTTCGGGTCGCTGTTGAAAAAAGGGGACAATCCGCGCGATACAATGTGATTGCTCCGGATAACTGTCGTCATCCAACGTCAACACTAGCTCTCCTTTGGCTTCGCGCATCATCCGATCGCGCGAAGCTACGGAACCAATCGCTGACTGATTCACAATCAATTTCGCATTCGGCAACGCTGAGCTCACGAACTCGGTTGTGCCATCTGTGCACCCATCAGCGGTTATTAGAATTTCGTCTGGTGATGGATCGAGTTTTCCCAACATCTGAATGGTTCGCCGGAGCTCGCCCACGCGATTCCTGGTCGTGATCATGATACTGACGCGCATTGTGTCGCACTTTGTGAGCGCCTACGTCACCTGAACCTGCTTATTACGAGGCAAGCACGGCTCAGTCGAGCATAAATTCTTTGCGCAGCTTCGGTGTGACAAACCGTGTCCGCCGAAGCCGGCCTAACAACATGCGGGCAGTTTCTGTTCCGAAAGGTTGACCGGCATTGTTTCCGTGACCGATGCGGCAAACGGCAGCGTTGAACGGAACAGTCGCCAACCGCTGTCCGAGATAATCAAATTGGGCTGTGTACCGTTGATGGCTATCGTTCAAAAGGAGCGTCCCTGTTGCAGAACCCGGCACAAGTGAGTGCTGATCGTTGACGGCAAAGCGATGTCCTTCCGGACTCAGGCTAGTGCCTTCCACATGGGTTAGAAACGGGCCTGCCTGGTCTGCCAGATCACTTCGGATAATCACGCAGGAGCCGCAGACACGATCAAAGTACTCGGTGCGTTGGATAAGGTAAGGAACTTGTGAACGCCAAATCCAGCCCTGCTTGATTAGATAACCAGCTTCATTTGTTGTTGAAATGAGCCATTCCACAAGCCGCGAACTAATGAGGTCATCCCAATCGAGTTTCATCACGTACTCTGGATTCCATGCCGATTTCGCATAGTCCCAAGCTGCCGCCAGCTTGATCATCTTGTCCTTAACTGCGGCAGGGTAATCCCCGTCTTTTCGAGACGGCAAAGCATGGTCAAGCGACAGAAACTTGAATCGCGGATGTTGTGGCAGTTGGAAATTCGGAAACTCGTGGCCGGCAGCAACAATGCAATAGTCGTCGGCCCTTGAGTTTAGTATGGATGATAATGTTTGCTTGAAATAGAGGCAACCAACGTGCCAGTCTTTCACCCTTTGCGCTGAAGAGACTGGAATCAAGAAAGCAATTCGTGGTTTACCTGTCACTGGATTGGCTCTGGCAAATCGTGGCGAAGTTACAGCTCGAATAACTAGGCTACGCTGTGATTAATTTTGGTAACGGCTTCGCCTTCATTGTGCGAAAAGGCCCTGTCAGATAGTTATTTCAACGCGAATTCTCTTTTAAGGGTTGTCGTCATGAGCTTCGTTCTGCGAATTGTTCCAAGGATCATTCGCAGGCTTGGCTGTCCTGTTTCAAGGGCAGCCGAATTACTGTCAGGGTTGCCTTTGCGATAGATGACCGCCCTAAAAGGCAGGGTCGAGAGTTTGTGCCCAAGGTAAGCAAACTGCGCTGCGTAACGCTGGTGACTGTCGTTCAATAAAAGAGTGCTGGTGCCAGATCCGGGAACAAGCGAATAGTGATCGCTGGCGGCGAAATTTAAACTTGCCTCATTAAGCTGGATGCCTTCTACCTCAGTAAGAAATGGTTCTTCCTGATCCGCAACATCACTTCTAATGATCAGACATGAAGCGCATACTCGGTCCAAATACTCGGTAAATTGGAGGAGATAACGCGTTCCTGATTGCCAAAGCCAGCCGTGTTTTATAAGGTAGCCCGGTTCACGACCGAAATTCTCCAACCACTGAACAAGCCTCGAGCTAATCAGGTCGTCTGCGTCAAGTTTCATCAGATAGTGTGGATTCCACGTTGATTTCGCGTAATTCCAGGCGGCGGCAATCTTCGCTAATTTGTCTAATCTTCCACTAACTACTGCGTTTTGGTGACGCCGAATGTCATGATCAACTGACAGGAAGCAAGCCTTTCCCTTAGTTTCGATGTTGAAATCGGGCGGCTCGTGACCGGCCACAACTACACAGTAGCTTTCACTAGTTGAGTTGTGTACAGATTTGAGTGTCTGCCGAAGGTCCGCACACGCTATGTCCCATCTGGATTTGGTCCTCCGGGACGCGAATGGGATCAAGAAGGCCACCCTGGGCCGGCTGTAGCTATTCATTCACTGAGCAGATTGCCAACCCGCCTTTTAATTTTCCTGGCAAGCCTTTGACAATCGTCTTGTAACACAGCGAACCATGCGCCCGGCGTCCCGTATCTTTTTCGATGATGTTCCAGGCGGGCGATGGTGAACGGTCGGGAATACGCTTTGCGATCGAACAAGAACGGTTTGCGCCCGCAAAAGTGCGCTATTCGCGGGCGGTCAATCATTTTCGGGAAACGCCAGCCGGCACCACGGCAATCTTGGATCAGCTCCTGTTTTCCGTGATGTTCCCAGATGTGCTGCAAGTTTGATCTACCAGTCTTGATTTCTCCGCGCTGGGTCATGGAGTGAACATGATAATTCAGCATCCCCATGTCTCCCCATGCGAACAGACCGGGAACCTTTTTTCCCCAAGTCTCGACTTCGGTCCACCGCCGGAACGATATTGCGTTTCGCCGGCATGCGAACGCGCCGGCAGAAAAGTAGGCATGCCCACGCCACTCAAAATCGGCGTCAAACTGTCGTAGCTTTTGCGGATCAAAATAAAAATGCAATAGCCAGGGCGGAATTTCTGTCGCATCCGCCGGAATGGAAATTTCGCTCCAAAAAATCTGGAAATCGAGGTCGGTGCGGACCTGTGAGGTGAAATCACCCCAGGCAATCGCGTCGGAATCGAACCAAACGTAAAACTCGAAAGGACCTTCCCAAAGCGCGGCGAGCTTTGCGCGATGATTTCCCCACATCAATTCGCGCATTTCCGTCGACGGCAATTCCGAAACACGCAAAACGATCAAATTGTAGTCGTTCTGCAAATCCGAAACGTCAAAATTCCCATCGACCGTCAGGCATATCGGCACGTCCGGACAGTAATGCCTCATGCTCGCCAGCGTAGCCTGAACGAGGAACTTGTCTCTGGCGTGACAACCAGTCACAAACCCAAACGGAGCCTGTACTTTCACATCGCTATGGGAGGTCTACCAGCAGGGATCGTCTGTTTGAGATCGAAACATTCTCTATAAAGCTGGGCAAACTTGCCACCAAAGGAATTGGCGGAATTGCGACTATGCGCCGTTTCATGGGCGATTCGGCCCATTTTTTCGCGAAGCTGCTGCGACTTGCGCAAATTCGTAATCGCTTCAAGTAACGCCACGCCATCTTGTAGTTCGCACAGGATAGCGCCTCGCCCCTCAGGCGTAGCTTCGGGAATTCCGCCCACTCGAAACGCGACAACCGGTATTCCACAAGCCATCGCCTCGACGAGGGTCAGCCCGTACGTTTCCATCAAGGAAGCGGTGACAAAAACATCCGCCGCTGTAAAAAGTCGAGCGAGGTTATATCGGTCACGAATGCTCCCTGCAAAACGCACGTTCAAACGATCCGGCACCGGCAGGAAGCCTTCACCGAATGCCAGAACGATCACTTTTTCCAGCTCTGGCAAAAGGGATAACTGTTTCAACAGCCACGGCACATTCTTATTTGTGTCCTTCAGGGAAGCGCCTCCCGTGACAATAACGAATGCGTCTGCGGGCAGACCGAGTTGTTTTCTGCGCAGCTCCTTATCGTTTGGCTTAAAAATTGTCAGATCGATTCCGGGAGAAATTACTCCCACTCCGCCGCACGCTTTGGCTATTGCACTTCGACCCGCGAGCTCGGCTAGCCAACGGCTATTTGCCACCATGCGTGCTCCCGAAGCACGATAGGCGCGCAATTTCCGCGAATGTGCAGCCTTTGCCAGCAGTCGCGTTGCAGGCCACCTCAGGATCGGACACGAATCACAAGGGTCGATATCGCTCGTGTATCGATCGCATCCACGGTAAAGAAAGCAGCCTCCCGTGATATGCCACATGTCATGGATACTGATCACAACACCCATTCGAGGTGGCAGGGTCTCCAACCAATGCGGAACGTCAAACCAGTCAGCCACTGTGTGAAGGTGCACCACGTCAATTTGATCCAGTTCCTCAGGTGCAGGCGGAGACAATAGTCGCCGGCTTCCATGCCACGGTTCAGTCGATAACGAAACATAACATCGGCGGATGACACGATCTAACAAAGGTCTGCGGAGCGACGGCGGCTGGGAATCTTTGGACAAGAGGCGGCTTTCAATTCCCTGCTCTGCCAATGCGGCGCAGAGAAGCGCGGCATATTCGTAGCTGCCGCCAGATGCATGAGTGTTGAGGTGCAATACCCTCATGAAACAAGCGGCGCATGAAGATCGAACTTCATCCTGCTAATTTCCTCCTTGCGCTGGCGATAGAGCCGGCGGCGGCGCGGCGCGTTGCGAAGATAATCGAGCCAGTAACACGCCACTTTCTGATAAGCAGCCGATTTGTCGTTCTTGCCGACCAGCCGGTAACACAGCGCTGCAACTGGAAACGCAAGCGCTCGCAGTGGGGCCATTGCATTTCGCCCCAGGCCCTGCAACGGAGATGATCGGCCCTTAACCGGCAATCCCGCTTCGACAGCAAATCGTTCGAACAATACTTGCGCCGGACGAGGCCTTCCGCCGAGCCACGGAGCCGACGTTGTATAGTGAAGCACGCAATCGAGATCATTGTTCTGCTGCGCATCAAAACGCCAGGACGCGCGATTCCAATGTTCGGGCAAGTCCTCGATCTGTCTGTGGAAGAGAAAATTGATGGCCGACTGGTCCCAGAACCGGTATTTTCCGCCCCAGCGATTCAAAAAATCAACAGCGGATTCGAAGAAATGTTGTCTCCTGAGTTCGTCGAGATTCATCAACATGACACCGCAGTTAAAGTAAGCGCCTTCCGCAGGAAGATTCATCGCCTTTGCCAGTACGAAGGAGTCTTGCGAGAGTGACAGCGTTTCCGAGTCACGGACTCCTGCCAGGACCTTGCGGGGCGCCAATTCAAGATCGAAAAGGTCCGATAGATCGCGGAAGACCAAAGTGTCGCAGTCCAAATAGATCAAACGCGGCACGTTCACCAATTGTGGCAGCAATATTCGGCAATAAGTCATGCGCGATTGGCCTGGTCCGATTGTCGCCGCACCAAAGACTGATGCATCCGCCGTCACGAACTCGAGTCCGACATCTCCGCCAATCCGGCCGGCTAATTTCGAAAGAGTGATCCGGGACAACTGCGACAGACCGCCATCGAGCACTTTCACCTCCAGTTTCCGTGCCGGATTCAAGTGACTCAATGCGCTCGCAATCGCGCAGTACAGCCCGGGGAAGTAGCGCTCGTCGCTGGCCAGGGCAATAACAACCGGTTCCATCTATGTTATGAACGCGCCTGGGTAGGCGTGCGCCCGGTGAAAAAGCGTACGACCGACGTGGTGCGAGTCGTTGCAGGCATCAACTACGAACTATAACCGCTCCCGAAGATTGTTCGAGGGACAATGAATAAGGCATTCGCTATCGCGACACGGCAGCAAAGTGCGATTCGTTTAGCCACAGGAACGCTCCTGAGATTGACAAACAAGACGTCGTCAACCTTGGGCCAGTTTGCCATTACGATTCCGTACCCCGCAGCCCGCATGCGCCGACAAACGCGATCCACATCGCGCCGCGTGAATGGCGCTCTCTTATCGTGGAATTCAACCGTTAACTGGACGCAACTGGTCAGGTCAGATGCACTCGCGCTTTCTAAAATCCCAATTTCAGCGCCTTCCACATCCATCTTTATCAAATCTATTCGGTCTCGGAACACTCATCTGATCAGCTATCCCGTGAGCGGCCGACCATTCCTTGAAAACGCTTGAAGACTCAGGCTCGATGGACCGCGTAAACGTGACTGTCCCTTGTTTGCTTTCTGCGACGGCCGCTGCATGAATAACATCCGCTTCGTCACCGAAAGCTTGCTTGAGGGATTCTGCGAATGCGGGATCCGCCTCAATGAGAAGCGCCCGGGAGACCGGATGCTCAGAGTTTAGAGCGGCAAAGAATTCTCCGCGGTGCGCGCCAAAATCCATGACCGCCGCTGGTCGCGCCAGAAGTGGCGCAAAAAACGAATGCTCTCTAAGACGTCGAATTCCTAGCGAACCGAGAAGGCCATGGAATATGCCTTTAAGACGGATCGCACATGCGCACGAAACCGATTTTTGAAGCCGAAAAGTCCGGTAGCGAAAATGTTACCGGCCGATTTTTCAACCAGCGGCACTTCAAGACATGTGGGTTTGTTCGGCACAATTCACCTGGATCGCTCGCCTCAACGCATTAGTAAACTGCGCTTGGATCCGTTCGTGATTGAAATCGGTTTCAGCAGTCTCACGCGATGATTTTGCAAGGCGCTGTTGTTCTGCAGACGCAGCCGCCAGTTCTTCCAGCACCCGGACAATCGCTGACGGATTCGGATCTGTCACGCATAAAGCTCTTTCCCTGCTGCGGGCCCACTTCACGGCCGAACAGTATTCCGGGCCCCAAATAACAACTGGAAGACCAACCTGCATCGCATCGATCATTTTGGAGGGAAAGCTGGTTGTCATTCGCCGGCGGTGCGACGGAGCAAAGCTCATTACGACTAACGCGGCTTGAAACTGTTGCAGCGACTCCGTCAATTCGTTCGACGGGATAAACCCATGGTAAAGTCCGCGGGAGCGAAACTCATCCTCAGCCCCGGCTGTCCAAAGCGGACTGGGCCCAAACACCTCCAGCCGTACCTGGTCAGAGCTATTTAGCGCGCGCAATGCGTTTTCGATGAGCGGACCGTAATCGGAAAGGTTGCCAAAATAAGCAACTCGCAGGGGAAGCTGGAATTCACACTGATCCTCGCGCCGCGTGGCCACAGAAGGAGCGTCATGAACGACTAAAGCGTTTTCGGGTTCACCTAATTCCCGGCGCATTCCATCACTAACGCAGACTACCACATCGCTCTCTGCACATGTCTGGCGAAACTCGCGTTCGACTCGCGAACGGAATGCGAGAGGGATTTCCGGAAAATCAGGCCACCAGTCTTGGAACAGAGAAACCAGCGGCAGTGTAAATTGTTTTGCGACTTTCCTGGCCTTTATGTGCCACCAGCCATGAGCAACAGTGACGAGCACATCAGGCCGAAAGGAGTGAATCAGATCGTGAACCAATTTATCGGTGGGCAAAACTGGGAACAGACATTCCCAAGCCTTAGACAAAGATCGAAAACCAAGTTGTCGGAGCTTACCGATAACTTTCAAACGAAACGGAAATTGGTGCCAGCACACGACCTCAGATTCGATCCGCGGGTTCAACTCCAAGCATCGGTGCAAAATGAGTTCACCGCCTGAACCGAGCGCGTTTGGAATGACAGAAGATAGGACTAGAACTCTAATCGGGTCCATGAAAGCCGGGCACAGTTAGCGAAGTCCCACCCGCTCGGTTACCGATAAGTTTTTCAATCTCGTCCACAAAGATTGCTTGCTGCCGCTCAGGATTGAACAACTCTTGTGCAGTCGCGCAGCTTGGCTGAAATGGACCACTAGCGATGTTCACTTTGCGGCAACCGCAACAGCTGGAATTTCGTTGCCTAAATCGATTACTTGTTCGCAATTAGCCACGGCACTTAGCCGGTGCGCGGCCACGATCATCGTAAGTTTCCCGCTGAGACTGCGCAACGCATTGAGCAGCCTTGCTTCGGTCGCCACATCGAGGGCACTGGTTGCTTCGTCCAGAATCAAAAGGGACGGCCGATGGTAAAGCGCGCGCGCAAGACCGATCCGCTGCCGTTGTCCGCCGGAAAGGCGGATGCCACGCTCGCCCACAGTCGTGTCAAACCCATTAGCTAATTCTGCTTTGATGAAGTCGAGTATCTGCGCCATCGCGCAAGCTTCACGCAATCGGGCGTGATCGATCTTTTCGTCTGGCAGACCAAATGCGACGTTGCGGGCGATCGTATCGTCGATGAGAAAAATATCCTGTGGCACGTAGCCGATGGAATCCCGCCACGAAGGCACGAGCGTTGGTGTGAGAGGCTGCCCATCAATCAGGATCTCGCCTGCGGTCGGGTAGTACAGACCGAGCAAGAGATCAACAAAGGTTGATTTTCCCGAACCGGTAGGACCAATCACACCGAGCGAAGTATTCTTGGGAATTACCACAGAAACCCCATCCAAGGCCGGGCGCGAACTGCCTGGATAACGATAGAGCACTTCGCACAGTGTAATATTGTTATTCCAACGAAAAGGATTCGCCGGCATGACAGACTGGACGCTTATTGGACGTGGAAGCGATTTGTCAGTCTCCGCGGCAACAAACTCGTCATACACTTCGTCAACCGCGTGACGCATTGAGCTTACCTGTGTGAGCTGCGCGTAAAGCAACTGAAGCGAAGGCAGCAGCCGATAACCGGCCAGAGCCATGACGCCGAGGTTCGGCAGAATATCGGAAAAATCGCGTCCCCTTGCTGCCAGCAGCAACACAGCTACGACCAGACCGCCGAAAGCAAGCGGCTCCACAAAATAACGTGCGCTGTTGGCGAACACAGGCAGCCGGGCGTACATCTGCGCGAGAACCGCTGAATGACGGGAGAACCGGCTGAGAAAATATTCCTCGCTGCGGTGGACCTTAACAGGTTTGATTCCGCCGAGCAGTTGCTGCGCTTCGCGATAAGAACCCGCGAAAGACGTCCTTAGTCCTTCATCCGTCTCTCGACGTTTTCGCCCGAGGAGTCGAAAGATAACAACGTAGTAGGCGCCGAGGACGACTGCGGCCGATAGAGCGATCACCGGCTGGACTAGGAACAGCGTAGCCAGTAGAAGCACAGCGGTGAGGACGCGCGCGATAGTATCCAGCAAGGGCAGAAGCACTCCCGCGGTGTAATTGCTTACATCGTTAACAATTTTCTTGAGGAGATCACCAGAGTTGCGCTGAAGAAAATAGGTGTATGGCTGTGACGCCATTCGACGCAGCAACCTCACACGCAACCAGTGAGCAAAGTTTTGGGCATAACGAGTGCGCGCGTACTCCGATAGCAGATTCACTGCGTTTGATAAGAGCAACGCAAA